>Ga0315291_10006962_pt1 | contig 14018 bp, 9 predicted proteins | sample YL17G12_20_MG_FD_203070 | JGI IMG/M metagenome (GOLD analysis project Ga0315291, IMG submission 203070) | Sediment microbial communities from Yellowstone Lake, YNP, Wyoming, USA - YL17G12_20 | ecosystem: Environmental > Aquatic > Freshwater > Lake > Sediment | place: USA: Wyoming | collected...
CCCAGTCCCTGGGCCCCCAGTCCCTGGGGCGCCATCCCTCGTAGCATGCGAGAGAGGATGTGCGACATACGCGGGTCATCGTCCACCACCAGGATGCGCCGCACGCCCTCGCCCAGCCGGTCGAGCAGGCCCGCCAGTGCCTCGCGTGTAACGGGCTTGACCATGTACGCCACCACGCCCAGAGATTCCCCCAACTGCCGCTCCCCCACCAGGGGACAGAGAACAATAGGCAGGGAGAGATCGCCCAGTTCCTCGCGCAAGGCCCGCATCTCCCCCCAGGCCCGCCAATCCGTGTTCCCAATCCGCATTCCGCATTCCGCATTCCCCAATCCGTCAATCCTGCCATCGCCGTCAATCCTGCCATCGTGTATTTCCCTATCCGTGGTGTTCTCCCCTCCCCGTGCCAGGTTGAGCACCACCGCCCGGGCGTGTAGTTCGCGGACCAACCGGGGGACTTGAGAAACATCCTCCACGGGCACGACCTGGTAGTCCTCCAGGCTGCGCTCCAGCATCTGCACGACCCTCGTATCCCGCTCCAGCAGCAGCAGCGTGCGGCCACGGCCAGCCGGCATCCTCACCGGGACCTGTGCGCCATGCAGGGTACTCACTCCGACCGGTGCGACGTCTGCCAGGGGCAGCGTAAAGTGGAAGCGGCTGCCGTGGCCAGGGACCCCATCGCTCTCCACCCAGATGCGCCCGCCGTGCATCTCGACGAACCGTTTGCTGATCGCCAGCCCCAGCCCGCTCCCATCCCGGCGCCCCCGCTCGTAGCCCCGTCTCGGGGTGTCCCCCCGCTCGTAGCCCCGTCCCGGGGCGTCCCCCCGCTCGTAGCCCCGTCCCGGGGCGTTCTGTGAGGCAAGGATCCCCAGTTGGTGAAACTCCCGGAACATCCCCTCTTGCTCGCCAGGTGGAATCCCCACACCTGTGTCGGCCACCGTCACCCTGACCTGTTCCCCTTCCAGGGCCGCCTGGACGGTGATGCTGCCACGCTCGGTGAAACGCCGCGCATTGTTCAGCAGGTTGAGCAGCACCTGCTGCACCCGCGCGCGGTCCACCAGAACCGCTGGCAGATCCTCAGGCACATCCGCCCCCAGCTCAATTTCCTTCTCTCGCACCAGTGGGCGGACCATGTCCAGCGCTTCGAACACCACGTCGCGCAGCCCGACCGGCTCCCGTTCAACCCGCATGCGCCCGGCCTCGATCTGGGACATGTCCAGCACGTCGTCTATCAACTCCAGCAAGTGCTTGCTGCTGCGGTAGACCTCGCGCACGTCGCCCCGATACTCGGCCGGCAGCGGCACGTTCCCGTAACTCTCCGGCGATAGATACATGGTCTCGCTGAAGGCGACGATCACGTTGAGCGGAGTGCGCAACTCGTGGCTGAGGCTGGCGGCAAACTGCTGCTTGGTCAGCCTGGCCTCGTCCGCCACCTCGCGCGCCCGCGCCAGGTCATAGTTCAGGTATTCCAGCCGCCGGTAGGCCTCGTCCAGGGCCTTCAAGGTGCGCGCCAATTGTCCCTGGCGCTCGCGCAGTTCAAGATCGTTGCGCTGGGCCGCCATCGCGCGCTCCCGGAACCAATAGATTGCCTCGTACAGGTTGCGCACCCCCAGAGAGGACAGAACGCCCACCGCGCCGACGACCAGCACCGGGGACATCAGTTCGGTCGAGAAAGGGGCATAGCCCCAGCGCAGACAACCGATGGCGATGACCAGCCCCGCACACAGAGCGGTAGCACCGGCCACCGCTCGCAGGCTGAAGAGCAGGCCGGTCAGGCTGACCACGATGGCCAGCATGTAAGGGGCGACCTTGACACCCGACAGCCCCATGGGGATGAGGCCGGCAGCCGCGGTACCTGAGATGATGGCCACGGCCGCCAACGACGTGTGGCGGCTCAGGTTGCGGAAGGCCACAGCCAGGCCGGCAGCCAGCAAGAGCGGCCCCAACCAGGCCAGTCCGAACCGGTCGCCCTGGTGAAACAATACGGCGCACCACAGATACAGCCCGGCGACCGCACAGACCAGGACGGTCTTGAGCGATTCCCGGCGCAAGGTTACCATATCATCCAATGCCACCCATCTCCTATTGCCACGAGAAACCCGGTTTCTCCCAGAAACCGGGTTTCTGGCAGATCACACCACCCAGGGAAGCCAGGGCCGGTTGGCGGCCAGCAGTTCTTCCAACAGCGGCTTGGCCACCTCCCACGAAGGCACCAATGGATGGGCCATAGCAGCCTGCATGGCCACGCGCTTCGAACCCTCCACCGCCGCCTGCACAGTGAGGCTCTCGTACGCCTTCACCGCCTGGACCAGCCCGCGTATGGGCAGCGGGAGCGCCCCCATACGCAAGGGGTGCGGCCCCGTCCGGTCCACCAGGCACGGCACTTCCACCGAACCATCGTCGGGCAACCCATCCACCGCCCCCTGGTTGAGCACCTGGACGATCTGGCGCTCCCCCGTATTGTAGTGGATGGCCCGCATGGCGGCGAAGGCCACGTCGGAGTAGCCGCCTCCACCCCGCTGGGCCAACAGGGGGGGCTTGTCGGCCAAATGCGGGTCGGCGTACTGGCGCAACAGTTCCGCCTCAATCTCCTTGACCTGCTCCCCCCGCGTGCGCGCCCCGGGCGCGCTGGCCTCCTGCACCACTTGCGTGCGATGGTAGTAGTAACGCAAGTAACTGGCCGGAATAACCCCCAACGCCCGCAACCACTCCGCGTTCACGCTCCAGTGATCGGCCACCGCCTCGATCGCCTGGGCGGTGACGTCCTGGCCATCCACCCACACGCGGATGGCAAAGCCCAGGTGGTTGAGCCCGACCCAGTCCACGTTGGCCCGCAGTGGGTCCACACCCATACGGTCGAGGATCGCCGCGATCCAGCCCTGCGGCCCGCTACACAGGCCAACGAAGCGCACCGCGCTGTGCTTGCCCAGCGCCTCGGCGACGATGCCGCTGGGATTGGTATAGTTGACCAGCCAGGCCTGGGGGCACACCTCCACCGCGTCGCGGGCCAGGTCGAGCATCACGGGGATCGTGCGCAGCGCCTTCATCATCCCGCCCGGCCCCGTCGTCTCCTGCCCGACGACGCCGTACTTGAGGGGGATGCGCTCGTCGAGGATGCGGGCGTCCATGCCCCCGACGCGGATCAGGCAATTGACGAACGTCGCCCCCTCCAACGCCCGCCGCCGGTCGGTCGTGGCCGTCACGGTGATGGAAAGCCCCGCTTTGCCGAGCATACGCTGGCTCAGGCCGGCCAGGATCTCCAGCCGCCGCTCGTCTATGTCCATGAGGCACACTTGGCTGAACGGCAGCGCCTCATGGTGCTGAGTCAGGCCATGGATGAGTTCAGGGGTATAGGAACTGCCTGCGCCGATAATGACCAGTTTCATGTGTTGGACTCCTCACAGTACCGCTCGAAGTCGGGATCGGGGATCAGGGATCAGGGTCTCCAGGTCTTCGCTCGGCATGACATATTGAGCGCTCCAGTCCCCGTCCCGGGGACGGCCCATGCAGGTGCACGCCGCCTAGCCAGAAGATTCCTCGCTTCGCTCGGAATGACAAGCAGGATCCTGCATATGAGCGCTCCAGTCCCCGTCCCGGGGACGGCCCGTGCAAGGGCACGCCGCCTGCATACGAGCGCTCCAGTCCCCGTCCCGGGGACGGCCCATGCAAGCGCACGCCGCCTAGCCAGGAGATTCCTCGCTTCGCTCGGAATGACAGGCGGGGTCAGAGCGGGATAGTTCGCCAGCGTGCGTGCTGAAGAATTCGGGCCCAGGCGCTGTCTGGGCCAGGTTATCGTACATTTCCTCGCTGACCACGAGGCCGAGCGCATCGTAGGCCAGGAGCACCGCGCCGACGGCTGGCTCAAACTGCACCCGCGCGATGCGGGCGCGGGGCGCAAGGCGATGAATGGCCTGCGTGACCGTGTCAACCAGGAGCGGCCCCTGGCCCTTGAACAGGCTTCCCGACAGTACCACGTCGAACTCCAGGTCCCGCATCTCGAAACGGCGTATGGCGGCAGTGGCGTACCCGGCCAGCGCCAGCCCCTGCTTGACGATGAGGTCCGCCGCGACTTCGTCACCCCCGTGAGCCGCCTCGAACACCAGCGGGCACAGCGCAAGGACCCGCTCGTGGTCGAGTTGGTCCGCCACGACTGCCTTCAACAGGTCGTCCACCGTGGGAACGCCCAGCCAGTTCAACACGAGGGGGGTGAGGGTCGTCGGCGCTCCCCGGCCATCCTCCTGGCGCAAGACCGCCTCGAGCGCCTCCTGGGAGAGGGTCGCGGCTCCCCCATACCAGGCATAGTAGCCGTAGCACCATTCGCGGCCGTCGGGAGTGACCACGCACGTGTTGGTACCCGTGCCGGCGGTGACGACCACCCCATACGGCTGGCGGGTACCCGCCCGCCAGCCCGCCAGCGCGTCGTTCTTCACGATCACCCGCCGGGCGAGACGGCTGCGCGCCAGCACCGCCTGCCGCCGTTCGTGGTCCTCCGGCCAGTCCGCGCCGGCCAGACAGAACACGCCCGCCGCCACGTGGTCCCCGCTCAGCCCGGCCTGGCCCAGCGCCTCCTGCACCGCCGCGACGACGACGCGCATGGGCTCGTCCACGTCGGGGCCAGACCAGTTGCTGTTGCCAGCCCGGCCCGCCCCCAGGATGCGCCCGCGCTCATCGGCGACCAGCGCGATCGTCTTGGTCGTACCGCCATCTACACCGACGACGTATTGTGACAACATAATTCGTAATCCGTAATTCGTAATGCGTAATGCGTGTTCCGTGTTGCGTGTTCCGTGTTGCGTGTCGCGTCTTCGCCACACCTACGAAACACGCACCACGCAACACGTTTCACGTTTCACGCCTCACTCAGTAGCGCCTCCAGGTCTTCTTCGATCTGGATTTCGCGCTCCTCGGCCCAGCGCTCGACGCCGGACCAGAAGGTTTCACAGGCCTCGACGATCTGGGCGGGGTCGGCCAGTTCCCCCACCATCACCATGTGGCACAGCCCGTCGTACCCAGCGGGGCGGTCGGGCAGGACCAGCGACTCTTCGAACATGCGCGTGGAGGTCGTGTACAGGTACCGGTTGGCCAACCCGACCAGGAACGCGCCGTATTCGGCGAACTCGACCGCCAGGTAGGCCAGGCACGCCTCGTACTGCGCCGCCCGCACGTTGCGAATCTTGCCGATCAGCTCGTATAGCTCGCCGACGATCACGTCGTGCAATACTTGCTCGAACACCGGGGCGGGCTGTGAGAGTGTGACGTCGCGCAGACGGGGGAAGAAGCCGGTTGGATCGAACAGCGCCCACACGTCGGTACAGACGCGGTGGGTCAGCGCCCAATCCCCGTCCACCTGGGCCGCCCAGCGCAGCAGCACGTCCTCGCTGTACACGTCTACCTCGGCCTTCCACGGCCCGGCGGACCATTCGAAGCAGCGCTCAATCCCGCTGCCACGCAGCACGCAGTGTATCTCAATGTCAGAGTAAGGCCCGTCGGTCCCGCGCGCCAACGACCCATACACGCCGAGGGCCAGCACCTGGTCCCCATAGTGGCGCTGCAATTGCGCCGCGATCTCACGCGCTAACGCGAGGCGGCGGGCCCGCTCCATGGGTTGCGGTCCACCAGGCATTATGGCTCCTATCGCCCCTAGCAGCAACTGCTCAGGCCACCCTGGCTGGGACACGGATGCCACGGATGCGACGGATGCACACGGATTCTCCGGGCCATATCCGTGTTAATCCGTAGCATCCGTGTTGATCCGTGTTCCATTGCGTGACCTGCCTGGGTAACAACCCCTAGCACCAGAACTGGGGCAGGTACTCCCGGTACGTCTCCAGGTAGTCGTCGAGGATCTGCCGGGCCACGTCCAGGTCGCTGATGACCGGGTCCAGGAGCAGGCATTGCAGCGCAGCCTGCCGGTCGCCGTGGACGGCCGCATCCACGCACAGGCGGACCACCGTGATCTCGCGCCGGCACAGTTCGGCCACCGCCTCGGGCAGCGCGCCCACGGCGATCCCTTGCACACCCGCCCCGCTGATCAGCCCCGGCACCTCGACCATGGCCCCCTCCGGCAGGTTGGAGACGTGGCCCCGGTTGGGGATGTTCACCGCCAGGTGATAGTGGTCGCCCGCCCCGGCCACGTTCTCGATCACCTCCAGCGCCCCCTCACTGTCGGCGTCGCGCAGGTGCTCGATGGTCACCTTCCCCTCGCCCATCCGGGCGATGTCCTCGTGGCCGAACTCGCGCAGTTGGTCCATCAGCTCCCAGTCGTACAGGCTGAGTTCGTACTTTTCCCACGGCTTGGTGAGCGGATCGCTGACCCAGGGCAGGTACTCGCACAGGTGCTCGTCGCCCGGGATGGGGAAACAGCCGGTCGCGTGGTACACGCGGCGCGTCAACGGTTCGAAGGTGGGGTCAAAGGAGGCCCAACGCTCGGCGAACAGGGGATATAGATCGGCCCCGGTGCGCTTCTCACGGATGTCGAGCATCCAGGTAAAGTGATTGAGGCCGGCGGCCTTGATGTCAACCAGTTGCATGGCCTGGTCCGCCACCTGTCCCAGCAGCGGCCAGATGGCGGGGTCGGCGTGGGTGCTGATCTTGCCCTCCGGCACGCGGATGCCCAGGTCTTCGGCCAGCACCAGGCCCACCATGCCGTATCCGGCGTGGATCTGGTGGCACAGGCCGACCACCTTGATGCGGCTGTAGCGGGCGATGGCGTCGCACATGCGCATCATGGGGTTGGTGTAGTTGATGAACCAGGCGTCGGGGCACACGCGCTCCATGTCGTGCACGATCTCCAGCACCGGGCCCACGTTGCGGGCGGCGTGAGCAAAGCCACCCGGCCCACCGTTTTCGCCGTAGGGCTGGCGCACGCCGTACTTGAGCGTGAGTTCGTAATCGGAGCGCCACAGTTTCTCGCGCGGCGGTACCTCAATGGCCGAGACGACGAAGTGGGTGCCGTCGAGCGCTTCCGTGTGGCGCGTGTGGGAGGTGATGGTCATCTGCGCGTCCCACTCCCGGTTGAGCCGCTCCGCCAGGCGACGCATCAGCGCCAGCGTCTCGGCATTGCGGTCCACCAGGGCGACGTGGCTACCGCGCAAGCGCTGCGAGCCCAGTAGCGCGGCCACGGTGTTCAGGCCGAAACTGGCGCTCCCGGCTCCGATGACGGCGATTTTGGTTGGAAGCATGAGAGACCTCCTTCAGATAGGGCTATAGTGGCAGCTCCGGGAATCCCGACCGCCCACTGGCATGATAATACCAAATGGGCTCAAGTCAACTTTTGATCGCTCGCTATGCCATTGGACTCACACAGAGACACGAAGACACCAAGTTTTCCTCTTTGTGCTCTTTGTGGCTTTGTGTGATGCTATGACGACTCACACAAAGACACGAAGACACCAAGTTTTCTTCGACGAACCTCCTTCACCCCCACCCATCAAGCGCGGGCGAAAGCCATCACCGTGCGGACGAGAGCGTACAACGCTACGACGACAATCAATCCCGCCAGCAGCCTGTTCTCTAGCCCCAACCAGGCGGTCAACGCGCCGAAAACCAACAGGCCCACAAAGCCCTCGATAGCCAGCAGGACGGGCAGCGTCTGCTGCCATTGGCCCGCCTTCAGCCACTGCTTGATCTCGGACAGGCTCAGACTGGCTTCCTTCTCGACCGACACCGCCTCGCCCTCGAAGAAAACGTGCTGCGGCCTGGCGTGCGCCTCCGAACCTCTCGCCATCCGCTCGGCTACGACCTCCTCCCCCACCTCGGGCCCACTGCGCTGGCGAGTCTGGCCAAAGGCGACCGTAGCCCAGATCGTGCCGGCGATCAGATCCACCACGCTCAGACCGGTCAGTACAAGAAACAGGATGAACATAAACACCTCCAGGCTTCGTGATAGAATCGGGCCGTTCTTCGGCCGCTATGAAGATTCCCACCTACATCATCGGTAGCAGCATCTGCCGCGTTCTGCTCTTCTTCCCACCAGTCGCCGGCGCTTCCCGCGCGGCGCGGATGCGCTCCAACAGCGAAGCCGCCGGAGCCGAGAGATCGCCTACCTGTAGCCTTCAGCAAACGTGATCTCCTGCTTCAGTTGCCGTCCCTTGAACGGATGGAGTTGGTCGTCAATCTGCTCTCGGGCTTTTTCCTCGGGTTTCAACGGGATTCCCTTTCGCTAACCGGTCGTTGTACGGATCCTAGTCCTACTGCGCGGGTCGTCCAATTGACTCGCTTGGCCGCATCCAGACCACCTGATCTCGCATAAACCTCTGCAGCCGCCCGATCACGCGGGTGAAAGCGTCCCACCCAACCCCGTTAGCAGGGTTGACGCCCTGCCAGTGCATGTACAAGAAGCAGTAGGGAGCCCCCGCGCGCACCAATTCGACGATCCGCCCGGCCTTGCCGTCGGCGGTGATGTAGGCGTCGGCGTCTACCTTGCGCGGATCGTTGAGCCATAATCCCAGGCGGTCTGCTACATTGGGAGGGAGATCGTAGACACACGCCGTCCCATCACTCGCCATCAGGCGAGCCGCACATTGTTTGCGCTCGCTCCCGATAAAGCAGGGCACGCTGCGCCCACGAAACTTGCCCCGGATGTACCCATCCGCTTTGGCCAGGTTCAGCAGCGCCCGCCACACGTTCGGATTGGGCTCAGGGCCGCTCCGAAATGCACGCAAGGTGGACCCGAGTGCACACAGGCCGCGGCCTGCAGACAAGCCCTCGGATAGCCTCTTCGCCAGGCCATCTACCCACAGTTGCCGGTACCGCCGCGTGCAGGCTTCGCAGCCGCAGCCAGGCCAGGTCAGGCCGGTGAAGCGCACGCCGATCCTCTCCCCTTCCGCGATGATGTGCCCGAAGTAAGATTCGTATTCTTCTACCGAGATGGCAGGCTCGTGCATCCACACCCCTTCGTGGATGGCCCCCTCCGGCACACGGTCCCCCTCAAAGTCGTATAGTCCACCGTGCGTCATCAGTTCGAAGTGAGAGTCAACGCCGCAGGCATAAGCGCGCTGGACCTGCTCGATGTAAGCGTGCTGGAGGTCAGTCGTAGGACGGCTCAGCAAGCCGTGCTCCGCAGCCCCATACCCGAGGATCACGCTCGATTCGCCCGCAATTCCCTCCGCCGCGACGAAATCGAGGAAGGTCTCGAACGCCTCAGGGGGTGCGCTGTAGGGGTTGGTATCGTCACAATAAAAGGAGAGGACGGTTTTGCACATCGTAAGAGGGGTCTACCATGTGGGCAGATCGTAGATCTTTTTCATGGCGGGAGCCATCTCTCCCATCACCAGCACTTCAGTTCCCTCGGACAGATCGGACCGCCCCACAGATACCTCGCTTGCGTCTGCAGCAACAACATCCCACAGTTCCATCGCATATTGGATGGCGTCCATGTCGCTGCCACCATGAGTGGGGATGATCAACCTCGGTTTCACCTGGGCCATGAGGTTGAAACCCTTCTTATTTCCCACACTCATCTGGCTGTACGAGTTGACGAACTGCGTGAGGGCAATGTCCACTTGTCCCAGCGCGTCGAGCTGCTCCTGGGTCAACTGCTCCTGGCCGATGTCGCCAAAATGCACGATTCTCAACCCTCCCATATCCACGATGAAGATGTAGTTGCTGCCACCCTCTGGCTTGAGCTCGCCCGCAGCAGAGTGCGCAGATGCGATTCCTCTTATGCTCACGTCTGGCAGATTGATCTCCCCTTCTTGGATCTTCAACTGCTGGCCCGGAAATGACCTGGCGAAATCCGATTGGATGTGATCGTCGTGACCATGCGTGGTCAGCAAGATGTCCTTCTCCGTAACCGGACTGCTTAGCGCCGACGGATCGAACACGTCTATCAAGACCCTTGTCCCCTGAGGGCTGACCAGTTCAAACTGGGCATTCTCCTCATAGTAGAGCGTAACCCGGCTCTCGGACGCTTCGGGCGGGATCGGCGTGGATGCCGGTGCAGGTTGGGCCACGCCACACGCGACCAGGAGCGGCATGACCAACGTCGAACCAACGATTTGCAGTGTCAACTTGTGATTCATCTTATCTTCTCCTTGTTTCTGGAACTCTAGCATCTGGTCAATTGTACAGTGTGCTCTCCAAGATTGCCGTGTCGCCCAGCGTGACAGTGATGCCCACGCCTCATTCCTGCGAGCCTACCCCGTTCCCAAGATGGCGTTCATGATCGAAGCGACGTTGTCGTACAGATTCCTCTCACAGGCGATCTGGTTCAGTGTGCCGATCATGGCCGTGTCTTCGTGCGGCCAGTAGTACATAAAGTTGTCCGAAGACCCGGCGTGTCCCCAGACCTCCCCAAGTCCGGCGTAACTGGGATTGCCTGACCTATCGAATAGTACGCGCGAGAGCCCCAACCCGTAGCTGTGGAACGGCCCGGATTTCACCCACTTGAACATCTCGTCCCTCGTGGTCGGGTTCTCAAAGATCTCATTCCGCACGAACGCACGGAGAAACCGGTTCAAATCTTCGGTCGTGGAGATCAAGCCGCCCCCAGCCCAATCCGCCGTCATGACGGCCGGAAGCAAGGTGCACTCCAGGTCATCGAGATACCTTTGAGAAGGCCCCCTCCCTGGAAGGCTCGGACGCACCTCTTCGTGCGACGGCCTGTACGTATGATTCATGCCCAGGGGATTGAGCAGTAGATCCCGATAGACCTCGTGGAGCGCTCTTCCCGTGTGCTTTTCGATGATCAGCCCGAGCAGGTTGTAGCCGGGGTCAGAGTACTGGAAACCAGCGCCGGGCGGGAAAGCAGGCCGGCAGTTCCTCTTGACGAACTCGACCGTCTCTTCTGGCGTCCAACGTTTCTGAGGATCCGCCTCGATCAGGCCGAGGAACTCTGGGTGCGCCCAGTCGTCTGCGATGCCGCTGGTGTGGCTTAGCAGATGTCGCACGGTGATCTCCTCACCATACGATCGCCCTTCATAGACGTGGAGCCCGTCCATCAAGGAGTCAGGAAGGTACTGGTAGATTCGATCATCGAGTCCCAGTTCCTCCGCTTCGACCAGTTTCATGACAATCGTGGCCGTCATCATCTTGGCAATACTGTCAATGTTGAACTGGTCGTCTGGCAGCATAGAGAGCCCGCTCTCCGCGACGGCTATGCCACTCGCGCCCTTCCACTTGAATCCTGGACCCTCAACGAAAAGCACACCGTTACGAACGTTGGCCTGTTCGTTGACCAGGCCATCCAGTAGTGACTGGAGACGATCAGACAGTCCCGAATTGGCGTTCACCATACTCACTCCTCCTGACGTCAGCTCGTAGAGTTTTGCGGAGGAAGTAGACCGCAGTCTGCTGCGATATCTTCTAGCGGCGTTTGGGAAGCACACAGCGGGCATTCCGATGGCACCCACAAACCACTCGGAAGGTACGCGATGCTCTCCACAGGAACGTTCTGGCCCGCGAAGAAGCCTGGAGCCGCAGAGCCCAGCACGAGCAGAGCGCCGACGACCACGGGCCGTGCGCCGCAAGACCGTAACTCCGCCAAGGTTCCGCGAACCGCCGATCCCGCGTTGATTACGTCGTCCACGATCGCGACATCTTTCCCGTGCACCATCTTGCGAAGGCCGTTCGGGATTCGGTATTCCACTGGATATAAGGCGTCACGTTCCGGGAGCACGAATCGCTCCGTGTAATAAAACTCCACATCAAGCTCAGAGGCGACCGTCTGCGCGACCAATGCGCCTCCAACCAGAGGGCCGCATACCGCCGCAACGTCGTACTTGGAAAGCCCATTTGCCAGTTCGATGGCGAATCGCCGAACATGGTTCGGTCGCACAAACAGTAGATCAAGATCGAGCCACAAGTCACCGTGATGGCCGGATTCGAGCCTAAAGTGCCCCTTTCGGGCGGCCAGTAAGCCCAGGAGTTCTTTCTGCATCACTGCATTTCGGACCATTGAGGCCATGCCATGGGCGGCTTTCACTGGACGGGCCGCTCCTCGATTCCCGCCAGCCTCCTCGCCAGACGCATCTTCTCCTCCAGGCCGGCCAGCCGCGCCAGCATGATCCGCTGTGCCTGCGGCGACCCGGCCCCGTGCATGGACTCCGTCAGATAGGCGGCCGCCCCCGGCCCGAGCGTGAGATTCTCCACCAGCCGCAGCATCCGGCAGCGCTCCTCTGTCGTATACTGGGCTGCGCCGCGCAGGTACTTGTCCAGGTAAGGCCCTGTCTCGGGGTTGGCGAAATCCTGCTCCGACGGGAGCGTAACGAGCAAGCCACCCGCAATATCCTGCGCCAGCCGCACCATCTCGTACGGGAAGCGCGTCACGTTGAGTTTGCACACATTGGCCAGCAGCGGGTCTATCAGGTAGGTGCCCGAGGCCGTCGCCTTTCCTTCCGCCGAGCAGGCGATACCGCAGGCGTACAGCGTCTCGTTGAGGTGGATCATCTCGACGATCTTGTCCTTGACGTGCGAGGCCTTGTCCGTGCCCTGGTAGCGGGCCAGCGACTGCGCCGCCCCGATCACCACGTCGCCTACGCCGGCCTTGCAGCCGCCATAACTCTGGCGGTGGTAGCCGGCGAATCGCTCCACCAGCAGCCCGCTGAAGGCGGTTTCACCGGCCATGAACACCCGTTCCCACGGGACGAACACGTCGTCCAGGATGATGACTGCCTCGTGTCCACCGAACTCGCGGTTGCCCACGTCCAACTGGCCGCCTTCCAGTTTGCGCGTGTCCGACGGCTGGCGCCCGTAGATCATGAGGATGCCCTGGGCGTCCGCCGGGATCGCACAAGCGACGGCATAGTCCCGATCCTCTTCCGCGAGCGTCTGGGTGGGCATGACCATGATCTCGTGCGAGTTCAGCGCCCCGGTCTGGTGGAGTTTGGCCCCGCGCACCACGATCCCGTCCGGCCTCCTGTCCACGATGTGGACGAACAGGTCCGGGTCGGCCTGCTGCGCAGGCTTCAGCCGCCGGTCTCCCTTCGGGTCGGTCATCGCGCCGTCCACCACCAGGTCGTGCTCCTGCACGTGCTCTAGATACTGCCGAAATCGGGCGTGGTACCCGGTCCCCAGCGCTCGATCCATCTCATAGGTCACCGAGTCCAGCGCGTTGAACGCGTCCATCCCCACACAGCGTTGGAAACAGCAGCCCGTCATCTGCCCAAGGAGGCGCTGCATCTTCACTTTGGCCACCAGGTCCCCCGTACCCTGGTGCAGGTGCGTGAACCGGTTGACCTGCTGGCCTGTCAGGCTGGAGGTGGCCAGCATCAGGCCGGCGTACGCGGGCTGCTGGGCCAACTCGTACGTCATCGCGCAGGCGTTGAGCGACGGGCGGACCAATGGGTGGTCCACCAGGTTCTCGACCTCCTGGCCCATAATGAACACGCGCTTCTTCATCCTGCTCAGGCTGGCGACGTAATCGCCTCTCGTCATCAGCGCCATCGCGACCCTCCTTGATTACCGGGCTCTTTAGGAATACTCGCTTCCGCAATCTGGCCCAGCCCCCCGAAGCGGGCCTTCTCGTCCTCGGTCACCCGACGATGCGCATTCGTCATTGATCCAACTGATCCCAACCTGTGGCGACCAGTACTGCATCGTGAGCCCCATGAGCTCCAGGTGACGGATAGGCAAACACATTCGTAGCATAAGACAGAACCACCCCTACACATGACACCGCTATCTGTCCAACTTCACGCCTCGAAGCAGTTGGGCGTTGATGGCGACAATGACAGTGCTCAATGACATCAGCAGCGCGCCAACGGCAGGGACGAGGGTAACCCCCAATGGGGCCAAGACACCTGCGGCCAATGGTAACGCGATGATGTTGTAGCCGCTGGCCCAGATCAAGTTCTGGATCATTTTCCGGTACGTCGCTCGGCTCAATCGGAAAATCTTGACCACATCCAGCGGGTTGTTCTGCACCAGGATGATGCCTGCCGACTCAATCGCCACGTCAGTGCCGCTGCCAATGGCAATCCCAACATTGGCACGGGTCAGCGCAGGGGCATCGTTCACACCATCGCCCACCATTGCCACCCGCTTGCCTTGCTGCTGCAATTCACTCACCTTCCGATCCTTGT
>Ga0315291_10006963_pt1 | contig 14018 bp, 12 predicted proteins | sample YL17G12_20_MG_FD_203070 | JGI IMG/M metagenome (GOLD analysis project Ga0315291, IMG submission 203070) | Sediment microbial communities from Yellowstone Lake, YNP, Wyoming, USA - YL17G12_20 | ecosystem: Environmental > Aquatic > Freshwater > Lake > Sediment | place: USA: Wyoming | collected...
GAGTTTCGACCGGCGGGCGTTCTGGCTGCATTCGGCGGCGTGCGCGGTGATTTCGCGGACGATCGCATTGAGGCTTAAGTGTCGTTTCGCGGGGGAGGATTTTGTCGGCGGGCTGATTCACGACATCGGGAAGATTGTGCTTGACCAGTTCGCGCACGAGGATTTCGTGCGGGCGCTGGACCTGGCGGAAGTACACAGGGTCCCGCTTTATCAGGCGGAGGAGGAGGTTCTTGGGATTTCACATGCGCAGGTGGGGGAGTGGCTGGCGATGACGTGGGGCCTGCCGGAGGCGCTGGTTGAGGTCATAGCGGAGCACCATTGCGTGGAACTTGCGGGCAACCAGCCGGTGCTCGTGGCGACTGTTCACGTGGCGAACCAGATTTGCAAGATAAAGGGGCTGGGCTTTTCCGGCTATGTTCCGGATTTCGTTTTGCGGGAAGACCCCGGCTGGCTGATACTTCAGGAGGAGTGCCCGCAACTGGGGGCGATGGACATGGAGAGGTTCATGTTCGAGATTGACGGGGAGATCGAGAAGGCGAAGCAGTTCCTGGCGCTGACGCAGTCATTGTAGGAAACCGTCCCAAAACTCACCACGGAGGACACAGGGGAGGGAGAGGGGTTCAAGGTTCCAGGTTCAAGGTTCAAGGTTCTATTGAGGAATGACTGGATAATGTAAACGCATGGAGCGCGCCCGCCCTCGGGCGCGGGGAATCCAGAGTTAAATGAATCACAGCCGGGGGCGGCTGTGCTCCACAAGACAACGGCGGAGTCAACCGCCTTACATTATCTACTCATTTATCAATAATATTATGGCAAGGACGGGCGAATGCCCGGTCGCCAGTAAGTTCGGAAAGGACAAGCAATGAAGCGACTATCATGGTTAGCCGTTTTTGCATTGGCGCTGTTGATGACTTCCCTGACGGGCGGCTATAAGACTTGTGCCGCGGAGCAAAAAGACATTGATGCCGCATATAACGACGCCGTGGAGACGCTCGGAGACGAGGGTGCGCCGGCATTCTGGCGTGCGTCATACTATCTGGGCAAGATAGGGGAGGAAGGCGTCATGACGCTTGACCAGGGGCTGGATGATAAAGATGTCCTTGTCAACGTCGCCTGTGCGCGGAGACTCCTTGACCTTTACAAGTCCCAAGATACCGACAACGCAAAGAAGTATGTTGAGAAATCAGAAGCCCTGCTCCTGCGCATCGCCGGCGACAAGACCGCGCAGGCGGACGTCCGCCAGGTCGTGGTAAAGGTCCTGGGCACTGCGGGGGGGAAGGACAAATGCGGGCCGGTTGTCGCGGCGATAGCGGCGGACAAGGCGGAAGGCGCGGCGTTGCGCCTTGCGGCGGCTGAGGCGGAATACATGCTTACCGGCGCGTTCACGCAGAAGGAATTTGTCGAAAGCCTGCTCAAGGGCGACGATTTCAGGCTGCGCATGCCCGCCGCGGTCATGCTTTTCACGATAGCGCAGGCCGAGCCGACGGCCACCGTGTTGCAGGAATACCGTGAGGACATGTCGATCGAAGGCCTGCTGGCAAATCGCCTTCTGAAGAACAAGGAACTGCGCGACACACTCCGCGATATGAAGGGCGTTGGCGCAGGCGATATTACACAGCAGGTGTTGGATGACCTCCAGAAAGAGTATGACACGCTTTTCAAAGAGGCGGAGGACATAACGGACCGCGTAAAGGCGCTGCGCTCCTATGGAAGGGCGCTGGCTGATCGGCGCGAGGAAGAGGCAAAAGGTAAGGGCGAAGGCGGCGAGGGTGGCGAGGGTGGCCCGGAAAAACCGCCGGAGCCGCCAGGACCGCCGCAGCCGCCAGGACCGCCACCGCCGCCAGGGCCGCAGCCGCCCCATCCCGGCCAGTCCGGCATGCCGATGATAATCTCCTTGTGGCTTGCCGCTGACGCGAACCTCGCCGCAAGACCCGTATGGATAGCGGAGGGCGGCGCCAACGTCGAGAAGCAGTTTAACGACGCGATGGCGCTTCTGAAAGACGGCGACCCGGCGGCCTTCTGGGAAGCCTTCCGGCGCGCGATCGCCCTTGACAAGGATGCCGCGCAATTCCTTGCGGACGACCTGGCAAAGGGCGGCACTCTGGAAAAGATAGCGTGTGCGGGCGCGTTGCTGAGGGCTTACGGCACATCGGCGGATGACGCCGCGGTGAAATACATCAAGGATTCCGAGGACGCGCTCTGGAAGATCCTCAAGGACGAGCGCGAAGCCAGCGAGGCGCGCCAACTGGCCACCGACATTCTTGGAAAGTATGGCCAGGCCACGAACTCCAAGGCGCTCCTTGAACTGGCCGACACGGCGTTTGACCCGTTTGTGCGGCTTTCCGCCATTCGCTCCGCATATTTCCTTACCAAGGAGATGCGCGGCAAGGATTTCCTCCGCGAAAAACTGGAGTCCGATGACCTTGACGTCAAAGGCTGGGCGGTAATCATGCTGTGCGAGATGGGCGATTTTGAGAATGTCCGCAAGTACTTTGAAGTTTTCAAGTACGAGCCTACCCTGCGCGGCAAATTGATACAGCAGTACATCGTCTATGACGGCCTCTTGAAGAAACTTGAGACATACATACTGGGTCCGCCGCAGGTGGAACAGTACGCGCTACTCCAGATCGAGATCGCGAGAATAAAGGGCGAAATCGCAGAACGCAACCAAGCGCTTGACGCCGTCAAGGCGATGGCGGACGCGGAGGTCAAACTGATGAAGCCGGAGGAACAGCCGCTCCTGCAGAAAGATGTTGACGACATTTACAAGGGCATCAAGACGGAGGGCGGCGAGGAAGGCGGCGCGGCTCCGGAAGGCGGCATTGCCCCGCCCGCGGGACAGCCCGCTGAACCCGGCCCGACACCGGAACCCGCTCCGGAGCCAGAACCCGCGCCAGCCGCCGACCAGCTGCCCGTCTCGCCGGGATTGCAGAAAGCGCTCGACGCAATGCAACTGGATAAAGCCCCTACGCTCGGCGCCACCTTCAAGCAATTCATCATTGCCTACGCTAATGGAAGATTCGATCTCCTTTTTGACATGACGGCCGCAGAGACGCAGACGCAGTTGATTGGCAGCCCACTACAGTACGCTGACCGCATCAGAACGAGCATCAAAGCATACGAGGAAAAACTCAAAGACCCCAATCTCGCGCCGGCCGACAAAGAGGCTATCACACGCAAACTTGACAACGCCAAAGGCGCGCTTAAAGGCGACCCGAAGAAATGTTTCATCTGGGTGATGGAAAGCATGATCGGCGACAGGAACCCGGCCGTGGATATGATCGGCGGCAAGGCCATCGTCACCGGCGAGAAAATTGACGGAGACACGGGCGAGATACTCCTCAACCCCCCCGGTTCATACTTTTTCCGTTCGCCCTTCCATTTCCTTAAAGTGAATGGCGTCTGGAAACTAAACCAGTCCGGCTCGTTCCACGCCGGCCCGTCGAATCCGTAATCGCAAAGACAAAATCAAATGCGAGAACTTAACCGGTTCTCGCATTTTTTCCCATGAAATCTACGCAATCCGCGTTCTGCCGGGTTGCATGCATGGTTCTGCATTGGCGCGCTCGAAGGAACACTAAATGCAACGGCTGAAAAATAAAACCGACTGCTGCTCGGTCAGTCCTTGATGCCAAGCACGTCGCTCATCGTGTAGAGACCGGGCGGCTTACCGAAGATGAACTTCACAGCCTGAATCGCCCCGCGGGCGAAGCACTGGCGCGAATGCGCGCGGTGCGTCAACTCAATTCGCTCGCCGTTCGTCGCAAACAGCACCGTGTGGTCGCCGACGATGTCGCCGGCGCGCACGGCGTGTATCCCAATCTCGCCGCGCTTGCGCTCCCCGGTCAATCCTTCTCTGCCGTATATCACCTGCGGGTTCTCGATTTCGCGTCCCTCTATGATTGATTCCAGAAGACCTTTGGCCGTGCCGCTCGGCGCGTCTTTCTTGAAGCGGTGGTGCGCTTCGATTATTTCAACGTCGTACCCGTCGTCGAGCATCGCCGCCGCGTGCCGGACAAGTTCAAACAGGACGTTCACGCCGACGGACATGTTTGGCGCAAGCACAATCGGGATTTTATCGGCCGCGTCTTCGATGGCGGCCCTCTGCTCGGTGGAATGGCCGGTGGTGCCGACTACCATGGCGATGTTTTTATCCTGGCATGTTTCGAGCGCGGTCATGGTTGCCTCCGGCTCGGTGAAGTCTATGAGCACGTCCGTTTCCGCCGTGAGCGCGTGCGAGAGGGGCACGCCAAGCCCGGCGCGGCCGGTCAGCGCGCCGATGTCCGCGCCTAGTTGCGGGTGGCCGTGATGTTCCAGCGCGGCGACAACCTTGATTTCCTTGTCCTCCAGCGCAAGAGACAGGATTACGCCGCCCATTCTTCCGCACACGCCGTTGATTGCGACTCTTATCATGGTGGTCTCTCCGCAGAAACTCCGGTTTTATGTGTGGGCCAAAAGTACCACATCCTGCATTTGCAGTCAATCGTGATATAAGCCCGGCGGGTCTGATCCTGAAATCCGAAACTGCCCACAAAACTGAAATAGACCCTTTTAGGGGTTGGTGACAAAATTTGTCAGCATCGCAGCCGGATGGCGCGTTCTCCCCACGCGCTCTTGCAATCGCGGCGGATTTTGGTATAATATTGCATGAGATAATTCAAAAAGGCAGGTGATGGCGATGGAACACATAGCTTATCTGCTTGTATTGTGTATCGGCATTGTGTGCACTCTCTTTACGCTGATGACCGTCATGCAAGTCATCGCGCGCTTGCGGAAGCGGCGCAGCCCGGAAAGGGTTTCTGACAGGTCCGTAACGCCGATTCTGCGCTTTAACCTGCGCAAGCGGTATGTTCCGGAAATCAAGGCCAATGCGGCGCACAGTCTGGAACGGATGGGGCCGGGTGAAATGACGCACAGGCTGCGCGAGGCGCTGCTTAATCACGACGCGACAATGCGCGCCGTTGCCGAGGTGCTTGGGCATATAGAGGCGCGGACTGATTTGCGCGGCGCGCGCCGTGGTTCGGGTGCGGAATCCAAGGGTTGGATGCGCATCTGACGCGGGCAGGATCGGCCTGGCTCAAAAGGGAGGAGGTGGCCGGAGCAACGGGGGAAAATACGGAAGGCCCGACTTTTGCCGGGCCTTTCTTTTTTGCATGGCTGGTCAGGGGCGGCGGCTATTCCAGCGGACCGCAGCCTTCAAGAAATACGCCTATCTTGCGGAGTTTCTCGTAACGCTTTTCCACCATCTCCTCCACGGGCATCGCCTTTACTTCCGCCAGATTGCCCAGGATCGCCTCCTTCACGTTTTCCCCCGCCTCCTTGTAATTCCTGTGCGCGCCGCCGAGCGGCTCCGGGATTATCTGGTCGATGATGCCCAGTTCATAGAGGTGCTGGGACGTCAACTTGAGCGCTTCACTGGCCTCGGCCTTCTTTTCCGGGTCCTTCCAGAGGATGGCGGAGCAGCCTTCGGGCAGGATGACGGAGTAGTAGGCGTATTCCATCATCAGCAAACGGTCGCCTACGCCGATGCCGAGCGCGCCGCCGCTGCCGCCCTCGCCGATTACGACGCAGATTATCGGTACGCGAATGCGGCTCATTTCCTCCAGCATCACGGCAATCGACATCGCGATGCCGCGCTCTTCTGCGCCGACGCCTGGAAACGCGCCGGGCGTGTCGATGAACGAGATTATTGGAAGGCCGAATTTCTCCGCCTGTTTCATCTTGTGCTGGGCCTTGCGGTAGCCTTCGGGGTGCGGGCTGCCGTAATTGTGCAGGGCCTTCTCGCGCGGCCCCTTGCCTTTCTGGTGGCCTACCACCATGACGCGCTCGTCCTCGATGCGCCCAAGACCGCAGACTATCGCCGGATCATCGCGGTACAGCCTGTCGCCGTACAGTTGCATGAAGTCGCGGACAAACATGCTTATGTAGTCCGAGGTGACGGGCCGTTGCGGATGCCTTGCGAGTTGCACCTTCTGCCAGGCGGTGAGATTCGAAAATATGCGGTGGGTCGTCTCGACGAGTTCATTCCGAAGTTTCGCTATCTCGTCGGAGCGGTCAGCGTTCTTCTTTGTGGCTGACTCTTCGAGGTCGGCAATCTGCTGGGACAATTCGACGATCGGTTTTTCGAAGTCGAGGTATTGTTCGGGTTTCATATGTCGCTTTCCGGTGATAGGCCGGCCGCGTTCGGCCGCCGATCCCCCCTCGTTCAGGGCGTCATTTGCTCTTGCGCTGCTTGCTCTGCAAAACGTGCGATACGAACGTCAGCAATATATCGCGATGGAACGGCTTCGCGAGGAACCCGTCCGCGTCGAGCGTGTAAATCATCTCACCGGGCCCGGAGGTCGCAAGCAGTATGGGCAGTTCGCGCGTGCGCGGGTTGCGCCGGATTCTCCGGCAGACTTCGTATCCGTCCATGCCGGCCATTTCTATATCCAGCAGTACCAAATCGGGCGGCGAGGCGGTTATCTCGTTGAGGGCCTCCTGACCGCTACGGACCCACTTCGTCTGGTAGCCGTCCGATTCAAGCATTAGTTTTGTCGTTTCGCCCATTTCCTGTTCGTCATCAACGACGAGAACGCGTATCTGCTTTCGCGCCGTCGGCGCGACCTCGCCCGTGATTGAGGTTCGCACCACGTGGAGCGTGGGCAGGTTTTCCTCCGTCCATCTGTCCTCTATGGTCTTCTTGACCTGCCTGTTGAACTCGCGGAGTTCCTGCCACAGCGCGTACTCGGGGTCATCCGGTTTAACGGGCAGTTGGTCGTGCGTGTCCACAGAGATGTAGTACTCGTTGGGGATGACGAACTCCTCCATGACGAACTTCATGTGCGGGTACCGCTCGTTTCCGAGCCTCAGCACGTATCTCTGGGAAAGCACGTCCTCCGTGTAATGGCTCTCGTCGATAAAATGGGGAAGCAGTTCCTCGGCGCTGAGAGCGCCGTCAAGGTTGATCGCCGGCCAGTGCTTGTTGCGCGCCTCGGCCTCGCGATATGCCGCGTCGAGATATATTTGAATCGCCCTCTTCAGCAGGGCGGCGCTTATCTGGTTTAACTTCATACCTGTCGCGCCATGGGTGATTCAGGCTAAAAACGTGATTATACGGACAGACCGCGGCGGTTTCAAGCCATTTCGCTGTCGGCTGATTTCGCCCCTGCGAGCCGGAGCCGTTTCTCCTTGACAGCATCACTGCAAGAAGTAAACTTGGCCCGTGAGAGATATATGCCGGAAGGGAGGACTTCCATGAGCACCAGAACAGCGGCATGGGCGGGCCAGTTTTATCCCGGCCGGAAGGAAGCGCTCCAGGCTGAGATAAAAAAGTATGATGTCGGCGTGGCGCAGAAGGACAGAAAGAAATGCCTGGGAATCATGGCGCCGCACGCGGGCTACATGTATTCCGGCCACGTCGCCGGCGCGGTCTATTCGCGGATTGAGATACCGGAGCGCGTCCTGATTCTCGCGCCGAAGCACCGCATGCCCGGGGCGGACATCGCGCTTTCGCCCGATGACGAATGGCAGACGCCGCTGGGGAACATCAAGACGTGCGCGGACCTCAACGCGGAAATAATTCGCTACTGCCCCATGGTTTCCCTTGACGCCGTCGCGCATGTCAGCGAACACTCCGCGGAAGTCCAGGTCCCGTTCATCCAGTATTACAATCCCAACGCCTGCATCTCGGCGATTGTCCTGCACTCGCAGGATTACGCGGAACTGCGCGGGCTGGGAGATGGGATAGCGCAGGCCGTACGGGCGCTAAAGCAGGACGTGCTGATCGTGGCGAGTTCCGACATGAGCCACTTCGAATCGCAGGAGAGCACGGAGAAGCATGACAAACTCGCCCTGGACAAGGTTGTTGCGCTCGATGCCGGCGGATTGCTTGAAACCGTGCTGCGAAACAATATCTCGATGTGCGGCTACGCGCCGACTGTTGCGATGCTCGCGGCGTGCAGGGAACTCGGCGCGACCGAGGCTCGCCTCGTGAAGTACGCCACCAGCGGCGACGTGACCGGCGACTTTTCCTCCGTTGTCGGCTACGCCTCGGTCATGGTGATGTAGCCGACTCCCAGGGATGCGTTAGAGCAGATACTGGTTCCGCCTTACCCTCATCAGCGACGGGTCCGCCAGAGCCGCGTCGATTTCCGCAAGCATCCGCTCCTTGTCCTTCGGCATGTTTCCCGCCAGCGCCACGAAATTCGAGACATGATTGCTGCGGATAATCGCGTTCTTCATCTCCAGCGCGGCGACAATCTCGCGCAACTCCCGCACAATCTCCACCGGCGGCAGTTCCTCAAACTTCCCCCTTTCGCGCCAGACCCACAGCGGCGTCTGCGGCAGGACCACCACTGTGAGGAAACTCGCGTACCGCGGGTTCATCTCGTTGAGCGCCGCGGCGGAATCGCGCGCGTGCTCGTGCGTCAACTCCTTCCCACCCAGCCCCAGCAGCGTCATCACGGATGTTTTCATCCCCGCCTCGCGCGCCTTGAGCACCGCGTCTATCGCCTCGCGCGCGGTGTTGCCCTTTTTTACGCGCCTTAAGACCTCCTCATTGCCGCTCTCAAGGCCGAGGTAGAGAATGGTCAGTTTTTTCTCCCGCAGCGACTGCAGTTCGGTGGGACTCTTTTGCAGAATGTCCTTCGCGTTTGCGTAAGACCCGATGCGTTGGAGGGAGGGGAACGCCTCGTTCAGTTTGTCGCAGATTTTCGCGAGATGCTCCGCCGGCAGGACAAGCGCGTCCCCATCGCAGAGGAAGACCCGCCGGACATCGCCGATATTTCGCCGCGCCCAGTCGATTTCCGCAAGAACGTCATCAAGCGGCTTCACTTGGAAGCGCTTCGTGATGTACGTCCCGCAGAACGCGCACTTGTTGTGCGAACAGCCCAGCGTCACCTGCAACAGCAGGCTGTCCGCCTCGCTCGGCGGCCTGATTACCGGCTCAACATATTCAATCATTTTTTTCGTTTCCGCTGTAACTGCCGGGATGCCGCGCGGGCCTTGATAGGGGGCAGGAGTTCGCGGGAGACGTGCAGAGTCCCCATCTTCGGCGCGTCCTTGACCTGCCCGTGGCAGTCCGTCCCACCGGTTACGAGTAGTCCCAACTCCCGGCACGCCGTGAGCAGGTAATCCCGCATCGCGTCCGAGTGGCGCGGATGATAAACCTCAAGCCCGTCCACGCCGAAGCCCGCCGCCTGCTTCAATTCCTCGCGCGACATCTCCGTCACGTAAAAACCCATCGGATGCCCGAAGACCGCGACGCCGCCCGCGGCGTGGATGATTTGGATGGTGCGCTCCAGCGTCAGCGGCTCAAGCCCGCCCACGGCGTAGGGCAGTATGTATCCGGGCGAATCCGGGTAGAAAAATTTACGGAAGCCGTCCGAAAAAGTCCCGATGTAATCGCCGCGCTCCATCATGTGCCGCAAAACATCGCCGCGGTCAACGACGCCGCCCTTTGCCTCCGCAAGCGAATCCGGAATGTCGAATCCCAGCGCGCGCATTTTCTCGATTGTCTTGATTCCGCGCTCCTTGCGCTCGAGGCGGCAGTTCGCAAGCGTGTTCACAAACGCCGCCTCCGCGGTGTCGAGATAATATCCGAGGATGTGGTGCTCCACCCCGTTCCAGATTGCGGTGAACTCGATGCCCGGCACGAACTCAATGCCGCACCTCTTCGCCGCCCGCGACGCTTCGGCGTATCCGGCGACCGTGTCGTGGTCGCACAGCCCCACGGCCTCAAGGCCTATCTTCCGCGCGTATTCGAAGACCTCGGCGGGCGTGAAGGAGCCGTCGGAGAAATTGCTGTGCACGTGTAAATCAATTCCGCCGCTTGTAACAATGAAATCTTCCATGCTTGTTCCATCCGGCGGGGGGCAGACCCCTCCAATCAAGGATGAAGGATGAAGGATCAAGGATGAAGGATGAAGAAAATCCTTTGAGATTTCATCCTTGAATTTTCATCCTTGAACTTGGCGTCTGACCCACTCGCCTGCATTCAGCCGAAATATTTTTTCAGCGCGCGCAGGAGGCCGTCATCGTCGTTGCTTCCGGTAACGTAGTCCGCCGCCGCCGCGACCTCCGGGACCGAGTTGCCCATGGCGATGCCGACGCCCGCCTTCTGGATCATCTCGATGTCGTTGTAATTGTCGCCGATTGCGATAATGTACTCATTGGGAATGTCGTGCAACAGCGCAAGGGCTTCAATCGCGTTCCACTTGGACACCATCGGGTCGAAGACCTCAAGAATGCTGCGCTCGTCGATGATGTTTTTCGCCACGTGAAGGCGCACCTTGTGCCCATGATGCTGGAGGATTCGGTTTCCGAGGTCCACCAGCGTGCTGAACTCCCCCCACGCGCACACCTCGAAAATCCTGTCGGACTTGAAATTCGCCAACGTATCGAAATACCGCACGTAATCGCGGAAACGATTGAGATACCACGTCTCGAACGCATCCTCCGCGGCGGGCGTGGAGACCATGTCAAGCCCTTCCTCAAACCCGTCAACCCACATGATGGGGTGGTGATTTTCCGCGATCATGACATCCGCCACATCGCGCGCGGCGGCGTAGGAGATGTACTTTTTGAAAACGGTTGTGTGGTCGATGGGATTTCGGACAAGCGCGCCGCTGTGGAGGATCATCGGCGAGCGCACTCCGGCCTCGCGCGCAATCGGCAGGGCGCTCCGGTACCGCCGTCCGGTGCAAAGCACGACCATCACGCCCCGGTCCTCCAGTTGCCGCAGGTACGGCGGCACATTTGGAGGAATCACGTGGCCGCTGGTGTAGAGCGTCCCGTCTATGTCGATTGCAACAAGGCGCATGGTCGGGTGTCCGGATAATTACGCCTTCGCTTTGTAATTCCTGATGTATTCCGCGACGGTTTTCTTCCACGGGCGAAGGCGGATTCCCGTGTCGTGAAAAATCTTCGAGCAATCAAGCCTGCAGTTGAGCGGGCGCTTCGCGGGTCGGTCGTAGTGGGCGGTGTCAATCGGTATCATGCGGAGTTTCTTGCCCACGACGTCGAGGATGTACTGCGCGAATTCGTACCACGTGCAATAGTCCGGCCCCGCGAGATGATAGACGCCCGTGATGTCGGAGTGAATCAGCCGGCAGATTGCGTCGGCAAGATCGACGGTATAGGTCGGCGCGCCTATCTGGTCGTTGACCATCCTGATTTCCTCGCGCTCGTCGGCGAGGCGCAGGACCGCGTCCACGAAATTTTTCCCGCGCGGCCCGAACAGCCACGAAGTCCTCAGGACAAGATAATCTTGGAGGGATATTGAAATGTTCTTCTCGCCCTGCAATTTCGACTTGGCGTATTCGCCCAGTGGATGAGGCTCATCGGTCTCCACGTACGGCGCGGCTTTTGTGCCGTCGAAAACGTACTCGGTGCTGATGTGGATGAGCCTCGCGCCGCAGTTGTAGCACGCCTCCGCGAGATGCTTCGGCCCGTCGCTGTTGACGAGGTGCGCCTGTGTTGCGTTCGACTCCGCGCCGTCAACATCGGCGTACCCCGCGCAGTTTATGACAAGATTGGGCGCTACGGACATCGCATAGAGGAGCGTTTCCTCGCGCTCCGTGATGTCGCAGTCGATCTCGTCCGCGGCGAAGAGTTCAAACGTCCTGTCCCTGAGCCGTTCTTCCTTGAGCCGCGCAACCACCGCGCTGCCGAGCATTCCCTCGCTTCCCATGACGAGTATCTTTTTTTTGCGGAGCATTCTTTCTCGCTGTTTTATCGGTTGCCGTACCACTTCTCGTAGTAGTGCATGTACTCGCCGCTCTTGATGCGCTGCCACCATTCGCGGTTGTCGAGGTACCACTTGACCGTGCGTTCAAGCCCCGTCTCGAAATCCACGCGTGGCCGCCAGCCGAGTTCCGCGCGGATCTTGGACGAATTCATCGCGTAGCGCCTGTCGTGGCCGGGACGGTCTTGCACATGCTTGATGAGCGACTCCGGCTTGTTGAGGTGCCGCAGCAGCATCTTCGTCAGATTGATGTTGGCGACTTCGTTGTCCGCGCCGATGTTATAGACTTCCCCGGCGCGGCCCTTCTGCAGGACAAGGTCAATTGCCTCGCTGTGGTCGTCCACGTAAATCCAGTCGCGCACCTGCATCCCGTCGCCGTAAACCGGCACTTCCTTGTTCTCCAGCAGGTTCGACACGAAGAGCGGAATTATTTTTTCCGGGAACTGGTACGGCCCGTAGTTGTTGGAGCAGCGCGTTACCAGCGTGCAGTAGCCGTGCGTCTTGAAGTACGCCCGCGCCAGCAGGTCCGCCGCGGCTTTGCTGGCGGAGTAAATGCTGTTGGGCATTATCTTGTTTTCCTCGGTGAACGGCGGGTCGTCAAGGTGTAAACTGCCGTAAACCTCGTCGGTGGAAATCTGCACGAAGCGCGAAATGCCGAAGTGCATCCCCGCCTTCAGCAGCACGTGCGTGCCCTCGATGTTCGTCGTGATGAAATCGTCGCCGCCCATGATGCTCCGGTCAACGTGGCTTTCCGCGGCGAAGTTTACCAGCGCATCGAACTGCTCGCCCTTGTGCTTCTCAAAAAGTTGCACGACGAATTTCTCGTCCGCGATGTCGCCGCGCGCGAACTCGTAGCGCGGGTCCCCCTCAACGTCCTTCAGGTTCTCAAGGTTCCCGGCGTACGTCAACTTGTCGATGTTGACGATGCGGTAATCCTTGTGCTTGGCGAGGACGTGGCGGACGAAGTTTGAGCCGATGAAGCCGCAGCATCCGGTAACGAGTATCTTCATTTGGTTTCTCCGGAAAGTGTCCCGCAGATATAATACGGCTATTATAGCCCAAAGGCTTTGAAGTGCAAGACCGCGGAGTCAGGTCTGTCTGACCCGTCGGACCTGACAGACGTGTCGGACGGGATGAAAAAACTTGCAACGCTGCGTCTGCGGGATATAATGACCGCGTCCTTGCGCGCAGAGAACGACATGGGAGTATAGCTCAACGGCAGAGCAGGGGACTCATAATCCCTTGGTTCCAGGTTCGAATCCTGGTACTCCCATTTTTGTCCCGATTCATCGGGACAAAAATAGAGCAGTGGAACAGGAGAACAGTGGAACAGGTGAAACACGGAATGAAGATAGAAACGCCAAACATACCAGCACATTTTGCGTCTTGTTCCACTGCGGTCTCCTGATCACCTGTTCAAACCTGTCGCAGGAGCGACAAACAAAAATAGAGCAGGCCTCCCGCCGTCCCCTTTCTCCTTTCCACTTTCAGATTTCACCACCAAGGCACAAAGACACAAAGATTTTGTAGATGAACCTGAAAGTTCTTCTTGGTGTCCTTGTGTCCCCGACAGGTCGGGGCAGGCTTCGTGGTGAGGATTTTCGGCGTGGGGGATTCCTTGACACCCGGCGAAATGAGGTCTAAAATTATGGACTTGGTTTGACGGTTTGACCCATAATATCACGCTTGTCCGTATCTTATGCCCGACGAAGACGCGCAACTGATGCTGGACTTCCAACGCGGCGACTCCAGCGCGTTCGACGGCCTTGTTCGTAAATACCACGTTCAGGTCATCAATATCATTTACCGTTTCCTCGGCCGCAGCGACGCGGCGGAGGACTTGGCGCAGGACGTGTTCATCCGCGTTTATCAGGCCGCGCCGAAGTACAAACCCACGGCGAAGTTTTCCACGTGGCTCTATCGAATCGTCGCCAACCATTGCCTCAATTACCGCCGCGATACGGGTCGTAGTCCTTCAGTCCCGATGTCTGGTCTTGCGGGGGAGGAGAGGCATTCCCTGGACATTCCAGTGGAGCACGACCCTTCCCGGAACATGCGGGACGCGGAACTCCGCGCCGTGATAAAGGCGGCCCTCCGCGCGCTCCCGCCCAACCAGCGCATGGCCGTGGTGCTGGACAAGTACGAGGGGCTTTCGCACCGGGAAATCGGAGCCGCCATAAAATGCTCGGAGAAGGCCGTAAAGAGCCTTCTCGCCCGTGCGCGGGTCAGACTGCGGTATCTGCTGAGGCTTTACATACCCTGAACCTCTGTCGCCTCCCTTCAAGCGATGCAA
>Ga0315291_10006965_pt1 | contig 14014 bp, 15 predicted proteins | sample YL17G12_20_MG_FD_203070 | JGI IMG/M metagenome (GOLD analysis project Ga0315291, IMG submission 203070) | Sediment microbial communities from Yellowstone Lake, YNP, Wyoming, USA - YL17G12_20 | ecosystem: Environmental > Aquatic > Freshwater > Lake > Sediment | place: USA: Wyoming | collected...
AAGATGTCGCCCTCCGCGCGAGGGCGTGGATTGAAACATTGGCGCTTTCTCTTTCTTCTCGCGTGGCTTCTGTGTCGCCCTCCGCGCGAGGGCGTGGATTGAAACTTGTTTCGTAGATAGCCGGGCCGCGCTCATCGCCGTCGCCCTCCGCGCGAGGGCGTGGATTGAAACACTCCGCCACTGCCTGGCGCACGAGGCTTGCGATGTCGCCCTCCGCGCGAGGGCGTGGATTAATACAACGGTCACAGACAGAACATACGTCTCAGCTTGCACTGACCGCAAGGCATGCAAGCTCGTGCGCGAGCACTACGTCGTCACACGCCCAGTTACTATTCGCATCTTGTAGCCAACTTCGCACAACGTCACATGTTAACTAAAAAGCGAAGGGAATTGACGATCTAAACCGAATTTGGTAGCTTCAAACCGAAGTTGTGACCTGTGTCGAGCAACGAGGATGTTAGTGATTGTCGCTCTGAACCGTAGGAGGGCGTGCTATGGCAAGTAACAACCGAAAGGCAAATTCGAACCGGTCGCTGGCAAAGTCGTTGCACAAGCGGCCATCCTTGGATCAAATCCGACGGGTGCTTCGGGCACATCTGCCAGCGCTCCGCAAGCGTTATGGGGTGCGAACTCTGGGCATTTTTGGTTCCTATGTGCGGGGCGAGCAGAGGAAAAGTAGTGACTTGGATGTGCTTGTGGAGTTTGACCTCGCTCCTACGTTTTTTGAGTTCATTGATCTCGAAGAACACCTAAGCAATCTCTTGAAGGTCAAAGTGGAACTGGTGATGAAGAGCGCTCTCAAGCCAGCAATAGGCCAACGTATTCTGACGGAGCTTGTGAGGATATGAGATCGAAGAGAATCCACACCGATTATCTGCGTGATATGAAGCGGGAAGCTATCACTAAGATACTTCAAAATATGGAGCAAGAAGGACGGGATACTTGAGTCGGGCTTCGTTTCCTCTCGTCGTTCCTACTCGCTTCGAGACTACCAAGGGCATCCCTCCGCGCAAGGGCGTGGATTGAAACAACGGACACCACGCCCACTGATCTTGAATTCATTCCGCCGCCGCTGGCGCGCATGCTACAGAAACCGCAATTTACCTTGACCCATTGGGAGCATGAGTGATAAACTACTTGGCTGGTCATTTGAATGCACATAGCGCTCTTTTGGTAAGGAGTTTTCATGAAACGGATCACGCAAATCAGGTGGCACGGAAGGGGAGGCCAGGGTGCTAAGGTGGCCTCCTTTCTTCTTGCGGAGTGTGCGCTTGAAGAAGGCAAGTGGAGCCAGGGTTTCCCGGATTACGGCCCTGAAAGAAGCGGTGCGCCCGTAAGAGGATTTAACAGGATAAGCGACGAGAGGATTGACCTACATTGTCCCATCGCAGAACCCGACATTGTGATAGTGCTCGACGAGACCCTTATCGGCAGAGTAGATGTCTGCGGAGGGCTCAAGGAAGACGGAATCTGCGTTGTGAACACGGCTTGTGACCCCGCTGCAATGAGGTCTCGCTTGAAACTCAACGGCAAGAAGATATTCACGGTGGATGCCACTAACATAGCCCTTGCGGAGCTCGGAAGGCCGATCCCGAACACGGCAATGTTGGGCGCGGTTTGCAAGGCTTCCGGAGTCCTGAAGCTTGAAACAGTGGTCAAGGAGATCGAGAAGATATTTAAGAAAAAGTTTGGTTCTGAGGTCGCAGAGAAGAACGTTAGAGCAGTCCGCAGAGCTTACTCGGAGGTGAAGGGCGAATGAGCGAGAAATTACCCGGCTGGAAAGAACTGCCGATCGGCGGAGTGATTGAGGAAGCTGGTAACGCCCAGAACTACGAGACTGGCTCCTGGCGAGTCAAACGCCCGATACTTGACAAGAATAAGTGCACGAGTTGTCTCATCTGCTGGATATACTGTCCTGACACCAGCATCATCGTAAAAGACGGTAAGGTCACAGGAATCGACCTTGAACATTGCAAGGGCTGCGGGATCTGCGCCCGTGAATGTCCGCTCAAGGACAAGGCAATCACGATGCAGCTCGAGAGCCAGTGTGAACTGGCCTAGCCGGCAATTTGCCAAGGGCTTGTGGAAAGATTAGAAGGAAGCTGCTGTTGATTTGCTGAGAACGTCTGCTGGACGCTTGCCAGCAGGGGATCGATTATACAGTTAGATCAGTGAAGCAAAATGTCGTGAGGGAGGACTTAGGTGAAAGTAGTCGGATTAACTGGGAATGATGCTGTAGCAGAAGCCATGAGGCAGATAAACCCTGACGTGTGTGCAGCCTACCCCATAACTCCGCAGACAGAGCTCATGGAGAAGTTCGCCCAGTTTGTCTCAGACGGGCTCGTCAAGACGGAGCTTGTTCTTGCTGAGTCGGAGCACAGCGCGATGAGTGCATGTATCGGTGCTTCTGCCGCGGGAGCAAGAGTGATGACTGCCACTTCTGCTAACGGTCTTGCGCTGATGTGGGAAATGCTTTACATCGCGGCGTCGCTTAGGTGTCCTATCGTGATGGGTGTTGTTAACCGAGCATTGAGTGGTCCCATAAATATCCACTGCGATCACAGTGACTCCATGGGCGCAAGAGACGCCGGTTGGATTCATCTTTTCTCAGAAAACTCGCAGGAGGCGTACGACAATACGCTTCAGGCCGTGAGAATCGCGGAGCATCACGACGTTTTTACCCCCGTCATGGTGACGCTCGATGGGTTCATCATCAGTCACACTCTTGAGCGGGTGGAGATTCTTGAAGACGAGCCGGCAAAGAAATTCGTGGGCGAGTTTGTGCCGAGATACGCGCTCCTCGACACGAAGAACCCCGTGACGATGGGGCCGCTTGACTTTCACGATTTCTACTTTGAGCACAAGAGAGGGCAAATAGAGGGTCTGGAAAAGTCGCGTGCGGTCGTGCGTGACATCGGAAAGGAATACGAGAAACTTTCAGGAAGGCACTTTGATTACTTTGAGCTTTACAGGATGGAAGACGCAGAGATCGCCGTCGTTGCGCTGGGGTCAGCGGTGGGCACGGCGAGGGGCGTCGTCGATGAACTGAGAGACAAGGGTAAGAGGGTTGGACTCATCAAGTTTAGAGTATTCCGTCCTTTCCCCAGAAAAGAAATTGCGCAGGCCCTGAAGAACCTGAAGGCTCTCGCCGTTATGGATAGGTCAAATTCGTTTGGAGCGTACGGAGGCCCGGTTTTCGCTGAAATTCGTTCGGCCTGCTACGGAACAGGTCTGGACTTTCCTATTGTCAATTACATCTACGGGCTCGGTGGAAGAGACACAACTTTTGAGGAAATTACGCGGCTCTATTCGGAAATGGAGCATGTGGTTTCCACTGGAAAGCGGCCCGATGAGATTCGCTTTCTCAATGTGAGAGAATAGAAGTGGCATAGTAAATAAGACGAGAAGGAGCTGAAATCACAAATGGCATCACTCAAAGAACTGGCTTCACGCGAAGACTTGCTCAGCGGGGGTCACCGGGCCTGTGCGGGTTGCGCCATGACCTCCATAGTGAGACAGGTATTGCTCATCGCTGGGAAAAACGTGGTCGTGAGTTGCGCGACCGGTTGCCTCGAGGTAACCACTACAATATTCCCCTACAGTGCCTGGCGGGTTCCGTTCATCCATAGCGCGTTTGAGAATTCCGCCGCGACGATCAGTGGCGTCGAGACCGCGTACAGAAGTCTCAAGAAGCAAGGCAAGATAAAAGAAGACACAAAGTTTATCGGCTTTGGAGGAGACGGAGGTACCTATGACATAGGGCTTCAGGCCTTGAGTGGAGCCTTCGAGCGCGGGCACAAGATGCTCTATGTTTGCTACGACAACGAGGCCTACATGAATACGGGTAACCAGCGCTCCAGCGCCACCCCTTTCGCCGCCGATACGACCACGTGCCCCGTAGGATGTGTCATTAAGGGCAAACCCCAGTTCCACAAGGACCTCGCCGCCATAATAACCGCGCACAATATTCCCTACGTCGCGCAGGCTTGCGGATCTTTCTGGAAAGACCTCACTTCTAAGGTAGAAAAAGCGCTTTCTGCGGACGGTCCGTCCTTCATAAACGTTCTCTCGCCCTGCGTACTCGGCTGGAAGTACCCCACCGACGAGACAATAGAAATTGGAAAACTAGCTGTTGACACCTGCTTCTGGCCGCTGTATGAAGTAGTGGAAGGGAATTACAGGCTCACGTACATTCCCTCTCAGAAGAAGCCTCTTGGCGACTGGACAAAGCGCCAGGGGCGGTTTCGGCATTTGCACGAGCCTGGTGGGGAGGAGCTTCTTGCGAAGGCCCAGCGGGAAGTTGACAGAAAGTGGGAGCACCTGCTGGCAATAAGCGAGAAACCCGCCAAGCCGGGCAAACAGCTCAAGGAGACGCCCCAATAGCCAGGGCAGGCACTGCGCGTTGGGGTGGGTGCACCGGAAGGAGGGGTTCAGATGGCGGGGAAAAGCTGGTCATTATTTGAGGAAGACTTCTGGGCCTTGAATGATGTCCTCTACGCTCTCGTCGAAAGTTCCTATTCCAAAAGCGCTATGCTCATTGACTGTGACGGCCGCTTGATCGCAAGCGTTGGAGAAGCACCTTCGTTTGACGCAGATTCCTTTGCCTCTCTTTCGGCAGCCGACCTTGCCGCGAGCAGGGCACTGGCTTCGATGCTCGGAGAGAGGGATTTCAGGAATCAGGCTCACCAGGGTAAAGAGCGCGGCATCTATCAGTGCTCCGTCGATGACAAGATCATGTTGGTTTTGCTTTTTGACCGCAGGACCACTCTGGGTCTTGTGAGGCTAAAGACCGAAAGAGCAGCAGGCGAGCTCGCGAGGATCTTCACCCGTTTGTATGACAAGTTGAGCCGCTCCGAGGGTGAGCTTGAGAGCGTTGGCGTCGGGGTAGAATTTGCTGCCCAGGCCGATCAGCAGATTGACAAGTTGTTTGGCGATTCTCCCAATTCTTAGGGTATATTGAATCCTTGAGTGTCTCTAATAAGCTATCCATCCAGAGAGATCAACTGCAAGGTTGTGTACTACGGGCCCGGGCTTGGCGGTAAGACCACCAATCTCCGGCATGTCTACACATCTGTCCCTTCTACCCGCAGGGGAAACCTCATCTCGTTAGCCACTGAGGGAGACAGAACTCTATTCTTCGACTTCCTCCCAGTTGACGTCGGTAATATTGCAGGTTTCAGAGTCAGGTTTCATCTCTATACCGTACCGGGTCAGATTTACTACCGCCCCAACAGAAAGCTCGTGCTCAGGGGGGCCGATGGCGTTGTTTTCGTTGCTGATTCTCAGAGGGAAAGGTTTGAAGCAGGCATGGAGAGTCTCAGGGATTTGTATGTGAACTTGGCCGAGAACGAAATCGACGTAGAGAAAATTCCGCTCGTCTTCCAGTACAACAAAAGGGACATGCCTTCTGCTCTGACCGTGCAAGTACTCGAGGAGGCGATGAATCCGTCGCATTTTCCTTCGTACGAAGCTGTTGCGAGCAAGGGCGTCGGAGTGCCCGATACGCTCAGGGCGGTTTGTAAGCTTGTTGCGAGGACTATTCAGTGAGCCACAGGATTGGTATTGTCCGGCAAGTCGAAGCGTTCGGTCCACCATGTTGGCGCGCTTCGGGAACCAGAAGTGTTCGATATACCGCTGGTCAGGATCGCCGGGCCTCTGGTGCCGGAAAGCTTGATCTGAGCCGTTTGTCATGAAAAAGATAGCCGAAGTAATCGCGAGTGCATTCTACATAGGTTATGCGCCGGTTGTTCCAGCCACTTTTGGGGCCGGTTTTGGCGCGATAGCATACTGGTTTCTGATGCCGCAATCGACCGCGACAGAGTCCCTGGTGACCGTCGGTGTCATCATTCTTGCAATAATCACAAGCGGGAAGGCCGAGGAAAAATACGGCAAAGACGGAAGGCGCATAGTAATAGACGAGGTCGCGGGGATGTTTGTCAGCCTCTGCTTCTTTCCAAAACGCGCTCTGGTCTTCCTCGCGGCTTTTGTGGTCTTTAGAGTCTTTGACGTACTGAAGCCTTTTCCGGCCAACAGACTTCAAAAGCTCCCCGGCGGTTGGGGTGTGGTGGCTGACGACGTATTTGCGGGAATCTACACAAACGTTTTGATACGAATCCTGCTCGCGATCGGGGGGGTCAATTGAAATTCGAAGTAATCACAGTAGGTAGCGAAATCGTCTCCGGGAGCGTGCTGGACACAAACTTTCGCTTTATCGCCAGAAAGCTCACAGTCATCGGGGCCCGCGTGCTCTGGCACACGAGCGTAGGCGATGAGCCAGAGACAATGGCGGAAGCGCTAAGAATCGCACTCAAGAGGGCTGACGTAATCATCGTGACAGGCGGGTTGGGTCCAACGCCGGACGACATCACAAGAAAAGTAGTCTCGACAGTGCTTGGGAGAACTCTGCTTCTCAGCGATCAAGTTCTCGAGGCCATCAGGGCAAGATTCAAGAAGAGGGGCGTTGATATGCCCAGCATAAACGAAAGGCAGGCCTTGTTCCCCAAAGGGGCAGAAATAATAGAGAACAAGGTGGGCACGGCGCCCGGATTTCTCTTGAAGGAAGACGAGAAGTTTCTTTTTGTGCTTCCCGGCGTTCCTCTTGAGGCAGAGGTAATGCTTGAACAGTTCGTTGTTCCCAGGCTGGCCAGCCTGGGAACGCTTCGCGGAACTGAACAGATAGTCTTGAGGACGACGGGGCTAGCGGAATCACTCATAGCAGAGAATGTCCTCGCACTCGAGGAACCGCTCGAGGGGGTCTCGATCTCTTACTTGCCTCATGAGTACGGAGTTGACCTTTGCTTTACTTTTAAGAGCGTCGACGCCAAGCAGGTGGCTCTGATGAAGCGCATGGTGCGCGACAAGCTGACAGGCATTCTTGGCGAGCACTGTTACGCAGAGGGTAACAAAAGGCTTGAAGAGGTGGTGGGCGAGCTTCTGATTTCCAAGGGGCTCACACTTGCTGTCGGCGAATCCGTCACGGGTGGAATGATTGCAGAGCTCATTACGAGCGTGCCAGGGGCTTCGCGCTATTTCGTGCTCGGCGTCACGGCGTACAGTAACGAAGCAAAAGCAAGTGTGCTTGGCGTTCCGGAGAGTCTGTTAGAAGAGAAAGGAGCGGTAAGCTCGGAGGTTGCCATCGAAATGGCCAGGGGTGTGAAGAAAAAAGGTCTGGCTGACATAGGGCTTTCGACCAGCGGTATTGCCGGCCCCTCCGGCGGAACTAAAGAGAAACCCGTGGGGCTTGTTTTCATCGGTCTGGCAACTGAGAGCAAAGTCGATGTCAAAGAGATTCGTTTCGGCGACAACAGAGAATTCATCGTGAGACGCGCATCTGCTACCGCTTTGGATATGGTTAGAAGAAGCTTGCTCTGAGAGCCTGTTTCTGGCAAGCCTTGAGCGATTGCCGCATTTGATTCGCATAGAAGAAGCTTGTTCTGAAGGCCCAGTTCTGTCGCACCGGCAGAGCAGGATTTTACTCATCACGCACTCAAGAGAGGTTTGTTCGCAAGGAGGAGTGTTTTGACGAGGACATTTGCTGCAATATTCCCACCTATCGAAATAAGAAACGGGCTTTCAGAGCTGGTTGAGAAACTGAGAAAGCTCTGTTCGGGCGTAAAATGGGTCGAGAAGGAAAACATGCATCTCACCCTCAGATTCTTCGGTGGCCTCACGGATGAACAGATAGGGGCGGCAACGCAATGCATGAGCGAGCTTGCACAACTTCAACACGCCTTCAAAGCGCGCCTGGGAGTGGTAGGAGCTTTTCCTTCCCCGTCGCGTGCCAGGGTGATATGGGTGGGGGTAGAGGAAGGTAAGGAGCAACTCGTACATATTGCTACCGCGCTCGACGAGAGGTTTGTCAAGGCAGGGTTGGGTCAGGCTGACAAACCTTTTAGCCCTCACCTTACCATAGGCCGTGTGAGGATTCCGCGGAAGAATCCAGAACTCGAGGAAGCCATTCACGCGTTGACTTTCTCGAGGGGCGAGTTTATGATAAATTCGCTCACTTTGATGAAGAGCGAGCTCACGCCGAGAGGGCCAGTTTATTCCCCTCTTACGGTCGCAAAATTGGGAATTCCTGAGTAGCAGCGGAAGGCAACAAAGGTGTGGAGGTGGTAGAGGTGGAATGAGCCGGAGCTGTTCAGTTTTCTGCTCGAGAGCCTGAGAACCTTAGACAGACATTACAGTGCGTCGTGTCACGATTGTTTTCCCGAAGTTCTCCGGCTTTGCTGTAGACTTTCGTTTTGACCACGAGGGAGATTGAGAGCATTCTGTCTTGGACGTTCCGACATAAGGTAGCTCTAAGGAAGAAGAGGGGAGCTGAGAGAAATGGTAGAGAATATATCAAAAGAACGAACAAAAGCTCTTGAGATAGCAATATCACAGATTGAGAAACAGTTTGGAAAGGGCGCCATAATGAAGCTTGGCGAGGACTCAGCTCGAGTGCCGGTTGACATTATTCACACTGGTTCTTTGGGTCTTGATCACGCGTTGGGTGTGGGCGGGCTCCCGAGAGGTAGAGTTGTAGAGATATTCGGACCCGAATCGTCGGGCAAGACCACCCTGACCTTGAGTGTCATAGGCAATGCCCAGAGAGCAGGCGGCAACGCCGTGTTTATTGATGCCGAACACGCGCTTGACGCCGCCTACGCTCACAGGATAGGCGTTGACATCGAGAATCTGCACGTGGCCCAACCTGACACCGGAGAGGAGGCCCTTGAGATTGCAGAGCATCTGGTGCGGAGCGGCGCGGTTGACGTCGTTGCGATCGACTCTGTTGCGGCTCTTGTGCCCAAGGCTGAAATAGAAGGGGAGATGGGAGATGCGCACGTGGGGCTTCAGGCCCGGCTCATGTCGCAGGCCTTGAGGAAACTCGCGGGTGCCATAAGCAAGTCTAAGACCTGCGTAATCTTCACGAACCAGATAAGAATGCAGATCGGGGTGATGTTCGGGAACCCTGAAACTACTGCGGGTGGTAGGGCGCTCAAGTTCTACGCTTCCGTGCGTCTCGACATAAGAAGGATTGGGTCGATCAAAGAAGGCGAGAGAATAATCGGAAACCGCACACGCGTGAAGGTGGTGAAGAATAAGGTGGCTCCACCTTTCAGAGAAGCCGAGTTTGACATACTCTACAACGAAGGCATCTCCCAAGAGGGCGAGCTGATTGACATCGCCGTCGACAAGGGCATCATTGCCAAGAGCGGCGTCTGGTTTTCCTACGAGGGAGAGAGAATCGGACAGGGAAGAGAAAACGCCAGATTGTACTTGAAGCAGGAGCCCGAGCTGACTCAGAAGGTAAAGAAGGCCGTGCTCGAGGGCCTGGGGCTTGAGAAGGAGGAGAAGGTTGCAGAGGAGAAAAAGTCGCAAGCGCCGGCAAGATAACCTTTTCTCCTCCGATACGGAAGATTCACAAGTCGAAGCGGCCAGGAACGCGGCCTTGAGAGTCTTGACCCGGCGGATGAGAACCAACCGGGAAATCGAAGATGAGCTCGACTCAAGAGGCTTCTCAAGTCAAGTTGTGTCTAGAGTCACCCATAGGCTCAGGTCCGTCGGGCTCATCAATGACAGTGAATACGCGGGTGCTTTTCTGCGCACGAGCTTGAAGCTGAGGCCGAGGAGTTACCGGGTTCTCAGAGCAGAATTGATCAAGAAAGGTGTCTCGCCCGAGGTTGCGAATAGTGCAATCAGGGAATCGCTGAAATCGGTTCCCGAAGTTGATGTCGCAAGAAAACTCTTTGCGAAGGCCTCTCGTCGTTACGAAAAGCTTCCGCAGCGCGAACGAAAGAGGAAGCTTTTCTCCTTTCTGGGTAGGCGGGGCTTTTCTCTTGAGACTATTGCTGAACTCCTGGGCGAAGGAGAAGAAGACGTTTGAAGTTTTCCTCAAAAGAACTGCGGCAAACCTTTCTTTCGTTTTTCCGGGACAAGGCTCACGTAGTCTGCCCCAGTTCCCCTCTTACCGCAAGCGGTGATCCCACACTTCTCTTCACGGCCGCAGGTATGGTGCAGTTTAAGGAGTACTATAGCTCCGAAGCGCCTCCGTTTACGCGGGCGGCCTCCGTGCAGAAATGCCTGAGGCTGAGTGATCTTGAAAACGTGGGAAGGACCGTGAGACACCATACCTTCTTCGAGATGCTTGGAAACTTCTCGTTCGGCGATTATTTCAAGGAAGAGACAATCGCCTGGGCATGGGACTTTGTCACCAGTGTGTTGGGTCTGTCTCAGGACAGACTCTGGGCCTCCGTCTACGAAGAAGACGACGAGGCAAGAAGAATATGGGAGGACAAGATAGGGCTTCCGCCTTCTAGGGTTGTGTCTCTTGGGGAAAAGGACAACTTCTGGGGTCCGGTAGGGAAGTCGGGGGTCTGCGGCCCGTGTTCAGAGATATATATTGATCTTCTGCCGCAGATGATGCCTCGGGCCACGGAGGATGAAGGTTTATTGGCCAGACTGACACCGATCGGCTCATCCGCGGCGAACATTTCGCCTGTCTCTGGCCAGGTCCAGCCCGTCCGGGTCAAAACATGGTGCGGCCAACCTGGTTGCAAACCGGGGTGCGAATGCGAGCGCTTTCTTGAATTCTGGAATCTCGTTTTTCCACAATTCTACAAGGAAGAAGACGGCAATCTCAGTCGTCTTAAGAGACCCGGCATAGACACTGGAATGGGGCTCGAGCGGCTTGCAATGATCGTCCAGGACAAAGGGAGCGTGTTTGAGACGGATCTGCTCAAGCCTCTTGTCGATGCAATGGAAGAGCTGCTTGAGCGTAACATCAATCGCCAAGCCGAAGAAGGCGTTTCTGCAAATGTGGTTGCGGATCACCTGCGCTCTCTCGCCTTCGGGTTTGGAGAGGGCATCGTTCCTTCGAACGAGGGCAAAGGCTACGTTCTGAGAAGGCTTCTGAGAAGGGCTTCGAGGCGCATGAGAATACTGGGTGCCCGAAGGCCTCTGCTCCATAAGCTCGTCGGCGTTGTCACTGACGTCATGAGGGATGCTTATCCCGAGCTTTCTCAGAAGAGAGAGCATATCGCTCGATTGACCAAATCGGAGGAAGAAAGATTCGGAAAGACGCTGGAACTCGGTATTTCCCGTTTCGAAGAGCTTGCTGACAAGCTTCAGGTGTCCGGAGAAAAGAAACTTTCTGGCCGCGATGTCTTCACTCTCTACGACACGTACGGCTTTCCTCCTGATCTCACCGAAGAAATGGCTCGAGAAAAGGGGCTCGCCATCCACTCCTCAGGCTTCGACGAAGAAATGGAAAAACAGAGACGTGCCGGTCAGGAGAAATCGCGCTTCCTCTCGGCGGGGAAGAAAAAACTCGAGAAAGTCAAGTGGGAAACGCTTAGCGTCGGTCCGCACTCCCGGTTCGTTGGCTACGCCAAGCTTGCTGAGACGGTCAACGTTCGCAAGTTTCGCTACTGTGAGGGCCAAGGCTCCGTCCAGTTCATACTTGATAGAACGCCCTTCTATGCCGAAGCGGGCGGACAGGTGAGCGACCGGGGCCTTTTGTGTTCCGGTAGCTCAGCTATAGAGGTAACCACAGCCTTCTTTTCGGGCAAAACAATCGTCCATGAGGGAAAGCTCCTGAAAGGAACGGTGGAGGCCGGCCCATACGAAGCAACTGTCGATGCCGAGATAAGGCTCGCCGTTGCTCGAAATCACACGGCAACGCACTTGCTGCACAGCACCCTTCGTAAGGTGCTGGGTGACCACGTCAGACAGGCGGGTTCTCTTGTGGCGTCTGATAAGCTGAGGTTTGACTACACTCACTTTGAGGCTCCCTCTCCCTCGGAACTGGAAGAGGTCGAAGAGCTGACCAACAGCCTTGTGCTTGCCGATTTGTCCGTCGACAGCAAGGTCATGTCCTATGAAGAGGCGTTGAGCTCTGGAGCCACCGCTCTTTTTGGCGAGAAGTACGGGGAGAGAGTGCGTCGGGTCGCTATTGGAGAGACTTCAAAAGAACTCTGTGGGGGGACGCACGTCGTGAGAACGGGTCAGATTGGCCACTTCTTGATAATGTATGAAGGCGCCATCGGCTCGGGCACGAGAAGGATCGAAGCTGTTACCGGCAGGGAAGCCAGGGCTCAGATTGTCGAAAGAGGAAAAATTCTGTCGGGTGTCCGTGAGCTGACTGGCGTCGGACAGAATAATTTGCTCTCGGCTGTCTCAACTCTGGTCAAGGACCAGGAGACCCTGCGAAAGAAAACTGATCTGGATGAAAAGACGCGTATGATTCAAGAGGTGGAAAAGCTCGTTTCTTCCGCGGAAGAAGTATCGGGTGCGAAGGTCGTTGTTGCAAGGGTAAGCATCAAGACTCAGGACATGATGCGTAGTGCAGGAGATCTTCTCAGGGAAAGACTCAGAGACGGCGCAGGCGTCATCGGCGCCGAGTTTGATGGGAAGGGTTTCCTTCTTGCATTTGTGGGAGATTCGCTGCTTTCGGAAAACAAGGTCTCGGCCGGGGATATAGCCGGAGAAGCCGCCAGGGCCGTCGGGGGAGGCGGCGGGGGAAAGCCGCACATGGCCACAGCAGGTGTGCGTGACGCTTCATCTCTTGACAGAGCCATTGCGAAGGCCCGAGAGTTCATAATAGACAAGCTCAGATGAGGATCTGTACAGCCAGACGGTTCTTCTTCAGACAAGAGGTCATGGAGTCCATGATGGGCAGGACCAGATGAGGGGGGAATAGCCAACCGCGATGGGTGCAATACAATCTGTGTTCGAACAACTACTTTCCATTTCGTCTGTGAAGGGGAGTGGGTTTTTGGTCCTTGTGGACCCCGACAGGGTTTCGCCGGAGAGACTGCCAGGCTTTGCCGGTCTTTGCGCAAAAGCCGGTGTTGACGCTTTTCTCGTAGGAGGAAGCCTCACATTTTCTGGCAGCCTCGATGAGCTAATCGATTCGATAAAGAGAGCCTCTGGTCTCCCAGTGATTCTCTTTCCGGGTAATGCCTGTCAGATTTCCAGGGCTGCCGATGCTATTCTCTTTCTTTCGCTGGTCACGTGCCGGAATGCGGACTTTCTCATAGGCGAGCACGTCAAGGCCGCACCTTTGATACATAGGTGGTCGCTGGAAGTGATCCCCACGGCCTATATTCTTGTGGAATCTGGCCCGGTTACCTCGGTTCAGTTCATAACTCAGAGCATCCCGATCCCTCGCGACAAGACTGATCTTGCCGTGGCGCATGCTCTCGCGGGGAAGTATCTGGGCATGAAACTCATTTACCTGGAAGCCGGAAGTGGTGCCGGGATGTCCGTACCCGATCAGATGGTGGAAGCTGTCAGTTCCGCCACTGCTCTCCCTGTCGTCGTTGGCGGCGGTCTGCGTGCTGCCGAGGACGCGGGCAAGCTTGCTCGCGCCGGGGCCAAGTTTGTGGTCGTCGGAAACGCAATTGAGGAAAGCGGAGAGTTTTCTTTTCTTGAGGAGATCTCCTCCGCTGTTCACTTTCTTGCTTGAGGGTGTTCCTCCTGTGACACGGATCGATTGCCATGTTCCAGGTTGGACTCTTTCTACATAGCTGGAGGTGATTGCCATAAAGGGCCTAATTTTGAGCGGAGGTAGAGGGACCCGGCTGCGTCCCATCACGTTCACCAGTGCGAAGCAACTTGTTCCCGTGGCGAACAAGCCCATCCTTTTCTACGGAATCGAGGCAATCAGAAACGCTGGCATCAAAGACGTGGGGATTGTGGTTGGGGACACAAGGAACGAAATCCGTGAGGCAGTAGGTGACGGGTCAGCTTTCGGGCTCAAAGTCACCTACATCGAGCAAGAGGCTCCTTTAGGACTTGCACACGCCGTGAAAATCTCGAAGAGCTATCTTGGGGATGAGCCTTTCGTGATGTTCCTGGGGGACAATTTGATTAAACAGGGTATCACGCCTCTTGTAGAAGAGTTCTACAAGGAAAGGCCGAACTGCATGATACTTCTTGCCGAAGTGGATAACCCCTGTGATTTCGGCGTGGCTGAACTCAAAGGAGGGAAGGTCACGAAACTAGAGGAAAAGCCCAGGGTACCCGC
>Ga0315291_10006968_pt1 | contig 14013 bp, 12 predicted proteins | sample YL17G12_20_MG_FD_203070 | JGI IMG/M metagenome (GOLD analysis project Ga0315291, IMG submission 203070) | Sediment microbial communities from Yellowstone Lake, YNP, Wyoming, USA - YL17G12_20 | ecosystem: Environmental > Aquatic > Freshwater > Lake > Sediment | place: USA: Wyoming | collected...
CGTCGAGCGAGTATTCAGCATAATCCAGCAAGGAATCGAAAATGGAAAGATCAATTCTCTCCTCGAAGGACCTGTTGCGCACGAAGGATTCAAACGCTTGACATAAGGAGGTATTTTCAGATGGATATCGTAAGAGAGAATGTTGTCATAATCACTGGTGGTTCAGGATTATTGGGGAAGGCATTTTCCCAAGCATGTGCTAATAATGGGTATTCAGTCATAATTGCTGACATTAATGATGAGATCGGTTCAAAAACTGCAAGCGAGATTGCGGAAACAACACGGAATGCAAATATCCGTTACCAACATTGCGATATCACGAAAAGCAGAGATGTGAAAGAATTAATTGATTATTGCAAAAAGGAATATGGAACTATTTCTGCGCTTGTAAATAATGCCTACCCAAGAAATAAAAATTTTGGTAGAGTCTTCGAGGAAGTAACTTATGAAGATTTTTGCGAGAATGTGTGTATGCATATGGGGGGCTATTTCAATATCACAAAATGGGTTGCCCGGGAAATGATGGCCCAGAAATCCGGGAATATCATCAATATGGCATCGATATACGGTTTTGCAGCACCAAGGTTCGAAATATACGATGGGACATCGATGACTATGGCGGTAGAATATGCAGCAATTAAAGGTGGAATCATCAATCTTACAAAGTATCTCGCTTCGTATCTCGGCAAGTATAATATCCGCGTGAATGCGATATCTCCGGGGGGTATAGAAGATCGCCAGCCTGCATCATTTATAAAAAAATATACATCAAATGTTTTTTTAGGCGAGCGGATGGCTCGATCCGATGATATTACTGGCGTTCTGTTATTTTTACTGAGTGATCAATCCCGATATATTACCGGACAAAATATCATTGTTGACGGGGGTTGGACATTATAAGTAATATTCCTAATAATAAAAAAATTAAAATCGGAGACCGATTTATAGGAAGCGGTGAACCGGTATTTATTATCGCCAAAGCCGGAGTTATCACAATGGGGATGAGGATCTTGCAAAAAGACTTCTTGATGAAGAGATGATGTAACAGGTTCGGCGCTAAAATGCATATTATCCTTATAAATGTACCGTCTCGAAAAGGAGAAGGCGGGAAATTTTTACCTTTAGGATTATTATATCTTGGAGGGATTATAGAAAGATGTGGTCATTCGGTTAACATTATCGATCCTTACTGTATTGATTCAGAGCTAAAATCATTCGATCGAGAAGATTATTCTGATATAGATGAAATAATCAGAGTCCATCAACCAAAAATTATTTGCTTTGGTGGGATTGCCTCATCGTACGGCCGAACAAAAAAACTTTCTAAATATATCCATAAGAATTATCCCGATATTTTCCAGATTGCGGGTGGTCCCCTTGCGTCAGTATATGAATTATTATTACAAAATACTAGCATTAACCTAATTTTTCATGGAGAAACAGAGAATACTTTCCCACATTTTTTGGATAAATTTGAAAAGAATGAGAATTGGGAAATGATCAATGGTATTTCTTATCTGAAAGATCATCTGATTATGAGAAATCCAATCGTCGCTCAGATTGAAAATCTCGATACAATTCCATTTCCTTCATATCATCTCGTAAAACTTGAGAATTATTATGATTCAATGCTTAGGATCGTAGATGCATTTGCGTCAGAACATAGCAACAAATTTAATTATGAAAATGCGATTGAATCCATTTCACAAGGTGGATCGATAATACCAATAATGACGTCCAGAGGCTGCACACATAAATGTAGTTTTTGTTATCGTCATATGACGGGATATCGTCAACACAGTGTTTCCTATGTTATTGACCATATAAAATTTCTATTTGCTAATTATGGACTTAAAGGTTTTAGTTTTGCCGATGAGTTATTTAATTTTAAAAAGGAATGGGTACTTGAGTTTTGTGATGCTATAGACCGTGAAAAACTTGGCATTTATTATTTGATTGCTGGAGCTCGTGTAGATAAGATAGATAGGGAAATACTTCAACGGCTGAAAGAAACCGGATGTATATACATCGCATATGGTCAGGAATCTGGTTCTGAAACAATCTTAAAAGAATATAGGAAAGGTGTGATCCCAAAACGAAATACAGAGATCACACTTCTATCAAAAGAATGTGGATTAATCTGCCCCGTTCAAATTGTCATCGGATCCCCTGGGGAAACCCAAAAAACAATTAATGAGACCATTAGTTTTTTAATTGATGTAGGTACGGAAATCCCCTCATTGAATTACCTCTTGCCATTCCCGGAGACCCCTATTTGGAAATATGTTACCGAAAACAAATTAATCCCTGATATTGAAACATACTTGGACGAAGTTGCAGAGAAGGGGGGAGGGCCGATTGTGAATCTTACTCAAGTTCCAGATCGCCTATGGCGAAGATGGGGGTTCATTATTCAAAATGAAGTAAAATTGAGTAAATACAAGAAGAAAGGGCAGACTGCTTATTATTTGATATTATTTCCAATTATTAAAATCCAAAATTTTTTTTGCCCCTTCCTCCCAAAAAAGATTACAATGTCATTTGTTAAAGGCGTTCTCTCCAAAATTAAGAACAGTACCGGGCTATAAAATAAGGAGGTGATCACCATCAAATTAATAATAATTGCTGACAAAACAATCGGACCTGAACAACCCTGTTTTATTATTGCAGAAGCCGGAGTCAATCACAATGGAGATGTGAACCTTGCAAAACAGCTTATTGATGTGGCTGCGGAAGCAGGGGCAGATGCAGTAAAGTTTCAAACGTTCAACGCAGATTCACTCGTTACAAAAGACGCAAATAAAGCAGAATATCAACAACGTTGCACCGGAAGCAAAACTCAGTATGAGATGCTTAAAAAACTAGAATTGCCAGAAAAGGTTTTTTTTATTCTGGCTAAATATGCAGAAAAAAAAGGGATTATTTTTCTTTCCACCCCTTTTGATTGTGAAAGCGTTGATCTACTCGAAAAGATAAATGTTGTAGCATATAAAATATCTTCTGGGGATCTCACAAATCATCCTTTATTAAAACATGTTGCCATAAAAAAGAAGCCTATTATCCTTTCGACAGGTATGGGGACACTTTCGGAAATTAGTGACTCATTGTCAGTTTTAAAAAATGCGGGTGCCAACGACATTATTCTCTTGCATTGTACTACGGATTATCCTGCTTTGTTTGAAGAGGTTAACCTACGTGCGATTAAAACACTCGAATGTGCCTTTAAATTACCCACCGGTTTTTCAGATCATACTACAGGAATAATCGCTTCTGTTGCTGCTGTTGCTATGGGTGCCCGTGTTATTGAGAAACACTTTACGTTGGATAAAGAATCTGACGGGCCGGATCACAAAGCTTCATTGAATCCAAATGAATTGAGAGAACTCGTAAGTGCTATAAGAAATATCGAGAAAGCTAGAGGAAATGGAATTAAGGAACCCTCTGAGAATGAAGAAAAAATTAAAATCGTGGCTCGAAAGAGTATCGTTGCGAAAAAAAACATTAGGTTGGGGACAATTATTGATGAATCAATGCTCGATTTTAAGCGCCCAGGTACGGGTTTAGAGCCGAAATGTCTTCATTTACTAATTGGGAAAAAAATTAAAAAAGATGTCATGAAAGATGAACGCATTTCTTGGGAGCATGTAGGATGACAAAAATTTTCACTTGGGGATATACGGAAACCACACTTCAGCGGAGAATCGAAATTCATGACAAATATTCAAAATATGAAATTAATGATTGGATTGCGGAAAGGTTACACTTAAAAAAAGGGGAAAATATCCTTGATATTGGTTGTGGGAATGGAAAGCAGGCAATTATGTATGCAAAAAGTGTAGGTTTCTTAGGAAAAGTATATGGAATGGATATTGCCCAAGATTTGCTTGATGAGGCTAATAAAAATACTACCGAAGAAGATCTGGAAATTACCTTTATCAATCACAATGCGAATGATCCATTTCCGTTTAAGAATGAATTTTTTAATGTAGTCTCATGTTGCTTCTCCATCTATTATTACACGGATATCGGAAAGACGCTCACTGAGATGAAGCGAGTTTTAAAAAATGGGGGAAGAATTTTTATTGCGGGTCCGACAGTTGATAATGCCCATCAGATGTTATCAGTATACACCAAAGTGATGGGAAAAAAAATCCTACAAATCCGTGAAGAGAGGATGAGGGATGAAATCGTTCCATTGATAAAAAAAATGTTTAATAATGTAACGATTGAAATTTTTGAAAATCCAATAGAATTTCCGGATGCGGATACATTTCTCGATTATTTCTCATCTACCCTCTTGTTAAAAGAGAACTCAGAAAACCCTGAAGATATGAAAAAGAATCTTGATAATATTAAAGGTGAAATTGAAGATATTATCGCTTCAAAGGGATCGTTTACTGTGACAAAATATGTATATGGTGTATCAGGCTATAAATAACATTATCAAACAGTATCATTTGTTCTATGGTAACCGGCGTTTGATTTCAATAAATATTTTCTTTGATGATACGGAGTAAGTGCATGATGAAACGGAAAGTTTGTGTTTTAACAGGTTCAAGATCGGAATACGGTATTCTACGACCGGTCCTTTTCTTAATAAGAGAATCTCCTTCACTGGAACTCTCACTTATTGTTACGGGTATGCATTTATCTCCGCAATATGGGTACACTATATCTGATATTGAAAAAGACGGTTTATTTATTGATGCCAAAGTGGATATGACGCTCGATTCATCGAGTGGTATCGCGATGGCAAAATCTGTTGGTATCGGAGTGATAGGATTATCGCAAACTCTTGAAACGCTGAAACCGGATATTATTGTAATAGTTGGTGATCGCATCGAACCTCTCGCACTCGCGATTGCTGCAACTTATATGAATATTCCTGTAGCACATATTCATGGGGGAGATAAATCAATTGGTGGGCATGTTGATGATAGCATTCGTCATGTAATAACCAAAATGGCTCAAATACATTTTGTTGCGACTGAAGAAAGCGGTACAAGGATTATTAAAATGGGGGAAGATCCTTCTAAAGTGTTTGTAGTTGGAGCTCCAGCCCTTGATACGATATTTAATGAACCCCTATTAGAAAAAGAGGTTTTATGTATAAAATATGGTCTGAACCCATCATATCAAATAATAATGGTAGTTCAGAATCCTGTTACCCGTGAAGTTAACCAAGCCCCAGATCAAATGAAAGAAACGCTGGAAGCACTAGTCAATATTAAACAACAGACTGTAATAATTTATCCAAATTCGGATATGGGTGGAAGAAAAATGATTGAAGTGTTCAATGAATACAAAAAATATCCATTTATCAAAATTGCAAAAAATATGCCGCACAGGGATTATCTCAGTTTGATGAAGATATCATCAGCTTTAGTTGGAAATTCAAGTAGTGCCATAATTGAAGCTCCATCATTCAAGTTACCTGCTGTAAATATTGGTTCGCGTCAGGAGGGTCGACAAAGAGCTGATAATGTAATTGATGTGCCTTATAACCGAGATCTCATTGCCGCGGCCATTAAAACTGCTATATCTGATAAAAAATTTATCAATCGGGTAAAAACATGTAAAAGCCCATATGGTGATGGGACCGCCAGTGAAAAGATCGTAAAGGTTTTAACAGAAATTGAATTAAGTGGAGATCTTCTTAAGAAAAAGATCACCTATTGAGGTTGGATAAATGAAAATTCTTGTCATTGCACCACATCCGGATGATGAGGTCCTCGGGTGCGGCGGAACAATTGCGAAGTACGCAGCCCGCGGTGACGAAGTTAGCGTCTGTTATGTCACTAAGGCGTACCCGCCCGACTGGTCCGAAGAATATCTTCAGAAAAAGGAGGCCGAGATCAGGGAATCAAACGGCATCCTTGGGATTTCAAAACGGTTCGATCTCAACTATCCAACCGTGATGCTTGATATGATATCCCAGAAGGACATAAACTCTTCATTGGCTGAAATTATCGCGGAAGTACGTCCTGACTGCACATTCATTCCTCACCGAGGCGATCTGAATAAGGACCACCGGATCGTTCACGATGCGGCACTCGTTTCACTCCGACCAATTTCTCACCTTTGCGCATGCATAGTCTCTTACGAGACCCTATCCGAGACTGAATGGGGCACAGGCATTTCCACATTTGAGCCACGATATTACGTGAATATTTCTGATACGATCGAAACAAAAATCCGGGCGATGGAGGCTTTCAAGACCGAGCTGAAAGAGAGTCCCCATCCCCGTTCATTAAAAGTAATCCGGCATTTTGCTCGAAAACGGGGGTCCGAGATCCTCGTAGATGCCGCTGAGGCGTTCATGCCTATTCGGATTATTGAAGTGTGAGGTTGGCATGAAAATGATGGAGGGGAGTTCATCAATAAGAAATCAACACACGATTCTTTTTCTATCTCAAATCCAATTATAGCTACTCACATGTGCAAGGACGTTGTTGACTGTGCGATTCAAAGACTGGACACATCCCGAAATAAAAGACGGAGAGCCCACAAGGTACCAATGGTTAGTCAGGCACACCGACAAATTCACGCTCGGATATAACACAGACATCGGAGCTTTTTCGTATATAAACGCACAGAATGGTGTAATAATTGAGGATTTTGTTCAGATAGGGTCACACTGCTCAATTTATTCTGTTTCAACAATTGACAATAAACATGGCGAAGTTCTGTTAAAGAAAGGCTGCCGTATTGGTACACATTCAGTTATCATGCCTGGAGTAACCGTTGGAAAAGGTTCGATCATCGGAGCATTCAGCTTCGTAAATGCCGATATCCCAGATGGTGTCCTTGCGTATGGCGTGCCTGCTAAAGTTGTGCGGGCATTAACCAATGATGAGATCATTGACATACGGCCACAGGAGCGATCTGGATGACATGGAATATACCCCTCTTTAAAATGTACTGGGATCAGGACGATATTAATGCCGTCAATTCAACACTGCGCTCCGGCATGAACTGGGCCGTTGGGGCGAATGTGACGCAGTTCGAGAACGAACTCGCAGAGTATATCGGGACAAAATATTGCCTTACATTCAACTCCGGGACATCGGCGCTCCATGCCGGACTTATTGCCCATGGCATTGGTAGTGGAAACGAGGTTATCGTACCCTCTTTTACGTTTATTGCGACAGCGAATGCACCGAAGTTTGTCGGGGCTAAACCGGTATTTGCTGACATCGAAGAGAGCACCCTTGGACTGAGCCCAGAGAGCGTGATTGCGAACATTACCCCAAAGACGAAAGCAATTATTCCGGTCCATTATGGAGGCTGCCCCTGCCAGATCAGGGAATTGCGGGAAATAGCAGATGATCATAATATTGTTCTCATCGAGGATGCAGCAGAGGCTTTTGGCGCTTCGGTCGATGGTAAAAAGGTCGGATCATTTGGGGATTCCGCTATGTTTAGTTTCTGTCAGAATAAGGTGATTACCACAGGTGAGGGTGGTGCCTTGTTTACTGACTCAAAAGACCTCTATGAAAAGGGAAAATTAATACGCTCTCACGGCAGGCTGGAAACCTCGGATTACTTTTCATCTTCGGAATGCATGGACTACGTCACGCTGGGGTACAATTTCAGGCTCTCGAATATTTCTGCTGCCCTGGGGCTTGCACAGTTGAGGAAAGTAGATGCAATAATCGCGATGAGAACCCACATTGCAGAGATGTATACGTCTCTACTCCGGACGAATGTGCCGGTCGTATTAACTATAAGTGCTCCGAGCTGTTACAAACATGTGTATCAATTATACTCGGTACGGGTTCCTGATCGGGATAGATTAATGCAATTCCTTACAGAACAGGGGATCATGACCAAGATCTATTTCCCGCCAGTGCATCTCACTAACTACTATCACCATGAACTAGGCTACCGGGTATCGCTGCCGGTCACTGAGAGAGTAGCGAAGGATATTGTAAGCTTGCCCATTTATCCTGGTATGCCAAGTGCGGATATAGAAAAAGTAGTTTGGATTATTTCAGAATATTATGGGGTGAACTGAATGGATGTGGAAAGTTATTATTGTGGAAAAACGGTTCTGGTCACCGGTGGCGTTGGATCTATTGGCAGTTTTTTAGTTAGGGAAATTCTCAAATATGATCCTAAAAGTGTCCGGGTCTTCGATAATAATGAGACGGGACTTTTTGATCTCGAACAGGATCTGGCTTCTGAAAAGATCCGTTCGTTCATTGGCGATATAAGGGATAAGGGCAGACTCACGATGGCGATGGAGGATGTGGACATTGTCTTCCACGCAGCCGCACTCAAACATGTTCCCCTCTGTGAGTTCAATCCCTTTGATGCGGTGAAAACAAACGTTGTCGGAACACAAAATGTACTGGATGCAGCTTTCGCACAAGGAGTACAAAAAGTAATCACTATAAGTACCGATAAGGCAGTGAACCCGTCAAATGTGATGGGTGCAACAAAGCTCCTTGCAGAGCGGCTTACTATCTCTGCGAACAGTTATCGAGGTCATAAGAAAACGGTATTTTCGTGTGTACGGTTTGGAAATGTCCTGAATTCCCGTGGGTCTGTTGTACCCTTATTTGTAAAACAGATTCAAAACGGGGGTCCGATAACCGTTACGCATCCGGATATGAGACGTTTCTTTATGGATATCCCTTCTGCAACTCACCTTATTCTCACAGCAGGAATGCTTTCTTGCGGAAATGAAATCTTTATCCTGAAGATGCCTGCAATTCGCATTATGGAACTAGCAGAGGTAATGCGGGTGGCATTTGCTCCACGTTATGGCTTTAAACCAGAGGCAATTCCCATTTCGGTTGTTGGAATGAGATGTGGCGAGAAGATTGATGAAGTACTTATGACCGTGGACGAAACTACCTGCGCTTTTGAAAATGATGAGATGTATATAGTGCTTCCCAATGACATACCGTATGTGAATTATTCACCTTCAGAAGCAGTGCCACCTGGCTTCCAGCTTGCAAAGGTTGATTCATTTTCATCGGAAAATGCAAGGCTGATAACAAAGGAGGAGATTAGTTCTCTCTTGTGCGATATTGATCTGTAAGAGTGGAAGGTCGAATTGAGGGATTGGATTTTAAAGATATATTAGATAATTGCTTATGCATGGGAAGCTTGTGGTTAATTCATTTTGATTAATAATTCATCTGATCTTTTCTTGTTAATGCCGAAGATGGGATCCACGATAATGTTTTGAGGTTTTAAGGACATAAATTAGTTAATGGATGGAAAAATTAACAAAATAATTTTCATTACAGATTATCCTTTTAACAAGCGTGATTATGATCGGTTTGGGATTGAACTATTACGTAACCATGGTCTTGAAATTGAGATATGGGACATTACCTCCTCTTTACATAAAAATTTTTTAGATCAACTCATCGTAGGGGACCCCGTAAATTTTAAGGGTCTCCGAATATTCAAAGAAAAAAGTGAAATTGTTAAAGCAATCTCCTCTCTTGATAAAGGATGCATTATAAATTGCTTTATCGGATATAGCTACCGGACCATTTTTATATTCAGGACAATTTCAAAACATAAGATCAACTACTGTGTCTTTGGAATGGTTTCTTTTCCAAACCCCTATCCAATTCAAAACAGTTTCATCGGGAATATTGTATCAATTTTGAAAAAAGGTAATTCATTAAAAATTAAAGAGATAATTGAGCACGTTCTCAATAAAATTCTGTTGAAATATTATTTTTTATTCGGAATCGCCCCGGCGTCTATCATTCTATTGGGAGGTGAGAAGTCAACGGGAAGTTCATCATATCCTGTAAATAAAACAACCACACGATTATGGACACATTATCTGGATTATGATATTTACCTCCAACATAAAACCGAATTCAACGATTCTTGTAAAATGAACGGAGTTTTTCTAGATGAATATCTTCCCCTTCACCCGGATTTCCTCTATATCGGTATTGAATTTCCCATTTTACCCAATAATTATTACCCAAAAATCTGTGATTTTTTTAAAACTCTGGAAAAAAATATGAATACTGCTATAGTAATCGCAGCCCACCCCAAATCAGATTATAATAATGCACCAGATTATTTTTGTGGCAGAACCATCATTAAAGGAGAAACCGCACGCCTTGTCAAGGAATCGTCTTTTGTGATTGCACATATGAGTACTTCAATAAACTTTGCAGTTCTGTATCACAAGCCCATTGTATTTATCACTACGGATGAACTACAAAAACAAATATCGGGCAAATATATTCCAGGATTATATATTCAAACAATTGCATCGGAATTGGGAAAATTACCTATCAATATCGATCATGTGTCCGGAGTCAATTGGGATAAGGAGATGGAGATTAATGAGGAGGCATATCTCCGTTATAGAAATCTCTACATAAAGAAACCAGGAACTCCGGAAAAACCCATGTGGGAAATATTTTACTCATGTATCCAACAAAATAATATTCCATGACAATTTAGAAAAAAGAATTTTGAATAAACCCACACATCTATAGCTGGAAAGGTTCGTTGGACCATCTCTAACTTGTCTGAAAATTGAATGCTATTTGTTGTTTGATATGACAAGTGCCTAAACAACGAACAATGACAAGTGTTGAACACCCAAACGGGTTTTTCTGCAAATGGGATAAATACATATCGATATGTTTTAAATATTTATGATATTGGGGGAACTTGATGGATAAGTATGAGCTCTCTCGCATGCTTCTTGAATCGCCCCCTGTTGATAAAATTATATTCATTCAGGATATCTGCCGGAACAAAGAAGTTCTTGATTTAGGATGTATACGGCACAATGCGGAATTCGCAACAAAAGATCCCAGATGGGTACATCAGAAGATTAGGGAAGTTGCAAACAAGACCATAGGAATAGATTACCTGAATAGAGAAGTAGAAAAATTGCATAGGCTTGGATATGACATCCGTTTTGGTGATGTGACAAAAACTTTGACCCTCAATGAGCAATTTGATGTGATTGTTGCAGGTGACCTAATCGAGCACCTGACAAATTTTGAGGGGTTTTTCGAAAATTGCACGAGATTATTAAAAAAGGGCGGGATCCTAATAATATCAACACCAAATCCCTTTTTTTCTGACGAATTCCATTATGTTGCCTATAAAAGAAATTTTCTGATTAATCCAGAACATACCTGCTGGATTGATCCGCAATGCTTATCGCAATTGGCGATAAGGTTTGGATTTAATATCACAGAAATCCACTATATTGAACAGTCGTGGTACCTTGCAGATCTCATATGTGAACGAAAAGGTCTTGATTATGACATATTAAATGATCGCTGGAATAATGATTCATTGATTTCAAAAGCAACACGAAAATGTATAGGGGGGTTGTTCCGGCTTATCTATACTCCTTATAAAATTGTCACACTGAATAATACAAAACTAGTGCGATACGCAGATTATATCGCAGTTCTTAAAAAGGATGGTTACGGAATTGGAGAGGCAAATGGCAGAGATTGATATTGCATTCATTCAACCCCCAGGATGGGCTGTGGAGAATCCTCCGATGGGGTTGGCAATGCTTAAAAGTTATCTTTCAGAACAAGGGTTAAATGTGAAAGTTTTTGATCTGAATATCTTGTTATATAACATCCGTTCAAAAGAATTTTTCAACTCTTGGGAATTAGCAAATGGATATTATACGTGGGAACGGGAATCTTGGGTAAATCATTTCTTTTCGATATACTCTGATGAGATTTTGAACTTTATTTATTCTGTAATTTCACAGAATCCTAAATGTATAGGCTTATCCGCTCATAATTCATCTGTAATTGCATCCGAATTATTGGCTAAAAAAATCAGGCAATATAATCCGTTAATACCAATCATATTCGGAGGTCCTGAAATGGTGAAAGTATCTCCAAAATGGAGATACCTCTTAAAATCAAAGATTGTAGATGTTGTTGTATTTGGCGAAGGAGAGGTAACAGTATCAGAATATTTAAAAAATCCAGATGGGACAACAAAAGGGCTGGCAAAACTTAATTCAAATGGTGAAATCGTTGAAGGCGAAACACGGGAAGTTATACCAAATCTTGATAGTCTGCCATTCCCGGATTATTCGGATTTTAATTTAAAATTATATCGGGGAACAAATGTATTACCAACATATTTTTCACGTGGTTGTGTGAACAGGTGTATTTACTGCACCGAGAAAAACTATTTCCCGACATTCCGGTGTCGTTCCGGGAAGCGGGTATTTGAAGAAATAAAACATCAGCGTTTGCTATATCCAAAGACAGAATACTTCCGGCTCCACGACAGTGTTTCAAACGGTAATATCCGCGAACTAGAGATATTGTGTGACTTATTAATTGAGAGCAATCTTGAAATCGGGTTTGATCTTGAAGGTGCAATTATCCGCAAAGAGATGACAGCACCATTTTATAAGAAATTGCGTAAGGCGGGATGCACCATAATAGGGTTTGGAATGGAAACCCCGTCAAAACCCATTCTAAAAAATATTGGGAAAATGGCTTGTCTTTCTGCAGATTTTGACAAGGTTATTACTGACGGTGTAAAATCCGGGATTACTATTGGCGTCAACTTCATGTTTGGTTTACCAGGAGAAACAGAAGAAGATTCACAGATGCAGTTGGAGTTCATACGGAAATATAAACGATACCGAAAACGAATGATCCTTAACCCGGCATTAAATTATTGTTATTTTCCACCGGGATGCACGGCATACGAACACCCGGAAGAATATGGCATTGATATATCGAGAGGTCCGTTATTCTGGGAATCAACAGACGGTAAGAACACTTTTCCTATTAGACTAAGCAGATTTGAACGGTTCTGTAAACTTGCGAACGAATTGGGATATGAAAACCTGTTCGGGATTACAGAGTCATTAAACCGGAACGAAATGTTGGATCTTTATTATTCTGGAAAAGATGAACTATCATATCCTAAAGAAACAATTCTGCACAATAAATGGGAGCAAACACCAGCGAATTTGGACGATTTGAAAACGTACCTTATGAGTAAAAACATATCCGATATGATCAACCACCTCGCCTTCTGTATCGAGCAATCATACGAACCATCGGCAAAATTTCATATGTCGTCCAAAGGAATTAAAAATTTTATTAAGTTTAATTTTTCAAAATGGGTCTACAAAAATGACAAACAATATGCGATGTTTATTCATGCGTTAAACCTTCTTGACAATAAAATTAAAATTCAAGGAGGAAATCGTAAATGAGAGAGAGAGAACTTGGTAAAATAATGGAATCCTTCTAGAATAAATCGTATATGAATAGATTAATCGGTTTTGTGGATTGATACCATATTAGAAAAAACTTGAGTTAGATCAATGACGAATATTTGTTTCATTACCGCTCTCTTTATTGCAGGAGGATCAGATCAACTATTATTTTCCCTTTGTTCACGATTGCGTAAGCGAGGACATACGATTACCATCTACTCACTTTTTCCCTCATCAAAAAACGATTCTATGATTAGAAAATTTGAAAGTATAGGGGTTTCAATAATCTCACCTATAAAATTATTCAATGCTCCTTACCACAAGATTCCATATCTATACCAGCTAGCTCTTTTTATTCGATTTTGGTTGCATCACCGTAAACATCATTATGATATTATTTCCGGATACCATGCTGCAACTTATCCCGTTCTCTTTTGGATAAAAAAACAATTTCGTATTTTGGTATATTACACTGAGATATCATCTCCTAAATGGCGAAGAATGTTAAATATCAAACCTCTTGGGGAGGAGTATATTAACTTTTTTAACGCGATTTTTGTCCCATCCAAATTAATCGGCGAAGAACTTATTTTGTTTGAGGGATTAAAAAAACCTTATACCGTTATTCCTTTTTCTTTAGATCTTCCCCCATATCATTTCCTACCCCCATGCAGATCTGCTAAAACGTTTGGGGTGATTGCACGATTATCACCAGAAAAAAATCCCGATTTATTAATTCGGATTCTTAAACTTGTGAAAAACGATTTCCCGGATGCAAAATTAATTTTAAT
>Ga0315291_10006970_pt1 | contig 14011 bp, 12 predicted proteins | sample YL17G12_20_MG_FD_203070 | JGI IMG/M metagenome (GOLD analysis project Ga0315291, IMG submission 203070) | Sediment microbial communities from Yellowstone Lake, YNP, Wyoming, USA - YL17G12_20 | ecosystem: Environmental > Aquatic > Freshwater > Lake > Sediment | place: USA: Wyoming | collected...
CGTCTCGAAGGTGTCTTTGCCCCAGAGGTGCGAGGCGTCCCTTATCTCAACTTCCTTGTCGGTAACCCACAGGTAAACCGGTTTTTTGGAGGCGCCTGTAACGATTATGCCGTCGTAGCCGGTACCCCTGAACTGCGGGGACACGTGGCCACCCATGCTGGACTCGCCCCATATTCCAGTCTGCGGCGAACGGGCGCATACCTCGAGACGTGAGCAGCCAGGCAGTGTAGTGCCCGACAGCGGGCCGTGCATGATCATGAGCGGGTTATCGGGGCCAAGCGGGTCGGCGTTATACGCACCCATGTCGAAAAACAACTTCGCGGCCAGGCCGCTTCCGCCCAGGTACTCGCGATAAAGCTCCTGGTCGGGTTCCATTACCTCCGTCTTGCCCTTGGTCAGATCGACCTTCAAGATCTTGCCGAAATATCCGTCCATTGAAGCACCTCCTGGGATTCAGGTTGGTTCCATCGCGGCTATTCTATCAAATAATGGGGTCAGGTCTTAAAACGTGAATTTTTTCATGTTTTATAGTGCCAGGTCTCAGCCGGGAGAATGCCTCGTTTCCTCAGCGGAAGTCGAGCCACGACCAGGCCGGGTGGTCCTGCTCCACCGAGTTCGCGTACCAGACGAACCGACGGCCCATCCCGCCGGCTATTTCCCTGCAGCGCTCGAAATCATGGCGGGCCATGGTGGTGTCCGGGGGTTCGGTCTTCACATGGTCAAGGACGAACACAGGTATGTCCTTCATATCAAGGGCCCTCTCGAGTGTCTCAAGCTCGCCCTCATCCTCCTCAAGCACGTACTTCTTCTCACTTGAATCGTAACGCGATGACATCTCCTCGTATTTGAAACCGTCTATGTACGGCAGTATATCTGGCAGGACCGCAAAGCCTCTGTTCGGCACAAGTATAAGCTCCGGATACCATTCCCTGATGTCCTTGACGAGATCTATCATCCCAGGCTTCAGCTGTGGGTAATCGTCCACCGTATCAAGCATGTCCAGGCAAAGCCCGTCGAACTCTCCGTAGATCTTCAGCCGGGATATCTCCTCTTCCAGGATTATGCGGTGCCACTCCGGGTTGTTGACGTCTGCGTAGTAGCAGCCGGGCCAGTCGGGGTTCGGCCCGAGCATAAGCTCGGGGTGTGTTTTCTTGACGTTCGGCCAGTATGAGCGGCTGTCCTCCACCTCTCCTATGTCTATGTAAGCCAGAACAACTGTCCCCTCACCCTGGAGCGATGAGGGGAAACCGTGTTCAGGATAGTCATATGGGTCGAGCACCGCCACATCGTACTTCATGAAAGTATCAAGGTCTGAGTACTTGTACTCGCCGTAGGTGTTGAGATAAGACTCAACGTCACCGAAACGAGTCCTACCGCCGCCCGTTTGGCCCAGCGCACAGTGCCCCCCGGATAGAGCCGTGCTGTCATCAGAGTACTGTACCCTCTCCGCGATAATGGGCTTGTTCGACTCGAGTAAACACAAGAAGTCATAATCCATACCAAGGTAATCTCTCGGATCAATGGTAACCCTGGACCTCGGGGCAATCTCGATCGAGTAGGAGACGATGTCACCGGTGCCACCGCCGAGGTAATGGATGTAGACACACGCTTTTTCCGCTTTGCTGTTCTCGATGCAGATGAACGACCTGAAACCTGAACGCGTCGTTCCTTCGGCGAAGCACCAGCGCCTGGATCCGTACCCTGCGCCTTCAGAGCAGTGTCCGTCGTTGGTGCCGAACGCGTTGAAGTACACGGCCCTCTCAGAGCAAAAAACACCGCTCGAACGTAGTTCCGCAGCGACATCACGCCCGGGGCCGACCACAGCGTTCACGTCGATTGTTCGCCTGGAGAAAGCCGGTATGTCTACCGTGTACGGTATTTCGCTGCCGTCCTCCAGGAGGAACCCCGCATCAACCCGGATGTCTCTCTCCCATGGATTAAGAAGGCAGATGTACTCCTGGAATCCATCGCGGGTGGTACCTTCCGCGAAGTAGAACTCGTTCTGAGGGATGGAGGCGCCGGCAGAGCAATGTCCTCCATCATAAGAGGAAGTGGCAAAATACATGGGCCTCTCAGCCACCACCGGGACACGGTTATCAGAGCGTATAACCGATGAGACCTCCCGGTCCGGTCCCACCTCTCGCGCCACGTCGACCGTACTGCGGCTGCGAGCCGGGACATCCATGTGCACCACCTTCCGCTCGCCATTTAACGGTAAGAATTCTACTTCCAGTTGGGCTGTTTCGTTCTCAGGATTCAGTACCGACAGGAACTCACTGTAGCCCTTGCCTGTATAACCCTCTGCGAAATACCAGCGCTCTGACGGACTTGGGATCCCCCCGACACAGTGAGCCCCGGAAATGCCATCTACATGGAAATAAATAACCCTCTCCGCGGTGAACCACGGTGCCCTTTTCGTCTGCGACCATTCAGAAAACACTCGCAGCGCGACATCTTTCTCTTTCCCCACCAGGTCCGCCACGTTAACTGTCAGGCGGGCATCTTCTTCTATATGGAAACTCTTCGCTATCGTAGCACCGTCAGAAAGGAAACACTCCACTGTCACGTCTACCGCGGCAACTTCTGGTTCCGGGCTACCCAGACACAGGTACTCCTCGTACCCGGTTCTAGTGGTCCCTTCAGCAAAAAAGTACTCGTATGGACCCCTGGGGTTACGCCCTGCCCCTTGAGCTTTCCGGCTGACCCCAGGTCCGCCAACGGTCAAAACAAAACTAATAACCAACAGGAGTCCGAGCTGTAAACACTTCTTCACGTGAACCCCCTCGCCGCCAATCAGGGGCTTGTCCGGTCGAGATTGCTTCGCGCTTCGCCGCCTGGCCCATTATCTTCGATATTAGAAGACCACACGATCAATCGATAGGCAATGTTTATCTTATGGATTAAAAAAAAGCCGCAAGCGGGATTGCGCCTCGGAAATCAGCTTCGGGGGGGTATAATGATGGCGTCGGTGGCTTGAAATGGAAAATGTCAATCCAAGTTGGCTGATAAGGGAAGGGATTGCTGATGTCGGAAAAAGGAACCGCGCTCATAACCGGTGCTTCCGAGGGCATCGGCTACGAATTGACAAAGCTTTTTGCAAAAGATGGCTATGACCTCGTGCTAGTGGCAAGGAACGAGGCGAAGCTGAACGAGATCGCGGACGAACTGTCGCGCGCTCACGGCATCAGCGCCAGGGTTATTGCCAAGGACCTTTCAAAACCAGACGCGCCTGATGGGATCTACTCCGAGCTCAGTCGAGACGGGGTCGCGATCACAGCACTGGTAAACAACGCGGGATACGTCGTCTACGGCCCATTCGCGGAAAGGGATGTTTCCGAGGAGCTCGACATGCTCCAGGTCCTTGTATGTGCGCCCACCAAGCTGACCGGCCTGTTCCTCAAGGACATGCTGCGGGGCAAAGGTGGCAAGATACTGAACGTTGGCTCAATAGGGTCATTCAGCCCGGGTCCTCTGACTGCGGTATACTGTGCCGCCAAATCCTATATCCTGGCCTTTTCACACGGTATTGCCGAGGAGCTGAAAGGGAGCAACGTAACCGTCACCACCGTCTGCCCGGGAGCGACCAGGACCCAGTTCGCTTCCAGGGGGAACGTCGAGAACGTACTCGGAGCCAGACACGCCATGATGAGCGCTCAGAAGGTCGCGGAGATTGCCTACAAGGCTCTTATGAACAACAAGAGGCATGTCGTAACGGGCGTACACAACAAGGTGCTGATATCCTCGGGCAGGCTGATGCCGTTGGCCGTACAGGCGAAGGTCGCCAGGGTCTTCATGTCCTGAATCGGAACTGAATCTTTCTTGATGAGTGCGGTCAATGTGCTGAGATTGGCTTTGAAGGCAGTTTCAATCAGCTATTGATCAATCTCTCTGAAATGCTTTATCTTCGAGGAATGAAGCCTTTTAAGTAAAAACTTGTCAGGCGGGTCCCGGGGTCGAGATTCTAGGCCGGACCCCTCTCGATATCTCTATTCGGGGAGGCGAATTGGCTGAGCTCAGGTGGAACCCTTTACTGCGGACATGGGTCATCGTCGCATCACACCGGCAGTTCCGCCCCGCCCTCGAGGAGGGCGTATGCCCGTTCTGCCCGGCCTCGGGAAAGGTCCCCGACGATTTCGACGTATACTCTTATGATAACGACTTCCCCTCGCTCATGCTCAACCCCCCGCCGCCAGAAGTCGAAAGCGACAGCCTTATCCCCGTGAAACCGGCTTTCGGCAAATGCGAGGTGACGCTGTATTCGCCGGAGCACGACGTGACGCTGCCCGAACTGCCCCTTGAGCATATCGCGAAGCTGGTGCGCCACTGGGAAGAGCGATACACGGAACTCGGGCGCATACCGGGCGTCCAGTTCGTGTTTATCTTCGAGAACCGGGGGGAGGCCGTCGGGGTCACCATGATACACCCTCACGGGCAGATATACGCCTACTCCTTCATACCGCTGAAGATCAGTACCGAACTCGCCTCGGCCGAGGAGCACATGCGCGAGACGGGCCGGTGCCTCTTCTGCGACATCCTGGCTCACGAGATAGAGGATGGCTCACGCCTCGTGTATCAGCACGACGGATTCACCGCTTTTCTGCCCCCGTTCGCGGAGTTCCCGTACCAGTTGATCGTAATGCCAGACCGACACGTGGGCTGTCTCTCGACGATGACAGGGACAGAGAAACGCGCTCTGGCGCTCGCCATCAAGTGCGTCACCGGCGGATACGACGGCTTGTTCGGTTTCCCGTTCCCATACATGATGTGCATGCACCAGGAGCCCACTGACGGCGGGGAATACCCACACTACCATTTCCACATCGAGTTCTATCCTGTCATGAGAAGCGCCGACCAGCAGAAGTTCACCGCCTCCTCGGAGACGGGCGCATGGGCCATAATCAACCCGACAAGCCCGGAGGATAAGGCGGCGGAACTCAATAGAACGATAATGAAGGCGTTGGAGAGGGCGCTTCGTGAACCTTTATAGCCGGCTGGCAGCACCGGGGTAACCACGTCGGAGTGATCACAGGCAAGCGCTGTTCCTGGGACTGCCGGCCATCCTGCAATGGAGCCCGCCGCCAAAGCTGAAAAACCTGTGATGTCGGGGACGTTAAACGAACGCCTGATACCAGGCGGGTGTTGCGGGGTCACCGGTTGTAAACGATAATTCCGTTATGCACCCTGACGGTTTACACGCTTAAGGGCGGAGCCCGCGTCGAAGAATGAAAGGTCCTGCGCTGGACGAAGGCGAGATAAGACAAAAACTTACCGATTTCGAGGCGAGGTTCGGGAGCGGGGGTAAGCCAGACCTCTACTTCGCGCCGGGCCGAGTAAACCTCATCGGAGAACATACCGATTACAACAGCGGCCTGGTTCTGCCCATGGCCATTGAGCAGGGCACTTACCTCATGATCCGTCAGTCGGATTCATCCTCGGTCAGGCTTTACTCGGATAAGCTCGAAAGCGAAGCTACCTTTGACCCTGTCGCTGTCGAGAAGACGGGCGACTGGGCAGACTATGTGAGGGGCGTGTTCCGGTTCGCGAAAGAGACTTGCGGTGACCTGCCGCCTTTCGACGGGCTTTTCTTCGGTGACCTCCCCCTCGGGGCCGGCCTTTCGTCGTCGGCCTCCATCGAGCTGGTAACCGCCATGGGACTGACGAGTGTAGGCTGCGATCTCAGCCGCAAGGACGCGGTAAAGGTGAGCCGCAGGGCTGAGAACGAGTTTGTCGGTGTCTCATGCGGCGTGATGGACCAGTTTACGGCGGCGTTCGCCCGCCAGGGAAACGCCATCCTGCTCGACTGCAATACGCTCGACTACAGGCTCGTACCTTATAACCTTCCGGATGCCGCCACCGTCATCGCGCACACCGGTGTATATCGCAAGCTGGGTGAGTCCCCCTACAACAACCGCAGGGAGGAATGTAGCGAAGCCCTTCGCTTGCTCTCAAAGAAGCTGGGATACAAGGAGAACCTGAGCCAGGTCACCGTCAACGAGTTCGAACGGGTGAAGTACCTCATTCCCGATACCCTCGCCCGCCGGGCGGAGCACGTCATCTATGAGAACGTCCGCGTCGAAGAAGCGGCGCGGTGCCTGGAAAATAACAACCCGGAGAGGCTGGGCAGCCTCATGAACCGCTCGCACGCGTCCCTGCGTGACAATTACGAGGTTTCGAGCCCCGAGCTGGATGCCATGCAGAAGATCTCAGTCGAGCAGCCAGGAGTGTGGGGGTGCCGGATGACGGGCGCGGGGTTTGGCGGATGCGTAATCGCGCTGGTCAGCAGGGACGCACTGGATAAATATATGAGACAGGTCGCCAACCTGTACTGGAAGGCCACCAGCCTGGACCCGTTTTTTATTATAACCGCGCCAGGAGAAGGCGCCAGGAAGCTCTAGGAGGAATCGATTGAGGATACTGGTCACCGGTGGCGCGGGTTATATCGGCTCCGTGATGTCCCACATGCTGGTGGGTGAAGGCCATGAAGTCCTCATCCTCGACAACCTTTCCATGGGTCACGCCGAGGCAGTGGAGGGCATTGACCTAAAGGTCCTCGAACTCGAGGACCGCGCATCTGTTCGGGAAGCCTGTGAACAGTTCAAGCCCGATGCCTGCATGCACTTCGCCGCCCACAGCCTCGTCGGCGAGTCCATGGAGAACCCTTACAAATACTTGAGCGGAAACCTTGGCGGCAGCCTCAACCTCCTGGGTGGCCTGTTAAAGACGGGCTGCCGGTTAATCGTCTTCTCGTCCACCTGCGCGGTATACGGGGTTCCACATGATATACCCATCACCGAGAGATCTTTGACCGACCCTATCAACCCTTACGGCTGGTCCAAGCTGATGTTCGAGAAGGTTCTTGAACTGGTCTCCCGTACGGGAGCGATGCGGTTCTTCTCGCTTCGCTACTTCAACGCCGCCGGTGCAGACGCGGTAAGGAACCTCGGTGAAGACCACGATCCGGAGACGCACCTCATCCCCCGGGTCATCCGTGCCGCGCTGGGGTCGGAGCCGGCCGCATCCATCTACGGCACCGACTACGCGACACCGGACGGCACCTGCGTACGGGATTACATCCATGTAGTTGACCTGTGCCACGCCCACCTGCTGGCGCTGGAGCGCCTGACCTCGGGTGGCGGCAGCGGGGCATTCAACCTCGGTAACGGAGACGGCTTCTCAGTAAGGAAAGTCATAGAATCGGTAAAACGCGTCTCCGGGGCGGATTTCGATGTGGTGGAAGAAGAGCGGCGGGAGGGGGACCCTCCGGTACTGGTGGCCTCATCTGAAAAGATCCGGTCAGAACTCGGGTGGGAACCGGGCATCACCGGCATCGACGAGGTCGTGCGGACCGCATGGGAGTGGCACCGGGCGCACCCCGGCGGCTACGCGTGACGCGGCGCTATCTACCGCCCCCCTCGAGGCTTTCGAGGAAAGCCTTGATATCCAGGTAATGGTCCGTCACCGCTCCATCGACACCCCATTCGAACAGCTTCTTACAATCATCCTCGTTGTTGACCGTCCAGGCAAAGACCTCCAGCCCGATCTCGTGGGCATGCTCCACGAGTTCACGGTCAACGCTCTGGAAGTAAGGGAGTATCACCTCGGTGCCTATCTCCACGGTGTTCTCCAGTTTCCTCTCCTCACGGTAAGACATACGGTACAGGTAACCGGTCCTTATGTAAGGATACGACTCCTTGAACCTTTCCAGGAAAGGCTGCTGGAAAGAGGTGACCAGAGTCTCCGGGCCAAGCCCGTAGGCCTCGATCATCTCCCCCACCATCCCCTCGGGGGCCTCTTTCACCTCGACATTGAAAGCGACCCTGCCGGCCAGCCTCTCGAACACCTCCGAGAGCAGCGGCCTTTCCGGGCTGTGTTTCTTGATCTCCTCGTATGTGGCGCGCGCAACGGCGTGGCTCCAGACAGTCGCGTCGTGACACACGATCAGCCTGTTATCAGCTGTGCGCCTGATGTCCATCTCGATCATCCATACCCCGGACTCGACCGCCTTCTCCATCGCGTCAACGGTGTTATCTGTCCCGAACCCCCGACCTCCACGGTGCGCAATTAACTTCAATAAGTTCCCCCCCCGATAGGCGTCCAACTGCATATATTATCGGTAATTTCCAGCTTTACACATAGGCAAAACTGCAGGCTTGAGGCAGCCAGGAGCGGGTGTTATACTTTCTCCCACCTCTACTAACCAGGGAGTGACGCAATGACAAACCCTGAAAAGCGCGGTCTCGTAGATCGGATCAAGACCATCGAAGAGCGCCTGATAATGATCGTTAACCCTATGAGCAGGAAAGGCGCGGAGCGCGCTTCATGGGTCAGGAGCCTTGTTCGCCGTGAGGGCATGAACCTGGAGGAAACCTCGACCGATCACCCCGACGACATCGGTTCCACGATCGAATTCTGGTCCAAGAGGTTCGGCGGGTCACGGGTTATCATGGTGGTCGGAGGCGACGGAGCGATCAACCAGGTCATAAACAACGTGATGCTCTCACGCTCCAACAAAAACGTAGTTCTGGTCCCCGTCCCCGCCGGGACCGCGAATGACTTCTGCAGGGCGGTGGGCTTCGACAACGCGGAAGACGCGTTTAACGCGATGGTCGATTTCAATATCCAGCCGATCGACCTTATCAAGCTCGAGATCGAAGGGCCGTCGAACAAGGTCAGATACTGCAGCAACATACTGGGAGTCGGCCTGGACGGACACCTTGCCTTCCTTTCGCAAAAATACAAGCGGTTCGGGGTACCGGGCTACTGGTACGCGTCCCTGAAAGAAGCCGCCATGTGCATGGTGAAGGGCCTGGAGACCTACAACCTGAAGATAAAGGCAAACGGCTTCGAACAGCGTGCGCGGCTCGTAGGCGCGATGTTCTCAAACATCGATAAGTACGGCCAGAACCTGCTGATCGCGCCCGGAGCGAGACTTGATGACGGAAGGATTTACATAACCATTGTAAAGCCCATGAGCGCGCTGAAGGCATTAATAGCGGGGTTGCTTCTCCTGAAGGGTCAGCAGACCAGGATACGGACAGTGCATACCCTTACAAGCGACAGCGCCGAGATCGAGGTAATGGATGACATCTACGCACAAGAGGACGGCGAGGTCTACTTCTATCCGCGCGGAACAAAGATAAACCTGTCACTGGAGCGCCAGGCAATTAACGTATTGATGCCTTCCAGCGGTACAGACGCCACTTGACCTCTTGTATGCACCGGTCATGGACATCCTTTTTGTCTGCGCGGGAAACATCGTCAGGAGCGTTATCGCGGAATGCGTCTTCCGTAGGAAGCTTGAGGAAACGCCTGGCAAAGCGTCTGGCTTGATCGAGATAGCGTCCAGCGGCATAGAGGCCGAGGACAACTCGGCGCCGCATCCGGACTGCATCCGGGCACTGGAGGCGCTCGGCATCAACTCCTGCGATACGACCTCAACCCGGGCGGACGAGGAGCACATGGACCGCTCCGACCTCGTTATCACCATGACCCGCCAGCAGAGCTACGTGATTGCGGGCAAGTTCCCCGATTACAGGCACAAATGCTTCTCGTTGATAGAGATCAACGGCGTCATCGAGACGATACTGGATACCCGGGGGGGGCGCCCGGGTGACTACGAACCTTTCAACGACTTCGGCAGACTGAACGAAGTTGCCCTCAGGGAAGGCCTCTCAAAAGCGGCTTCGACCCTGCAGGGTGTCCGGCGGGAGTCGATGAGGCCGCTTGCCGGTGTTCCGCTTTCCATTCAGGAGTTGATGACCAGGTTCGCGCCCTGCTTCTACCAGGTGAGCGGTGTGCATGACCCTCTCGGGGGAACACTGGAGGAGGTCGTCAGTTGCGCCCAACAGATAGACTCCGAGGTTACGCTTCTGCTGCGCGGTCTGCTCGCACTGGCGGCGTCTGAATCTGGAGAAGTTGAAAGCCAGTAGTAAAACGGCTTAACCTGACAGGCCTTCCAGAATCTCCCTCATCGCTCGAAGCGCCCTGCCGCGATGGCTGATAGCGTTTTTCTCTTCAAGCGAAAGCTCCGCCATGGATCGCTCAGATCCCTCCGGCAGGAACACCGGGTCGTAGCCGAAACCACCCGCGCCCCGCCTGCAGGTCAGGATGGCGCCTTCACAACTTCCTGTTGTGATACGCAGTTCCATACCCGGCAGAGCAAGGGCCATGACGCACACGAACCTGGCGGACCTTCTTTCTTCGGCAACGCCCTCGAGCTGGGAAAGCAACAGGTCCATGTTGCGCTCGGGGTCGCCCTCGGGCCCAGCGTAACGCGAGGAGTAAACGCCGGGCCGGCCATCGAGGTGATCGACCAGCAGGCCTGAATCGTCAGCCAGGGAGGGGAGCCCGAAATGGCCGAGGGCAGCCCGGGCCTTCTTAACCGCGTTCTCCTCCAGCGTCCTGCCCGTCTCTTCGGTTTCCGGCCAGTCCTGGAGTTCGTCAAATGCATGCAGTATCAGGCCGGGCATTTCCAGCACTCCGCGGATCTCAGTTATCTTGCCGGGGTTCTCAGTAGCGATAATCAAGTCCATAAACTCAAACACCCGATCGACATGCGGTTCCCCCGCGCCTTCAGCCGTGGTATGCCCGGTCAGAGAGAACCGGATCGCTGGCCGGAGAGAACCTCTTTCTGGTACTCGATAAGCCGCGAGACGCCGGACAGGGCCATGCCTATCATCTTCTCGAGCTCCTGCCGGGCCATCGGCTTGCGCTCGGCGGTGCCCTGTATCTCTATGATCTCACCGCTTCCGTCGGCGACGAGGTTGAGATCCACCTCGGCGTGGAAGTCCTCCTCGAAACAGAGATCCAGGCAGGGCTCCCCGCTCACTATGCCCACGCTGATTGCGGCGAGGTAATCCTTGACAGGCATCCCTTCCAGCTCGCCCTCGTTGATCATGGTGTCGAAGGCATCCAGCAACGCCACGTACGCACCGGTTATCGCGGCCGTCCTCGTGCCACCATCCGCTTCGAGCACGTCGCAGTCAACCCAGAAAGTCCTGTCTGGAAAAGCGGTCAGGTCGGTTACCGCCCGTAATGACCTCCCGATCAGGCGCTGTATCTCCATGGTGCGTCCACCCCTGCGGCCCAGCGAGGACTCGCGCGGGCTGCGGACAACCGTGGCGCGCGGCAGCATCGAATATTCCGCGGTTACCCACCCGCGATCGGAGCCCCTGAGAAAATTGGGCACCCCTTCCTCGAAGGTCACGGTGCATATGACCCTCGTCCTGCCCAGCTCCATCAACACCGAGCCCTCTGCGTGCGGGATATAGTCACGCGTCATCTTGACCGGTCTTATCTGGCCAGGTTCCCTGTTATCGGTCCTGATCAAGCTAAGCCCTCCTTCAGCTCATAAACATAAACGCTGATTCAAAAATCCAGAGTCAGGCCCTCGACGGCTGCCTGAATAGTCCCCTGATACTCCGACCGCGCGTCTTCTACCGCGCGGCCTTCATCGAGCGTAGGCCACACGTGGGTCAGAAGCAGCGCCCTGGCACCGGCCTCGGCAGCGAGCCGCCCGGCCTCTGACGCATACAGATGGCCGCCAATCTTGTTCGGTACCTCGCCGGTAAAAGTCGCCTCGCATATGAAAAGGTCCGCTCCCCTCGCCATCTCTATGACGGACTCGGTTTTGTCTGTGTCACCGGTGTAGCAGACCGTGTGCCCCCCGGCAGAAACCCTCACGCATATGGCGGCGATAGAATGGTTGGCCTGCTGGGGCGTGACCTCGAAACCCGCGATGTCGACGGAGATGCCCTCCTCGGCCTCTGTCACGTGTAAATGGTCGAAGAACTCTACCCGGCTGTCACCGCGCAGAGCGCTCCCGAGGATCTCACGGCCCCCGTCTGGAACGAGCACGGGCAATGGAGGCAGATGCGTACCCCAGAACCTCCGTGCGGTGTAGAGTCCGTATGCGTCAACGTAATGGTCATAATGCATATGGGAGATAACCAGGCCGTCCAGGCCGTCCGCCGGGAGCAACCTGAACATGTTCGAGAGCGCTCCTGACCCGATGTCCAGCAGAAGGCTTCGCCCTTCGTTTTGCAGCAGGAAGCCGCTGCAGGCCCTGCCGGCCCTGGGATAGCCTCCGCAGCTGCCGAGCACTGTCACTTTCAGGCTCATCCCTTTCCCCCCCCGTCAGGAAAATCGAGTGGTGGATGGAGGTCAAACCCGACGTGTATCACATCTCGCACCTCAGGCCCGAGAAACATCCTGCCGAGCCTGGCACTCTTTTCCACGTTACCGGTAGTCAGGAAATAATGTAACCCGGGCGAGCCGGCCTCCCTTTTCCAACCCAGCCTCTCCAATATGTCTCCGACTTCACCGGCCGTTTCGTCGGCGCTGCTTATAAGCGTAACGCCGGAACCGACTACTTCCTGTATCAACTCCTGCAGCAGCGGGTAATGGGTGCATCCCAGGATCAGGGTGTCTATGCCCTCTGCTGCCAGTGGCTCTATATAGCCCTCTGTAATTTCCCGCGCCCGCGTCCCTTTCACCTCGCCGTTCTCCACGAGTTCAACGAACTCCGGGCACGCCTGGCAGACTATGTCCGCGGAAGGGTCGAGTTTTCGCAGGGCCCTCTCGTAGGTGCCGCTCGAGATAGTAAGCCTCGTCCCTATCACTCCGATCCGTCGCCTCGTTGAGCGCTGGAGAGCTGCCCTCAAGCCGGGAAGGATCACTCCCACCACCGGTATGTCGTAGTCCCGCTGAGCTTCCTCGAGCGCGGCAGCAGTCGCCGAGTTGCACGCGATCACAACTAACTTCACCCCGAAACCGAGCAGGTAGTCGATTATTTCCCTCGCGAAGGCCCGCACTTCGCCCTGCTCCCGAGGTCCGTAAGGTCCGCGTGCGTCGTCTCCCAGATAGATGATGTGTTCATCCGGCAGCAGGTCTATGATAGACCTTGCCACTGTGAGGCCACCCAGTCCGCTGTCGAAAATACCAATCGGCCGGTTCTTCATGATCTATGCCGGTGCTCCTTCTGCCTTCTTCGGTCAAACTGCAAAGAATCATAACATCATACGGGTATTCTGATAAAAAGAATAACCGAAAGCATTGCTGAGGACACCACGGCGACTTAAGGACCTAACTCAGGAATATGGATCGTGGGCCGGCTCGAAGGACGTACAGGCACTTCACTGGTTGGCGGCTGGTCGACCTGGTTGGTGGAGGCGGCGGGAGTCGAACCCGCGTCCAGAAGCGTTTTAGCGAAGGCATCTACAGACGTATCCTGCGGTTATTTCTCGCTCCGGCTCGGCCCGCAGGCGGCCTCCCCGATGCCAGTCCCATTAAGTCTTCCCTCATCGCCGTCGGGACACCGGCGCGAGGGCCAGCCTGCTAACGTCGCCTTACCCGGGGCCACAGGCTTCCCCGGGGGACGGACCGCTTTAAGCGGCCAGCGCCAATTGAGATTCGGCGTTTGGTTTGTTTCCAACTGTTTAGCGAGTCGTTGGCCCTCGGCCCGCACCTCCGCTTCCATCACCCCTGTCGAAGCCGTATCGCCCCCTTCTGGTTTTCAACGTGTGAGGGTCAGTGTTTACTCTGACCCTCTCTAAATTTAGTCATCGTGTGAGGGTCAGTGTTTACTCTGACCCTCTCCACATTTAGTCACATTGTGCGGGTCGGCCTTTCTTCTGACCACGCACTGAATATCTTCTGACCCCACTCACAACTTACGCTATCGTGGACCGCCCCTCCGGCGGGTAACTCTCGCCATCTCACGCTCGGCATCCCGCTCGGCGATCTCCCTTCTCTTGTCGTACTTCCTTCTTCCCCGGGCCAGGCCGATCTCGACTTTGGCCCTCCCGTCTTTAATGTACAACTTCAAAGGCACTAAAGTATAGCCTTTCTCGTTTATCTTCCCTATCCACCGCTTTATCTGGTCCTTATGAAGAAGCAGCTTTCTCGTCCTGGTAGGCTCGTGGCCGAATTGACCGGCCTGCGGGTACGGCGATATGTTCATCCCGAAAAGAAAGGCCTCTTCCCCTTCTATCGTCGCGTAGGACTCGCGCAG
>Ga0315291_10006973_pt1 | contig 14007 bp, 13 predicted proteins | sample YL17G12_20_MG_FD_203070 | JGI IMG/M metagenome (GOLD analysis project Ga0315291, IMG submission 203070) | Sediment microbial communities from Yellowstone Lake, YNP, Wyoming, USA - YL17G12_20 | ecosystem: Environmental > Aquatic > Freshwater > Lake > Sediment | place: USA: Wyoming | collected...
GTGGTCTTGCCAGGCTTGAGTTCGCCTCCACATAGGTCACAACGCGCAGCTACTTCTCTCATTTTCTCACCTTCCGGGTCTTGTAATCGCTTTCCCATAGAGCATCCTCTGGCTCATAAAGTGTGACAATACGCAACGCTGGTTCAGTATCTCCCCTTGAACAGACGACGTGTAGTGGGTCGCCTGAGGTTAGCCAACCCAGTATCAGGCAGGATGGATAGGGCTGGGCATCTGAATATCGTTCAACGATCTCGCCATTTAGCAGTGCTTGTTCCAACTCAGCGATGGTGATTCCCCGTTCCAGGCGGACAATAGTCGCGTGCTTAGTAAGGTAGTATTTTTTCGCCCGGACATAGCTATGGATGAAGCGCATGCTGGGTAGCTCATCGGCCATAGTCACCATATATGATACCCTTTTCCCAAGTATTGTAAAGTGACAAGTGTCACAAACCAGAGGGGTGGGGTACAGCACTCATCTGCACCTACCCTGCCCCCATCAGCGCCAGGAGCACCCCGCCGGCGATGACCGACCCCAATTGCCCGGCGGTGTTGGCCCCCATCGCGTGCATCAGCACAAAGTCGGAAAAATCCTCCTCCTGGGCGATGCGCTGCACCAGCCGGCCGCTCATGGGGAAGGCGCTGATGCCGGCTGCCCCCACCAGCGGGTTGATGCGGGCACCGCCCGAGTCAATCAGGCCGATGATGGGGGTGCCGTTGCGCAGCGCCAGGTCCATCACCCGGCAGATCTTGTGCGCGTGCATCTCCGCCAGCGTCCCGCCGTAGATGGTAAAGTCCTGGGCATAGACGTAGATGGTCCGGCCGTCAACCCGCCCGTAGCCGGTGACCACCCCGTCGCCGGGATACCGCTTCGCCGAGGGGTCGAGTTCGTCCCCCCGCGAGGAGACGAAAGGCTCCAATTCGTTGAGCGACCCCTCGTCCAGCAGCAGCGCCAACCGTTCTCGGGCGGTCAGTTTGCCCCTGGCGTGCTGGCGCGCGACCCGCTCCGCCCCGCCTCCCTCCTGCGCCCTCTGGCGCAATGCAGCCAGCCTTTCCAGCCGTGGATCACTCATGATTCCCCCCTGTCTGCAACCCTTCTAACCTTCGCGAGGGGTAAGCGCTATCAACGGCTGCTTCAGCCGTTCCTCGATCCGCCCCAGTGCCTGGTCCAGTTGCTCGAGGTACCCTACCAGCGGCGTGTCGGCGATGGGGATGCGGATCGGCACGTCCACGTTCAGTGGCACAGTCGTGGAGATGTCCACCGTCTGGGAGATCGGCACGCTAAAGTTCAGGTTCACCGGAATGATAGTACGGATGGGCACGTCCAGGTTGTAGGAGATGATGCCGAGGTTGATCGGCACGACGACGGTGGTCTTGATCGGCACGGTGGTCTTGATCGGCACCGTCACCTCTTCGTTGATGGGGATGCTGGCCGCGATCGGAATCCGCTGCCTGACTTCCAGGGTATAGGAGAAGGTATCGTCGCCGGCACCGGTGACGATGGTGCGGGCATCGGCGACGGTCGCCAGCACGACCTCTCGCGCCCGTAGCAGCCCATAGATCACGACTCCGTTGAGCGCCAGCGACACCAGCGTCAGCATGGACAATATGACCAGGAGGACAACATAGCCTTTCTTCATCGGTAGACTCCTTCTACGTATTGCATACTGCGTGTTCCGTATTCCGTCTGGCACTCACGCACCACGAAACACGAAACACGGACCACAGACCACAATATCCTCTAGAACAACGGTATCTGCGCCACTTCCTGCTCGGCGATCGGGTCCAGCCCCAATACGGTCTTGAGCGCGTGGCGGTCGAGTTCAGGCTCGGCGACCAGGTGACGCAGGTGGCGGAACTTGATGAACCGCCAGCCTCCCACAGTGACGGCCTGGGCCAGGCGCGGGTCGCGCTGCAATTTGAGGCCGGCCAGTTGGGCCCGCCCACCGGGCAGAACCAGGCAGCGGTACGCCCGCTCGCCAGCGGGCTGGCCCTTGCGCTTCCTTCCTGCAGTCCGGCCCAGCAGGTGGTGAGAGAGGACCGCCGTGGCCGAGACGGCGAAGAGGTACGCCTCCCGCCCTTCCTCCAGCCAGCGCACGTCCCAGCCGCCACCACGCCGCTTGACGCTGAACCCCAGCCGCTTCCCCAACGCCGCCAGGGCATCGCGCACCGCCTCGAGTTCAGCCGCACGGCGCTGGGGTTCGTCCTCGGGGCGCGGGTGGAGGGCCTGGCCCTCCTGGGCACTGTACGAGGTAATGCAGACCCGCACCAGCGCGAGGTCGGGCGTGAGCGAACCGGGAAAGCGGGCGTAGACCGCGTCCGTCAGTTCCTCCAGGCTCCACGCGGGCCGCTGGAGGAGCAGGTCCCGCACCGCGAGTTCGACCCGCTCGGCCAGTGGTTCGGCCGCCCGGCGCGGGTCTGCCATCCACCACAGTGTACCCTCTGCCTCCTCTTGCTCCGCCAGTTTCACCAGCGGGGCGGCCTCCAGCGCCCGGCGAACCGCGCCTTCGACGAGCGAGAAGGGTTGGGGACCACCCTCTGGGACCGCCGCCGCGCGCGCCAGCAGTCCCTGCCTGGCAAGTTCGGTGTACACGTTGCCGTGTAGAAACGTCCAGGCCGCCGGCTCTCCCCGCTCCCGTAAGGTGCTCACCGCCGTATCCGCCGCCACCGCCACCAGTTCACGCTCCAGCACCTTAACATCGGGCGCTACCAGTTGCCGTCCGCCGTCTGCGGTCTGCAGTCTGCGCTCCGCATTCCGCATTCCGCATTCCGCATTCCGCCACACCAGCCGGTAGCCGACGTCAGGGCTATATCCCCACCCCTCCAGAGCGTAACCCGCGCTGCTGGCCGCCAGGCAGACCGATTCCAGCAGCGTCGGGTCGGGGTCGGAGAAAAGGGTAACCAGGTGGCCACCAGCAGCCAGCAACGGCCCGGCCACGCTCAACGCTGCCCGCAGCACGTCCCAGTGCCAGTCCCACTCGAAGCGGCGCCGGCTCAGGAAAGGGTGCAATACGCGGGCCGCGGGCGACTCCCACAGCCATCCCGCCCACAGGGCGGAAAGCGCCCAGAAGACCCCATCCGGTCGAGGAGGGTCGGCGAAGATGAGGGCGACGCTCCCGGGCGGCATGATTTCCCCCACATCGCGGGCTGAACGGTTGGCCAGCGCGTACCCTTGCGCCTCTCCTCGTACGAGCGAAGCGACGTCGGTCGCGCGAAGGGGCACACCGCCGTAAACAGGCGGTGCTGGGGCCGAGGCCGCACCGCCGTGAACAGGCGGTGCTGGGGCCGAGGCCGCACCGCCGTGAACAGGCGGTGCTGGGGCACCTGCCGAGGCCGCACCGCCGTGAACAGGCGGTGCTGGGACACTTTCCAGCACCGGCTCTTTCAGGCCGGTGCGGCTTACACCAGACTCGTCCCAGGATTGAAGCGTATCCCCCGCCAGCAGGCGTGAGAAGCGCTCCTCGAAGCAGGTCCAGACGTTGCGTTCCAGGTAGCGCGCCGGGAGGCGCAACAAACGCGGGCGCGGCCGTTCCTCGCCGTACGGATCGAGGCTAGAGCACACGTCGAAACAGTCGAGCAGCGCGGCGGTCAGCGCCAGTCTCACCTCCTCGCCGGCCTCCAAGCCTGCCAGCCGCATCGCCAGGTCCATCAGTGCAGAGAGGTTGCGCGGCGTATAGAGCGCGACCAATTCGGCTGCCCGCTCCCGCACCGGGTCCGCCGGCGGCGCAACGCGGTCGAGCGCGTAATAGTAGGCCAGGCCGTGCGGCTGGATGCGGCGGGCGGCCTGCAGGTCTTCGCCATCCGGCACCCCCTCCTGCACAGCCGCGCAGCGGGAACAGCGGACCCCCTTCCTGAACGGGCGGTTTTCATCGCGGTCCCAGGCGAACCACTCAGCCACGCCCGGCACACGGCAGGCGGGGCAGGCCGAGCGGTAGAGGGAGGCCAGGTAGCGGCGCAAGGGGACGTCCCCCTTGGGGCTATCGGCCAGGCGGGTGAAGGCGGCGTTGAGCGCGGGGGGCTGTGGCCGGTCTAGCCCCAGGCGCGCGGCGACGAGGAGCAGAGGGTTGACGCTGAGCCCCAGCGCGCGGCGGCCCGCGGCGACCGTCTCCCGCACGACCACCGGCCCCTGGCAGAACAGGTCCACGACCAGGTCGCCGGGGCGGGTGAAGCGCTCGACGTACAACCCTGCTGCCTGGACTGGCTGAATGGTCCGGTAGCGGGCCAGTGGCGCAGCGGGGATAGCAGGTGCACCAGGTATGAAGAGGCACCTGGAGGTTGAAGGCCGGCGGTTGAGAATCGAGAGTGTGACACCCGGTCTACAGTCAGTCACGGTCGTTGCAGGATCTGTCATGATCTTCTAGTTTCAACGCTCTGGGAGCGCGTGGGGTCCAGGCTTCGGAAGTCTCAACGTAAGCTGGAGAGAGATAAGCACAGCAAATCAGATTGTCCGGCAGGTTACCTCAGGGCCGATTGCCTCCCACAGATATATCGTAGCACAAGAGTTCTATTATGTCAAATGTCGAGCTGGAGGCGACTCGGGCATGGACTTGACAGCAGGGTATATCCATGGTAGAATATGTTCATCAATACAGAATGGTGTTCAGCAATGATGAACAACTCAGGCCAATTACCCGCCAAAGGGTCCCATCTGGTTCACTCTGTGCTCAAGGCGCTCGATATCTTGGAGGCGTTTGTCCAGGACGAATACGTCTTGGGCGTTACCGACCTGAGCAAACGTCTTGGTTTCAGTAAGAGCACTACCCACAACCTCCTGGCGACCCTCAGAAGCCGTGGCTATGTCGAGGAGGATCCCGAGACCAGGCGCTACAGCCTGGGGGTCAAGTTGCTTGAACTTGGCCAGGCTGTGCGAGCCAACATCGAAATCCGGGATCGGGCTGCACCGTTACTGCGCCAGCTGGCTCAGCACAGCGGCGAAGCCGTGTACCTGACAGTGCTGCACGATGATCATTCCATCTACATATACTCGATTGAAGCCTCTGGCCGGTCGGTAGCCCGCTCGGCCCTTGGCCAGCGAGTACCCCTCCACTGTACGGCTGTGGGAAAGGCAAAGATGGCTTGCCTGCCGCAAGAGGAGGTAGATCGGATCGTCCAGCACGTTGGGTTGAAACGATTCACCCCCAACACAATTACCGATCCCGATCAACTCAAAGCAGAGTTGGCATTGATAAGACAGCGGGGTTATGCAGTAGACAACGAAGAGCACGAAATCGCAATCCGCTGTATGGCAGCGCCTATCCTGGACGAGGCAGGATCTGTGACAGCATCTTTCAGCATTTCTGGACCGGCAGGCCGGATGACCGATGAGCGTATCGCCCAACTTGCACCTGAGGTGATGAGGGTTGCTGAGGCCATCTCTCGCCGTCTAGGTTACAGTGGCCCGCCACTGGAGTCAGCAATGAAGACTACGCAGCCATGGCAGCAAGGCGGCACGTTTCAGAGGACATCGCACAGTTAACCATTCACTGAAGGAGTCTTTCATGTTTCATGAGCAGTTTGTATCGGCCCCGATTCCGAACTTGCCTTACAGTCATGCCTCGACCTTGATCGAGTTGCAGAATGGCGACTTGCTATGTGCATGGTATGCGGCCACTGAGGAGAAAACTGCCGACCAGACGATCTTCCTGGCTCGCCTGCCGCATGGGATGAACCACTGGGAATCCCCGCGTGCATTGATCAGTGGTAGGCTGGCGCAAGGGAATCCTGTCCTCTACCAACGCGCTGATGGCCAGCTTTGGCTCATCTACGTCGAGATGGTACTGCCGCTGGATTGGGAGAAATGCCGCATACACATGGTCTATTCAAATGATCACGGCGTCACGTGGGGTGACCGGCGGGTGCTGGTAGAGTTCCTGGGGTATATGCCACGCAATCACCCACTTTGCCTACGCGACGGTAGCATCATCTTACCGCTTTATGACGAACACAAGGGCCGTTCGGTATTCCTGATCTCTCGCGACGGTGGTGCGATATGGGAGCTAGGCGGCGACATTATCACAAGACCAGGCAATGAGCAAGCAGCACTGGCAGAGCTAAGCGATGGCTCACTCATAGCCTTTATGCGAACACGCGAGGCACCCGCCTACATCTGGGAATCACGGTCGTCAGACGGCGGATGGAATTGGTCACCAGCCGTACAGATGCCTTTCCCTAACCCTGATGCTGCCGTTGATGTGACCCACCTGGCAAATGGACACCTGGTGCTGGCCTTCAACAATTCGGGCATATACCGCACTCCTCTGCGCGTAGCACTATCTACAGATGATGGCAAGACCTGGACCGCTGTAGCAGACATTGAGACAGCAGAGGGAGATTTCGACTATCCGAGCATGATTGTGGACCAGGCCGGGATCATTCACATCACCTATAGCTACCAGGCACATCACTGCATCAAACATGTAGCTCTGGACGAGGCATGGATTTTGCAGAACGCAGCACGCTCTGGCATTTGAAGGAGACAGGCAATGCGGCCCGATCAAGACACTCTGAACTCTCTTGAGCAAAGCCTGAGTGACCGTACACGTGCTCGCCTGGACCAAGCCGTAGCGACCATCGTGCGCACCAAGGAAGATGGTGGGAAAGTAGCCGTAGTTGTGGGCAGTGGGCCAAACTTGCATGAAGGTGTCACCACGCTCATCGCTGCGCTCATCCAGAAGGGGATCGTTGATGGGGTCATAACCTCATCGGCGGTGATTTGCCACGAGATGGGTGGTGCATTGGAGCGAGTGCACCGCGTTCCCATGAATCACGTGCCCACAGTGAATCTGACAGCACCGCACAACAGCATACTCGAAGCGAGTATCATGTCCGAAGGCTTACTCGAAGAGGTGCGCACTGAAATACCATTCGATGCAGTGTATTACCGTAACCTGCTGGCAGCCCCTGGCACAGACATCATCAAAGCTGCCGCCAACCTGGCCTATCCCCTGGGGCTTCGCACGGAGCGATTGGCACGAGAAGCCCAGGCATTGGCCGTGGCCGCGCGAGTGCCATTGGAGACCATAGTTGGACTGGGGGCTGATCCGATGACCATGATCGGCGCAGGCGCCCGCTACGGTGCACCCGTTGTCGTGGGGGTACCACAGCTCATTGGCGGCGGAGCGGTAGGACTTGCCATCGGTGACTGCATGACGATTACCGAACGGTCCAGCCGCGTATCGCACATTTTGGATAGTGCCGATGTAGTCATCGAATCCGCAGTGGCTCTCACACAGGAAATCCACGACGGTCCCTTTGAGACGTACACAGGCCATGGCATTTGGGCAGAGTGGAGCGGCCAATGGACCTATTCGTTGGCTGAAAAGAAACTCATCCGCATTGATCTAGATCCTAACCTCGAGTTGGCCTGGCAAGACGAACGTTCGGAGGGTTCCGTCTCACGCGCAATTGCCGAGGGTTTGCCCAAGACGAAGCTGATGGGTGTACCGTTCCGCATGGAGATGTCCGGGTTCGCCCGGCTGCCTGGCAGCCTGCCGGTAGTAGCGGACATCGGCGTAGCCTGGCCCCTTCTAGCAGCTCGCGTGACACAGGCGCTCGGAGTCGAGCTGGATTTCTTGTCCTATCCCCAGTCCACGCCACAGGGGCAGGCCATGCGTGAGGAAATCGTACGGCAGATACGCCCAGTCTGCCGGGCGCATATGTTGGTGGCTGCCCGCAATCTTTGGAAGGAGAGAGCGGTATCATGTGCAGTATGATGAATGTCATTGGAGTCATTCCAGCCCGTTATGGTTCGACACGTCTCCCAGGGAAACCATTAGCCAATCTGGGTGGCAAGCCCGTCATCCAACATACCTACGAACGAGTTTGTCAGGCGCTTGACACTGTGATTGTAGCGACTGATGACCAGCGTGTAATTGATGCTGTCGAGGCTTTCGGGGGACGTGCCATGATGACACGTACTGACCATCGTTGTGGCTCGGAGCGGGTAGCAGAAGTTGCAGCCAAGTTCGATGTCGAGATCGTTGTAAATGTGCAGGGTGACGAGCCGTTTATTGACCCTTTGATGATCGAAGAAGTAGTAGCCCCTCTCCTGGCTGATTCCGAGGCGGTGATGTCTACGCTCAGTCGCGCCATCGTTGACGAGGAAAGTCTAGGGAGCCCCGGTACGGTCAAGGTCGTGACAGATCAACGTGGTAACGCCTTGCTCTTCTCCCGTTCCGTTATCCCCTACCCCCGTCACAGAGAGCTGTGTCAGTGGCGTGAGCACGTGGGGCTGTACGCCTATCGCAAGGCGTTCTTGCTTGAGTACGTGCAGTGGCCCCCAACTCCATTGGAGCGGGCCGAGGACTTGGAGCAGCTGCGGGTACTGGAGCACGGGTTTCCTATCCGCGTGGTTGAAACGGAGCATGGCCGCGGTGCCCCCTGCATTGATACACCCGCAGACCTGGTCCGAGCGGATGAATATCTCAGGAAGACTCTACGGTGAGAATGGCAATCACGTTCTATAGAGAGGAGGTGATATGACGCAAATGGATCAGTGGAAAAGGACTGAACTGCAGAGAGAAGGGATCAGTCTTGTCATCGCGCGCTGAATTCGATCAAATTACCAGGAGGAATAAAATGGGAAACAGAACTAGGCTGTCACGTCGTGACTTCCTGAAAGCAAGCTCAGCAGCATTCGCAGCGCTTTCTTTGGCAGCGTGTGCACCGGTGCCACCTAGCCAACCGACAGAAGAAGTGCCTGCGGAAACAGCGCAAGTGCCGCCAGAGCAGGAAGCGGTTGAGGTTATCTTTTGGCACAACACGGGAGAAGCGCCAATCCAGCAACGGATGGACAATCTGGCTGCTGCCTTCCATGAGGGGCATCCCAACATCACCGTCAGATGTGAGTACATGGGTAGCAGCCGTGAGTTCCTGGAAAAGGTGATCACTTCCCTGGCAGGGGGTGCGCCTCCCCACCTATCCTTTGGTTATCCGCATTGGGCTACCAAGTTCCAAGACGAAGGTGCCACAGTGGCACTCGATGCATACATCAGCGGTGATGCGGGGTTCGATAAAGACGACCACCAGGATGCAAGCTGGTTCCCCGCCACGTGGAAGGGACAAATCGTCGCCATGCCGCAGACCTATCACCCTTACATACTATACTACAACACGGATGCATTCGGCGAGATGGGGGCGCAGGTCCCGACCAATTGGGAAGAGTTGCTAGAAGTTGCCGCTCTCTTGACCCGAGATGCCGATGGCGACGGCAAGGTGGATCGCTGGGGCATTGAGCTTGCGACGGATGACGCATGGCACTGGCTGGTCTTTCACCGCAACAATGGCGGTGAGTACGTGAACGAAGCCCGGACAGAGTTCTTGTGGAACACACAGGAGGGTGTTGAGGCCATGGAGCTTTTGGACACTCTCTTCAATGATCTTCAGGCTGTCCCGCTGGGCTCTGTGGAACAAGGCTTCGAAATGGGCCTCATCGCGATGACGATAGCTGGCCCCTGGCGTATAGAAAGATACATGGCTGCCAAAGCTGCCTTCGACGTCACACTCATCCCTTGGAAGAAGAGGCCCTTGGCCGAAGCGAACGTTGACATGGTGCTCATGTACAAGACGAGTGAGGCCGAACAGGAAGCCGCCTGGGAGTGGCTCAAGGTCTTTGTCGGCCGGGATTACCAGAAACAGGTCGCCATGAACGGGTACTATTATCCGCTCCTGAAATCGGTTGCCGCCGACCCAGAATACGCATCCTGGCTGGACAGCGTCCCCGTGATGAAGCACCTGGTCGAACTAGAGGGCCAGTGGACTACTATGGAGACAACCAAGGCAGGAGAGGAGCCCGTAGACATCCTGCAGCGAGAAATGGACCTCGCATTGCGGCGGGAAAAAGGCTTACAGCAAGCCCTCGATGACGCGACCGCTGAAGCCAACGCACTGCTGGTGTAAAAGTAGCCGGTCGTGCCATCATCGTGACACGTATGAAAGGCGAACCAGCCTCATAGCACCCGTGGCACGACCAGCACGTTGCATAGGCAGACGGATCATAGATGCCGGAGTTGTCGTGCTGGTCGTGCTGCGCTTCGAGAGAGCACTGGATAGTGTTCACAGAGGCACTTCCATTACCCACTGAAAGGTCTGGAAGTATATGCAAACTCAAGCACGTCGTGCTAGTCGCGACATAAGGAGAAAAGGGCTCCGCGAGGAGGCTGTTTTGGGTTATCTTCTTCTATTGCCCGCGCTGCTCCTTTTCGGCCTCTTTTCCTACTATCCGATTCTCTACGCCCTGCGGATTAGTCTCTTGGACTGGAATGGCATTGCCAAGTTCCCAAACTTCGTCGGCCTGGATAACTATGCCCGTGCCATCCAGGACCCGCTCTTCAGAAGAGCTTTGCGCCAAACTCTCTACTATACTCTTGGCGTAGTGCCAGGGACTATGGTTGTCGGCTTGTTGCTGGCACTGTTACTTAACACACGTCTCAAAGCCAGAGCACTGTACCGCACAGTATATTACCTGCCCAACGTGGCCCCCACCGTCGCCGCCTCGGTTGTCTGGAAGTTGATACTGGATGGTAACTGGGGAATACTGAACTATGTGCTCAGCAGACTCCACTTGCCGACGCCCAACTGGCTGTATGAGCCCGGTTGGGCCATGGTAGCGATCATAATCATGAGCATTTGGGCCAATGCTGGTTATCAGATGATTATATTTCTGGCAGGGCTCCAGGGGATTCCTGACATATACTATGAGGCTGCCAAGATTGATGGCGCCAACCGCTGGCAGCAAATCCGTTTTGTCACTCTACCATTACTCAGCTACACCACCTTCTTCGTACTCATCACATCCATCATCGGCTCCTTTCAGGTTTTCGGTTCGATCTACATATTGACAAATGGCGGTCCTGCTCAAAGTACCACGGTCATGGTATTCCTGATTTACCAGCGTGCCTTCAAGTACTTTCAGATGGGATATGGCTCTGCCCTTGCTTACATACTATTCGGCATTATTCTGGTGCTAACGCTGTTCCAGTTCTGGGTCGGGCGTCGCTCGGTTTACTACGAGGTCTGAACAGGAATATGCCGGGCAAGGCAATGTAAACGGGGGGAGGATCTTGAGGATGAGAAGGTCCTGGGTATCGGCAATCTCCAATGGTCTGATCTACGCCCTGTTGACGGGCATAGCCATTATGATGGCAGCACCTTTCGTCTGGATGCTTACTACTTCTCTCAAAAGCTACGACCAGGTGTTCATCTGGCCGCCCAAATGGATTCCCCAGCCGATTGTGTGGGAGAACTATCCCCGTTTCTGGGAGGCAGCGCCTTTCGCGCGCTACTATCTCAATACGGCCATTCTGGCTATGGGAGTGGTCTTTGGCAGGCTGATAGTGTGTTCGTTGGCTGCCTATTCTTTGGCACGCCTGCAGTATCCGGGGAGAAATTTCTTTTTTGCACTACTTCTCTCCACGATGATGCTCCCTGATCAGGTCACCCTTATTCCATTGTTTCTGATCACCAAAAGGCTGGGCTGGCTCAATACCTATCAAGGGCTCATCGTGCCCAATCTCGTCAGTGCGTATAATGTCTTTTTTCTCCGGCAGTTCTTTCGAACAATCCCAAAGGACCTGGACGATGCCGCTCGAATTGACGGAGCCGGGAGGTTACGCATCCTTACCAGCATTGTGCTGCCTCTGTCCATCCCGGCCCTTACGGTGGTCGCTCTGTTCTCTTTTACATCCGGCTGGGGTAGTTTCTTGTGGCCCCTGATCGTGACTACTCGATCGGAAATGCGCACGATCGAGGTAGGCATGGCCTTCTTCCAAGATGCACATCAGGGCATTGAGTATCCTTTGTTGATGGCAGCCAACACGGTTGCTCTGATCCCAGTGATCCTAGTATTCCTACTTGGCCAGCGCCAGTTCATCACTGGCATCACCTTGACAGGACTGAAAGGCTAGGGTAGCAGCCTAATGAATACATCCTTTGTTATTCGGGGTGTCATTCCACCCCTCGTAACCCCACTCACCGACGGCGGTAAAGATATAGATGAGGATGCACTCCAGGCTCACGTAACCTGGCTGATCGAAAAGGGAGTCCACGGGGTGATGCCATGCGGCACCACCGGAGAAGGTCCATTACTGGCCACTTCAGAACGCAAACGGGTACTCGAAGTGGTGAGTGAAGCAGCGGCGCATCGGGTGCCCGTAATCGCTCACGTGGGTGCGGTGACCACTTACGAGACAGTCGAGCTGGCATGCCATGCGCAGGCACTGGGAGTGGAAGTTGTCTCTGTTGTCACGCCCTACTATTTCCATTTGTCCGGCGAGGCACTCACCGAACACTTCTGCCGAATAGCCGATGCTGTGGCAAGCACACCCGTATTCCTGTACAACATTCCGCAGAACACCGGTAACGCGATTTCCCCACTAATCGTGGAGAGCATTATCACACGCTGCCCGAATGTAATCGGTATCAAGGATAGCGGGGGGGACTTGCGTACTTTACAGGGCTTCACTAGCCTGGATGGCGGCAGGTTTCAAGTGGTGTGCGGCAACGATCAGCTTCTCCTGAGAGCGCTGCAAGCCGGTGCCTGTGCGAGCATATCTGGCAATGCCAACGTATTTCCAGAGGTCGTCGTCGAGTTGTTCAACTGCTTCTGGCACGAGGACTTTGCCAGTGCTCTTCGACAGCAGGAGCAGTTGGATCAAGTTCGGGAGTTATTACAGAATGGACAGAGCCTATCTCTGCTCAAGCGGGCGTTAGGGTTCCGTGGATTGCGGGGAGGCAGTGTACGTCCTCCACTGCTCGAAGTAGCACCGGAGATAGTTGCCAGTGCCGAGAAAGGGTTACGATCACTCCAACTTCTTTAGAGACATTTGCCTGGCAACGGAATCGGCTTATTGAGAGTCCCTTTGACAGCGCAGAAACTGGTAGAGCGGGAGGTATATATGCGAGTTGCGATAACGGGTGCGGCAGGCCGTCTCGGAGGGCATCTCTGCAGCCGTCTTGCCGAGAGCAAGGAATGGGATCTCGTACGAATTGATCTGCTCGATCTCCCTGAAGGACCGGGCGAGGCAAGGAAGGCAGACCTCAGTGACCTGCAAGATACGTATGGTGCCCTGCTAGGAGCCGACGTTGTCATCCACTGTGCATCTATCCATCCCTCAGAAGCATACACGGATGAGCAATATCTTGATGTCAACGTAAAAGGCACATGGAACGTATATGCAGCCGCGAAGAAATTGGGCATAAAACGGGCAGTTCTAACAAGTAGTATCGGCGTTGTGGGACACAGCTTTCCTCCGGAAGTATGGCCTGTCACCGAAGAGACCGAGACAACGCCCTACGATCTCTATTCGCTGACCAAGCATTGCCAGGAGCTGGTGGCGAGGCATTATGCCGAGTATGGCGGGATCTCGACGGTTGTACTTCGCCCAGCCTCATTCATGCCTAAGGGTGAACTTGAGACGGGGAGACGGCTTCTGGGTACGTTTAGCCTCATTGAAGACGTAGTCGAGGCACACGTTGCGGCGCTGAGAGCAGAAAACCTGCCTTCAAGGTTCGAGTCTTTCCTGATCACGAATCGGCTACCCTATGGTCCAGAGGATGCGGATGTGGCCGGTGACCCGTGGGGCCTTGCGGAACGGTACTACCCGGGTGTGCGCCAGTGGTTTTCCCAGCGCAGAGTACTCCCTCCAGACATCTCAGTGGTCTACTCTCTTGGGAAGGCAGAAAGATTTCTAGACTGGAAGCCACAATATAGTTTTGACTGGTGGTGGGAGAAAAACCGGAATCGGTTATAGGAGCGATAAGGGAGACCAACACTTGACAAGAGTTCTGCTTTCCAGTATAATTAGTGTACAAAATACACTAATGGCACATGACACGTTCTTCTTTTTTGCCGCCAATTAGTGTCAAACATACACTAAACAAGGAGATCTCTTGTGAAACCTGCAACGAAGAGTCTGCAGTGGAACGCACTGGCCGCGGCCGACCAGCGCTCGTTCCCGCCTGAACTCGTGTTTGAGGCTGGGCTACGCCACCATCACATCGCCAACACCGCCT
>Ga0315291_10006976_pt1 | contig 14006 bp, 12 predicted proteins | sample YL17G12_20_MG_FD_203070 | JGI IMG/M metagenome (GOLD analysis project Ga0315291, IMG submission 203070) | Sediment microbial communities from Yellowstone Lake, YNP, Wyoming, USA - YL17G12_20 | ecosystem: Environmental > Aquatic > Freshwater > Lake > Sediment | place: USA: Wyoming | collected...
ATCGGGATGCCGTTCTTCCAGATCGCGGCGCAGTCAAAATAGCACACCTGCCCGGCGTAATCGTTCCACAGCATGATCCTCAGGGCATAACTGCTGCCGTTGTCCCCCACCGGCACCTTGCGCATGATCCGTCGGTGCTGCCACCCGCCCGACCGGGCCGAGACCTGGTTGAGGTCGGTGGCAACGGAACCGTCCTTGAGGATCTCGATGTTGGCGTTGCCCTGCTGGTCCAGTTGGCGGAGCCATATCTCGAAGACCACCATGTCGTCGGTGGCGACCGTGATTGCCGGGGAGGTCAGGATGCACGAGGTCGTGGTCTCGGTGAGCTTGCCCATGTAGGCCCCGCTGGGCGGCGCTACGCCGTTCTCGGCGGTGACGGCGACGAAGGTGCCGTTGGTGACCGTCCAGCCGGTCGTGGCGGTCTCGAAGCTGCTCTTGATCGCGCTATCGAGCAGGTTCGTCGCCGCCGGGGCCAACATCACGGCGCTGTGCCGCGTGAAGGTCGGCGCCGTCCTCTGGCCGTGGAAGGCGGCGCTGCCGGCGACCAGGTCGCCGTACCAGTGCAGCTTCCCGTTATAAATGCCCGCGAGCTTCTTGGTGGCCCCGTAGGTGGTCGAGTGCTGCGCGACGATGACCCATTGGGGCTCGTCGTCATTGGGATTGGGGCAGGCGACCACGGCCGGATAGTAGAACCCGTCGGCGGGTTTCCAGGTCAGCACGTGCGTGTGGTACAGCACGCCCCCGATGCACCGCATGTCCCAAGGTTCGGACATCCATCCGTCCCCGGAGTAGGTATGGAGCGGGCGGGTTATCGTGTCGGTCAATTCGCCCGTCAGCATGTTCAATCTTCCGCTCTGGTCAACGCCGTCGCAGTGCCACATGCAGGTCGGGTGGCCGGTGTCAACTATGCAGGTTGCCGACATGTTCGGCTGGCTGTCGGGCATGGGCGCGCCGTTGATCTGGTAGGCGGGCCAGATCGTCCGCGCATCGACCCACGTCAGGCCGTCGTCATCGCTGAGATATATCCTGCGTTGTGTTCCGTCGCCGTGGCTCAGAACCCACCTGCCGGTAGCCTTGTGGTATCCCGAACCGTGAAAATGGTGGCCGAAGTCCAGCGTCAGCACGGTGGTCCACGTCGCCCCGTAATCGGCGCTGCGGTGGACGCGCTTGGTCTTGCCGGTGACGAAGTCGCCGTATTCGGTGAAGAGGACCGTCCCCGGCTTGCCCTCGTTTAGCGACCAGTTATCGCTGCCGGGCAGCCTGTCGTAAGCCATCGTGAAGACCTGCGTCCAGGTGTCGCCGGCGTCGGTCGATCTCCACAGCTTCGCGTCGAGTTGAGTCGAAGTGTACTGCTGACTGTACGCGATGAGGTCGCCGTTCGAGAGACTCCAGATGTACGACAACATCTCGATGCCGGCAGGCGGCGTCGTCATCGCCGTCCACTTGCCGCTGTTTAAGGTCGGCGTCTTGCGATAGACCACGCCATAACCGAGCCGGGCGATCAGGTAGGTTTTGCCGCCGACCGTGGTCGCGCACTGGACGCTGATGTTGCTCACCGTCCCGGACGGGTGCTTGTCCTCTGAGACAAGTTCCTCCGTATCGGGCGGCGAAGGCGTGATGATGCTTTCCATCCACGGCCTGTAGGGCATCGCCCGGGCGCTGCGCGGATCGTAGGCCGCCCCCGCACGGGAGAAGGTCGGCGTCAACAGGACCGGGCTTGCCGCGTGGATCGCGGCCAGGCCCAATGGGTCGGCCGAGCCGACTCCGCCGTCATAGAGCTTGCCTGGCGTGACGGCCTGGTCGGCGATCTGCGCCCCGGTGAGACCTAATGCAGCCAGGTCGGTCGCCGCGATGGAGCCGGCGGTTGCAGCGCCGGCGGCGCGGATTTTCTTGGTTGGCATTTTCTGAATCCTCTCGGTTAAGTCGTTTCCACGTCCCAAGTCCCGGTGGCGCTCAGGGCGATCCATTCGGTCGCGTTGACGGCCGCCAGGACCAGCGCTGAACCGATCACGGCGGATTCGGCGAAGCCGGCTGCCTTGGAGACGGTCTCGCCGATGCGGATGGTGTCGCCCGCGGCGGCGGTGAGGCGCAGGCCGTCGGAGTCCTGCACGATGAACGTGAATTGAAGGCCCGCGGCGGCGGACGGGAGCGTGTGGTAATTCTTGGCGGTGGAGCCTTCGTTGGTCAGGACCTTCAGGGATTCCGCGGCGGCTAAGACATTCGGATCGCCCGAGCCGTGCGTGTCGGCCTCCAGGACGTGATGCTTGTGGAGCCCGTCGGCATTGCTGAGGTCGCTGAGCGTTTCGGCCTCTGCCCCGCTGATGTCGGTGGCGGCGAAGAAGGTCTTGGCCTCGGCCAGGAGCGCAAAGGTTCCGATATCCACCCAGGAGCTTCCGTTGTAGCCGACCAGCATGTCGCGGTCCTCGACCATGCAGCAGAAGCCTTCGCTCGGGGCCGATTCCGTCCAGGACGTGCCGTTCCACTCGTAGATGCGGTTGGCGATCACCGCCTGGCCGGTCTGGCTCGAGTTGCCCGTGGCGGTGTTGAGGTAGCGATCGCCGAGGGTGGGCGAGGCCGGTTCGGAGGTGACCAGGTTTAACTCATCCAGGACGGAGGCCTGCCAGTCGAACATCTTTGACGCGCTGCCGCCGGAGGATCCCGGGACGCTGAGGAAGGCCCTGGCGCGGTAGTCGGTAATGTCCTCGTGGGCGTACTGGCCCGCGATCCCGCCGGCCGAGGCCGTCCCGGTGGCGATGGTGGCCAGGGGCAGGTGCGGCGTCACCGAGGGGACGGGAAATCCCGTCGTGTTGACCGTGAGTACGCCGGCTACGGTGAGGTATATGTAGTTCGTCGCGTTGTCGGTCAGCGACTGATTCGTCGCCCCGGAGTAGTTGACAGCAGTGTCGCCGTTGTACCAGCGTCCGGGACGGACGCCGAATTTCAGGGCGCCGCCGGAGTCCTTGTACACCCGGCAGTCTCCTGCCCGCCGCGCGACGTCCAGGAGGCGGTAGAGCATCTTGTAGAAACTGGTGTAGTAGGGCGACTCGCCGATCCGCAGGAAGAGCACCTCCTGCTCGGAGTCGCTCAGCCCTGACAACGCATTGAGTGTCGCATCGCTTGGGTAGGTTTCAGTCATGGCTTACCTCTTGAGGATCCTGGAATCTGGATTTGCGAGTCGCGAGTTCAACAGATCTCCGACAACTCGCGATTCGAGATTCGCCGGTCGCGGTTCAAGGTGCTCCATCATCAGCACTCAGTTCCCATTCCAGCGTCAGTGTGTCCGTGGCGTGCTCGTAAGCCGTCGCTGTGAGGTTGGTCGGCGGCTGGGGCGGCGGGGCGGCGGTGAGGGTGAGGACCTCGCTGTCGGCATACCCGCCGTCCGGGCGGATCGTGCGGACGAGCAACTGATGCTGCCCGGTCTGGGGGAGGGCTGCTTCCAGGTGGACCAGGTCGGCGTCCATCCCGAATTCCCCTGCCCCAAAGGCGCCCATGCCCACGCCCGGCATCTTGAGGCCGCCCATGCCGGAGCTTTCGCGTCCGAAAGGTCCGCGTCCCCACGGCCAGCGCTCGGCGTAGCCGGGCCAGGCGTTGCGTACGGTCAGAGGCAGCGGATCGATCTGGCCTGTTGCGTGATCGCCCAGCAGCGCCAGGCGGTCAAACGCGCCCAGCCACGAAGTGCGCGGGACCGAGATGACGCTGACGAAATCCGGTCTTGCCAACAGGTCCGCGTGCGCTTCGGACATGTCCGTACCGCGATGATCGCGGTCGATTGCGGCGATGACGACCTCGCAGGGAGCGTCGGCTGCCTTCAGAAGGAACCTCCTCTGCTCGGCAGTGTCGGTCCAATCGACGAGCTTCCCGTTGACGTAGAGCTGGTGGCAAAGCCCAGCGTTCCCGGAGCGGAAGCTTATCTCCCAGCCGCCGTCGCTTGACGGCCTGGCCGAGAGGCGATCGATGTTGTCGGTGGTGAAGGTAGTGCTCATGGCAGTTGGCGGAACCGGATGGTGTAGTCGCACCAGAACCCGCGGCCGCACCGTATTGGTCCGGCGGTGGTGAACTCTTCGATCAACACGCGCGGGAAGCTTCTCCCGCGGTTGTCCTCGAGCGTGTGAAGCTGCCCGTCGGCGAATGCCTCGATCTCGGATATCAGGATGTCCAACTCCGCCGCGGCGGCCGCCTGGAGCCGGCCGGTGTGGCTCAGAAGGCGCGAGCGCACGCCAAGGTCCAGCACGAGTTCCCCATCCAGCCCGGCAAATCCCCGCCGGACTCGCTCGCGCGGCCACGCGCCGACTTGCAGCCCGTGCGGGCCGGAGCTGAAGAGGTCCACTTCGTCCAGCGTGCTCATTGGGCCTCCTCCGCGGCGAATGGATCGGTCTGGCCGTCCTGCGACTCGCAGACGAACCGCAGCGTCGCCGTCGCGAGGGATGACTGTTCGTAGGCAAGCTCGACGGCGACCAGGACCGCGCCGCTCAAGGTAACCCTCCTCCCGGGCGCGCCGCTTTGTGCGGGGGCGATGGTGAAGGACAGGTCTGCCTTCTGCCCCAGCGACATGCCTTCGGGGGCCGCCGTGTCGCGAATCCGCACCTCCGCGGCGATCGTTGGCCGGGTGAGCTGGACGCTGGTGGCATAGAGATCGGCGTCGCCGGCGGCTGGTTCCAACTGCACCTGACGAGTGACGCGGACCGAAAGCGGCAGCGGCAGGGGAGTCTGGCCGAAGGCAACCGAGGAAATGCCCAGGTAGCGTTCCATTACTGGCCTTGCTCGATCTGGAAGTGGCAGCGGACCGCGAGGCTGACCTCCGCCTCGGGGCGTCTCAGGCCCGGGGTGAATTCCGTGCGGCCTATCTCGGTGGCCCTTCCGATGGGGAGGTCTCTGCACCGCCCCGAGCGATAAGGATCCTCCAGAATCGCCTCGGCGACGGACGCGCACAACTGCCCCGCGCGGGCGATGGATTCGGCGGGATCGTCGCAGCGGATGTGGACGGCGATTCGCAAGCGGAGGCGGAGCCACAGCGCGGAGATGTCATCGTCGGCCTGGAAGAAGTCCTGGCCCTCAAAGACCACGGCCGCCCGCGGGACCTCGCTGGCGGAGCCGCTGGGTCCAAGCGTCACCAGGGCGAACAGGCCCCCGCCCCGCAGCACCGAGGCGAGGTCTTGGAGGATTTCAGTCGCAGGCGCCGCCAAGGGCTTAGACCCTCCTCAAGGTCACGTTGCCCAGCGCCCTTGTCTGCTCGGCGGTGCCGTCACCGTCGGCGTCGAGCGCCAGGCGCAACTGCGGCTGGAGGCGGGCGAACTCGCCGCGGTAATGCTGGGCCTTTATCCAGTTGGCGTCGGATTCCGCGGCGTTCTCGGCACGGGCGACGAAGACGGCGGCCAGCACCCCATGGGCGGTTGTGAGGCGCAGTTGGGTTGAATCGGCGAACCTGGCGGCCTGCACTCCCTCCACTTCCGCAGTCGAGCGAAGCTTCTCCGCCAGCGAAGCGGAGATGGAGCGTATCTGCGGCTTGAAGGTGCGGATGTGGAACCGAAGGCCTGATCTCGCCGGGGGGGGCGTCGGTGAGGCCTGCGAGTCGGGCCGGAGCACCGAGACGGTCAGTTCCGTTGCGGAGTCAACCGAAACGATCTCCACGGCCAGTCCTTCCGACGGGGTGGCGGCGTAGGTGCACAGCACCATGCCCCCCTCGACGGAGGCTGCCTGGAAGTCGCTGGAGGCGGAGGAAAACGTCGTCCCCTCGATGGTCCCGTCTTCGCCGGCCAGGATGTTCTGTCCGGCGAATGAGCCGCTCAGGAAGATCCCCGGTTCCATCGTCAGCAGGTCTCGGTCTTGGCAGAAGTCGCTCATGTCGAAGACCCTTTCGGGATGTTGGCTCTCTTAGGGCTGGAGGCGTCGGGTCTGCCCCGCCCGTTCCTGCGCCGGCCCAAAGGGCCTCGGGGGCAGCGGCGGGGCAGGCCCGGCGCCTCGCGCCGGGTGCGGCATTACGAGACGTCCAGGCCGGTGATCATTCCGTGGGCGGACTCGTTGCGGAGTTCAAGGGTGTACTCGCCGATGACCTCGCCCGCGTCGTAGTCCCCGGAGCTGGCCAGCGGCTTGTAGTGGAAGTTCCGGCCGGTCAGCGGGACGACGTTGGCCCGCGAGCTGTCCAGCAGCAGCACCGTGTCTGCCGGCACCGCGCGGCAGAGGACCACGCGGCAGACGCCGAAATCGCTCTCGTAGACGCTGACCATGTCGCGGTAGGCCACGTCCGAAGCGCCATAGGCCCGGGTGGAGGTGATGAAGGAGTTGATCCGCCGCTTCTGGTAGCCGTTGACGACGATGGCGTCCACGCGGCTGGAGGCCTGCTCCCATACCATCCGCAGTGCCAGGTTGAGCTGCGCCTCGGTCAGGTCGCCGTCTGAGGGGAACCCGCCCACCCCGGGCTTGAAGATGTTGCTTGCCAGGGAGGGGATGATTCCCTTCATTGTCCTGCGGACCGTCTCGCTGCCCTGGGGGTTGGCGGCGGGGCTGGTCCCGTTGACGACCGTGCTTTCCAGGTCGCGCAACAGTTCGCGGAGGCGCTCCTGCTTCTGGTAGTCCAGCTCGTCGCTGACGGACAGCTTCCGCACGGCCAGGTCCGAGCCGCTGACGCGGACGGCGGCGGTGAATATCTGCGTCCAGTTGCCGCGCCGCACGCGGTTGGTGAAGCGCGCCACGGGGGCGTCATCGCCCTCCAGCGCCGCGTTGCCAAGGATGTTGAGCACCTGGTTGTCGGCGAGGTCCTCGGGAGTCGTGCCGCCGTAGCCGCGTGTGACGGTGATCGTCCCGCTGGTCGTGTTCACGTCGGTGACCAGCAGCAGCTCGGCGCTTCCCTCGGGGCGGACCTGGTCGCCCACACGGAACCTCGCGGCGTGATCGACGCCGAAGGTGGTGTCCTGCGACGGGTCGGTCCAGGTGTTGTCGTTGATCGCGTCGGTGTTGGGCAGCAGTTCGTCCTCCAGCCACTCGTGGTAGGTGCTGGCGGCAGGACGTGGCGGGTCGCCCAGTGCGTCCAACAGCGGCGTCTCGTAGGGCGAAACGATGCTGACGATATCCGAGACGTCCTCGGCGATCTCCAGCAGCGTCGCCCCGGCGGAGTAGGTTGCTTTGCCTGTGAATGCCATGTGTTTCTCCTCTTCGGAGGCCCTGAGGGCCTGACTTGTTCTTGAGGTTCAGTAGGGTGCGATCAGACCTTTGCGGACCTGGCGGCCGCTCGGCGGAGGCGGAGGTATTCGGCCACGTCGCGACGGTCGCCGCTGGAGGCGGCACGGTCTGCCGCGCGGGTCAACTGCGCCAAACCGGCGGCGCCGCTTGCCCTGGCCGAGGCGGTCTTGGGCGGAAGCCCCGCCGGGGGGCTACCGCGCAGGAAGGGCTTGTCCAGCAGGAGTTGCTCGACGCGGCGGGCGAGGCCGTCAGCGTTAAGTTCCTCGCCGAAGTCCACCCGCTTTGACAGCAGCAGGGAGGCCGCCTCGATGTCCACCGCGCCGGCCTCGGCGAGCATCCTCTCGGCCTTGGAGCGATTCTCGCCCACGATGAGCTGATGCCGCGCCTCGTCGCGTTGGGCCTCGGCCAGGCCCAGTTCCTTGCTGCGATGGTCCAGTTGCTCCTGGACACCCTTGATCTGCTGCTCGAGTTCCTGGAGCCTTCCTTCAGCCTGTTGCGCGCGGCGGCGATACTTGATCGACTCGCCCACCGGGACGAGCCTGGAAGCGCCGTCGGCGGCAGGGGCTTGTTCGGTCGGCTCCGGGACGTTCGGTCCGGCCTCACCGGGCGTCGGAGACTGCGTCATGGGTCGTTCCTTTCCGGGATCAGTGTGTCGTTTCAGTCGGATTCAGCCGCCGCGCGGTCGTAGCCCAGCTCGGCGAGTATCCTCTCGGCCGGGACGCCCAGGGCGGCCTTGATCTGTGCGTTGCGAAGCTGCTCGCCCTCGTCGGCGGGCAGCGGGTTGGGCCAGTGGATCTCGACGCGGCGGTCCCCCGGGTCGGTGCGCAAGGCCCCGGCCAGGTCCAGCCAGCCAAGCACAAGCTCGAAAACCCGCTGGAGGCCCGCCCCGTAGGTGAGCCTCTTCTTGGCCGTGCGGGCGAGCAACCCGCTCAGAAGGACCTTCAGGGCAGTGGCGCTGGTGAGGTTGCCCACGTGCCCGCGGATCAGACCGGCGGCCAGCGACGTTATGCCCGAGACCTTGTCCATTGCCTGGCGGATCTGCTCGATGTGGGCGTCTTCGCTGGGCGAGCCGGGATCGGAACCGAACTCCTCGATGCGGGCGTCCATGTTGTGCGTGGCCCACATCTGCCCCGGCCCCACGGGCCGCTCCAGGAAGTCGTCGATGCCCTTGCCCAGGTACATCTTGAAGGATTGGAACGTCACGCGGTTGGCGCGGTCGGAAAGGCGCGTGTTCAGCTCGTCCTGGAGCGGGATCAGCGGCTCGACCTCGCTGGCGCCCTCGTAGGTGCCGGGCAGCGCGATGTTCTGGATGTGGACCACGGGCAGCACGCCCAGGGGGTTAGGCCCTTCCGCCACCAGGCGGCGGTTCTCGTAACGCTGCCACCAGCTCGGTGAGATTATCTCGATGACCTCCACCACCTCCGGTGGAGCCTGGCGGCGGCCGAAGCCCATCGCGTACCACGGGCGGTTCGCCTCGCTCATCCGCGCGGGGCGCACGTCGTACTTCTGAATCCAGTAGCGCAAGCGGCGGTAATCGTTTTCCTCCAGGATGGGCAGGACCCGAGGGGCCTCGATGGCTTCCAGTTGGAGCTTCTTGGCCAGGGCTACGGCTTGTTTGATGGCCCTTGGGTCCTGTTGCCCATCCTGCGGCAGGAAGGAAGGAGAGCTTGGGGAGTTGCCATCGCCTTCAGGCGTGCCCGGCCGGCCCGTCGCCGATGCAGTAGCGGCAGCGGTAACGGGCGATCCCGAAAGGCGCCACGGGGCCTGTGGCTGGGCCTCGGGAGTTTCGGCCGGGGGTCGGAGGGCAACGTCGACGAAACCGTACACGGCCCCGAAGAGCGCAAGCTCCTGGAGGAAACCGATGCCCCCGTTTGCCTCCAGCAGGGCCTCCAGGACCTGCTCGATGGCCTCGGCCAGACCGGGCGGCTCGGCCAGGGAGCGAATCGTGGGCTTGCGCCCGAAGAGGAAGTCCATGGCTGTCTCGATCCGCCAGGCGATGTCGTTCTCGATGACGACTTCCTTGCGGCGGAGGTCGGTGAGCAGCTCTCCGCCGGAAAGGCCGTGCGCCACCCCGGTGATCCTGGGCGGAAGACCCGCCTCCTGTGCCTGGAAATACGGGCGGGAGTGCGCGTTCATCGCCCCGGCGGCCACCCCCAAGGCCGGGGAGAGCGGATTGCGGAAGTAGTCCCACAGCCGCTCGTATCGCCCCGCCTGCTCCGCTGCGAGCTGGTCGACCAGGTAGGCCAGGTAGTCGGGATCAAGCTGCTCGTCAGTGAAGTTTGCCAGCTCGAAACTCATCGATCCTCTCCTCAACCTTCCCGGCCCTGACGCACCGAGTGTGGCGCAAGTCGGGAGCTTCCCGGCTGAAGGGGCGCGTAAGTTCCTGGCGGGCCTTGAAAAAGAAATTTCCCTTCTTCTGGATGACTTTTCCGCCTCCACGACGCCGCCGCGCGCGCATGGGACTGCCCAAGCGGGGGGGTTGAATCCGCGACTCGCGATTCCAGAGGAAACCAGGTGCTTTTTGCCTTTGGAGCGGCTATGATTTCCGCCGACGTTGGGCAGTTGCGCGTCCGGGAGCCACATCAAGGAAAGGGCGAGCCATGACGCAAATGCAGGGTACGGAGCAAGACGTTCCCCAGCCGCCTCTTCAGGCGGCGCCGCCGGAAAAGGACGCCCGCACCTGGGGGACGATATGCCATCTGGCGGCCTTGGCGGCGTTCATCGGGATCCCCTTCGGCAACATCCTGGGACCGCTGGTGATATGGCTGATCAAGAGGAATGACTATCCGTTCGTGGACCAACAGGGCAAGTCGGCGCTCAACTTCCAGATCTCCGTCACGATCTACGCCATTCTGCCCTTCATTCTGGTCTTTGTGATCATTGGCATACCGCTGTTGATCGCCATTGGCGTGGCGGACCTGATCCTTGTGATCCTGGCGGCGGTGAAGGCTGGCGACGGGCAGACGTTCAAGTATCCGCTGACGATCAAGTTCATCAAGTAGCGGGCATGCTTGGGCTGCCTGAGGCAATTGTCGATTGCCCCTGTCCGGGCCAACTGCCGATCGAGCAGGCGCGATCAGCGGTAGGGCGGGCGACTGGGTGCCCGCCTATTCGAGCGATCGTGTCCGATGCGGGAGTGGGCAGGGCGGGCACGTGTGCCCGCCATTGGCCCGTCCTTGTTCCCGGGCGTGAACAATGGACGAACGACACCTTTCCTATTTCAGCCCGCTGGAGGCCCGCTACGCCTCCAAGGCGATGCGGGAGCTTTTCAGCGCGCAGCGGAAGTTCTCGTTGTGGCGGCGGCTCTGGCTGGCGCTGGCGGAAGCCCAGCGCGAACTGGGGCTTGACATCAGCGCCAAGCAAATCCGCCAGATGGCCGAGCACCTGGACGACATCGACTTCGCCAAGGCCGAGGAGTACGAGCGGAAGTTCCGCCACGACGTGATGGCCCACATCCACGCCTTCGGCGACGCCGCCCCCGACGCGCGGCCGATCATCCACCTCGGCGCTACCAGCCAGTACGTCAACGACAACGCCGACCTGATCCTGATGCGCGAGGGAATGCAGCTCTTGATCGGCGTACTGGCCAACGTCATCGATGCGTTGGGCGGCTTCGCCGCCAAGCACCGCCGGCTTCCGTGCCTGGCGTTCACGCACTTCCAGGCGGCGCAACTGACCACCGTGGGCAAGCGCGCGGCGATGTGGTGCGCGGACTTTGTCACCGACCTTCGCGAGATGGAGCACCGCCTGGGGAACCTGGAGTTCCGCGGCGTCAAGGGCGCCACCGGCACGCAGGCGAGCTTCCTGGAGCTGTTCGACGGCGACCACGAGAAGACGAGGAAGTTGGAGGCGATGGTCGCCAAGAAGATGGGCTTCGAGCGCATCTGCCGCGTGACGGGTCAGACATACAGCCGCAAGGTTGACGCAGCCATTGCGGCGAGTCTGGCGGGCATCGGCGCCACCGTGCACAAGTTCTGCAACGACCTGCGGTTGCTGGCGGGCCTAAAGGAGATCGAGGAGCCGTTCGAGTCCACCCAGGTCGGTTCCAGCGCGATGGCGTACAAGCGCAACCCCATGCGGGCCGAGAGAGCGACGGGGCTGGCGCGGTTCCTGATGGACGTGGCCGCAAGCCCGCTCCACACCGCCGCCGAGCAGTGGCTGGAACGCTCGCTGGATGATTCCTCCAACAAGCGCCTGGCCATCCCGGAGCTTTTCCTGACGACCGACGCGATACTGCTGATCTGCCTCAACATCGCCCGCGGGCTGGTGGTTTACCCGGCCGTCATCGCCGCGCACGTTGCGGAGGAGCTGCCCTTCATGGCCGCGGAGAACATCCTGATGGCGGCGGTCAAGGCGGGCGGCGACCGCCAGGAACTGCACGAACGCATCCGGCGTCACAGCCAGGCCGCGGCGGAGCAGGTCAAGGTCCACGGAAGGCCCAATGACCTGCTCCAGCGCCTGAAATCCGATCCGGCGTTCGCCAAGATCGACATCGACGCGACGCTGGACCCTGCGGCCTTCATTGGCCGGGCGCCCCAACAGGTCGATGAATTCCTCGCCGCCGAGGTCGAACCAATCCGCAAGAAATACGCGAAGGTCCTCGGTCAACAGGCCAGGCTAGAAGTGTAGTCTGTAGTACACGCAGGGCGGGCAACTCGTTGCCCACGCGCAGCCTGGGGGAACCGGTGCGGAGGTAACGGGCCTTCCCGGCACAGGTGAGCGGGCGGGTGTCATTGGGTTCCAGCGTTGAACGGCCTGCGGCGGTCGTGGGTCGAGGTCATAAGTGGAATCCGGGGTGCGGGATTTCCGGCTAGGCGAAGGGAGTGGTAACATGAAACGCAACGTGATCCTTCTGGTGGTGGCAGTTACAGTTTGCGCAATTTGCATCGTGTGTGCTCTCGCGCAGGAGTGGCCTGCAACTAGCCCTCAGGAGCAATGGGACTTCCCACCAACCCATTTCCGCGGGCCCGACGGGCGCCAAATCGGTCCGCAAGTCACCCAGGACATTCCAGTGCTTTTGCAGCGACTAGAGCACACCAGGCAGATTCATCGCCTATTCTGGGAAACTACGCTCAATCCAGAAAAGGCCGGGGTGGTGGCAGTCCTACAATTAGAGAACGAATTCCGTCAAAGCTTGACCCCCGAGGAGACCGTCAAGATCTTGCAGGACTTACTGAAGGGCGCAAAGACCCAGGGACTGCGAAACATGCTGCGCGTGGCGATAAAAGATCTTTGCAAGCGCCAGGGCAATAGCTCCCAAGCCATCGAGCAAATGGTGGAGATGTTCAAGGAGAACGATCAGGCTTTGCAGCAGGGTCAAAAGACGGACAAGTAATGAAAGCCTTCTGGTATCGGGTCACCGAGTAAAGGTAGGGTGGGCAACTTGTTGCCCACGCGCTGTCTAAAGCATGCCCACGCCGGGGTGGGCGGCGCGGGAGGTCTTACGCTTTCCCGGCGGCGGTTCCTTCTTTCGATTCCGATAGCGCCTTTGCCTGGCTCAGGTGCCGCATCAGGGTCGCGGCCAATCCATTGATGGCGTTTGCGCCATCGGCGCCCGTCACGAGGATCTCCGGTACGAATCTGAGGTTCTTGTCCGACAAAGAGGTAATGGCGTTTACGACCGCGGTCGGCAAGGCGCCCAGGGCCTGCACCTGTGCTCGGTAGCCTTCCGCGCGAGCCAGACCGACTGCCCTCACTTCGGCGCCCTTGGCGGTGCCTGTCCTCTGAATATACTCCGCTTCGCCGTCGGCCTCGGCCTTCCGCGCCTTGGCGTTGTTTTCCTTGATCGCTATCTGGACCTCGGAGGTGGCCAATTGGCCCTGCATGTCCGCCTGGCCTTTCGCCTTTTCCATGGCAATTCTCTGGCTCTCGGCCTGTTCCTGTTTTCTGAGGGTCTCGATCCTCTGATTGGCTATTTCCCGCTGAGTGAGGACCTCCACCAACTGGGCCGGGAGGACGACGTCCTGTATGTACACGCCCTTTGTCTCCACCTCATACTGTGTCAACTGGTCCCTGATGTGCTCGAACGCCTCTTTCTGCACTTCCTGGCGCGTCTCAATGAATCTGACGGCCGGGAGACTTTGAAGTTTGTCGCGGAAGTGGTTGCCAACCGCCGCCTGCAAGACCTCGGTAACGAGGTTCTGCATCGTGCCGACAATCGAAATCACACGGGGGGCCTTGGTGTCCGGCACGTGGATCTGGACCTGGAGGTCAATCCGGAAGATGAACCCTTCCCTGCTCTTTGCGTCAATCGGCTTCAGCTCGGCATCGAGCTGGTGGGCCCGGGAAACTGCGTCCGCCCAGCTAAGCGTCAATATATAAGTCGGGACGATCACCCCCTGGTAGCAGCGGGGGTTGATTGGATACTTGCCCGTGCGAAGCGGTTCTTCCCAGATGCCCCGGTGGCCGGGCTTGACCAGGGTGCCGAACTTGAACTCCAGTCCGGAGACGTCTTCGCTCGCCAGGCCAACATAGGATTTTATGACCGCAACTTCTCCCTGCTCGACAACCAGCATCGGCACCTTTTCCACGCTTACCAGGAAGGGATTGAGGTTGTACGCACCGTACAGCAGGGGGTCGTGCTGGAGCCCGATCTTCCCGCCGCCGTCGAGAAACCGCTGAAAGTCCTGGTAGTTATTGTGAACGTCGTTCTTCACGCCCAGGATCTTTTCCATAAGTCGGGCGCCGCTTTCACCCCGTTTCTCGAAGTCCTCAACATCCCTGAAGCCCCCTATGCGGCTGGCTATGTCCCCGGCCGGCAGCGGGTCGCCTTCAAGAGTGGTGACAATCCCGATCGTGTCGGTCATCTTGCCGCCCCTATCGTCGGGTCT
>Ga0315291_10006979_pt1 | contig 14003 bp, 12 predicted proteins | sample YL17G12_20_MG_FD_203070 | JGI IMG/M metagenome (GOLD analysis project Ga0315291, IMG submission 203070) | Sediment microbial communities from Yellowstone Lake, YNP, Wyoming, USA - YL17G12_20 | ecosystem: Environmental > Aquatic > Freshwater > Lake > Sediment | place: USA: Wyoming | collected...
TATTGGTAAGAGAAAAACAAGATAGTGTTGGGGGAGACCCGGGATGGCATCCATCAATACATACTACTCCAGTAGCAACTCCTGGTCTATATGATTACATTGGTATTGATTGTAGTGAAGCTCTTATTGATAGTACAGATGTACTAAAGGTTTATTTCAATTCTGAAGAAAAGGAAGAACTGAAATTTGTATTTCCAAAATATGGCATGAGTAATGTTGAAAGAGGACATCGTAAGTCATCATTGGATAGTTTTTTATATCGAATTGCTAAAAAAGAGGGAGTACATTTCGAGTTTAATAGACCCTTTACAAAAGAAGAGCTTAGTAATGCACCAAAAGGGACTATTATTGCCACTGGACTCACTCCCGGAGTCTATGATTGGTTGGGTATCGATTTTAGCATTTTTTCTGGATACTGGGCCAATTGTGAAGTGGAGAAAGATTTCATTTGTAATAATTTTTATTTTGGCACTTATAGTAACGAATATGGATACACGTGTGCAATGAATGGCATATGGTACGTGCTTCTATTTGCCAGAAAAGGGGTAAAACAAGAAAATTTAGACCGCTTTAAAACAGAATTAGAGCGAATTGAAGGACGAACTTTTGAAAAATGGAATCATTTTTTGGGTCACACACCAAAAGGTCCGCGCCTTTTTTATAAGGATTTTATTCTAACGGGAACAATGGCTGGATTCATTGAGCCTGCATTCGGTGGCGGAATTACAGGGGCATTATTGTCCGGGAAAATTGCTGCAATAGCCGTGACTGACCCTGATAAAGCTGAGATTGAGTTCAAGAGATTTACTGATGGAATAATAAAAGTTATTGAGCGCAAACGTAAAGGAAGATACACCCCAACAATTAAAATGGGTGATATTTGGTTTAAAGTTTAATGGGTGCTGTTGGTGCACTGACAGACTCTGATCATGGAAGATCAGAAGCCATTTATGATTTAATTCTAAAGAAGTATATTGTCATCGGTTCTAAAATACCAAAAATCAGGTATTGCTCAACGAAAAAAGGGACCAGAATTGACTCTATTAGAACTGAAATCTCTAAGTTCGCTGGATTTGCCCATTATTAAATACCACTAAGAGAAAATTAGTAGTAGCCCGGCCCGGATTCGAACCGAGGTCTAAGGATCCAGAGTCCTCTATGCCTAGTCTAGGCGGCTATCGATGTATAGCCGAACGTATTTGACCACTACACCACCGGGCTTTTCTTTTCCAGCATTTTAAGAAGGCCAGGGCATAACCAATAAACTAGTTGACGCCAATCCACCTCGATTAGCCGTCTGCGCTCTAGCCAACGTAAATAGGCTCGGGTCTCATAGGCATTTTTCTTTAGTGGTTTTGCAACCAATTCGACCCCTTTTACTTTATTCTGGTATTTATAGAGCGTTTGAAGTACTGGCCATACCCTATCGACTAGCTTAACTATTACTTTTAATAGAATTCTTTCTACATCCTCATAATCCAATGCAGAGATTGGGTAGATTGGTTCATCACCAATAAAGGTAAAGAAGCCTTTGAGTTTCTCCATATCTCGTGCATTCGGGAGATCCTGCTTATTTGCCGCAAATATATAGGGCACCCTAACAGGAGGTAGGTAGCCTTCAATTTCTTCATACAGGTATTTGACCCGATAATCCATTAATTCATCCGCCGCATCGATCAGGAATACGACCGCATCTGCCCCTTTCGAGATGATCCGTCTGATAATGTCAAACCGTGCTAAGCCGGGAGTTCCGAAGAGACTTAATCGCAGTCCCTTTAAATCTACGACACCAAAGTCCATCGCCACAGTTGTTGTATCTTCACCCTTGCCTATTATCCGATCAATATTTATGGCTGGTTTTTCACTTTTACTGCAAGCCGTGCGTACAAATGTTGATTTCCCTGCGTGATATTCGCCAGTCACCAATATTTTCATCGAATATTTCACCGAATAAAATTTACCAATCCTTATTCACTAATACTTCCTATTAGATATTAATATATCTACTTTTTTAAAATTACGGAAATTTTGGTAAGGTATCGCTAATTTAATCTTCTGATTTGAATTTGTTCAGCTCTTTCTTAATCATGTTATCGATCCAGCTGGCAGGCAGTATTTTTAAGAGAAAATTTCGGAACCTATCAGGCACGATTAGATATCGTAGTTTTGGTTTCTTTTCTGTTAGCGCTTTATACACCATTTCTGCAACTTTTTGAGGAGGAAGCCCCTTCGTGGTCCCTTTCTTGATAGCATATTCACCCATTTTTCGCGCCTCTTCTTTGAACATAGAATCCTGAAATTTTTCAAGAAATTGCTCGCCTTTCTTCCAAATAGGCGTGTTGATATTTCCAGGTTGGATTATAACCACTTTGACACCATACAGCAGAAGTTCTCGCCGTAATGAATCAGAATACCCTTCAAGTGCAAATTTGCTGGCGTTATATGGACCAAAGAATGGGGCAGCAAAAAAGCCTGAATTGCTGCTCATCATAATAATTCGCCCTTTGGATTCAAGCAGTAAAGGGAAAAATGCCCTTGTAATCCGATGCACCCCGATGAGGTTAACTTCAAATTGTTCCTGTATCTCTTGCTCAGAGATATCCATTAGGGGACCGGCACTCGCGATTCCCGCATTATTGACTACGGCAAAGAGTCCCGTACCCTGCTCTCTTATAAATGCAACGGCCGCAGCTACATCTTCACCCTTGGTCACATCTATTGCTATAGGAGTCACACTTTCAAGTTTTGCTAAGTCTTCTAAATCTTCCGATTTGCGAGCTCCTGCATACACTGAAAAGCCATGAGATGCTAAATATTCTGTTATAGCCCTTCCTATACCCGTACTGGCCCCTGTTACTAGTACTCTTCTGTGCGCGTTCATTGACTATAACCTTCTTTTTACCATATTTATTCCAATTGGAATAATAATGGTGATCATCCGAGCACTCAATGGCCATGTTCGAAAAGACTTGAAAATCTCCTTTAGACTCATAAAGTCTGATAGGTGAGTACAAATAAAAATTTTTTTTCAAGCAGCCAAAGTCCTCCCCCCACTGCATTTTAGGAGAGTGACCTTATTTAAAAACCTATTAAAAGAATTTTTAATTACTTTTTAATTGACTCCGCTAATTCGGTTAGAAAATCGGAAATCATTTGTCGTGCTTTATCAACATCGTTTTGTACGGCAATTGTATCGTGGATATATTTTAAGAATCCCGCAAGTTCTCTGGTTTTAAAAGTGACAAATTTCTTTGCCTCTAACTCTCCTAGGGTCGTTACATCTTTTTCGACCGTTACAAGTTTTTCGCTCATAATTCTGCCTCCGAAAATACCAATACGTAATTAGTACCATTCACTTTTATTCTTTTTTACTATTAAATATAGTTTTAGGGTGTCGTTTTATTCGAATATTATTAGGAACAGAATGAAGTTTAGGTGTGGAGAATGAATTCAAAGATTCCGCGGGAAATATTTTTGAAGAAATCCTTGAGTTTCTCCATATCTCTTGCATTTGGGAGATCCTGCTTGTTTGCCGCAAATATATAGGGCACTTTGGCTGGGGGGAGATAATTGGTTACTTCTTCGTAAAGATATTTGACTCGATAGTCCATTAATTCATCAGCTGCATCAATCAAGAAAACCACCGCATCTGCGCCTTTTGAAACAATCCGCCGTATAATATCGAATCGTGCTAATCCTGGAGTACCAAAAAGACTCAAGCGAAGCCCTTTTAGATCCACCACACCGAAATCCATCGCCACCGTCGTTGTATCTTCACCTTTACTTATGACCCGATCTATATTCATGGCTGGATTCTCACTTTTACTGCAAGCGGTTCGCACAAATGTTGATTTACCTGCGTGATATTCTCCCGTGACTAAGATTTTCATCTATCATTTCACCGAATAAAATTTACCAATCCTTATTCTCTAATACCTGCCTACTAATATAAACATATTCGAAAGGCTATATAGTGATCTTTACAGCTTCGATGAACTGGTCGTAGCGGACTTCGCTGAAATTCCCATTAGATATAAACAGATAGTATAAAATTGGACAAAGTTGGACACGCGGTGTCCTTGTCCCGAGGAGTGCCCGTCCTATCCGAAGACGCGCACGAATCCGATATGAATGCTTTGTCCCCAGCGCCGGTAAATACCACCACGCCTATTTCTTCGTCCATACATTGGTTGAACGCGTCTATCAGTTCATGAACGGTTTCTTGCGTGCATGCATTATAGCGCTGCGGTCGATTTATTGTAATGCGTGCTATACCCGCCTTTCTCTCAAAAATTATGTCCTTATATTCCATTTGATTTCACCCATTCCAGTCAAAATAAGAAAAAAAAGGAAGAGAATTGAATGGTTCTCTCTTAGGTTGTTAATGTTCTTCTTTTTTGGGAGTGTATGAAAAACGGTATAAAAAGCGCGAATCCACCGAAGAGATAGAGGAGTTCAAAGCCTGGAATGGGTTGACCCGTGCCCCCTGTCTCTTCAATAAAGTTAAAGATGCTGAAGTAAACACCATAATTAAATCCATCCTGGCCATAGCTTTGCCAAGCGATCGCGAAAGATGTTGCGTTCAATCGACATGTAGAGGGATAATTTTGATGATTTGTTGTGTTACTATTTACGCGAAACTCGTTCGTTAAGTTGGCACCCGTATTATTAAAGACCCGTGCATACACGCCGTCATTATATCCATCCTGTCCGTTGCTTGCCCATGCCACCATAAAAATCGTGCTGGTCAGTTGGCTTACGGTCGGAGCCATTTGATCGGCCGTTATATAGGTGTTAACACGGAACTCATTCGTAAGGTTAGCCCCTAAACTACTGAAAACCTTGGCGTATACGCCATTGCCACTACCATCCTGCTGATAACTCTGCCATGTAACCACAAAAGTCGTATCGGTCAGCCGACCGGCAGATGGATTAAGTTGATCGCTCGTCGTGTAGGTATTCACATGGAACTCATTCGTTAGGTTGGTGCTCGTACTGCTAAAGACTTTCGCATAAACGCCCCAGCCATCCTCCTGATTAAGGCTTGCCCAGGCAACCACAAAGGTCGTATCGGTCAATCTAATAGCACTACTCAGCATTTGTGAACTTGATGTAAATGTATTCACTTGGAAATCATTTGTTAGATTGACCCCTGAATTATTGAAAACCCTCGCAAAAACGCCCCAGCCACTACCATCCGGCCCAGAACTATCCCATACGACCACGAAGGACGAGTCAGTCAGTCGACAGACACACGGATTAATTTGAAAGCTTGTGGTATAGCCATTTACTCGGAATTCATTCGTTAAGTTAGCGCCCGTGTTGCTGAAGACCTTCGCATAGATGCCATAATAATCACCGTCCTGTGTGTTGCTCTCCCATGCGACTACAAAACTCGTATCGGTCAGGCGGCTTACGGATGGATCCTGTTGTACATCAGTTTTATAACTATTCACGCGGAACTCGCTCGTCAAATTAGTGCCCTTATTGCTAAAAATCCTCGCATATACGCCGTAGTTATCACCATCCTGTGTGTAGCTTTCCCATGCAATTACCAAAGCCGTGTCATTCAGCTGGCTTATAGATGGGTATTCTTGATTTTCACTCGTGAAGATATTTACCCGAGTTTCTGGAATCACGCGGGACGCTTCCCCTTGGATTGTCAAAAGATTATTCGGCCCGGAAAGAGCAATTTCTGAGGGATTTCTCGAAACATAAATAGCTCCGAAACAACCTGCGAGAAATACAGTCAAAATCACTGTAAGTCCTAGTTTTCTATTCATAATTCGATCTCCTTTCCTTCTCTCTAGAATTTGAAACCGTAACTAAACGAATTTTCCAAATCCTACGGATATTATAATTTCAAAATGTGTTAAATATATTATAAACATTTCCTAAATCGATTGTATTCCTATTGCAATACGCAAGCCGTTAAAAAAGGAATAAAATATTATTTTGTGGATTTTATTTTGTTTGTAAAACCATGGGTTTGCCACAGCAGACCAATTCGCCGCCACCGACCTTCTTCACTTCAACAACATTTCCGCAGACTGAGCATACACGGAAAACCCATGAGATGCCAAATACTCCGTTACAGCCCGTCCTATCCCGGTACTGGCGCCTGTTACTAAAACCCATCTTTTCGCATTCATTTGCTATACCCTCTTTTTCACCATATTTGCCCCAATTAATACTGCAAATAAAAGCGTTGAGATCGCGGTAATCCATTCAATCCAACCATCTTTGCCCCAGGTCGCAATATAATAGATATTAAACACCGTTGCGACAATCCCCACTATGATATTAAGCCGATAGAACTTCTGGTGGCGTAATAGGGCGATCGGTGCAATTAACAGCAAAAAGGCATCAGCCACCCAATGAATAGCACTATAATAGAAGTGTGCGGGCCAAAAATCAGCACGATAAATTGCCTGCATGATAATCCCAAAGCAGGCAATAAAGCCGATTCCAATAATTACGTATAAACTGAAATTCAAAATCCTATTGTCCGTCCGCCAGCGTTTCAATCCGTAGAAATATGGCACCAGCAAAATTCCTGTGATAATACACGCAACGTCAAAATAAACAAACCCCTGTGGATTTGCGCCTTGCGAGCCAAGTGTACTCATATGATCGTTAATAAATGAATAACTTGGACCGAATAAAATTATTGAGATTATCACCAAAATTGTGAATACTGGAATAATAAAGGTAATCATCTGGGCACTCAATGGCCATGTTCGAAAAGTCTTGAAAATCTCCTTTAGACCCATAGTGTCTGATAGGCGAATACTAATAAAAATTTTTTTTCAAGCAGCAAAAGTCCTCTCCCCACTGCATTTTAGGAGAGTGAAATTAATTAAAACCTCATTGAAATCTGCTGAAATTTTTCAATATCTCATAAAAAGGATTAACCTTTAATAGATTCAGCTAATTCGGTGAGAAAATCGGAAATCATTTGTCGTGCTTTATCAACATCGTTTTGTACGGCAATTGTATCGTGGATATATTTTAAGAATCCCGCAGGTTCTCTGGTTTTAAAAGCGACAAATTTCTTTGCCTCTAACTCTCCTAGGGTCATTACATCTTTTTCGACCGTTACAAGTTTTTCGCTCATAATTCTGCCTCCGAAAATACCAATACGTAATTAATACCATTCACTTTTATTCTTTTTTACTATTAAATATAGTTTTAGAGTGTCGTTTTATCCGAATATTATTAGCAATAGACTGAGGTTTAGGTGTGGAGAATGAATTCAAAGATTCCGCGGGAGATATTTCCTAAAATTCGGCATTTAATTAACCGACTGACTGGGGTGCCCCGGTTTCTCTATAAGGCTTGCGGATATACAGATGAAGAACTGGATAGACCGATAATTGCGGTTGCCAATAGCTGGGAAGAAAGCGGTCCAGGGCATATACACCTTAGAAACATTGCGGATGCTGTGAAAGCTGGAGTTCGGATGTCTGGAGGAACTCCCGTTGAATTCAATGTGATTGGACCTTGTTCCGCCTTTGGCTCTGACTTTCGCTATGATTTACCCCAAAGGGATGCTATTGCCGATTCCATTGAAATTCAAATTAGGGGCGGGCTTTCTTGTGACGGATTAGTTTGTATCTGCACTTGTGATAAAAGCGTTCCGGGAATGTGGATGGGCGCTGCTCGACTGGACCTTCCTACGATATTTATAACGGGGGGTTCAGCGTTGCCGGGGAAGGTACGAGGCGAAACGGTGTGTTTCCCTCCAGATTCAGAAACCTTATTTCAAAATATTACTAAACTGGGAAATAATGAAATAACAACTGAAGAATTTAATGAATTTTTCATAGATTTGGAAAACAATTGGCTTTTAACCTGTGGAGCATGTCCAATGCTTTCCACCGCCGAAACCACACAAATTTTGACCGAAGCGCTTGGACTGGCATTACCGTTTTCTTCAATGGCATTTGGGGCAGAAAAAATTCGCTTTGCCAAATATTCAGGCATGCAAATTATGGATCTCGTTAGCCAAAAATTGAAGTTTTCTAAAATGGTCAACCAAAAGAGCATCGAAAATGCAATTCGCGTTTTAAATGCACTTGGTGGAGGAACAAATGCAGTTGTGCATTTATTAGCACTCGCCTACCAACTGAATCTCTCTACTATTAATTTATCTTCGTTTGATCAATCTAGCAGAGAAACTCCGTATCTGTGTGCCATTGAACCGAATGGCCCCTATTCTACGATTGATTTTCATAATGCAGGCGGCGTACCAATGCTCATGCAAGAATTGAAAGAATTCCTTCATCTCGATGTGATGACCGTCACCGGAAAGACTTTAGGGTCGAATCTAGAAAATTTATCTTTTAAAAATATTCAAATTAATCGTGAGGTTATTGCCTCTGTCGAACAACCTTTTTCTTCTTCCGGAGCTATTGCCGTTTTATACGGTAATTTAGCCCCCCTCGGGGCGGTCACTCGGGTATCCGTGAAACGTAAATCCAAATTTGAGACCTTTGAGGGTCCTGCTAAATGTTTCGATTCTTCCGAAGCTGCCCTCTTCGGATTGTTCGATGGAAAAGTTATTCCAGGTGATGCCATGATCGTCCGCTACGAAGGACCGAAAGCGGCTGCAATGAGCGAAATTCTCGGAGTTGTAATTGCGGTGAATCTGCTTGGCGTTGAAGATATTATTATCCTTAGCGATGGACGCTTTTCTGGGGCTAGTTACGGGTTACTCTATATTGGTCATGTGACCCCTGAGGCGTATATCGGTGGGCCTTTAGCCATTGCGCGTGATAATGACACCATTAAAGTGGATATTCAAAATCGTGCATTGAACATCGACCTATCTCCAGAAGAGATAGAAATTCGATTGAATTCGTGGAAACCCCCAAAAATGAAAAAGAAAAAGGGCGTGCTTGCTATTTGGGCACAAATTGCGGAGCAAGCGGATAAAGGCGCCGTTCTTAAATCTTTTTTCTGAAAATTGGAGTAGATTAAAATGGAATATGATGTAATAATATGTGGCGGTGGTGAAGGAGGCTTATTTACAGGTGCAATCCTCGCTAAGCGGGGGCTCAAAACCCTTGTTCTCGAAAAAAATTCAATTCTCGGCGGTCGCGCCAGAAGTATTGAATATCAACCTGGCTACATTGTCGATTTCGGTATCCATTCTATTCGTTACGGCAGCAAAGGGATCATCCCTACGATTTTTCAGAAAGATCTTGGGATAAACCTAAATCTGCTGGATTACGGAGCAGGAAAACTTTTCCGCAATGGAGAATGGTTTGAAATGCCTACTACGATGAATGCTTTTATGACCACAAACCTTCTAACAGATGAAGAGCGCAAAATGTTCATTCCGCTCTTTATGGACGTAATTCGTCTTAAAGTGGAAGATTTCCTTGATATTAGCGTGCAGGAATACTTCAATGATAAAATTGATAATGAAAATCTTTGGAATCTAATTAAATTAATTGCTGCTGGATTAATGGTAACACCCGAGATTGAGAGCGCCTCGATGGGTGAATTTGTAGATGGGCTCAAACAGGTTATTGCCGCAAGAAAAGGTTCGAGTTATCCTGAAGGCGGCTGGAATGAAATTTTTAATAAATTAGTTGAAATTATTTTTGAAAACGGCAAAATTCTCGTTGATACCACAGTTAAAAAAGTTATAATTTCTGATAAGGAGGTAAAAGGCGTGCTATTAGAGGATGGGTCAAAAATTTCGTGTAATTCTGTTGTTATCGCTCTTCCCGCACAGCAAATCTTCTCCATTCTATCTGAATCTGAATTTGATCCCGCTTTTGTGGATTATTGTAAGAATCTCATTTCTTCTAGTGGGATTGCGATTGATATCGGATTGAAGGAGCGCGTTTCGGAGGATACTGGATTAATCGCAGTTGATAACCCGATGACTCTTGCTTGTTTTACATCTAACGTTGATCCATCCACTGCTCCCGAAAATGAGCAACTTTTTACTATACTACAGCCAATCTCCAAGGAAGTTATAGAAAATCCGCAACAAGCTAATAATATAATTGACCAGATAGAAAAGCTGATGGACCAGATGTATCCAGGCATAAAAAAGAAGATAAAATGGAAAAGAATCTTAAAGTTACCGATTATTGATGGTGCCATTAACTATATTGGGCAAACCCGTGATAAACGCCCAAATGTCAAGGCTGATTCAATACAAGGCCTCTATTTTGCGGGGGACACCTACAATGGACCTGGGCTGGGTGGCGATATTGCCCCCAGTTCGGCACGTCTCTGTGCATATACGGTCCTGATTGATCGGCAAGTTATTCTTTAAAATTCGGGATAACTTGCTCACTTAATATCCGTGCCACGTCCCAGTAAGTAAAGGGCGCGTTCTTGCTTGATGCCCCATTCACAATCTCAAAGATGAAGTATTGCGTTCCTATATCTATGTACTTCTGGATCATTTTAATTATAGCGTCAGTATTTCCTATTATTGAATTTTCACGTATTAGACTATCTGGAATTTCTTCAATTATCGCCGATAGCTCATTGAGATTAAATTTGCCAATGTCTTCCCGGTCATACTTGAGAAGGCTCATTTCATCGCATTTAAATCCAGTAGCTTTGCAATAGATATCATCATACTCATCTTTCCAAAAGCCCAGATCTTTAATAAGATTTGGTTGTAGAGCTAAACTAATCTTTGTTGCCTGCAGCTGTTCTGCTAAGCGTTCCTCTTCCTCATGAATATAGATCCGTTGAAACGCCCCGAATGTGAATTCATCCAAATTACGTCCTAAATTGTTAAGTATTTCTACTATCTCTTCCTTCCCTTGCTTGTAGGACTGAAAAATTTGGCCAATGGGCATCCAGCCATCTGCAACCTCAGCGGTGACTCTTCGACTGTTGGGTCCGTTCCCTGCCACCCATACAGGAATCTCTGAAATCGGTTGGGGCAGGAGCACCGCTTTATTGGTCTGGTAATATTGCCCTTCATAGGTTATACGCCTGCCCTTTTTCCAAAACAACTTCATTAGTTCAATGCACTCTTTCATTTTTGAAACTGCGTGATCATAGGGAATATTATACGCTTTCAAATTCATGCCTTCCCCGGCACCAATGCCTAAAATGAATTTCCCGCCTGTGATGTGATTGATAGTGGTGGCCATTTGAGCAAGCGCTGCCGGATGTAGCCGATGCGGATCCGTTACGCTTGAACCCAAGGTTTTCCCCGGTGCTAATGCCGCAAAGGACCCGAACAGTGGCCATAAAGATAAGAAGTCATCGATTGCCCCGCCCGGAATTCCACTGAGATGGTCAGGCAACCAGATCGAGTCCCAATTCTCCTTATTGGCTGTCTGCACCTTCTGCCGCAAAAAATCATATGAATGAGAATAGAATAATTCGATTCCAAATTTCGTCATTTACTCTCACTTTATTGCAATTTATTAGATATGTTATGGTCTATTGGAGAAGTTAAGGTATATTTAAAAAAATTCTAATCTAAATAAAAGAGTTAAAAACAAAGAAAAATTAAATATTATTTCTAAATTTCAAAGTTTCTGTATTTTCTGCGTCTGGCAATTTGTCCGGGTAATCTATATTATAATGTAACCCTCGGCTTTCTTTTCGTTTTAATGCGGAATCGATGGTAATTTCTGCAACGGTTGCTAGGTTTCTCAACTCGATTAAATCGGAAGTGATAATAGATTTCCAATAAAACTCATCGATCTCTTCTTTTAGATTCACAATCCGCTTTTGTGCACGTTGCAATCGTTTATTAGTACGGACTATGCCAACATAATTCCACATGAATCTTCGGATTTCATCCCAATTTTGAGTGATAACTACTGCCTCATCGCTATCGACTGCATTTCCGGGTTCCCAGGGTTCGAATTCATGTATTGTGATTCCTTTTTGCAGGAGTTGCTTGCAATTTTTAGCGGCCTCATGGGCAGTGACCGCGGCTTCTAATAACGAATTGCTCGCTAGCCTGTTTGCTCCATGTAATCCCGTGCAGGATGTTTCTCCAATAGCTAATAAATTCTCAATGTCTGTAGTTCCATTAATCGCCGCCTTTACGCCTCCCACACAATAATGGGCCGCCGGAACAACGGGAATCCATTGATTTGTGATATCGATGTTGAATTCGAGACATTTTTGATAGATGGCTGGAAACCTTGATTTGATAAAATCGGGGTCTTGATGCGTAATATCGAGAAAGACGCAATCATCCCCGCTTTTCTTCAGTTCATTGTCGATAGCTCGTGCAACTGCATCGCGGGGAGCTAATTCTTTATCCTCGTGATATTTTTCCATAAATTGATTCCCCTCCTTATCCACCAAAATGGCTCCTTCTCCTCGCAGTGCTTCTGAAATTAAAAACGATTTAGCATAGGGATGATATAGACACGTGGGATGAAATTGATACATTTCCATATTCATAATTGTGGCTCCGGCTCGGTAAGCCATGGCTATTCCATCACCCGTAGCTGTATCTGGATTGCTCGTGTAGAGATAGACCTTGCCAGCTCCCCCCGTTGCCAATACTACTATTTTTGCCTGAATTCGGATAACCCTTTTATTTTTTACATCTAATACATACGCGCCAATCACTTTTCCATTCAAAGTCACTAAATTAACAGCCATATGATACTCAAGGATGGATATATCCGCTCTTGCAAGAGCATTTAACAAGGCAGTTTCAATTGCACGCCCTGTATAATCGTTCGAATGTAAAATCCTTCGATGCGAGTGTCCTCCTTCCATTCCAAGGTCAAAATTTCCATCTTCCCCCCGAGAAAACGGGACCTTATATACCTCTATTAATTCCTTTAGGCGTATTGGACCCTCATGTACCACCTTTTCCACTACGCTTCTATCACATAATCCAGCGCCGGCTCGGATTGTATCTTCGATATGGGATTCAAATGAATCCTCTGGTGAAAAGACGGATGCAATACCTCCTTGAGCGTAATTAGTATTGGATTCTTGCCTTTCTTTCTTCGTAATAATTAAAACCTTGGCAAATTTACATGCCTTTAGACTGAACAATAACCCCGCTATGCCACTCCCAATGACTAAGATATCTGTTTTAATATCATTCATACTTATTCCCTCGTTTTTACTATTTCTTGTGAACTTCTCTTTTTTTTATTTCAGCAGCAAGGTTCAACGCCTCAAAATGACTAGGATCTACATTCAACACTTTCTCAATGTATTCCATGACTTTTGTACAGTCATCTAACTCATAATAGATATTTCCGATTTCCATTAGGATATCTACATTCTCAGGCGCCATTTTATTAATGTTCTCGAGACAATCAATGGTTTTTTGGGGATTCCCTACTAAATAGTAGGATTTCGCCAAAACTATCCAAGCTTCTATATCTTGAGGGCTTATTGCCACGATTTTCTCGAAGCATTCAACTGCCTTTTGAAAGTTTTCAGATTTCCCATATGAAATTCCTAAATCATACCATGCTTCAAAATTGTTGGGATCTAATTTGACGACTTCTTCAAAACAGAGTATAGAATTCTTAAGATCGCCTAATTGTTGTGAATATTCAACTGCCATATTATGCCAACTGTTTATATCAGCTGGATTAAGATTGATCGCTTCTTTATAACATTCAATAGCATGCTGGGAATCCCTCATTTTGCTATATACAGTACCTAGATTAAACCAACCTCCGCTATATAGGGAATCTAACTTAATTGTTCGCTCAAAGCATTCGATAGCTCTCTGATACTCCTCTAAAAATAAGCAGACCATTCCCATGTTATTCCATGAAATGATGCTTAACGGATCTATTCGAATTGCTTCCTCATAGCACAAAAGCGCTCTTTGATTATTCCCTAATTTTGCAAACTCATTTCCCATTGAAGACCAATCGGAAGCGGGTCTTTCCTCATTTTGATTCGGCATTTCTTTTGAGTTCCTATGGATAAAATTCATTAATATTTTGAATAAAATAATACCAAAACCAATTTTAAAACTCTATTATATTTAACCGATAAATTTTACTTTGAGATGA
>Ga0315291_10006980_pt1 | contig 14002 bp, 25 predicted proteins | sample YL17G12_20_MG_FD_203070 | JGI IMG/M metagenome (GOLD analysis project Ga0315291, IMG submission 203070) | Sediment microbial communities from Yellowstone Lake, YNP, Wyoming, USA - YL17G12_20 | ecosystem: Environmental > Aquatic > Freshwater > Lake > Sediment | place: USA: Wyoming | collected...
CAGTCCGTTTTCCCGAGGGCCAGCCCAGATACCACTCGGAGGGAGAGACTATCAGGAGCCTTTCCCCCGTCTAGCGGGGCGACCTGACGTAGTGAGTACGGTCTGGGAGGCACAGGGATCAACCTTCTCCGTGAGGTTCAGGTGAAATTCCACCCCGGCCCAAGTAGCAAAGGCCACCAGGTCACGAAGTTCCGCCTCCCTTTCAGGGAAGATGATGTCAGTCCGTTTTCGTTGCTTTTTCTTGGTCGGCATCGTCCTCTTCATTCAGGCGGTCATACTTGGTCTTTACTGGATCGGGAGGCTTTTCAGGGAGCTTAATGTTACTCCCTCGCCAGGAGCAACTACCCCCTGGTTGCAAAACCACGATGGAATGATAGGTCGCACCTATCTTCTCATAGACTTCGTGGATAGCATCCGCCACCTGACTTTGTGGACGTTCCCCGGGGACGACACGACAAAGATGAAGCGAAATCAAGCAGGAGACCTCGCCCTGTTCAATGAGTTCCCCGTTGGACGCCAGTACCTTCACCTCGTACCCAGTACGTACCAATCCTGCGATGAGAGGATCGGCTGAAAGGTTCGTGGTTGCGGTGACCCAGGCGAAGAAGTTAGCCATCGGGTTGATCCTTTGCTCGTCCTGGTCGTATCCGTCCCATGTCCGAAATGGAAGAGAACTGGGCTTTGCTCAGGAGAGATACACCGAAGGCCGAGGTCGTTCAGCCGGTCGAGGACATGTCAGACGACTGGCGAGCCCTCCAAGGGTTCAACGAGTTCGGCTACATGGTCTCTGGAACAGACTTCGGGTACCTCGCCATCTGGAAGGTTCGGATCCTTGGTCCGGCCGGTGTGCTGCCTGGATATGGTGGCAAAAAGAAGGCCATCAAGTTCGAACATGTCGAGCTGATCTGGCATCAGGAGAAGGCGAGGACCGAACCGACCTGCACGGTCAAATCGACTGGGAGGGTCATCCGGATCTTCCGTACTGCTGAGGACAACGTCGGCTCTTTGCAGGATGCCTGCTGCAAGCTCCAAGTCTTCCGTGATAAGGCCCGCTCCTTGAATCTGTACCATCGGTCGTCTATGCAAGAGACTATCCGTCAGGCCCAGGAAGAGATCATCCGGGCCACTGAACGGATTGCTGAGTTGGATGCTTTCGTCGCGTCCGCAGTGGTCCCGGGGGACATCCTCGAAGCTGAGCTTCAAGAGGAAGATCGAGTCCTCTCCGAAATGAGGGCCGAGGGTTAACCCTCATCCGGTGTAATAGTCGGTCAACCCTCAAGGAAACCCATGGCAGGAAATTTGGTCTATACGAGCATCCTGGCTGGGGTTGTTGCCTTGCTCGGGTGGGCAGCAGTAAGCTCCGACTTCCACCGCCTCGCATGGTAGTCATCGAGGAAAATGAAGGACCCTGAGAACACCATCCGTGTGCGGTCCTGTCAGTTATTACAGGAGCATCCTTGGTCTACTGCCACCCAAGTAGCTCGGGGCTTGAGGATGAAGCCCTCCTCCCTCAGGGTGACCACGGCTTCGGTAGCTAGCTGCCTCCTCAAACTCACGGACGAGGGCATCCTGACCAGGAAGTCAGGATGTGGCCCCCGGGGTGGGATGGGCTACAAGCTGGCCAAGGCGAAGAAGCCCCGGACCTGGCACCAGAGGATCCTCAACGAATGAATCATGGCCTTCCTTTTGAGTCTGGTGTATTATTCCTGTAATTGCTCGGTTAGCCGAGACATCCCCCGACGGCCAAGAGTTTCCTCTTTGCGGCCATCCGTTTCTTCAGCTCTGCTGTAACAGCCCGGTGACAGGCCCAGCAGAGAGTCCGCAAATTTTCTGGTCCGCAGTCCCCTCCACCCTCCACTACGGGAACGGTGTGGTCCGCCTCCCAGAGCCGACGGTCAAGACCACGAAGGTGTAGCGGCACTGACAGTGCAGTTAACCTGGCGGTGAATCTGTCGAGATGCTGGTCACTTCCCAGCGCCCCCTCGAACTGGACGGTACCGGCATACCCCCACCGCTCTTTCCGAGCTTCCAGCCGCAGAGTCTTCAGCTCGGCCAACAGGGCCAAACAGTCGAGACGGCATAGCTGGCAGATGCCCTGATCTCGTTTGAGGAGGAAGCGAGTCTGAGCCTGGGGGTCGGTCCGGAGCTTCCAAGTCGTGACACAAGCCTCGGAACAGAAGCTACGACGACGCTCTGGCACTTCCTTGCTGCATTCGCGGCAGCAGGCTCTACCGTTCGGTCCCTTGGGCAATTTGCCAGGGCTGCACCACCCACGACGGCCGAAACGTTTGGTCGAGGCATCGGTCACTGGAATTTAACCCCCCGGAGCCAAAGCTCACCCGACTGATGCCAGTCTCCGTCCCAGCGGGCCTTGGTTCGGGTGAACTTCGATACCAGGCCCAGGACAGCTCTCGCCTGCCTCTCCAAGGCGTCCTGGGCCATCCCGGTGACCCAAACCCCTACCTCACCTACGGGAGCCTCCTGGGGCGTCTGTGTGGCTTCCGCGACCTTGAGGTCCAGGGTGAGTCCAGCCGGTCCCCCGTCTAGGGGATAGCTCTTGACCCCTGGGATGGCCAGGGGGCCTTGGGCGTATCGCTTTGCTACTCGGGTGGCGAGGTCCATGACAGCTCAGGGGGAGCCCGTGATCAACTACCGGAGCGTGACGGTCTTCGGGTCTACCCCCAGAGCCGTGGCGAAGTTCGCAACATTCTTGAATAGGCCGTCCTCGATCCTGAACTCAAAAATGACATCACTACCTGAACCATGCCCTGAAACCGAGACGTACTTGAAGTTCTTCTTGAAAAGGGCGAGGATTTTCTCCGCGTCCCCCTCCATTGAGGCCACTCGCCCCATAGCCACCTTGTCGGCAAGAGCCCGAAGCTCTAGAGCCAGCTTCTCACGGCTCGGATACGCCTCCTGGCTTGAGGCCAGAAGCCGATGGAGTTCACCCTTGAGTTCTTGAGGGGATGCTACCTTGTCCATACTGTTCAGGGGTCAATCAGTAGATCCGTTATTCTATCCAGCTTCTCACGTCTGGAGCATGTTGTAGAAGGCGTGCTTACGGTCAGCGGTGACTTTCAGCTCCGCGTCTTGACCTCCAGCCACGCCGCCTCAGCGGTCCCGTGTGCGAGGACTACCTGCCGCCACTCCTCCAGGATTCACCCCCCTTGAAGTGGAGGAACGAACACGACCGACGACACATTCGGGTCAAAGGCGTCCATGATCTCCCCCTGGGTGTCGTTGACCATTGCAAAGGCCCGACAACCACGGGTGATCTGGAGTGCGTAGGCTTCCGAGGCGACCAGAACGCTCTCCGGGTTCGAGGGATCCCAGTAGACCTTGGTGTCCCCGTGCTCATCCATGACGGACATTTCATGCATCTTCATTTGGTATTCTCCTCCAGGTGGTCGTACACCGTAGGCCGTGGCAGAACGATCATCCGTCCAAGTGTGCCGTCGAACTTGTTCAGCTTGGCCACGGGCTTCCAGGTAGAGGTAGAGTCTGTCGTGTAGACGAGTCTACCCTTCTCCCGCTGCATGTTGAACACGCCCTCCATCACCTGATGATCAGTCGGCTTGGAGGGATCCCAGGCGAATTTGGCCAGGATCATCCCCTCATTGTCGGAGGGGTTCTCGACCCTCGCCTTGAGGGTGCCCTTGCCCTTGGCTGAGACGGCCCGCTTCTTGGTTGCGGGCTTCTTCCCCTTGGCGGGAGCTTTCTTCTTGGTCTTCTTGAGCGGCATGGTCTGGGTTGTAAATACATACACCGGAGAGGTTGAATATGCAGAAGCCCATCCGGTTTCCTTCGTACCAGTGAACCAGGAAGCCCAGGGTTTCGGCGTCAGCACAGTACCAGGCACGGCCCCGGGGCACCCTCACGTCCAGGATCTTCCGGACCCCTAGTACCGATGCCCCGGGAACCCACGGAGGGGTTTCTCTCCGGGTCCAGTCCGCATCCGTCTCGGGGTGCATCAAGACGTGGACGCCACTCAAATCGGAGCGTCGGAAGTATCCCTGTACCTGAGCTACGTGAGCGTAGGTCTCGGCCGGAACACCTGTAACCAGCTTGATGATGCACTCCTCCACCTCGGTGTGGGTGAGGTCTTCCAGGTGAGGTACTTGGATGGGAGTGTCGAAGCTGGGGACCACCTCCTTGTCAGGATTGAGGACGAACCCCACTCCCCTAAACCCGTGGTGGTAGCTCGCGTCATACTGCGCTATCGTGTTCAGGCAGATATCGTGGACGAGTAGGTCACCTACGAAGCCCTGGGCCAACGCCCTGCCTTCCTCTCTCGCCTCAGCTTCAGCTTGGTGGCGTTCCCAATTCGTGTCTCCAAACCTCTCCTTGTACGTCTTGGGAAGCTCAACATCGGGGTTGTCGATATGCTTGCCGTTGTCCCATAGATCACCCGTGATCATGTCCCTGGTGACCGCGATGTCCAGGAAAGACCTGGGGTCTGACTCCAGAGTGAGCTTCTGTGCCAGCATCAGGTCATAGACGGGGATCGGGTGCTCGTATTTGGAGACAACGCAGAACTTGTACTTTCTCCAGCCATCCTCGTACCGTGTGACGTTGTTGGTCCCGGCCGCATGTATCTCGTAGGTGTGCCCATCCTTACCCTTCACGAAGAAGGATTTCTCTCCACGAAGGGTCCACTTCTGTTCCTTCGTGAGATACCGGTAGAGCAGGGCTTGCGAGCGTATCAGAGCCTTGTGGGCTTTCCTCTTGCGGGCCTTGTTCCCCTTGACCTGGAGATTGTAGGTGGCCCGCTGGATAGCCTCCCGTGCTTCTGGGAGCAGCTCTTTCAGTTCAGTGAGTTTGAGCTTGAACTCCTGCTGGATGCCAGAGCAGGAACAAGCGAATCCCAGCTCCCTAACTCTGATGTCTTGAATGGTGCAGAAGCTTGGATGACCACGGTGCTGCTTGAGGAGGTCTTGCCAGACTTTGCTCTTGTGCTGCCGGGCTTGCCCCATGGCGAAGACGAGGTTATCATCCCGGGTCGGGATCACTACGGCGGTGGGATCAGTCATGGGCTAGGTGATCCCAAATTGTGGGGGCGGTAGGTCTAGGGGGGGCACCCCTTGAAGCAAAGTATTCCCTGAGCTGCTTTCGGCAGCACTCAGCGGGATTGTCTCCGTACCAGAAGCTAGGGAAGCCTGTGTACTCGTACAGAATGTAGTCCGCGTACTCTGGATCACAGTCCCACCCCATCTCGGTGGCCACCTCTTGGACTAGCTCAATCCACGTCAGCATCAGAGGAGGCCCCTGTTTCTCAGCCCCCTCATGATCTTTTCTATGTCCAGCACGTTGTCCATGCTGGAGAGGTGCCCCCGCACGTCCATCTCTTGCGTGACCTCATGGGGTGAAGCCCCATCACCGTTTTCTTTGCAGAGGTCTTTGAACGCCTTGACGATGTGCTTCTCGTAAGGGGTAGTCATTTGACCGGAGTCCCCACACACACGCACTCGCCTTCGAGGAGCTTGGCCTGACCGTGGGCACAATGCTGTTTCTCGCACTCGGCATTGTTCGAGGACGAGATAGACCAGACGATGCCAACAACGATCAGGGTTATCAGCACTGTGAGCCAGCTCCCTGCCGATGAGTCAGACATGGCCAGAACCGTAAAACTCACGTCGTCATCGTCGATCATCCCCTCACCTTACACCGAAAAAAGAGTTGCTGGGGGACCCCCTCCCCCAGCAACGCCACCCTCACTTCTTGGGGGCCTTTTTCGCTGCCTTCTTCGCTGCGGGCTTCTTCGCCGCAACCTTCTTCTTTGCTTTTGCCATGGGATCCTCCTTTCTTTGTGTCTCGGCTAACCGAGTAATCCTATGAAAAAGCCCTCCGAAGAGGGCTCGCTCACAAGTCTGTGTCGTCCTCTACCAGTCGCTCAGCCCAGGTCTTGGGGCTACTGACAGGGACGGTTAGACCGAAGGACTGGACATCCACGACCTTGCACAGGCCGATGATCCAGTCCTCCAGCCCCATGATTCGTTGCAAGGGTTCGCTGAGTTCAGAGAGCCTCTTGAGGTCGGCCCTCACTGAGGCACTATTCTCTGTAAGGGCCTTCACCCTAGCCTCAAGGAGCAACCTGTCCGATGTGAACTTCTCACGTTCCTGAGCGAAAGCCTTGCACGTAAAGAGGGCTTCTTGGAGTTGCTTCTCTAGAGCCCCGGACTTTTTCTTTAGAATCGTGATCTCTTCGAGTTGCCTCTTGGCCGTCTCATCCTTGGGTAAGCCCAAGATGTACTTGCACACCACCTGGGGGATGTACTCCGTATCTGAGGAGGTCGTGATCATCCCCATGCATCCAGGGGAGCTTGGGGGATTCAGGTGACCACGCTGGGCAAAGACCATGTGGGGCTTGGTTTCAGACACCACGGCCTTGAGCTGATAGCCCTGTGTCGTGTAGTCGGAGACCTTGTCCTCCTCGACTACGACCACAGCCCCCAGGTCTTCCCCAAACTGGATCAAACGATGGCGTCCTTAATGGCCTTCAGGACGCTGGCCTTGACCTTCTTCGTGGCGGGCTTGGCCGGGAGGGTCACAGCCTGCTTGTTGAAGGGATTGATGCCTTGACGTTCCACGGTAGCGGCTCGCAGGGACACCTTGAGCTTCACGATGCCCGGGATGAGGACCTGACCGTTTGCCTTGAGGGCATCGGTCAGCACTTCAGCCATGCCATCGAGGACCTTGGAGAGGTCACTCTTGGTGAGCGTGGGGATCTTGGCTTGGAGGGCGAGTAGGAATTCAGACTTGTTCATGGGGGGCCTATACACCAGGTGAAAGAGTCTGTGGAGAAAAATTCATCACGCCGTGCGAGCCTCAGTCACCACCTACCGATGCTGATACTCAACCCGTTGTCCTGAGCCCAACGCTGCATCACCTTGAACTCTACACCGGCCTCGATGGCCCGGTTGAACCGGCCCCGAGCCTGGATGATAGCTCGGGGTCCGTTGGTGACCTCGATGGTGACCATTTTCTTCTCGGACTCCCACGTAGGCTTGCAGGTCATGCTCCAGATGGAGACCTGCTTTGCTTCGACACGCCAGGAGTAGGACGCGACACAGTGGTGCAAGTCCCGGCCCTCAGCAATGAGTTCCTTCGCTGACAGGATCTCCTGGATCCTCCAGATGTCCTTGGTGTTGCCCTCCCCCGAACACTCCATCTCCAGACCCCTGAACCCTGAACGTTCATAGGCGGCCCCGTTCGTGGCCTTGACCTTGGCCAGGTCACCGTGCCACTCCTGCATCCCCCGGATCAGGGCCATGGGGCTTCTGCCCTTCATGGAGAAGTCCCGTTCGTGGTTGCGACGGTAGCCAATGAAGTCCACCAGGGGTGCCACCTGTGTGGGGTCCAGCATGGGCTGCTTACTGAACCATTCGACCACCGAGGCCCAGAAGGTTTCCTCAGCCTTGGTCCCGAGGACTTGCCCCGGACGAGTCCCTGCCCAGACCTGGAAGAACCTCGGAGTACCCCCAGCGGTCTTCACCTGGACACGGCGAACGGCCTTCGTAAATGGGATGTCCCCCGGAGTCGAGGTCATCAACTCGTGAACCATTGCCCGGGTCATGGGGAGAGGGAACTTCCCTTCCTTGGACAGGGTGAACAGGCTAGACCCACGCGCAATGTCTTTCACCAGAGGGTCCAGCCACTCCAACTTGTCAAAGAACGCTGACCAGATGAAGGCTGGCATGGGGTATTTCGCCCAAATGTGCTCACAAAGGCTCCGGTAGAGCGTTTCACAACCCTTCCCACGAGGGGTCCAGTCGTTGATAGGCCGGAGGTGCCCCCCTGTCGCCCCCATCCTCTCGATGATACGTCGGTAGGTCGGGTGTTCCAGGAGTTTCGGAGCTTTCTTCTCGATAGGGTAAAGGAAAGGGTCCTCCGGGAAAGCCAAAAGCGGGAGCTTCTTCGCAAGCACTCCCTGGATGGTGTCCTCGTTGGAGGCTACCTCGATGGCTCGTTGACGAGCGGACTGAGCCCTGAACGCCCTCTGGGCATCCATTTTCTCACGCTTATCATCTCGGGCTGCCCGACGCATCCTTTTAGCCCTACGTTTACCGTGTAAGAGGGATCAACCTACACCGGCCGAGTTCACTTTTCAACCCTCTTAACCATGAAGGTGATCTTCAACGACGGGTTAAACGTCTTTGATCTCGACGTGTCACCTTTCGGCTTCGTAGCTTTCTTGGTACGGGTTCACCGCTGGTACGGCCATGACCCCAACTTCCGTGGCGTCCTGGTCACCATCGCAGGAAAGGTCATCCTGATCAGACCGGCGGTGTAGGGTCACACGATGAATAACTACCTCTACATCGGTTGGATGTGCCTATGCTTCGGCACCCTGGGGGGATACTTCCTAGGCCGAGATAGGGCATCCGAGGACTTTTACAAGAAGTGCCAGGGTGGTGAGGTCTTCATGGGAGACAGTGGGGACAAGAACCCCCTACGGCTCGTCGGTTGTGCCGAGATTGCCCGGAAGATCAAATGAGCAAGCGAGAGAAAAAAGTCCCCTGCGCCATCTGCAAAGAGCCCACGGATCTCAAGGGCTGGCACTGGGTCACCCCTGCCGGTAAGAAGTGGTCCTTCACGAGCGGCGTGAAGAAGTACATCCCCTGGTGCGAGGAGCACTTTCTGGTCAACCAGTTCAACCTCTGGCCGTTCCATTGCACGGCTGCCTGTCACAAGGCCACTGAGAAGAAGCTCGGCTTCCGCATGGACCCGGACGACCTCTACGTCTGGCTCAACATGACCTCTGTGCTCGTCCCAGGCGTATCTGACCGTGCCGTGAAGGCGGCAGTCAAGGCCAACCAGTCAATTCCCTTGAAGCCCATCAAGCCGAAGTGCCCTCATTGCGGCAAGGGGATGACGCTGGTCGAGGGAGCCGCAAGGCACTTCTGAGGTTATGCCCGTGCCCCGCAACCCGCTGGCCACCCCTGGCCTTTGGTTTCAGGTTTTGGCCTCTATGCCGGTTGCACTGGCCATCCACTATGCACAGGTCAGCTTCACCGGACAGTTTGGCTCAGCTCCGGGGACAACCTTTATATCGGACCTGGTATGTTGGACGAGCTACGGGCCAACCTCAGCAGGACTGAGGCGGAAGCTCGCAAGCTCGTTCAGTTCATCCAAGGGACCCTCAAGCGATTGCCAGAAGACTGAGCCTAGTCGTTCTACGGGCACCGGCACGGGAACAGGCTACCTGAAGGAACCTCAACCGTCCGCTCCCAGACGCTCCCAGATAGTCCGGCCCACGGTAACCGTGACGGGCTCCCATCCGCAAGAGGCACAGTAGAAAGCCGAACCGGAGGGGTCGATGGCCACATCCCCGACCGACAGGGACCGTACCCGGAGGCGGCAGCACGTTTCGGTGCCATCCACACAGTTCATCTCCCGAAACAGGGTCTCCAGGTCGTCCGACTCGACCGTGGCAACCTCGCGGTAATCCGCAAGATTCACCGAGGATGGAGCCTCGTCAGGGTTGTACTTCTCGGTTCGGTAGAGAACGCGGTAGGGGGTCATGCTGTGAGTACGTTCCAGAGCCTCAAGGATCAACCCTCAAGGTTCCTTTAGTCCACTTCCCTTAGCGACAATGGATTCAGACGCCCCCAAGACGCCCAGGTCCAAAGACCTCCCCCCTGTGCCCCATTACCGGGCTCTGTTGGTGGACGATGATGCGGCCACCCGGGAATTCGTGGCCTATGTCTTCCAGGAAAGCTACAAGGATCGGTGTGAAGTCGTCACCTCCAGTGGCCTTGGTGAGGCCATCCACCTGATCCAGCACCAGCCCGAGAGACCCGTGGATGTGGTTCTCCTCGACCTCGGCCTGACGGAAACCCAGGGTGTCGAGACGTTCCTGGAATTCCGTAAGCATATCAGGGACATTCCTGTCATTGTGTTCACGGGGAATGACGACCCTAATCTGACCCGAGACCTGATGCTCAAGGGGGTTCATGCCGTTATCCCCAAGGGCTCAATGACACCCCTGGGACTGTACCAGGCCATCTCCAATGCGGTCATCCAGGGCCGTTACAGGGGCAGTTCGAGGGTAGAGGTCATCCGCCTCCCGGAAACTCTTCTGAGGGACGCCAAGAGCGCCCAGGAGGAACTCAAGGTCCACTACAACAGTCTCCCACCAGCCAGCCCCGACAAGATCCGGGACAAGGCCCACATGGTCGGACTGGAAATCCTCTCCGAGCTATCCCGAGAGGTCGGGGGCATGAACGCTGCCGTGACGGCCATGCGAAAAGACCTGGATGCCCTCAAGGAGGATCATGAGTCTGTGCGTACCAGCGTGGTGGACCTTCGGGTAGACGCCGCTAAAGACACCGGCAAGACCATCCGTGAGAAGCTACGGCTCGCGGGGAAGGTAGTAGGAATCCTGGCCGCTATTGTAGCGGGAGCTAGCTGGCGTGAAGCCCTTCAGGCATTCCTGGGGATGATCAAGTGACCTGGGTGTGGTTGCCAGTTCTTACTCTGCTCCTGGTGAGCTTATTTTACCGTCGTACCCGGAACTTCGAAGTCAACGCCCTTTTCGACACTGCCATCGACGGACTCGTGATCTGCCGGTATGATGGTGGGTTGGTCCGGGCTAACCCCTACTTCTACAAGCTCCTTGGGTACAGCGAGAAGGCCATCCTGGGGAAGAACATCCTGGACTTCATTCACCCCGATGACCGTGACAGCACCATCCGTGAGCTAGCCCATCTTGAAGGTGGTGGCTCGGTCAACGACTACACGAACCGCTACGTCACCAGGGCCAACGAAACAGTCCACCTCGTTTGGTCGGCTACATCGGATACCAAGACCCGGCTCATCTTCGCGTCTGCCAGGAACATCACTGAGAAGATTCGACATGAGGAACAGCTTCGAGCGGTGGCGTACATGGCCTCGCACGACTTCGCTGAACCGGTCAGGGCCATCGCACAGTTCAGTTCGTTGCTGCTCGATAAGGAGGGTGACCGGCTCTCTGAGAAAGGCCGTAGGTGGCTCTCCTCCAATATCATGGAGAGCAGCAAACGGCTCAGGAATCTCTCCGATGACCTCCGGGACTATCTAAGGTCCATGCGGGAGGAACCTGTCCTTGAGCCCATTGATCTGAATGAGGCTACCCTGGCGGCCATCGAGCTACTGAATGGGGCGGTCGAGGAGGCTGGGGCGACTATCAGCTACTCAGGGTTACCGACGGTCTGGGGGACCAAGCAGCTATCCTCGGTGCTCTATAACCTGCTCTCGAATGCCATCAAGTATGTGGGTGAGGGTGTCCACCCCAGTATACACTTGTCGTGCGTGGATGACGGGGATACGGTCACGGTCAGCGTGCTGGACAACGGGATAGGATTCGACCCCAAATACGCCAAGGCCATTTTTGACCTCGGAAGACGCCTGTTTTCGGCTGATTCCAAGTATTGGGGCTCAGGGGCGGGGTTAGCTATCGTGAAATTGCAAGTCGAACGCATGGGTGGAACCGTCTGGGCCACCTCAACCCCTGGATCTGGCTCAGTTTTCTCTTTTAGACTCCGTAAGGCGTGAGAACACTTCTACTGGTGGACGACAGTCGAGACGACCTGGAACTTCTTCAGGAAAGTCTTGCTGACGCGGGTGTGGTGGATCTAATAGTGCTGCTGGCCTCGGATGGGGACGCGGGACTGATATCGATCCAGGAGCACAAGCCGGACTTGGTCCTACTGGACCTGAACATGCCCAAACTCCATGGCTTCCGGGTCTTGGAGGAAATCCGTAGACTCGGGCTATCTGTCAAAGTCGTTGTGTACTCCACGTCGAACAATGAGGATGACTTCACGGGGAGTATCGGCCGTGGTGCCAGGGCATACCTGTCCAAGCCCAGTGACTACCGGGAGACCGTGGACATGATCAAGAAGACTCACGCCTTCTGGTCACTGGCGAAATAGGAGCTACTTGACCTTGGGCAGGACCAGGTAGAACTGATCGGGCTTCTCAGCCAGGACTTGGACGCCGATGTGGTCCGGCACCTTGAGGCCAATGAGCTTGAACAGAGTCTCCCTGGGCCGCCTCTGAAGCTCGTAGGCAACGGCCGGATCTTCCGCTGCCTTCTGAACCAGGGCTTCCAGCTCGGCCCTGGAGCTGGTCCCCAAAAGCTCCTGAAAACTCTTGCCCGGACGGTCCTGGAACGGCACTGCATCGGCCACGCCCCCACCTGTATTGACGAAGTAACTCTTGCACTTGAGGCCGAAGTTCGAGAACACGTCGGCTCGGGTGGTGATGGCTGCTGGGTTCACGATGGTCCCGCCGCCGTCATCTTGGAAGAGGTAGTCACAGAGGTTCTTGGGAGCTGCGGCGTCAGTGAAAGGTCCGGCGTTCTGCCCAAGCCAGATTTCCCAGATGTCCCAGCCCTTCTCCTCGGAACAACAGGACGAGCTATGGTTGTCCGTCCACTCCCACTTGATGTAGTAGGCAGGGTGTTGCTGGACGAAGCTACGGCCCCAGCCTGCCGCATCCCAGTTCTGGTTCTCATCAGAGAACAACATTGGATCGGTGTCACCCTCCCACTGGTACCAGCCCGCCTTGAGCGTCTGCTGCCAGAGATTGTAGTCGAACTTGGTGAGGATACCCTCCGCTGCTGCCACGAACGTGGGCTCATCCTTGCCGGGCATCTGAGCGTTTGCCAAGTCCGAGACCAGGTACGAGTTCCCATCCACGCCCTTGAAGGTGTCGTTCCAATGCCCAGCGGGATCCCCATAGATGGCCGAGAGATCGGTGTTGGCTTGCAAGAACGTGGCGTCGAACCGCTGCCAGATCGCTGCGAACGCCCCCTGAAGGTTCGGAGGCGTGTTGGTCGTGTACATGTCGAACACGCCTGAGAGAAGCCCAGCACAGAGATTGGAGCCAGGGAACCCGAAGTCTCCCAGCACCCAGATAGCCCCGCCGATCAAAGCGTCGGCCCATGCTTGTCCAGCGTCGTTCTGTGGTTGACTCTGGAGTAAGTAGGCGTTGTTGATCTTGTCGATGGCGTACTGATGAACGAAGTTCGTCAGGTCCATGAGGTTGTTGACGTTGAGCTTGACGGTGGCAATCTGCTCGGGGGTGGGGTCGCTCATGGGGCGGCAGGATAGGCGGTTCTGTAGCCCTCGTCCAGATCCTTTTCTAAGCACTCCTCATGCATGGGCTCCACGTTCATCCCCTCCCGCTGTGCCCACATTGACACCGTGGGCTCCAACGTCCTCATCCGGGGCAACATGCCTCTCACGGGTGGGGACCTGCACTACGCCTACAACGAGATTGAGGCTGCCTCCAAGGTGGACCTCATGGCCAGGAGGCTTATCGAGGTCCCCATCATCGACAACGTGGGGGAGAGGGGTCAGTTCGAGCCCCTCATGCGGGCCTTTGGGGTAGACCCGGCCCAGTTCCCCGAGACCTTCTGGCCCTGGTGGCAGCAACCGGACTACGACCCGAACAATCAACACGGGACGGAGTTGACCACGGAGGGCTTCCAGAGGCCCGGTGGGGTTCTCTGGCGACCCTTTGAGGGCCTACCAGAGGGGGTGGACCCAAAGCTGTTCCTGGAGGCTCCTGGGTGGGACTACGCTGGCTTCGTGGAGGCTATCATCGCCCTCCTCGGTACCTGTGTGGACACGGCCATCTACGTCCACTGCCAGCTCGGGGCTGACCGGACGGGGGCCTTCCACATCGGGTACCTCATGCGAAGTCAGGGGATGGACCTGACCGAGGCATCCTTCATGGCCAACGGGTCAACCTCAGCCGGACCCCCTAACGCGGACTACCTGAGGCTCGTGGCCGCCTATGCCCGAAGCCTTGAGTGACCATTTCCTTTAATGCGAGGGCTATAGAAGCATGGCTGCCACAGCACTGATCCGATTCACCCAAGGTTTGGACGTAGGAACCTCCGGCCAGGTTCTCATAGGAGTCCCTGGGGCTCCAGTATTACCGGAGAACACTGACAACACGGGTGTAAATTCGTGGCAGGTCGATCTGGTCTACACCCCTCCAGGGAGTGCTGTGC
>Ga0315291_10006982_pt1 | contig 14002 bp, 21 predicted proteins | sample YL17G12_20_MG_FD_203070 | JGI IMG/M metagenome (GOLD analysis project Ga0315291, IMG submission 203070) | Sediment microbial communities from Yellowstone Lake, YNP, Wyoming, USA - YL17G12_20 | ecosystem: Environmental > Aquatic > Freshwater > Lake > Sediment | place: USA: Wyoming | collected...
TATATTCCCCCTCACTCCTTTGAAAAGACTAGGCCCAAAAGATTTCCAGCAGCACGCTCTATTTTAAGACGCTTGTCGACTGGAAAATCTTTGGCCACGATCGCCATTTTATTAACGAAGTCCCATTTTGTCTTAACCTCTTCATTCTTTTCTACTTCCTGAAAGATTTTGGTGTGGAACTTATCATTTAACCCCTTCACTAACTTGAGGTTACGAAGCAACTCCTGAATATTTTCCTTCTTCTGTGAGGCTTCCTTTGCTTCTTGGATCTTCTGTTTTATATCCCCAAGCTTCTCCCGCAAATGAACCATTAGGGGTGGGAACATGCTTTGAAGGTCGGTCTTCTGCATCTTTTCATATTCGAAGGAAAAGAACGATTCCGTGCTGTAGGTGGCCACCAGGGAGCCTTTAGACAGCGATCGATAAAGGAGGGTATCGACAGACAGGGGAGAAGCTCCGAGCTCGCTGCAGACCACGGAGAAACCTACAGAGCACTTTTCGCCGCATACATCAAATTCTTCTTTGGAGATAAATCTAACGTGCAAAATAAGGTCATCTTTCTCATCCCCGATAATGAAATCGATCTTGAAATCATCCAGAACTTCGTGGGACAGAGCTTCCATAACCTGAGAATTGGTTATGTTAGTAAACTCGACTGGCAGCAAGGCCCGAATAACGTAGCCCTTATCAAGCTTCCTGAGCTTTCCGAGGATGGAGGCCATTTCTGGAGTAAGGGTCGGCAGCCAGCAGCTGACTATATCCTTCTTCATGTATTCCGGATTTTTGGCGAAAAAGGAATATGGAACCTCCATTATTTTGCAGAATTGATTTACCGCATGCGTTATCCTTTGGTCCTTTGGATTTTTTGGATCATTCTTGAAATAATACATTTGAGTGTCGTTAAACAGTTTCATCTCATTCTCCTGAATGTCGAACTTCAGGATTTTAAAATCAATGAACTTATCTTCACAGCCCTGTTCCAGATCTTTCAGTCGGGCAATTAGCGTCTGAATATCGTTCACAAAAGTCTCCTCTTTTAATAATTTATGTTGATGGTAAAAATCTTTTTATTTTTAAAAATCGTATTGTATCCGAACGCCTTGAAATATTCCCAATCTTCAGAGTCTTTTATTGAAAAGTTTTTGTTTTCTTTATGAAGCAGTTTCTTTTGTCGCTCATCTATCTGTTCGGTAAATATTTCATAATTCAGCAGGTCGGGGTAATCCTTCTTATACCGTTTTATTTCCTTCAACAATTCTCCGACTTTCATTTTTATGACTCCTTAATCCGGTGATATTTTCTCATTAACGACTTTCTTCACCCGCTCCGCAAAATTTTTAAAAGACCCGCATTGAGCCATACAGTTCGACGGATCCTTATAACCTAGATTTATAGATTCTATCTTAAATCGTTCCTCTGCCCTGGCAGTTGCAGCACGGCCAGGGGGATCCGAATCAAAAACGGCTATAATTCTGTCTGCATAAAAACTTAACTGTTCGTGCTGTGCTTCAGTCAGTTCCGCCGTATTGGTTGAGGCAGTATTCGTATAAACCTTTCTGAAGGCGAACAAATCAAAAGGACCTTCAACTATATAAGCTCGTCCAGTCTGATAAACATGGGGCAAGGCCTGATACAAACCGAACATTGCCCCAAGATCCTTTCCTTCAGTCGTCAGATACAGCTCGTATTCCTTTATTTCAATTGATCTGGTAATGCATCCGACAGGCTTTCCGATCATATCCAAAATTGGAAAAATAATCTTGTTCTCTAATTTTCTTCCCTTATAGGATTTTTTCGAAAAGTCCTTGAAATCTTCCGTCCCGTCATCCGCAAGCGAGACTATCCGGCTGAAACCTATTTTGAACAAACGTATCTCGTCATCTGTTATATATCTTGAGTGTAAATAATTTAATGCCTGTTCATAATTAAAAATAGACTTGCTGGTCTTGTTAATCAGAGTTTCAAGAAACATGGTTAATTATGTTTTTTTCTTTTTTTATTATTATTTTTAACTCGACGAAGCGTTAAATCAATTATCCGATCCGAAAGAAACATAAAGTCAGCAGCTTGATTTTCTATTGAAAATTTACTTAATTTGGGGAGTAAACGATCAGCTATTTCAAGACATTTTAAAGCCTTATCTTCTGCTCTCCTAGCCCGTACGACTCTATCGTGATCCGATACTATAGACTCTGGATCGTCCCGATACCAACCATCTCGACCAACTTCTTGATGAAAAGCGGGAATCGAACTTTTTTTAGGTTTCTTCCCCAACAATATATCGTATCGACCCATAATATTCTCTTTATTCCACGTAATAATCATCGATTCCTTTAACATAATGTCCAGCTCGAGCAGATTCGCACTTTGTACAATTACATTCAGGTATTATCCCATGAATCAATGTTATATTTTCAATGTCGGAATATTTAACCCAGTCCCCTTTTGGGTCTTCAACAGCCCCAAGACCGGAGTTATAAACTTCATCAAAACGGTATCTTTTTATTTTCATGATTTCCTACGAGCGGAAACCACGGGCCTTGTGCCCGTGTAGTTTACAAGTTATTCCTCAAACACAGCCACTCCAATATTTTCAAAAATCGACCAGCCTACAAGGTCCTTTTCTGGATCATTTGCTGACAAAACTTGTATATCCGTCCGTATAATCATCTCGGGAATCCATTAATTTATTGTAAATATTTTTTTCAGCATTCAAAATAGACGGATAGCATTTATCAATTAAAAAATCTTTATTTTCTTTAATGCTCAAACTTTCAAATTTTTTATAAGGAAATTCAGGATTACTACTTATTTCAAAAAAAGGTGTGTAATGGCTCCCGTGACCTTTAGATGAACGTGCTACAACAACAGTCGTGCCATTTTCATCTATACAATAAACATTTTTTTTAACATTAATAATTGATAACTCGCCACCCTCCAAAGGACGCACTTGAAATTCATTTCGAAGCGGGCTTTCTTCGTAAAGTTTATTTTTAATTCCATCTCTTATAAGAAAAGACAGTCTACCTGAAAATTCTGATAATTTTTCTTGGCGTTTTATAGCTTGAATTTTAACACGCTCGGCGGGTGAAACATACCCTTCTACCGGAATTTCAACTTCACGGCCTAGCCGATTACGTAATAAGTCAAAACGAGATTTTCTCGTAACTTTTTTTGTTGGGGAAATTTCTTCAGACATTAATCCTCCTTATTCTGAACTTCAAATGTTTTACATTTTTTCTGTATTTCTTGAAAAATCCAGTCCGGAACTTTAACAAAAAAAGGAGCACCAGTCTTTGGATCTTTGCTGAATAATGGCTCTGGTTCTATGACCCCAAGTTTATCATTTCTACCAACGATCTCATGATAATAAATAGAGAACATGTATTTATTGTCTTCTAGAGGAAGATCCTTCCATTTACCGCTCTTAAGTCTCAGTTCTTTTATTTTTTGACCTTTGGGACTGTTCCAATCAATGATTTCCTCCAATTTAGCCAATCGATTGACCAGACTCAAAGTCATTTTCGGATTACGTTCATAAACGTAATTTTCGTATTCTTGAGTCAGAAATACAAGATCGCCAGGTTTAACTTCTTCTGCATCAAGCATATGAGAGCCTCCATCTGATATATGTTATCGGAAGAAACAAAAAAGATAAAGTTAAAGTTTTTTAGGGGATGTTTTTAAGAAAGTCGTCAACTGAAGCGGAGTTCTCAAGAGCGATTTTTATATTGGTAACATCTTCTTGGGTAAGTGGTTGTTTTTTTCCCTGATGTGTATTAAAAACATCTACCATACCACAAAACCGTATCTTTTTGTTATTGATCAATTTTGCTACCAATTCATTAGAAATGGTATCCATTTTTTTATTGTAATAAACGACATTGCTGTGACAATCCGGACAAATGAACAATACAAATTCTCGCGGACGCTTTTTAAACGAGGCATCAACCGGAAAACCACATTTAGGACACACCAGCTTGGTTTTGACGCTATGCATTTATTTTTACCCCCAAAAAATTATTCATGATGGAAATGGCTACGCCATGCATGAAATCATCTCGAGCAGCCGTCAGCGGCTCTATCACGGACACTTCAATATTCCGATTGCGGAGTTCTTCAACCGTAAATAAAACAGAAGTATGCGTTTCGACACCAACAAGAGAAACTGATGAGATTTTTTCTCTTTTCAAAAAAATCTCAAACCCAGTATTGTAGAAGCCGCTGTATCTGGTTTTATCATAAAAAATATTGGCGTATTTTTTCAAGGAATCCGCAACAAGAAAATCAAACGTATTCACAACGGAATGGGTTTTGTCGTTTATAAAAAATTCATCCGATTCTGCGTGTTTTTCCCTGAAAAAAATCTTTGGCCCACTAAAAGTCGAAAGATAGTCGATTAATCGGGTTTTTAATGTTTCCGCTTTTTCTCCCATATACACCGAACCTTTAGGATCGAAATAGCTGTTCTGCGGACACATTACAAGGAGAACATTCATTTTTGCTCTTTTAAAATCTGATATCTGGTTTTTAGTTTAATCCTAGGAATCCTTTTTCGTTTTTTCTTTAAGCGACCCAAAGCGGGAATTTTAACATCAAACACACTCCGTGCATACGCTTTTTCTAAAAATTTACTTTCATATCCATTATGAGCAATAACAACCAATGAAATCGGATCGGTTTTCAAATCAACTCGACAACGCATATCTATTTTCCCAAAATATTTCTCAAATAAGTGAAATCCTCTTCAGCTCCTATACGTCTCGACGGGTCTCTCAATAAGGCACTGGGATGATAAGTCACTTTTTAAAAGGGGCAATAAACTGCACTTTGTTTCTTAATATACATCGATTCTGTATATTTTTCAACTATAAAGTGCAACGAATTGCACTTTTGTTAAAAATATTATGTGAAGGCATAAAAAAATGACATAAAGTGCATTATTTTGCACTATATTGCCTCAAACTGAAAGAACAACAGCCCCTGTTTTGTAGTCGTTTTTTTCTCTATTATTCTTAGAATCCTTTCTGAGCCTATCCAAAGGTGTTTTTGCATATTCAGGAAACAATCCTTTGACGGCCGTACGACCTAATAATAAAATAATTCTTGGCTGGATAATTTCTATTTGTTTTTTTAAAAAATTTATGCACTCGTTAATTTCTTCATCTTCAGGAGGTCTGTTGTTGGGAGGACGACAAAGAACAACGTTAGTCATATAAACATCTTTTTCCGGATTCAATCCAATAGCCTGTAATAATTGACGATAAAACTTGCCCGATCGCCCTTGGAAGGGCCTTCCGGAGGCATCTTCCTCTGCACCAGGCGATTCTGCCACACTCATGAGTGTGGGAACGATCGGCCCCTCTCCAAACACAAGATTCTTGCGAGTATTTCCTAGGGCACAGTTATGACATTTATTACAAATTGATTTTAGAATTTCCAAACGATCAGATGGAGACATTAAAAATCACCCTTCTCCTTGATACATTTTTAATCCCATCTCTTCAGTTGCAACTTCAATCAAGTCTTTTGTTTTTTCAGTGTTCATCCACCCCTTTTCACAAAGATGATGAATCCACCAAATCAATCTGAAACATAGACGTGACTCATAAACTATCCCCTTTCTTTTTTACTTGGTCTTTTCTATTTTTACAGCCGTCACTGCAATAAACGGCATACTGACCCTTGTTGGAAAAAATCTTGTCACAGACCCGACAAATTTTTAATTCCCCGAGACCGAAAGCTTTTATATACAGACTTAAGTTATAACAAATCAATCCCTGAATCCACGGAGCTTCATCATCCTTCACATAGGCAATCTGGCTTTTGTTTTCTCCGCGGGGAGTCTTTTTAACTGTCTTTTCTTCAATAAGGGACGGTTCCATGTAATGATTCACGAATGCCTTGAACTCTGGCCCAGGCCCTTCCTTAACCACGTCGCGTACGGCATCTTCAAGTTCCTGTCTAAATGATTCAAGGTCAGGAGGACTCTGCTGTGCTTTCATCGCAGCTTGGGCAGTATAAGGGTGTTCAACTCTTGAAAAGGACAAGAGAAGATCGAGAACGCTGGATTCATGATTTAAGAATCTTAAAAACATCGGGTTTTTGTTGCCGACCGGAATTTCCTTGTTCATGTGCCCCTCAGTATCTGATAACGGGTTTTATGGATTATCGGTATTTCTGGAACATTAGGTTTATCCTTGATTGGTTCTTCATAATTTTCTGTTGTTAATGCTGCAACGCCTCTGGGATTTGGAACGCCCAAGCCTATTTGTTCAAATATTGACCAGCCTATATTCGGCGGGCTATCCGCACTTAAAACCGTAATCTCAGTTCTTATCGGCAAAACTCCAGTAAATTCTGGATCCGCTGTCAAATATACTCGACCGGCAGGAACCAATTCAGAAACAATAATCTGAGCACCCCACAGATTTGCCAAAATTCCATATAACAACATTGTCCTATCCCTGTTAACATCCAAACAGCCACGCGCTGCCAGTTGAGGGCGCAGTCTGGAATAATCCCGAGCATTCATGAGTATGTTTCGGACCACCAAATCATTGTGTTCTATCGTGGTAAATGCGCTCGACAGGGAATTAGAGTCAAGCTCCGATATATGTATATTCTGATCTGTGTATTCTGTTACAACCGCATCCAGAAGACTTAGACTTCTTTCCTCTTCCGCTGCTCTTATCTGATTGATGGCCGAATCCTGAGCACGGTGTAACAACAATGAATGTCTTCTCTCTTCTCTGAGCTGCGTTAAAAGAATAGACGGATTGGAAGCAACTTCAAATAAAGGTATAATAAATCTATTATCACTTCGATGTTCAATTGTGGTTCCGTCCTCCCCGACATAAAATGCGAGAGTACTTTCATCCATGTTATAAACTGCTCCTGGCGGTAAAGGTTCGACACGAAATATTCTTCTGGCGAAAGAGTTATAATCCAACCGTCGACGGATTGGATTAGTCATTGACTGTGCAAGCTGGACGCGACCAGCTGCCGAACGCAAACATCTCCGAATCAAAGATTCTCCAGCATCGGTATCGGCCAGCGTCGACAAATCCGCAGGTTCTTTTTTTGAAGATTTTTTATGAGGAACCAGTTTAATTCTTGGAGCTGGCCTAAGTTGACGGCCCAATAATATATCATAACGGCCCATATATTTTTATAATCCTTTTAATATCTGATAACGGGTTTTTTTGTTTGTTGTCGAGAAAATAGTCAGATAAGGATTGGATTGAAGTGTAGATGTGGCTGTGGCGCCCCCGCCGGCTTCACATTCAATATTCAAATAAGCTTCCTTAAGATATTCCGGACAGGTTGTATGCAAACCCTGAAGCTGCTCTGCAAAGACTTTCATGGTTACTTTACACTCTTCATCAGTAAGATTTTTCTCAGTATTGACCGTAATTACAAATCTTGTTTCGTTCATTTTCCTCTTAATATTTCATATCTGGTTTTTGGTTTTTTATAGATAAATACGTCTTCATTTATTTTCAAATCTGCGTATCGTTCGTATTTTATTGAAGGGCCTCCAATATCAAATTTGCTGTTATGTAAATCGTTAAAAGTCATGGTTCCATAATCCGTAAATATTCTGATTAATCCATTTTCATGCCTGTCTTTTGGCCCCAATTCCAGCTCTTCATCTTTTTGGTATCGGATTTTGTTGACGACCATTTCCCTTTTAAATATTATTTTCAAATGTTTATCACAAACCCTTCAGCATATAATTTAACTGGGCCTGTTTCTCCTTAGGAAACAGTCTGGCAAAAACCTTTTGTCTCCGTAAATCAACATCAAGTCTCATGCCTGGATACTTCTTGCACGGAAGTTCCAGCTGAACTGGCGTAGTAACGCGATTGCTGTCGAGATAGGGGTTAATCTGAGAAACGAACTGATCCTCAGTAATTAAAAATTCTGTGTCGAGGAAATCCCGACAAATACTGTAAGCTTCTAAAATTACAGTTCTTATCCTATCCCGATCCAGATCTAAAACTATTTTCTTATCAGGCTCTTTCATTCAATAATTGGAATATCTTCACACACCACTTTTATTGGCTCACGACAATTAATCTTTTCCCAACACTCAAAAGAACAAAAACCGTCATCTGTTTCTGATGCTAAATACTGCTTCTGACAATCCGGATTAGAGCATATATTTTGACCCATATAACTCCTTTTGATTGTGTATGTGTTATGACCAACAATTTCAATATTAAAACTTTATTAGTTATTTCAATTCACGCACCCTGAGATGCGACTATTTACTTAAGCCTTTAACAGGCAGACCACCCGCAATCCTGACTGCATCTCATGCAACCCTCAGCCATATAAATATCTGCGACCTTACACTGTGGGCATTTTCTGTCTAATTTCGTTCCGTTAGCAAGCGTTTGGGACATGAATTTTCTCACCGCAGTAAGAAGGGTACTTACATTATCCCCATCGACATCCATTAGAGTAAGCAAAATGCTTTCTCTAGGGACTCTGTGACGCATGCACAGACTAATCATTCGACCCATTCTGTTGTGAGGATAATCCTGCCGCGCCTTTTCGACGGTTTCCTTTATAAATCTTTTATCGATTTTATATTCTATAGCTAATTTCTGAAGTTTGTGAGCGACTTTGTTACAAATTTTTAATTCATCTACACCATATTTAAAATTGGTGTAAATCCAAAGGCAGATAGGACGTTCCTTTTTCTCATCTTCCGGAAGATAGGAAAAATGAAGATAAAATTTCTTTCCTTCCTTTTTAATAACATGCGTTGGGCCGTTTTCAAATACGGGCGGCAGTTTAACGTCACGAGAAATAACACCATCTTTAGTCTTATCCATTACTCCAGTTGTCAGCACTTGATTAGCCCGGGATCCATCCCGATAAACTGTTACACCTTTACAACCTTTTGCATAAGCGAATTTATAAACATCTTCAACATCTTTTTGTGTTGCATTGTGCGGAAAATTAACGGTTTTTGAAACGGCATTATCAGTGAATTTCTGAAAAGCTGCTTGAATGGCTACATGACCTAACGGAGTAACATCATGGGCGGTAACAAAAGTGTTCCTGATGGATTCCGGAATAATATCAATCTTTGCAGCACTCCCACTTTTCAATATCAATTTCATTAAATCTTCTGAATAAAATCCTTTTTCTTTGGCCACCTTTAAAAAGTCATGGTGTATTTCAAGAAAAACCTTTCCATCCAAGCAGTGCTTTTCATAACCAAGAGCAAAAAGTGGCTCAATACCAGAGGAGCAGCTCGCTATCATACTAATGGATCCGGTCGGAGCAATTGTTGTTACTGTGGCATTGCGTATACCGAGCTGTTCACCTGAGAAATAAAGTGTTCTGGGATTTCGATCATAGACGGAACCTCTGAAATTTGGGAAAGATCCTTTTTCTTTAGCCAAGTCCATACTGGCTTTATGACCTTCAATCTGTACAAATTCCATCATTGTTTCGGCTGTTCTTATTGCCTCTTCTGAATTATAAGGAACATCCATTTTAATAAGGGCATCTGCAAACCCCATAACTCCAAGACCAATTTTACGATTATCTTTAGTTATTTTTTCTATTTGAGGAAGCGGAAAACAGTTTGCATCTATCACATCATCCAAAAACCGAACAGCATTGTGAACCGTTTCTTTCAACTTTTCAAAATCTAACTTTCCATTTTCGGATATCATTTTTGATAAATTAACAGACCCCAAATTGCATGACTCAAAAGGTAATAAAACTTGTTCCCCACAAGGGTTTGTACTCTCAATTTTACCAATATGAGGAGTTGGATTATATTCATTTATTCGATCAATAAAAATTATTCCTGGTTCCCCGTTCTTCCAGGCATGTTCAACAATCGATTTAAAAATATCTGAAGCTTTCAGCCAACCAACAATTTCACCATTTCGAGGATTATGTAAAGCATATTCTGTATCATGCTCCAGGGCTTCCATAAATTCTTTAGTGATACCGACCGATATATTAAAATTAGGTAATACTCCATCTTTTTCTTTAATTCTTATAAAATCTTCTATTTCAGGATGATCACAATTCAACAAACCCATGTTTGCTCCCCTACGCGTGCCGCCTTGTTTCACGGTTTCCGTAGCAATATCGAATACACGCATAAAGGAAAGAGGCCCGGAAGAAATACCCATTGTAGATTTAACCCGATCGTTTTTTGGGCGGAGTCTGGAAAAGGAAAAGCCTGTCCCGCCACCCGATTTATGGATTAACGCGGTGTTTTTTACTGCTTCAAAAATTTCTTCCATCGAATCTCCGACCGGTAATACAAAACAACCAGACAGTTGTTGTAACTCTCGACCCGCGTTCATCAGTGTAGGGGAATTAGGAAGAAAATTCAGGTCGGCCATCATGTTGTAAAAAACTTCGGTCCATTTATCAACATCTGCTTTTTCAAATGAGGCGATGTTTTCTGCCACTCGAAAAAACATATCTTCAGGTTGTTCTGCAACTTTGCCGTCTTCATTCTTAATTAGGTAACGTTTTTCCAAAACCACCCGAGCGTTATCTGTGAGATTTGCTTTTTTAGACGCGAGCTTTTCTTTTAATTCCTGTGACATTTTTATTATTGTGTCCCGTTTCTATTTTAACTTTTTTGGATTTTTAATGAAGAAAAAATCTGAGGATCTCATATTTATATTCCAAAATGAACGATATTTCCGGTCATTGTTGATATTTCTTTTTCATCCGCATATTTCAAATCAAGTACATTTTGCGTTATTAGGAGATTATTAGGTAACTTTTCTATATTGCTCTTGACGTCTGACAAATAACCGTTCAACGTGTTTTCATAAGTACTTCGAACTGAACTACTAATATCTTCGGGTACGAGCTTATCAATTTCTTCAAAATCCTGTTTCGAAATTGAAAAATATTCAAAAGAAAAAAACGGAACCCTAAATGCCTCAAACGTAAGTACTTTCTTCTTTTGAATTAAATCTTTGAGCTGTTCTCCAGAAAAATTTATAATATTTTTTTTAATCTCCTCGGCTGGAAGCGGGGACGAAAAAAATCCTGTCTCGGTTTGTGGAAACCGAAAAACACCCAGAAGTCGTTCATCATCAGTATACTGAATAACCCCGTATTCTATCTTTCCTTCTGCAGAAACCCCTTTATGAAACTCTAATCTTTTCGGCATAATGAATTTAAACACATAAGTGCATATCTTGAACTGATAACTAATGGGTTGGTGTACCTGTTTATGGCCTTTCTGAAGAACAACAAGTTCAGTCTTTTTAAACATTTTAAGCTGCTGCCAGCCGCGAAAACGCTCTCCCCAGGCGTGTTCCATAGACTCTGAAGCTCGGAGGTCTTCAGTGGTCTCTAAAGGGCCTTTTTTCTCATCAAAAGGATCGTCAATATAAACTCCAGGGATAACTTGATTCATTAAAATCCTGTCAATATAAACTCCAGGCATAACTTGATTCATTAAAATCCTCTATTATATACTATCATGTAATAAGAGAAAAAATAAACCTATCAAGCAACAATTTTTTACAGGAAAAACCCCTGAGGCCAACCTCGACTTGGCCTAGGCGATCTAAGCACTGGACTATTAGGTCTTTACCAAACGATTGAGCCCTCGGAAGATATTTGGTTTTAATCAAAAACGGGTGTATATTAAGTATTTCGCCGATGCTTTCCGGAGGAATTTTTACCTCAAACATAAGAATCATGCGATACAATTTTTCAAAATAGTGACTTAAGAAATAAACCAACCCATCTAAATCATCATTGTTTTTTAAGTATAAATCTAAAGACTTGAAAATTTTGACAGGATCCTTCCGCAAAATATTGTCTAAAACTTCATAAGTCGACCCCGAGGCAGAATTGGTCGCGACTTTCGTCACGTCATCAGGAGAAATCGACTTAGTGACCTCTTTATAAATCATGAGTTTTTCAAGCTCGCTGAAAAGCATCAGCATGTCTGGCCCAACCTTATGATAAAGCAGGCCTTCGGCATCATCAACAAACAAATAGCCTCTTTCAGATGCTTTTGATACCAGCCACGCAGGATAATCTGGCCCAAATTCCGACATTTTATTGCAGGTCACTGGAGTACAGTAACTCAATGTATCCGTAATAGCTGGTATTTTTAAATTTGTTTCTTCTGAAATCATAACAATCAAAGACCCTGTATATTTTTTTACCAAACCTTTAAAATCAAATTTCTTCATTTCCTCAAAATGTCTGATAATAATGAGTTTTTCATCTTCGAATAAATCGGAATAAAAAGCGTTTTTGAGTGCTTCTTCGTCTCCCGGAAAAAAGGAAAACACGGGATCGTACATTTTCTTTGCGGTTTCAGCAAACAGCTCTTTCAGATAGATTTCATCCCCAGTCAGGACAAATCTTTTCCCGCGACGGTATTGAAGTTCTTTTATGGCTTCGTTAAATCTCATCCGACGAGCCCTCACCCTGAACAAAGCTGTGGGCGAGAATATAATCCCGGACGACATCCCTAGGTCGCCCGAAAATTCCCTGTGAAAAATCTGCTCTTAATGTTCGCTGCACCGTTCCTGTTGTAATCATATCTGCATTTGCATTAATTTGAGGAGCACCAAGCCCCGTCACACCCTGAGGTTCTACCAACCAAGGCTCAGGGCCGCCGGAGCCGCCCTGTCCGATTCCTGAATTCAAATTAATAATACATTTCGATGTGTTACTACTCTGAGGATCAATTTTGTTTTTAAAACACCACCGACTTATTAAATTATTTATATCTGTAATAGTCTCACACACTAAAAATTCATTATGAAAATCCGTATTATAACAAACAAGATCCCAAGGCAACAACCCGTTGAGGTATAAAGCAGCACCAGCAGGAACACTAGGACCTAAACTATAAATGAAATAATTTTCATCTCCCAGCCAAACTCTATAAAAAGGTCGAGCTATTCTAATATCACAAGAAATTTCCGACTCTGACACACTACCCCACACAAAACTAAATGTTTTTGCATAATCTACTCGTACAAACTCTATTTTTTCTTTTATTACTTGAAGAATTATTTTATTTTTTAATATATCATATCTATTAGATTTACAAAAAGGTAACACAAATTCTCCTGTATTATAATCAATTTTTCCTTCGGGTTCAGAATAAAACCAAGTCGGAGGTTTTATAAATTTTATCGACCCTTTCATATTATCTTCAAACAACCAGTCTTCGTCTTGTAGAGCAATTTTCAACGTTCCTGGAACAATAGCACCACCTATTTGAAAACCCCCATCAAATAGTAAAAGTTTTTCTTTCATTTTAACACCGGCCAAATTTTCATTAATGAAGTTTTCAAGGCAGTGCCAACATTAATATTCAATTTCAAATGTCTTTTTATCTGCATAAGATTGTTAATAAGCAATAAAACAGCTTTGTCGTTAAACTTCTCTAAGGCTTTCTGTAAGTCTTCCCGGCGATCCGAATAAACAACTGCCTCAAGCGAATTTTTAAATAAAAGAAGATCGGTCAAGATCAAAATAAGCATATCAAGAAAAAATGGCAGATCATCCTGCTCTATTTTAGCTACATAATCAAGAACACTGAGAAAATCTCTTGCGGCTAATAAAGACACAAATTCGACCGAAGCGTCGCGGTATTTCAAATATTGTCCGGCATTTGAAAAAACATTAACAGATGACCCTGTTCCAAGCCACCCCAAGACTCTGGCCTGAGGAAGATCATAACCCAACTTCTTCCATAAAACATTGGTTGTCATTTCCTGATTTAATGCATTGAATTTAACCTTAATACAACGTGATTTAATGGTGGATAGGACAAGATTGATATTTGCCGTCACAAGAATAAAAGTGTAGAAAGATTCCTCTAGAATTTTTAGAAGACGGTTTGCAGCTTCAATGGATATAACATCAACATTATCAATAACGATTGCCTTGGTTTTAGAAAATAAAGGAGCACGTGAAACAAAATCTATTAAAATATTAATATCATCTATTAATATTTTTCCGC
>Ga0315291_10006983_pt1 | contig 13999 bp, 10 predicted proteins | sample YL17G12_20_MG_FD_203070 | JGI IMG/M metagenome (GOLD analysis project Ga0315291, IMG submission 203070) | Sediment microbial communities from Yellowstone Lake, YNP, Wyoming, USA - YL17G12_20 | ecosystem: Environmental > Aquatic > Freshwater > Lake > Sediment | place: USA: Wyoming | collected...
CGGTCCGGGTATGATTTACGGCCTTCCACACGCCCCTGTGGCGTGCGGTGAGCGAGCAGGCGTGCCACCACCGCCATTTGGCAAGAGAGAGAGAGAAATGCGGGGCCAACGCTCCGACGCACGCCTGCTGACGCCAACCTCATCAACCAACCCTCACATCTCCCTCTCCCCCTCTCTCCCCTCCCTCCTCCATGCACAGCATCCTCAACGGCGCCCTCTTCCACGAGCCCTGCGTCGGGTCCGCCCCCGGCCTGGCCGCCTGCGTGCTGGTGCGGGACGTCGAATTCTCGTCCACGTCCGAGCGGGACTTGAGCCCCTTTTACGGGCGGCTGCACATTGCGTACGTGCCCGGGACCAGTGGCGTCGTCCTCGGCCTCTCCAAGGTGGCGCGCCTGGCCAAGGTGCTGGCGCGGCGGCTGACGCACCAGGCCGCCCTGGCGGACGCGGTGCTGGCGGCGTTTGTGGGGGCGGTGCGGCCGCGCGGAGCGGCCGTGCTGGTGGAGGCGCGCGCGGTCGGGCGGGCGGGGGCGGCGTCCGCTCCGGGCGGCCCCGGGCTGGTCGTCACGACAGCCGCGCACGGCTGCTGCGCGGACGGGCTGGGCGGCGGACCCAGCGTGACGGAGGTGCTCTCCCTGCTGCGCCTGCGGGGCGCGGCCGCGGGGGGGACGGCGCCTCTGCCGGCGTCCGCGTCGGTGGGGGCGCCCTCCGGTGCCGCCAGGGCACAGGCCGCCACCGCGCCTCCGCCGCCCCTGCCGCCCCTCCCGCCGGCCAACGGCGACGGATCCCGGGGGTTGGGACCCGCTCCCCACCGCCCGACCAGTGGAGGGCACGCGAATGGCGGGGCAGCGGCGTCGAAGGCGACGGCGGCCGCCGCTGCGCCCTCCCCGCTGGCGGCGCCCGGGCCCACGACGCCCGACCGTGGCCCGGGCGCCTCCTCCTCTTCCGGCAGCGGCGACGACGAGCACGACGACGACGGCGACCCTTCCCGCGCCTACGTCCACGCGGGCGAGGTCCTGCGGGCCAACGGCCACGGCGGCGGTGGGGGCGCCTCCCTGCCCCGCCCGCCCTCCGCCGCGGCCGGCCTCCACCTGCGCGGCCGCGGTGGCGGCGGCTGTGGCGGCGGCGGGAGCGCGCCCGCCAAGGGGGCGGGCAGCGCCTCCCCTCCCCCCCCGCCCGCCTCGCCGCCCTCCACCCTGGAGCCCTGCCCCGCCCGGCGCGGGTCCGTCTCGGCCGCGTCGCGGTGCGCGATGGTGGCCGCCGTGACGCGCATGCTCTCCCTGGCGGGGGACGACCCGACCCGCCCGGGCCTGCGCGGTTCGGCCGACGCCTACGTGGGCGGCCTGCTGGCCTCGACGGCCGGGTACGATGCGGACGTGGCCGGCATGGTCGCGGGCGCGGTCGCGGCGCGGGCGGCGGGCAGGAAAGAGGGTGCGGGAGGAACGGGCGGCCCGGCGGCCGCGCAGGCGGCAGCAGGGCCGCCCTTGCCGCCCGCCCCTCCCCTCCCCACCCTCCCGCCCTCCCACGCGCCCCTCCTGCCCCCGCCCTGCGTGGACGTGGCTGTCCGGTTCACGTCCATGTGCGAGCACCACATGCTGCCCTTCCATGGCGTCGCCCGCGTCGTCTGCCTGGTGGACGAGGAGGAGGGAGGAGAGGAGGGAGGGAAAGAGGGCAGCGGCAGCGGAAATGGTGGAGAGGGGGATGGAGGCCCCCGCACGCCCCGCACTCGCCGCGCCGCCCTCGACCCGCCCACCGTCGCCGCCCTCGTCCGTGCCTTTGCCCTCCGCCTCCAAGTCCAGGAACGGCTGACGCAGCAGGTGACGGAGGCCGTGCACGCGGCGGCGGGTTTCCCTAAAAAAGGCACACTCGTCGTCATTGAGGCCGCCCACATGTGCATGGTTGCCCGGGGCGTCGAACAGCACGGCTCCGCGACGGTCACAGTCGGAGCGCGGGGGGGCCTGGCGGTGGAGGGGGCGGCGAGGCGGGAACTGTTGGGGCGGCTGGCGGGCGGGTGAGGGAGAAAGAAAAGAGGGAGAAAGAGGTGTGGGTGAAGGTGGTTGATGGAGCGAGAGGTGCAACCAATTCACACAAAAACCAACAACAAACCAAAAGGTGAGAACAGCTCCCCAAAGTGCCGGCCGCCCGCTTTTGCCCCCTCCATGCCTCGCCAGGGGGAGGCAGCCCGTTGGTTGGCCTGTCCAAGGGTCGCGTGGTGGGCAGAGGCGGCTATGAGGCCGCGGTGTGCGGACCAAGCGCGAGAAGATAAGGAGCGCCGCCGCCGCCGCTGCAAAAGAAAAATCAGACTCGCGTCACACTGCTGCGCGTGACCGCCGCTCAGCCCGCCCCTACCAGGGCTCGCGCAAACAACTGAGGAGCGACCTCTGGGGATGGGGCGGTGCAACGGGTGATTTGACGCGCAACAGCTGCGCACGCGTCTTCCCCTCGTCTCTCACCCCTCTTCGCTGTCTCCTCCCTCTCCTTCCAGTTTCCTCCGTCCGCCCCCCGTCCCCTTCCTCAAAAACACAAACCATGTCCACCCCCTCCACGCCCGCCGTCCCCGCCATCGACGCAGAGGGCGCGACCTCCAAAGCGGCCACCTCGTTCAAGAAGGTGCGTGTGTGTGAGCGAGCGAGAGAGAGAAAGGAAGAAACGACAAGAGCGAGGGTGAGGGGTGCGGGCGGCGGCATCTCTCCTGGCCTCTGTCGGGGTCGGCTCACGCCCTCGGCGCACGCAATGCGGCACGCATTGTGCTCGGCGGGAGATGGGCTGTGCAGTGTCCGTGTGGGCGGCGCCAATTGCGCGGAAGTGGAGGGGGGCGTGGGCCCGGAGAGGAGAGACGAGCCGCTTTCTCTTTCGTCCGCTGGGCCGCCGCTGCTTTGTCTCTCCCTGCTCATCCCTCTTCCCGCCTGCACAAACGCTGGGACGCCCCTGGGGTGCGCGCCGCCCGCCCCATCCCAATCCACACGCCCGCTGTCTTCTTGCACGCTCACTATCTCCCCCCCCCCCTCCCCCACCCTTCATTCTCTCATTCCACCAATAGATGGGTGAGTCCCTGAAGAAATCCTTCACGCCCCGCTCCTCCAAGTCCAACACGCCCGCCGCCGGCTCCTCCCGGGCGACCACCCCTTTCTCGGCTAAGGCCCGGGACGCCAAGGACGCGGCCGTCAAGGCGACCAAGGAGGCGGCCGCGTCTGCCAAGGCGGGGGCGTCCAAAGCCGCCAACTCCGCGTCCTCGGCCGCCAAGTCTGCGGCCGCCAAGGTCGACAAGGCCGTCCACGACGAGAAGAACAAGCCGGGCTTCCTGGCGGGCCTGGTCGCCCTGGCCGTCGCCATCGGGGCGGGGTACTACGTCAAGGAGCACCGCAAGACGGCCAAGGCGTGAGAGAGGGGAGGGTAAGATGAGATTGTTGGGGAGAGTGTGTGTGTCTTTGCGCCTTGCGTCTCTCCCCTTCCTTTGTGCTGCATCGCGAGGCGGTGTGCATGGCAGAGCGGAGAGAGAGAGAGAGGGGACATGTGAGGCTTGTTCTCTCATTGTGCAATGCCAAAAGACCGCCTTTTTTGACTGCGGAAAAAAAAAAGCACACCGAAGAGAGGGTCGACAGAGATGAGAGACGGGTAGGCTGGGTTGGCCACACCGTCCAATTTCTCTTTCGGTGGGGTTCGCGCCTCGTCACCGTCAACGCCCGAGAGACTCCACGGCCCGCACGCAGCCGTCGTGCCCCGAAACGTGTTGATGGGCGTCCACTCCGCGACCCTGGCGGCGGGCGGCATGGCGGGCGTCCGCCCCCTGGCGGGAGCTTTGCTGACGCCGGTCGCCCGCCCCGCTGTTGCGTCTTCTTCGTCAACCCGCGCCCCCTCTACCCTCGTCATCGCCCGCGCCCGCTTCCTCCAGGGCCCCCTCGCCGGCGGCTCCTTTGACGACGAGGACGACTCCGAGCTGACCGCCTCCACCGAGTCAGCGCTCGTCGACGGCGGCCGGGGCGGGTGGCTGGCGAGGGCGCTCCGGTGGCGGGGCAACGCGCCCGCGCCCGCGCCGCCGCTGCCCACGCCCAAAACGGGCGCCCTCACCGCCTCCGTTCCAGTCTTCGACCTGGCCGACCCCACCGGCGCCCGGGCCCGCGCCCTGTTGGCCTACGTCCAGGGCGTCTCCCCGGGCGAGGCCGTGGACGCCTTCTCCGCGACCGCGCCGGCCGAGGCCGTGGAAGCCGCGCGCGCCGTCAGCTCGGGCCTGGTGGGGGCCCTCCCCCGCGCGTTCACCGTCTCCATTGCCGCGGCGGACGAGGACGTGGGCCAGCTACTGTACTCGTCCCTCCTCACGGGCTACCTGATGAGGAATGCGGCGGCCCGCCTGGAGCTGGACAGGCAGCTGCTGACGCCGGCGGGTGCCTCACCCTCGCCCTCGCCCCCCTCCTCTTCTTCCTCTTCTTTTCCTTCTCCTTCCCGCCTGGCCACCTCTCCCTCCTCCCTCCTCCCCGGAGGCCTGGCCGCGCCACCGACGACCGCGGCCGCCCTGGCCGCGTCCCTGGCCACCGACGCGGGGGCGGCGGCCTTCGCGCCCGGCGTGCAGACGGATGGGGTGCGCGGGACCGCCCTCAAATGGCACGCGGGCGCGGGCGTGGCCGTGCGCGTGGACGCGGGCGAGTACATTGCCGCCTTGGAAGCCCAATTGGAGGGGGCCCGGCTGAAGCTGGCGGGCGCGGGGGCGGGGTGGGCGTCCAGTGCGGGTGCGGCGGGCGGTGGCGGCGGGCCCGCCTGGCCACTCGCGGCTGCCCTCTCGGGCGGCGGCGGCGCCTCCACCGCCGGCGGCGGCGGCGGCAACGCCCTCCTCGGCCTCCTCCGCACCTCCGACGCGGCAACCCTGGCCGGCCTGACCGCCTCCGCCTCTCCCGGCGCCCTGGAGGCCGCCAACACGTTCGTCGGCCGCCTGATGGGCGGTAACAGCGCCGGGGGCGGCCCTGCAGCAGGCGGCCCAGCAGGCGGCTCGCACGCCGCGCCCGACCTGGCCGCCCTGGTCCTGCTCTCCCTCATCGTGGGCTGGGGCTTGCGGTCCCTGGAAGCCCGATTCGACCTGGACCAGGCGATGGCGGCGTGAGAAGGAGGGGAGTGCGTGTAAAAAAAGAGCAGAAGAGAGACCGTTTCATTTTTTTTCCCAACAACCTCTCACCAACATTCATTCCTCCGCCTCCATCTCGCTCCCGTCCTCCTCCTCGTCGCTGTCCTCCCCATCACTGACCTCGTCCACCGCGCCCCCACCCCCGCCCCCACGGCGCCGCCCCTCCACCTTGACCACCTTCTCCGTCGCCGCGTCCCACCGCTTGACCAGCTTGAGGCGGAACACTGCCTGGCGCTGGCCAAAGACGCGCAGCAGGGCCGCCGCGCCCGGGGTGAGGCGCTTGCCGGCCGTGCACACAGTCGTGTCCGCCAGCAGCGTAACCACGCCCCGGTCCAGCTTGACGGGCAGGCCGTGGCCGCGCAGGGCGGGTTCGAGCGTGTGGGGGAGGGGCGCGCCGGACGGGCCGTGCAGGGGGCCCGCCTCCAGCGCAAACGTGGCGGCCGCCCGCGCGCCCGCCCGGGCAAAGTCGGCGTGGCGGAAGGCGGCGATGATGGGCTCGATCTCGGACGGCGGCAGCGGCGTCGCCAGCAGCCCCGCGCCGCCGCGCAGGGCGGGGCTCAGGCCGCCCAGGCCGGCCCGGTACTCGCCCTCGCCCTCGCCGCCCGAGACCGCCACGCGCAGCAGGGCGACGCTGCCCAGGCAGAGGCGCGTCCCGGACGCCCGCACCTCCTCCCGCAGCTTTTGCAGGGGCCCCGTCCGCAGGTTGGCGTGGCGGAAGACGTACAGGGAGCCGGCCCCGGCCCCCGCGACCTCGTCGACGGCCGCGCGCGTGGCCGCCAGGACGCCCTCCTTCCAGGCCCGCCCCTTTTTAGGGGTCTTGGTCAGGGAGACCCCCTGGTTGCGCTTGGACTTGGGCATGGGGGCTGGTGGGGGTCGGGAGGGGCGGAGAGGGCGTGCGTGTCTTTGGTTTGACGGTCACTCCCCAGGATGCGCGATAAAGGGCTGGGGGGTTTGATTGAGGGGAGGATGGAGAAGAGGGGTGGTTTCCTCTCCTCTCTCTTTTCCTGTGTGCGTGTGTGTGTGGGAGTGCGGGTGCGGGGTGTGGCAGATGTGAGTGCGAGTGTGTGTGGCCCTGCTCGCGTGCGCGTTGCCTGGGGTTGGGCGGGCGGGGCAGTCCCAGCAGCCCGCCCGGGCGGGAGTGCGGGTCGGGGGGGGGAGAGGGGTCGGGGGGAGAGCAGCAGGCAGCGCCGGATGGCCCGTTTTGTTCAGTCTGGGCGCGGCCGCCTAAAAGAGTCTCTTTTCCAAGCACGCCCCCCGCCCCCGGTCTCCCCACACCTCCTCCTCATCTGCATGCGGCCAGCACGCACACACTCCAGAGCATAGGCTTCCGCCCGGACCGGGCTAGGCAGGGCTCACGGCCGCCCGATCGACCACAGGGCCCCGAGGAAGCGAGCCGCCGGGGCGGGCGGCGGCCTGCCACATGCGAAAGGCTTCTAGCGGGGCCCGCGCTTGGTGGCTGCGAAGCCCCTGTTTGGACCAATGCTACCCCCGAGGGCTGAACAAAGAGAATCACTGACCTTGCGTGTGTAGAGGACCGTGTGTGTGATGGCAAGAGAGGCAAGTGCAGAGGGTGTGTCGTCAAGAGAAAAAGATGAAGTGAGCGAAAAAGAAAGAGCACGTCGGTTCACTTGCTTACTCTGTTTTCGCGGCGCGCGCCACTTGTCTCTCTTGCGCCCGCCAAACCCACCCAGCCACAATGCCGGCCCCCTTGCCCGCACCTCCGACCGGCGACCAGCTACTGCCCAACATCAGGCGCTTGCTGGTGTCGGTCGCGCCGGCGGTGCCGACGCGGGAGGTGAGGGATATGTGGGGGGAGGAAAAAAAAGGAGGGCGTGCGTGACGGGGCGGGGCGGCGGTCTTCTTCGTCAATGCTCTAGCAACGCCCCCTCGGCACGTGCGCTCGCACACTCACCCGCACCCGCCCAACCCTCATCTCTCAGGCCTACGGCGACCCGTGCTGCACCTCGTTCGCATTGGAGGACCTATGGTGAGAAGACCGAGAGAGAGAGAGCGCGAAGAGACGTCCGAGCGGAAAAAAAAAACAGTCGGCTCGCGAGAACCCTCCCTGCTCTCACCCTCACAACCCCCTCTTCTTCACCCACAGGCACGCCATGGAGCTGTGGAGCGCGTTCGGCGTGGAAGTGCCCCTCTCCCTGGGCGCCGATGGAGAGGTAAGGCCGAGGGGAGAGGCGCGCGCGCGGCGGCGCCTTTTTTTGTTTTTTCCGTGCTCCGGGCTGGGCAATTTTTCGTGCCCACCCCTGGCCGACCATTCGCACGCGTAGCCTCACACTCTCTCTGCTCTATCCCACGCGCATGCCCCTCTAGGTCACTCAGACGTATGTCCCGTACCTGAGCGCCATTCAGCTGTTTGCGCTGGACAGGTAAGCGACGGAAGCAGAGTCTTTTTGGGTCGGGTGAAAAAAAGGAGAGTCTCCGACTCGGCGTTTAGGGACGCCGCCTGCGACCCCGTCACCCCGCCCACTGCCCCACCGTCGCCCCCGGTTCGCTGGGGATTCGGACGAACTAGGCAATGGGCGTGAGGGTGGGAGATTCCAGGTGGAGCATTGTGGCCGTATTGCCCGGTTTGAGGGGAACAGTCGATGGCGCGCTGTCTCGAGGAGAGAGCGGAAAAAACACTCACGCTCCTACCACCATCCCCCAGGCGGAAAGGCGGGCGCCCGCCCGGCGAGTCGGACGACGAGGGCGGCGTCAACCCACGGGCGTCCACCCCGCCGACCACGACCGCAACACTAGGAACAGCAACAACGCCCGCCTCCGCCGCCGCCGCCGCCCGCGCCCCCGCCCCCGCCTCCCCCCCCCCCTCCTCGGCCTGCTCGGACTCGGAAGCGTCCGAGTCGGCCTGCCCCTCCCTCGACGGGTGGGCCGCCTCCGTCCTGTCCGCCGCGCCGCCCCCCGCCGGGGAGCCGCCCCAGGGACCGCCCCTTTTCGAGTGGTCGGAGGCCGCCCCACCGCACGAGCGGCCGCCCCTGACCGACCGGGTGCGGGGCCTCGCGCTGGGTGGGTGGGGCGGGGGCGGCGCCTGCGGAAAAGGCGTCGCCCCCCCCTCCAGTGGCGCGTCCCTGCTCCTGACGGCCACCTCCGCCGACCTGCACCCGGCCTCCTGGTTCGCCGTGGCCTGGTACCCGCTGTACACGCTGCCGACCGCGACGGGGCGGGCGGCCCGGGACCTGGGCGGCGCGTTCCTGACGCTGCACTCGCTCGCGCCGCCGCCGGGCGGGCGGGCGTGTGCTGCGGGCTGCGCCTGCGCCTCCCACGCTCCGGCCACGTCCGCCGCGCCCGCCGCCCGGCCCGGCCAGCCCAGCCCACCCGACTTGGGCCCCATTGCGTCCGCGGTGGCGGAGGGGCGGCGCGCGGCGGCGGCGGCGGCGGCGCCCGGGCAGGGCGGGGCCGTCCTCCTCCCCGCCTGGGGCCTGGCCACCTACAAGGTCCCCGCCGCCCCGCCCTCTCCGGCCTCCCCGCCGGGGGCGCCCCTGCCCCTGGGCGGCCCCTGGGCCGACCCTGCGGGCGAGGCCACGGTCGCCGCCATGCGGGCGGCCGCCGTCGCCTGGGTGGACCGCCGCCGGGCGCCCGCGGCGGACCTGTCCTTCTTCGCCTCGCGCGCACCGCGGGCGTGAGGGAGCGGAGGGAGAGAAAGGTGTAGAGGTTTGTTGTGGCGTGTGCTGCTAAACACCCTGTTGGTCGTCAGGCTGCTGTGTCCTTGCCGTGCCGCCCGCCCCGCCTACTTGCGGCGGCGGGTGCGTCCCCCCTGCCCCCCACCCCCCCTGAACAAAACGAGGCCCCCTTTTTTTAGTCGAGTCCCCAAACCCCTTGCTGGAGAGTGTTGTGTATCTTTTACCCTACTTTTTTTTTTACTGTTACAGTGTGTGCGCACCCGCTTTTTTGGAGAGAGGGGAGAGAGAGGGCGTGTGTTTGCATGCGTGCGAGGGCGAGTGTCCCCCCTTTTGGGGGCTTTATTGCGTGTGCGAAGAGATGAGAGGTTGGTATAGGAAACCCGCGTCGAAGGATGAAAACCAAAACCAAAACCAACATAAATACGCTGTCTCACTTGGCGAATTGACACAACACACACACGCACACACACGCACACCCTACACACACGGTCCCTGCAAGAGTTCAGGCCCTGCTACCCGTCTCTCATCAGCGACAGGCGCCGCGCATCAGAGAGACGGCAGGCGCACACTCTCTCCAAACAAGAAAAGAGAGACACACCACTTCTATGGCCGACCAAGCCCGGTCCGGCGTCTCCCGCCTGCTGGGTGTGGACGTCGCCGAGCATCGGGGCGGGTGCCGGCGGTGCGGCCAGCTCGGCCACCTCACAAAACAGTGTCGCAACCACCTGGCGGTCGGGGCGGGCGGGGTGGTCGTCGCCCGGCCGCCCGGGGCTGGTGGCGGTCGCGGCGGCGCGGGCGGCGGGGGCGGGCCTGTCGGGGACGCGGCAGCGGCAGCCGCGGCGGCCGCGACGGCCGCCGCGGTCGCGGCGGCGGTCGAGGCGACGGGAGGGCTGGCGGACCTGTCGTCGGACTCGGAGCCGTCGTCCGCCTCTGAGGACCTGCGGCGGCGGCGGCGGCGGAAGAAGGAGAAGAAGGAGAGGAGGAAAAAGGAGGACAAGAAAAAGCGAAAGCACCGGCGGCGCTCTTCTTCCTCTTCCTCTTCCGGCAGCGACAGCGACAGCAGCCGTGACGGAAAGCGCCGCCACCGCCGCCGGTCCGCCTCTCCGCGCCGGTCCAAGAAAGATAAAAACGACAAGAGAGAGAGGCGGCGGGACGATGATGAAGGGATAAAGTAGACGCAGGTTGGAAAACATGTGCAAGTCGAGATTATGTTGCAATCCACCATATATCCCCACGCCGTTTTTCAAGACGCCGCCCGTGCATACCCCTATCCCGCCCTAGCGCGCTCCACCAATCCCACTCACCGCACGATTCCCACGCTCTGGTAAGGCCTGGGACGTCCTGCACCGGCCTGGCAGTGGCTGCACCCAAATAAACACTCTCCACAATCGGGCTGCGCGCTCCTTGTCGCTGCCCTACCAGCCCGGGCACCGCCCATTCCACGCTCCAACCACGCCAGGCCCACTCAACGGGCCCGTGACAAGACGCACAGGGGGTTGACTTTGTGAGGCGCCCGAGGCCTATCTCGGAGGCGACCTGAGTGGCACCCGCCTTATTTCTTTCGCTCATTTTTTCCACTCATTTCAAACAGCTGGCGCCCTCTCGTCACAGAGGGCTACCCTTGTCCCTTTTTCGCCCACGCGTATAAAAAAAGGGCGCAGAGAGTGGGGGTGAATGAACATGGGCGTCCACTCCTCCCCTTCCAAGGCCGCCGTCCTGGCCGCTGCCGCCGAGGTCGCGGGCGCCCCCCTCAGCTCCAGCAAATGGCACCTCGGCACGCCCGCCGGCCTCGAACGCGCGGCGGCCCCCTGGGCGGCCGTGGCCAGGCAGGACGGGGCCGCCGCGCCGTCCGCCGGCAGCCCGGCCTCCTCCCCGCCCGGTTCGCTGCCGCTGCCGCTGACCCTGGAGGACGCCATCGACGCGGTGGCGGACGCGGGCCAGCCTGCAGGTAGCCGGCGGGAGGCGGCCGCCCAGCAGCAGCAGCAGCCGGCGTCGGCGCCGGCCTTCTGGAGCGGGCGGCGGGCTGGGCGCACGCAGCGCGCTGGCGCACTGGGCGGCGACACGGCCGGCTCGGACCGCACCCCGCCCTCCTTCACGACGCCGCCCTCGACGGCGAGCCCCGGGCGGGCGGGCGGCAGCCTCCGCACCCTTGGCGCCTCCCACGACCCGCTCTCCCTGGCCACCGCGGAGGCGGCCGCCGTCCTCGCCCGCGTCCGGGCCGCGGCCGGCGCGGCGGTGGGCGGCCCCGGTGGCTCATCTTCGGGCTTGCCTCCCACCGCCCGGGCGGCCCTGCTGGGGGCGCTGCCCTTGGACGAGCACGGCGGCGCCCTGTTCAACCCGTGCATCGTGCTTTTGATGGCAACTGCCCTGGGCGGCGCGGGCCCTGAGGGCGAGTCCGCGTCCGACCCCGTCCCCGTCGACCTGACCCCCCCGGGTGCACCACCACCGACGCAACGTCGCCGGGTGCAGCGCCTGGCAGAGGTGGCGGCCATGGCCCGGGCTGCCGCGCTATTGCATGGGCGGGCGGACGCGGCCGGGTTGTTGATGGGTGGGTGGCTGGGTGAGCCGGCGATGGTGGGTGCGCCGCCTGCGCCGCCTGCGCCCTGGCTGGCGGCGCTGTGGTGTTGCGGGCGGCACAGGAAGGAGGAGGATAGCACTGAACCGCACCACGCTGCCCGCCCTCAATCCCGGCAACCGTCCGCGGCCGCCGTCCTGGCGGGTGACTTTCTCCTCGCCCGGGCCGCGACGACTGCCGCCTCCCTGGGCTCCGTCCGCATTGCCGCCCTGGTGGCGGCCTCCCTGGAGGACTCGGTGGCGGGGGCGGCCATGGCGGACGCGAGTGATGGCGGCAGTGGTGAGGAGCGGGCGTTCCGCCCCAGCCTTGACGCGGCGGCGGCGCCCCAACAACCACGGCCTCGACCCTCTCCCACCGCCACCGCCACCGCCACCGCCACCGCCACCGCCACCGCCACCGCCACCGCCACCGCCACCGCCACCGCCACCGCCACCGCCACCGCCACCGCCACCGCCACCCACACCCAGGCGTCCGCCCTGGGCGCCTACATCCGCCGCGCCTTCCGGACGGGCGGCGCGTTCTTGGCGAACGCCCTCGAGGCTGCCGCCCTGGAGGCGGGCTGGGGAGGCGGGCTGGGGCCGGCGAGCGTGGGCAGTGGGGGTGGTCGCCCGACAGCCGGCAGCTCCACTCCCTCCTCCTCCACCGACAGCGGCGTGCCGGCCCTGGCCCGGGCGTACGGCATCCACCTGGCCCTGGCCCGGGCGGTCGCGGCAGACGTGGCAGACCACCTGCCACCGCCCGTTGCCGCCCCTGCCTCCCGCCCCCTCCTCCCGCCGCTCACCTCCCTGCGGGCGGGCCTGGTCACCGCGCCCGTCCTGTACGCGGCAGAGGAAGCGCCCGAACTATTGTCCTACCTGAGGAGCAGCAGTAATAACGGCGGCAGTGGCCGCCGCATGGGCGGCCCCTCCTCCCGCCCCACGGGCGAGCGCGCGGCGCGCCGGGCGGCCGCACTGGTCGAAGGCACGCGCGGCCTGGCCCGGGCCGCCCGCCTCGCCGCACACCACGCCCGCCTGGCCGTCGACGCGGTGCGGGCGCTGCCCCCGCCACCCACGGCCGGCACCAACACGGAGGCCGTCTGGGCGGCGCGGGCGGCCCTGATCGGGGCGGCCCGGCAGGTGCTTGAAGGGGCGTCCGCGGCGGGCTGGCAGGGTGTTGGGAGCGGCGGCGGCGGCGGTGGGCGCCACCACCGCAGTGGCAGCGCCACCACGGACAGCCGCTGAGAATGCGGGTGACCAACGAGCGCCCTCGTGCTTTGTAAAATATTAGAAAAAAAAAACGCAACACAACAAACACGTACCCTATCACTCCTCGGCCGCGTCCCAAAACCGGTCGCCGTCAACTGTCACCACCTCCTGGATGCTCCCATTACCGCCCCCCTTCACGGGCGAGCCCGCGAAACAGGCTCCTAGGGTCGCCAGGGCCGGGTAGCGGCGGGGCGGGGCGGGCGAGGCTGCCACCTTTGCCGGCAGGGCGGCCCCCTGTCTGCCGTCCTCCGGGCTGCCGCCTCCACCCCCGCCCCCGTGGCCGTACAAGGACGACGCCGACGAGGGCCGGCCATCCCTGCCCGCCTCCACCACCGCCGCGACCTCCTCCCCCTCTTTCTCGCCCTCCCCTAGCAAGCCCCCCAGCCAGGCCAGGGCCTGCGCGGCGGAGGTGGTGAACAGGGACTCCACCGTCGCCGCGCCCCTAGTCTTGAGCGGCCCGCCCACCCACCGGGGCAGGACGGGGGCGCCGCAGAACTGTATGAAGCACCCGCCACCACCACCACCACCGCCCCCTACTACGCCTGCGTCCACTGTGATGGTGTGGTGCATGAAAGTCACCCACGGCCCGCCGCCCGCGGACAGGGAGACGGCGGTGGCGAGGATGAAGGGCGGCGGGACGGCGGCCTGCCCGCCCCCCACCAGCGCCCCCACCGGCCCGACCGTCCGTTCCTTGACCTTGACAAACAGGGCAGCCTTGTTAGTGAGGGCCGACCCCAGGGCGGACGTGTGCGCGGGGGCCGGGCTGAAGGTGACCGTCCGGGCGACGCAGCCGGGGGGCATGGTGGAGGCCGCGCTTGCCCGCCCGCCCGCCGGGGGGGAGGCCGCCGACGCGGAGACGGACCCGCGGATGGCGGCGTACAGGGCGGCATCGCGGCCGGTCGCGGGCTCCCAGGGTTCCTCCTTGATGTGTTGGAGGTCGCCCGGGCCGGCGTGGCAGGCGACGAAGGCGCCCGGCGCGAGGAGGGCGGCGGCGGCGGACTGCAAGGCGGGGGAAGCAAAGGGGAGAGAGAGGGAAAGGAAGTTGGGAGAGGTTGATCAAGGTGGCGCTCTGGCGAGGCGGGCGCCTTTTCCGATTTCGCGTCGCCCGCTCCACGCCCTGTGTATCCACGCCCGCCCTCCGCTCGCTCACCTCTGGTGTCGCAGTGTAATGCCTGAGCCTGGAAGGGCCCATGGTGAGGGGGTGGAGGGGTCGATCGGAATGAGCGAGCGCGCAAACAACACAATTAACAACAAGGGGTGCGAGAGAAGAGCGTCTTCTCGCCGCACACGCTAGTGTGGGAGTGGAAAAAAGCTTTTCCGCAGCGTTTCTTTTTGCACCCCGTCCTCAAAGGCACGCGCGCGCACACACGCACACACGAACACGCGCTCCATTTGCACCCCCAAAAACACACACGCACGCACCAACCCCTGCCTGCCC
>Ga0315291_10006985_pt1 | contig 13997 bp, 17 predicted proteins | sample YL17G12_20_MG_FD_203070 | JGI IMG/M metagenome (GOLD analysis project Ga0315291, IMG submission 203070) | Sediment microbial communities from Yellowstone Lake, YNP, Wyoming, USA - YL17G12_20 | ecosystem: Environmental > Aquatic > Freshwater > Lake > Sediment | place: USA: Wyoming | collected...
TTGGCATACTGGCCCATGAACATTCAGAACACGTTGACCATGGTATTCGAGCTCCATTTCATTTCCAACCTCTTCATGAGCTCGAAACGTGTCGAACCAGTCAGCGTACGTGAGATCCTCACGCTTTCCCACTTCAGAATGAGACTTCATCGTATTGATAAAGTTCCGAAATGATGTGAGTAACCCATCTTCGAAATCGTCAATTTTCATACCTATATTATCCTCAAATTTAAAGGGTAGTTCATAGCCTTTGATTCCCAAACGCGGCGCACCACGTATCCCATCGTTTCAGCAGCACGAGTAAACGATTCATCAATTCGAAATTGTTGTTTCATCTTCGATGTCAGTTCATGTTTCTCTGGATTACCGTGCCAATAGTCGCCATCAAATTCAACGAGTATAGTCCTTGATCGATAGGATCTCGTCTTCAAGCGTAAGCTGTCCCGCCCCGATCCAACCTCGTTGGGTCATGACGAGATGATCTGCAGTGAGCTTGATGACACCCAGGTCAGTGTCAAGTTCAATCACGTCTTTTATACCATTGCAAACCGCAGCAACGATTTCGTCCTGTTCGAGCTCACCAGTCTCCTCGTTGTATGAAGGAAGGGTAACGCCAATCAGATGATTGTCTACGATTTCTTTGATCGCGATTTCACCATTATCAATCATCACCTTCGCATCGCCAGTCAAGCACGAGAACGTCTTCTTCAGAATTTCATTGATCCTCACGTCGCCCCAGTCCATCTCTTTTCCTTCACGAGCTTCCAGGTAAAGCTTGTCAACATTTGCAGCAAGAGGTCCCGGGCGATAGATTGACGTCAGTGTTGCGATGTCAATGATATTCTTTGGTTTTGCCTTCACGAACAATCGTTGGGCACCCTGTGATGTCAACTGGAAGATACCTGCCCAACGAGCCTTTTCATAGATTTCATATGGCTTTGGATCGTTGAAATCGATGACATCCGGTGACATGTGTCGTTCGTACCAATCTTTTACTTCATCGAATGTTGGGTTCTTGTTTCCCGCTTTTCTCAAGATCAGTTCGATCGTACGCTCGATGAGCCTCAGCGTTTCAAGACCTAACAAGTCATACTTGATGAAGTTTCCAATGTATTCAAGGTGCTTGAAATTCACACCTTCGACCCATGGTGATTGCGGTTCACCACCGGAAGTGATCAACGGCATCTTGTTCGGTAGATCATCACACACAAGCACGCCGCCGGCATGGCGACCAAGAGACCTGTTTTGTTTGAACAGGACCTTAATGGATTCCTGCACCTGTGGGTACTTTTCCATGAAGTCCCTGAATGAAGGACTATACTTCATTGCATCATCATACACGAGAACGAACAAGTTCTTATCATCACCGTGTTTCATCGTTGCTTTGCGAACTTCGTCTTCAACAGTGCGAGTGGCAGCATTCGTTTCATCGAATGAAATGCCATAAAACTTTCCGATGTCCTTCACAAGTGTCTTTAATTTGAACGTGTTGTAATTCGAAATGGGAACGACATTTTCAAACCCAAAGAAATTTCGAAGTTGTTCTAGAACCTTGTCACGGTCGGAGAGATCGGTGTCAATATCAGGTGCACCTTTCCTGTATACGCTTAAGAATCTTGCGAACGGAAGATCCCATTTGAGTGGGTCAAGATCGGTAATGTAAAGAACGTAATTAACGAGCGAACCCCCACCGGAGCCACGACCAGGACCCACTAAAACGACCTTTCGTGCGAGTTCCATGATTTTCTGATACGAGATGAAATAATCTGAATTTTTCATCTTCTTGATGACGTTCAGTTCTTCCATCAAACGGTCAACATATTCTTGATTATCGTCAAGCTTACGCTTTCGAAGACCTTCAAGACAGAGCTTGACAAGGTAATTGAACGATTTCAAGCCTTTTGGGATCAGTCTTTCGTTTGGAAACTTAGGTGAACGATCAGGAGGAATTTCACCAATGATTTGGTGTGCAATCACGTGTGTACGCTCGATAGCATCAATGATCAAATCATCGTCGTAAAAATCAGTTCCATCTTTTGACTTTTTGTACTCTTCCCAAACCTGCATGGCGTTCTTTGGATAGAGCTCACATTTAAGTTCATCCTTTGACGTTGGCAATGAATCGGGCGAATATGCTTGGTAATTCATGAACCCAAGCTTCTTATACAGTTCGCGTTCTTTCCAGACGTCTGGATTGTAGTAATGCGCATCGCAGGTGACAATTAGTTGATCAGTGACACCAGCTCGTTTTGCAAACTCAATGATCGCGCGGTTTACGAGGTTTTGTGCAGGAAGCCTGTTGAACTGCAACTCGAGAAAGTAATTTCCATGACCAACAGCATCAGTCATGAGTTGGTAGCTGTTTCCCACTGACGTTATGCACTTTTCAAGCAAGGACGGATCATTGAGAAGCTTGTCGTTCAATTCGTCAAATTTGTACTGTTGAACCTCTTGGAAGATGTTAAATGCCGGAAGTCCTCCGATGCACGCCGAAGACACGATGATGTCGCCTCCTTTTGCTGCCTCACGGAGGACGCTCGTGTCAATTCTAGGAAATCGATAAAACCCATTCAGATATCCTTTGCTTACGGCGGCAAAGATTTTCTGGAGGCCTTTCTGGTTCTTTGGAAGGATAACAAGATGATGCCTCCTGTTTAGCGGGTTGAAATGTTTTGATGACTTTGTCTCATCTTCGTTCTCAACAGTGAGAGCGTTTGTCATTTCAATTTCTTCTGTTTCATCAGAAGAATCAACAGTAACAACAATTTTGGTTTGAAGTTTTTCTTGTTTTTCGGCGAGTTTTTTCGCAAGTTTCTTATCATCCTTGGAAGCATCGTCGGCTTCTTTATCACGTTGCCATTGTGCAAGATCAGGATGAAAATATGCTTCTACACCGGGAATGTATTTGAAAGGTGTATCTTTATTTGATTTGTTCCAATTTTCTACCCATAGTTGAGCATGGGCATAACTTGACATGTGTCCATGCTCAGTAATTGCATGAGAATCTAATCCATTTTTGATGCACCATTCAAAGTGATCATTAGGATAACCAAGACCATCAAACGTAGTCCACTAAGAGAACCCAGTATGATTGTGCAAACTAACAAATTGTTTTGGCACGTGTACTGAGTTCTCTTTTACCTCCTTTTTTTCATTGGATGACATGTACTTACATTACTATTTCTTTGTAGGCTTTTTCACAGATTTCTTTTTTGTTTTACTGTTCAACAACCTATCGAACCTGGTTCGCCTTTGATTACATTTCTATTAATAAATTCTTTCATTGCATAATTGTAATTCGTTTCATAATCAAGAAGAGAAGACATCAACATCAATTTTTCATTGCTCATACTTGGTAAAAATTGCTTAATCAATTTTATTACGGGTGCAGACATAACAACAGTCTTTTGTAGCTTATTTAGACTTTGACCAAATTTGCCAATGTTACGACGATGATCTTTCATAGATTCTTTATTTTCAGCAAACCATTCTAGTGTATTAACGACTTCGTCAGCAATTTTATTAGCTGTTTCTTTTGTAACAGTCGTATAATGTTTTTTATTCATATATTTGAATAATCTGTTAATAGTCCACTGTGACGTTCTCCAGTCATGTACGTGTAGAGTATTAATTTGTTCTAGTTCTAACCATTTTTCTGGGATTGTTAATGTTGTATCAGTCAAGCCAACCATAGAATTATAAATGTCAAAACGTGACAATTGCTCATGCATTGGCAATAAAAATTGCTTTATAACTTGAATACGAGTGGTACCTGCAACAATATGTTCCAACGCACAACCAGTAAGTGTTGGTTCACATGTGAATAACTCCTTATTCCACATGTTCAATCTGTCTGGATCATTCAGAAATGAATTCAATTGATCGATATTTGAAAACCAAACATCAATATCACCATGATTTACTGATGAATAATGATTCTGCGCCACAATTAATCCATTGTATTGTCCAACGTGATCTCTAATTGCATATCTAATGTCACAATCATCTTCGTCGTGATTCTTAAGAAGATATTCACAACGGGCAACAACAATACCAAATCCACCGGCAATATATCCACCATGCTTAAATGCAATATTTAACAGTTCACCACCTGGTGAAGGTAGTGCACGTAAACTTACTGAAAGTGGCTCACGAAGTTTTGTTTCAATAAACTTGATTTCATCAATGGTCATAATATGACCATAATATGTAATTTATTTAATTACACGTAAATTTTAAACAAAACTTCAATGAGAATATTGTCTATAACTGAATCAGTGAGATTCAGCTTCTGCAATGCCTGGCAATAGTATTGCAATTGCTGCAACGCCAAGCATCGTAAGATCGCCAGATGTTTGAACGAGACCAGCTTGTTCAGCCAACTTTGGAAGTGCGGCCACGATAACAGGTAATGCAATTGTAATAACCCTAGGAAGTTTATCCCAGTATGGTTTACAAATTGTGGTAAGCTTTGTTAAAGCTAAAAGACCAGCAGAAACGTATGCAGCAATTTCAATAGGTGATAGACTCATATTATGAATTCCTTCATGAATAAATATCGTTCACTTGACTATTTGTCTGAAATAAGAGATCGTCTTCTCTAGTCCTTCTTTAATCTGGACCTTTGGTTCCCATCCTAAAAGATTCTTTGCTAATGTTATATCCGGACATCTATTTGTGGGATCGTCAATCGGCATGGGTTCATTTTTGAACTTGTCGGTGCCTATCATTGAACTAACGAGACTGGCTAATTCCTTGATTGTGAATTCATTAGGATTTCCAATATTGACAGGTGACTTAGGATTCTCTTTTAGATCTCCTAGTGCCACAATACCAGCAATTAGATCATCAACATAACAGAAGCTACGTTTCTGTTGACCTTGACCATAAATCGTCAGTGGCTCATTCTTCAACGCTTGTCTAATAAAATTACTAACAACACGACCATCATATTGATCCATATGAGGTCCATATGTGTTAAAAATTCTAACAAGTCGTACATCTACACCATATGAATTCAAATAATCATAACTTAGAGCTTCAGCGCAGCGCTTGCCTTCATCATAACATGATCTAGGACCATAAGAGTTCACATAACCTCTATAATCTTCACGTTGAGGTGAACGATCTGGATCACCATATACTTCACTTGTTGATGCATGGACAACTTTGGCACCCATCTCATGGGCAAAATCTAAAACGTTAATAACGCCTGTGGTACATGTTGATGTTGTAAATAACGGCATATCCTGATAAATTGGTGGTGATGCAGGACACGCAAAATTATAGATTAAGTCAATTCTTTTGCCATTTTTGTTAGTTATACAATCATATAAACAAGATGGGTCACAAATATCTTCTCTACTTAAAGAACTGTCATTATTTTTACATAATTGTTCAATCAATTTAACGTGTTCACTATCAGGAGAAGATGACACAAAGCAGTCAATACCTAAAACAAAATCACCTTGTCTCAAGTGATGTAACATCAAATGAGAACCTAAAAAACCAGCTGCGCCAGTTATAATAATGTTTTTCATGTGTTTATCTTATCACCCAATTGTCACAGATTTTATGTTTAATTGTTCTAAGAACAACTTGAGTAAAACTCTTGCGATGTCTTCACAGTTAACATTGTCAACATTATTAAACCAAAATTCTAACGATTGTTTGACTAATGATGTAGCAACCTGTAAAACTAACTCATTTTCATTTTCTGAAGGTATATGAAGCCCGGCTTCAGTAAATCTACTAAGAATTGACAAAGCTTCATTTACATATGAATCATTATTACCAAGATTCATTGGATTAAACTTCATAAGAGTAACTGCAAACCCTTGAAGCAATTGTGATTTTAATGATAATGAACTTTCTAGTAGCATGATGAAATTTAATTCATCATCTATACATTGTTTCATGTATATTTACAGTTATGAAAACGATTTATGAAATGCTTCTTGAACGATTTGGCGAGCCAATTGTTGACTCATCTATAGATCAAGACATTACTGATGAACGCAATGGAAATCGTGGACCAAATTCAAAACTTCAAAATGAAGATATTTGTTGTCAACAATGTGGTTCAATGCCTAAAAAAATTGGCGGCAGATGTTGTAACAATTTGACTTAATCAGATTGTTGTTGACATTGCAATTTTGTTAAGCGTTTGATTAAAATCGACAGTACCATTTCTACTTGCAACAATAGATTCAATTTTTTTCTTGGTTATATTGTGTTTTGCTCTTAATGCATTTGTATTCACGGTTGCGCCAGAGATTTTAACGTTCATCCAAGGTTCTTCCCTATCAGAAATAATTGGTGTTTTCTTAATGTCTTTTCGAGACATATAGTTCTTCCAAATATTCATTGCATCAGGAGTAATCGAATTTTGATCTGGAATTAATGAAAGTCCTGTTGACATTGCAATGTCGTACAATAATGGTCCATAACCATGATCAGCTTTTGATAGATGAACTTCATAAGCATCAAAATCATGATTGAATTCCAACCACATTACACCATAAATAGCTGATAACAGCATGTTCTTCACAGGTTCACTTGGCGCAAACATATGATATGAACCAGCAATGACGTGAGAATCATATAACATAAACCAAATTGAATTACCAGATTCACTTGAATAAAGTGCAATGTTTTGTGAAACAGCTTGTTCTGCTGTCACCATCGCTTCTTTGATTAGAGATCTTAATTCAAGGATTGTTAATTTCATTGTAATTGATCATCGCGTCATCGCATCATATACCATGTCTTCTACGTAACTTTTAATTTCACTACGAGACAAAATCAGAATCTTTGACCAGCGCATCCAATTTGGATTATCATAGAAAAACCCATCGGCGGCGTCTGGCGCGGCGTCTTCAGGATCAACATCTGAATTTTCTTGAGTGTAGTTTGACCAATTATCAGCATATTTTTTCACTGCATTTTTATAAGCAATACTTGCTTTCTTTTGCGTGAGCTCACGCGCTGATTCAGCATTTGCAGCACGCTCTTCATCTTCGGCATACCATTTTGCTTTTTCAGTTTCCCATTCGCTACTTTTTTGTTTAGCGTTATTTTCAAAATCAAGTTCATATTGTGGGTGAAACTGTGACGTACGTGCTTTTTCACCTTTTGAAAGGACAATTTCACCAGTTTCACTATTAATATAATTAAGACTAGAGATTTCGTTAGCATCCATATTGGAAATCTTAGATTTTAGATCATCTTCAGACATATGAAAATTATTAAATGATTCTTTAATTAATGATTTCAATTTTTTAATATCGAGTTTTTTCATATGCAAAACCTCATGTTGTACAACGTTGTTTCAACAAATAACAGTGTCCTTCATGTACATCTTGAATTCCTGCCAAAAAATTATCTAGACCTCGTGTTAAAAGACCTTGTTCTTTCATTGAGCACACACAGTGATCAACACAACGAAGGAAACCAACTTCTGCAATTAATGACCGTCGGGCCAAATCAGACGTTTGAGGCAACGTCGAAGATGTTCCATATGTTTGCACCATTTTAGCAAGTTGAGATACTTGAAGTTTCAAATTCACATTGTCTATACTTGCTAAACCCACAGTTTTTTCAGCAAGACCATCTATTTCTTCTGCAACTGTATCATATAATCTCGAAAATAACAAATGGTCTCCATAGAATGGATCACCTTTCGTTGTCCAATGATGTGTTTGATGCACAATTGCTAGATACCTAAGACCCACGAGAATAATTGACAATTGAGAATAGGGAATGCCACTCCACTCAGCCAAATAATTTTCTGTTGCCACACCGTGGGTCGGATCGGGTATCGCGATTTGAATCTCAAGAGTTTCTAGAAATGGTTTTTTTGCCATGTGTATGACTCTTATTTATTTCAACGTAACAGTGAAAGAAATTTTTCCAATTTGTTCTGGATGCACATGCCATTCAAGTTTCATTGGTTCCTTTCCATCAATTTGCTGTCTATCTGACCAATTTTTGCAATATGAATCAAGGGCTCGCTCGTCGAGACTTCTAAATCCTTTGTTGTGAGGAAGAAAACCAACAACAGGCACACTTTCAGTCTTGACATGATCTTCACCAAGTCTATACTTTTTGAAATGTGCTGGATATACAGATTCTTTAATCTTGAAGATGTTATTTGCTTTTTCAATGAACGTTTGTGGTGACAAATTCAATTTCATTATTTCAGCAACAACATCTATTTCTTCAAGAAAATCGTGTTCACTTCCTTCTGAAAGTAACGCATTTTCATCCTGAAACTTTAACCAAGAAATTGTTTCCTTAAGTGGATTTGATTTTATATGCTCATCCTCTTTGTCTTCTATCAATTTCTTGACAGCTTTCAACAATTTCACTTCATCAATTTCAATATTTGACGTTGCTTTCATACTTGACACAAGACGATTAACTGCTTTCTCTTCCCATGCATACTCAATGTTACCACCATAATCTTGTATAAGTCTAATTGCTTTAGTTTGATACCATTGTTCACTAAGTTCTAAACCATCACTAGAACGTGATGCATCGCCCATTCGTTCTTCACCATACATGTCAAAAGGTTCATCTTGAATCTTTGGTGTAGAAATTCCCGCCTCTGATAAACATTTCTGTTTATAAATTGAACGAAGACTGTCATCACGTGGAAATTTCTTCAACATCTCTTTAATGGCATCAATTGGAACACGGCGAGCAACTGCTGCCCGAACAGCGTGATTTTTATCGTTTGATAATGTTGAAAGGTATTTGTTTGGAACAACACGAGCTACAAGCTTTCTAACGTGTGGATCACTATGACCAACATAAGTGCTCATCACAGACGAATTAAAATTCAATCTTGATGATCTACCTGTTCGTTCCAAAACATCCAACCATTCATTTGCCGCTTCGGCAATTTGTTGAGTGTTTCCATCAACGATTACAGCAGGACCCATCACTCTAGAAACTTCTAATCGTAAAGCATTTGCAGCGCGATCTTCATTGATCGCGCTTTCAACAAGAGACTGTAATATCTTTAAACTCACGCGCATGAGATAAACTCCTAGCGAGTAAGTATTGTGCTCAAGAAGAACGAATAGGCTTCTTATGTCCAGATAAACCCATTACCTTCATCCATTTACGAATTGAGTCTTTAATATCATCCGGAACAAGAACACTTTGTTTGGCTAACGATGGATCATCTGCCAGTTCTTGTTCATATATTTCTTCTGGGTGTGAACCACCCCAACAATCACTAGTTGCTTCTCTAATAAGAATTCGTAATTCACCAATAGTCAGTTTTAACACAAATTAACTATTAAGTTTAGATGTTTAAACAACGTGGAACAACCGCGCTCGATCGGCCAGCCACTTCGCCTGTTGCCGCTTCATCCACACGCGCGCGGAACAACCTTTGGAGAGATCCACGGGGGTCTCCTGGTCGCCTCTTCATCCACACGCGCGCGGAACAACCTTTCTTTTCGAAGGAAAAGAATCTCTGAACCAATGATTGAAATCAACAACATTGATCCATCAATCGGAATCCACTGCTTCATCGTTGTTGAATAGCATTGTTCGTTATGAACGACAATAACATTATTGTGGGCGTACACCCACTCGATCATGTCACCGGGCTTCATCCCGGTCACCACGAAAATGCATCTTCAAGCGCTCGCTCGATCTCCGGAGTAAACGTTTCTCCCCAAACATCGACGGGATCTGACCATTTTTTGGTCGTTATGTCATATTCCGACATTTCCACTTCAACCTCTCCTTGCCACACAGCGTGAAGTTCGGCTTCATACCGAAGAAAGGCGACAAAAGGAGTCATCCTTCGACCGAATTCCTCAATGAAGGCCTGGGCAGCCTCAGGATTTTGAGCTTTCAGTTCTGAAAACTTCAGTGTCATTTGATTTTTCATGTTAGTCACACCTGACAGCTTTTCCCGTTACGCCACACCTCTTACACTTTACCCACGAATAGTAACCTGCGATCGACATGTTCAATATGAAATTCATGCCCTCGCCGAAGGTCTGTGTTGGAGCACTGATTCGTTCCCACGCGTGTTTATTGTTGGCACACAAGCGTTCTCCACGTGAGTGCCATGCTTTGGTGACTGCTTTGAACACGTTCATGGTTATGACCTAAAACATATCATTCACGAAGCTTCATCATGATCTGGGAAGAAACATTTCCCAATCAGTATGCCATATAGATGATGCCATTGCATCCCAAAAGTGCATTGATGTAGGTACTGCTGGTTTCTTCAAAAGACGCATACCTGCTTCATCAGGTGTTTTATTTGCCTTTGATTTATTACATTGTTTACATGAAGCAACACAATTCAACCATGTCGTATCTCCACCTCTTGAACTTGGCAAAACATGATCAATTGTAATCAAGTCCCATCTAAGTTTTTCAGAACAGTATTGACATGACCAGTTATCACGATTAAACAATACTTTCTTACGAAAACGTGGTTGTTTCCATTTTTTGTTAATTTTCTTCAAAAGTCTCATTGTCGCCGGAATATGAATAACTGTTGATGGAGAATTAAATGTTTCATCCCAAATAGAAAGTTTTCCATCAGCGCCAGAAACAACTTCTGCACGACCCTTGTAATACAAAATAACTGCATCAGTGTCGCTCAAAAAATGAAGCGGCGTGTAATCGTAATTAAGAAGAAGTGCTCTTTTCATAAGAAACCTTATGTTTAATTTATATTAATATTGCCATTAATTGCACCTAAAAAAGCGAATTAATGGCAATATTATAAATCGAAATGAAATTTTCCTGTATTAGTATTCATATCACATGTTTAACCAACAATGTTGGAACCGTGAAAGATATATGACATAAATACATCACGACATAAAATTTATTTACGTAGTGATCGATTTTTTAGAAACAATATCAACTTCAATACCAACCTCAGAAAGCTTTGCTTGTATCTGATCAAGGGCATCGGTTGCTGCCTTAACCTCTTTTGAAGATGCCATTAGACGACGAACCATTTTTGCCGTCTTTTCTTGTGACCATTTTTTTGATCCATAACGACGCATTAACATCTCACAACGAATCTTACGATTAGATGCAAGTTTATACAATCTCACATAGTGTTCAAGCCATTGCTTAAGTTTTTCTACGTTTTCTTCTTGGACATTTTCTGCAAGTGTGTTGTTTTCTTGTTGCATTTTTAAATATTACTCCAACATTTCATAATTTTCAACTCAATCGCTTGATTAGATCATCAAAGTAAATTTTGTTTTGCTCAATGACAACAAATTTTCTGCCAAGCTTCTTACATGCAAATGCTGTAACGCCAGAACCTGCAAATGGATCAATTACGTAATCACCTGGATTTGTATGAATTGAAATCATTACCTCATGTAAACGCTGTGTTTTTTGAGTTGGATGAACTTTTCCTTGGAATAATTCATTTATGTCTGTCCAAACATTGGTACGTCGATAGTATTCGCTTTTTGCTGGGTATTTCTTATTGAAACCTGCGTATCCACGCTTTTCGTCTAGCAAAGGAATGTTAAACAGATGAGGTTTCTTTATTTCACCCTTAATGAGATATGCACACTCCTCACGAGTAAACAAATAGTTATGCTTTGTACCAATCGCACGTTTTTTCTTCCACGTGATTAAGTTTGCCATTTGCATTGGCGTGTTGTGTTCAACTTGCGTCAAAAAGTGGAAAAATGGCCTAAATCCAGGTTTTCCAATACCTCCCCAAACATAAAAAGCACCTCCGGGAACCAAACATTTTATTGACCAATCATTAACCCAACATGTCATCCATTGTGCAAAATTATTATCTTGTTCACATGTTTTATCCCATGATTCACTAACGATATTTCCATATGGAGGATCGGCAATAATTAAAGGTACATCACCTGTAATATCATGAATGGCATTGATAGTGTCAATTGATGTTGAATCAGCACAAATAGCATAACCATCATTAAACTGTTCAATGATCATATGTGTTTTATTCTATATCAATTAAGCCAGCTAAAGTTGGATCACCATATTCTGCTTTTCCAACAAAAACACGTAGATTTGGTGCAGGAGAATAATCTGCTTTTCCATGCGTATGACCACATAACACTGTAAATTTGATATTTGGATATGTTGACGCAGCCTGCAATAACATATCACCCATTAACTTACTAGTGAACCATGGTTGAGCATCGCTGTCACCGATTTCTCCATGATAAATATGTGCCTCAGGAAATGGAGGAAAATGTGTAAGAACAACAATATTCTTGTGATATTTCGCAGCCGATTTAATGCCATTCATTACATGAATAACACCTTCACGTGCAAGTTTCTGTGAGAAAGCAATAAGACCTGGTTTGTCTTTAATGTTACCCTCAGCAAGAAAGCGTTGACCTCCAGAATGTTGAATATAATCACGTATCATTATCCAGTCATTCATCATGAATCTGGAACGATTCGCATTACCGTTGAGACCGTCATACCAACCATCATGTCCAACAAGTGCTGTCTTTGGTGACAAAACATGATAGCCTGTGAGTTGAGCGTATTTCAAATATGCAGAAACATTCGTTAGTTCTCGCATTGACTTACGAACTGATTCAATATCACCTGAATAATAATCGTGGTTTCCAAGAACGTAATAAACTGGTCTCTGCACAATTTTTTCAAATGCAGAAAGATGATAAACGATGTTTTTTGCATCTGAAATATCACCAGTGATAAAAATACCAGTTGGTTCATTTGCAACGACGTTATGACAAAAATCAATAAATTGTTTTTCAGAGCGCAAGTGATCTAGATGAATGTCGGTTATCCAGCTGTATTTTATCATATTAAAGACCTTGTGACAAATCTAACCTAGAACACATACAATTTACATTTATTTATTGAAATTACAAATTTCACATAACAACGTCATTAATTCTTCTTTGTTTTGACAATCATATTGTTTAGTAGAAAACTCGCCATGGACGTCAATCCACTCATTAAGATCATTAATATTATCAAATGTTAGCTCACGATAGTCTGCACGAATAACAATCATCTTGCGATAATGGGGTACAAGTTTGATCATTTTCATATAAACACCATGATACACATTGGCATCATGAATCAAACACGATTTGATAAAATCAGGTGTCGGTTCGCCTGATTTACCTTGTTCTATCCATTTATCTAAAACAAGACTAGTATCTGCCAGATGACAATACACATTAACAGCACCAAACTTTTCTTTGTGTTGATGTACAAGAATCGTTGAGATTCTTGGATTCATTGAATTACATCGTGGAGACGGATGTTGCAAAGCAGAAGCAATAAACATAGCAATCGTGCTAATATCACTCCAATATTGTTTTGGAGCATTTTTGTCTGTCCAGTTTGCAAATTCAACCTGGTTAATTTTGTCGGACATAAATTATTTCTCTCCAGAATGTTTATTGAAACATATTTTCATAAGCACCTTCTTTTAGGCGGTTCTGTACGATCGGTCTAGCGAGCCAGTGAGTGTCCTGTTCAAGAATTGAACTTGTGAATGACTCGCGCACGAATTTATATCGACCTTTGACAACATGGTCTTCTTCCCACTTGATGTACAATCCTTCCATCTTTTCACTCCAATCACCTGTTGCAAGGGCAACTTTGATATCATTGTCGTTAAGTAAACTATCTCGTGATAAGACACCAGCAATCGTACAAGCATTAAGGAAATTTGCAACCCTTTTATCGGAAATAAAATTACTTTTCGTTATCATTTCCTCAAGATCAGAAAGCTTTTCAAACTTTCCCTCAGCAATGACTCTCACGGGAACAATTGTGTCAGTCTCAAGACGTGCAATTAGCGATGAACCATTTATCACTTTAGCTCGAGCTGCAGTCGACAAGAATTCATTACATCCATCTTCAATATCAAGAATATCAAATTCCATGAAATAATGAGGAAGTTCATCATAAAACATTGTGTGTTTTGCGTATAACCATTCACCATACATCACGTACCG
>Ga0315291_10006987_pt1 | contig 13994 bp, 7 predicted proteins | sample YL17G12_20_MG_FD_203070 | JGI IMG/M metagenome (GOLD analysis project Ga0315291, IMG submission 203070) | Sediment microbial communities from Yellowstone Lake, YNP, Wyoming, USA - YL17G12_20 | ecosystem: Environmental > Aquatic > Freshwater > Lake > Sediment | place: USA: Wyoming | collected...
CATTGACCTAGCGCTGGGCATTTGCAGTGGCCTGGAGGCTGTGCACCGGCTGGGAGTGGTGCACCGCGACGTCAAGCCCAGCAACGTCCTCTTGTTCGACGCAGGGGAGGACCGGGATATACCCAAGTTGAGCGACTTTGGCATCGCTAAGGCGCCCGCCATTGACGTCGCCAAGGCCCCCCCCGTCGAAACGACCCCCTCAATGGGGTCAGGCATCTGCGGCACGCTTTACTACATGTCCCCCGAGCAGTTAGAACCAGATACTGGTGTTGACTCTCGTTCCGACCTGTACTCCCTGGGCATCATGCTCTACCAACTGCTCACAGGTCAGGTCCCGTTCAGTGGCGAGGTCCAGGACGTGTTCTGGGCACACATGTATGTGTCGCCCAAGCCACCCCGGGCGCTCAGGCCGGACATTCCCGAGGCGCTGGAGCGAGTGGTGTTGCGTGCACTGGCCAAGAAGCGTGAGGAGCGCTACCAGTCCGCGGCCGATATGCACGAGGCGCTCCGGGCAGTGGAAGATATTACCGTCAGGGGGGAACGCCAGCGCAGGTTCAGGTCATTGCTCGAGCAAGGAGAGGCGCATCTGAAAGCGCGGCGATGGGAGGAAGCCGTCGCGACGTTCGAGCAGGCCGGTGTGCTGGAACCGGACGATGGGCGGGTGCGGGAGGGGTTGCGCAGGGCCCGTGACCAACAGGAGATGAAGCGCCTGTATGACCTGGGCATCCAGTGCCTGAAGGAAGAGAGCTGGGAGGATGCACAACAGTTCCTGGCACAGGTGGTCGGCTACGATCCGGACTATGAAAGGGGGCAGGCCCGTGCACAACTAGAGCGGGCGACGGAGGCATTGCGGCGGGAGAGAAGCCAGCGCGACCTGATGGTTCAATACCAGACCGGGATGGGGTACTATCACACGCGCCAATGGGCGCGGGCGGTGGCGGCGTTGGGGGAGGTGTTTGAGCAGGATGGGCAGTTTGAAGACGTGGCCGCGCGGCTGGAGCAGGCGCGCCGGTATGCACAGGCAGACCAACTGTTCGCGCAGGCCCAGCGGCACAAGGAACGAGAAGAGTGGGCAAAGGTGATTGACTGTCTCGAAGAGGTGGAGCAATTGGCACCACCCCACCTCGATGTGACCGAGGACCTAAAGTATGCCATGAGGAAACAGGCTGGGGCCAGGACGGAACAGCAGCTCGCTGAGTGGTACGCCGAGGGGATGGCGCAACAGGCAGCCGGGGACCTCGAGCAGGCCAGGGAGAGTTTCCAGAAGGTCCACGACCGTGATTCTGATTACCAGGGCGTGGCGGAGCGTCTGAGAGAAGTAGAGAAAGAACTCAATGTAGAGCGACTCTTTGAGCAGGCGTCGGAACGTGCGCAGGCCTGCGATTGGAGAGGAGCCATCGAAGCATATCGGGAGATCCTGAGGCTTGACCCATACAACCGCAGGGCGGCACGCCGGCTGGCACGGGCACAGGGCTGCTCGGCCCGGTGGGAGCGAGGGGGTCTCGTCCGGGTCGCTGTGAGAGCACAGAACTGGTGGGATGCACGGGATCGGCGTGTGAAGGTGGTCCTGGCCATCGTGTTTGTGATGATTGTCGCTACTGCGGGTGTGATCGCGGCTGTGAGATTTCCCACTCTGTTCCAGGTGGGATCGACGCCAACGCCAGTGTGCGATGGCGGCAATGGCAACTTTGAGCGCAGGCTTGAGTGTTGGCAATCGGGGGGCCAACTGGAGCGATCGCCCAGGTGTGAGGGAGGCCAGTGCTACGCGGTCCTTGGCAGCCCTGACTACAAGTGCGAGGGGGGGGTGCCGGTGGGGGAGGCCTGGATCAAGCAGCCCTTCCAGGTACCGGAGACCGTCAGCCCCACGCTGTCACTGAGATACCGCATCTTCAGTTACGACCTGGACGAGTATGACTCCTTCCAGGTGGACATCAACGGCCAGCCAGTGGGTCAATATGGGAACACGGATTGGGAGAGGTCCGATTGCGACCGCGGGGTGTGGGACTCCGGCTGGCGATTCGCCGAGTTTGACCTGAGTGCCTACAGCGGGCAGACAATCACGGTGACTCTCCACAACATCAACTCAACGCATGAGTGGTGGAACACGTGGACCTACGTTGACGATGTGGATATTCGATGAATTTCTATGGTGATTCGCGACTGGATGTCAGGTCATGTTGTTGACTTTCAGGTCGGAATGTGGTACAATCAGGATTGTCCATGAACGGCAATCGCGTTTCCATTGGGGACGCCGGATGGGCTGGTCACCTCGTGATTCGTCAAAGAAGAAGCCAAGGGCAATGCCAGGGAGAGTTGCGGTGTAGGATCGTGCTAATCCTGGGCGGGGGTACTGTTCTGTTAGACCGCATACGTGCTCACCACTATATAAAATCCAAAACGATCTCTTGAGTCTCGCCGTTGCGCTCGACTAAGAGGCGAGCGTTCGGGTCTTCCTTGATGGAACGGACGAACAGTAATAGCTTCGTCGCCCTGCGTAGCAGGTCGGCGATAGTCGTTCCTTCTCGCGCGGCGATGTTTTGCAGATTCTTGTAACTTTCCGTGGAGATCTCAAGGTTATAGCGTGTTCGGGACGTCATCCGTCTCTCCTGTGTATAAAAGGTGTAGTTTCAATACATATTATACACAGAAATGATGGGTTGTCAAGAGGGACCAGGTACCATTTGAACTGAGAGGAGTACGATGCCGGCCGAGAGTATGGACTTGCCTGGAAACACAGGTGCCCCCGAAAATAGGGGCATTCTGGCACCGGGTACGAAGTTGTTCGGTTACCGCGTGCTCGAGTTCGTGGGTGAAGGCGGTTGGGCCTACGTGTACAAAGCGCAGCACCCCAAACTACCCAAGGTGGTGGCGATCAAGCAACTGAAGCCAGAGTTGGCCGCGGACGAGGGCGCGCTCCAGCGGTTCCTGCGTGAAGCGAACATCGTGGCTCAACTCAACCACCCCAACGTGGTGACGATCTACGATCTGAAGCAAGACGAAAAGACCGGGCTGCACTACATCGTGACTGAGTTTGCGGAGAAAGGGAGCCTGGCCGACCGGCTGGAGCGGTCTCCCGGAGCACTCTCGATTGACGAAGTCGTTCACCTGGCGATAGGCATCTGCGACGGCCTGGAGGCTGTGCACCGGCTGGGAGTGGTGCACCGCGACGTCAAGCCCAGCAACGTCCTCTTGTTCGACATAGGGCAGAGCCGGGACGCACCCAAGTTGAGCGATTTTGGCATCGCCAAGGCGCCCCCCGTGGACATCACCAGAGCATCCACCGTGGACACTGCCAAAGCCTCCGCCATCGAAGTGGATACCTCGACGGGGTCAGGTGTCTACGGCACGCTGTACTATATGTCCCCCGAGCAGTTGGACCAGGCTGGTGTTGACCAGCGCTCCGACCTGTACTCCCTGGGCATCATGCTCTACCAACTGCTCACCGGGCAGGTTCCGTTCAGTGGGGAGGTCCAGGAGGTGTTTTGGGCACATATGTACGTATCGCCCAAGCCACTGCGGGAACTCAGGCCAGATATTCCCGAGATACTGGAGCGGGCGGTATCGCGCGCATTGGCCAAGAAGCGTGAGGAGCGCTATTGGTCGGCAGCCGATATGCGCGAGGCGCTCCAGGCAGTGGAAGATATTACCGTCAGAAGGGAGCGTGAGCGCAAGTTCAAGTCATGGCTCGAGCAGGCAGAGGCACACCTGAAAGGACGGCGCTGGGAGGAGGCCATCGCGGCGTTCGCGCAGGCCAATATGCTGGAGCCAGACCGCGAGCGCGTGCGGGAGGGGCTGCGCAAGGCGCGTGAACAACAGGAGATGAAGCGCCTGTATGACCTGGGTATCCAATGCCTGGAGACAGAGAACTGGGAGGATGCGCAGCAATTCCTGGCCCAGGTGGTCGGCTACGATCCGAACTACGCAGAGGGACAGGCGCGGGCGCAACTGGAACAGGCGACGGAAGCGTTGCAGCGGGAGAGAGCCCGGCGCGACCGGATGGTTCAATACCAGACAGGGATGGGATACTATAACACGCGCCAGTGGGCGCGGGCGATTGAAGTGCTGGAGGAGGTGCTTGAGCAGGATCGGGAGTTTGAGGACGTGGCCGAGCGGCTGGAGCAGGCACGCCAGTATGTGCGGGCAGACCAGTTGTTCGTGCAGGCGCAGCGTCACAAGGAACAAGAAGAGTGGGCGAAGATGGTTGACTGTCTCGAAGAAATTGAGCAGTCAGCATCCCCCCATCTCGACGTGACCGAGGAGTTGAGGTATGCCAGAAGGAAGCAGGCTGAGGCGAGAACGGAACAACAACTCGCCGAGTGGTACGCTGCAGGGACGGCTCGACTGGCAGCGGGGATGGCTCAACTGACACAAGCGGACCTGGAGCAGGCCAGGGAGAATCTGCAGAAGGTCCACGACCGTAATTCTGGCTACGAAGATGTGGTGGAGCGGCTGAGGGAAGTAGAGAAAGCACTGAATGTGAGGCGACTCTTTGAGCAGGCCTCTCAATACACACGAGCGTGCGATTATCGAGGCGCGATCAAGGTGTATCAGGAGATCTTGAAGGTTGATCCGTACAACCGCAGGGCGACGCGCCGCCTGGTGCGGGCGCAGGTCTGCATGGACCGGTGGGAGCGAGGGGGGCTGGCCCGGGCTGCTGTCAGGGTGCAGAACTGGTGGGATGTGCAGGGTCGCCGTATGAAAGTGGTGTTGGCGGTCCTGGCCGGGGTGATCGTCGTCGGGCTGGGTGTTATGGTGGCAAGGGCCGTAAATCGTCCAACTCTGCCTACGCCAAGTCCGACGCCAGCGACACTGTGTAATGGTGACTTTGAGCACAGGTTTGAGTGTTGGCAATCGGGGGGCGAATTGGATCATGCGATCAAGTGTGAGGGGGACCAATGTTATGCTGTCCTTGGCAGCCCCAAATATAAATGCGCGGGCGGTATACCCGTGGGGGAAGCCCGGATACATCAGTCCTTCCCGGTGCCACAGACCATCAGCCCTACGCTCTCATTGAGATACCGCATCTTCAGTTACGACCTGAACGAGTATGACTTTTTCCAGGTGGACGTCAACGGCCAGCCGGTGGGCCAATTCGGGAACACAGACTGGGAGAAATCCGATTGCGACCGTGAGGTGTGGGACTCCGGCTGGCGATCCGCCCAGTTCGACCTGAGCGCCTACAGCGGGCAGACGATAACGGTGACTCTCCGCAATGTCAACGGGATGCACGAGTGGTGGAACACGTGGACCTACGTTGACGATGTGGAAATCCGGTGAGGTTCTATGCAGGGCCGCCAGGGATGGAAGGACTGTATTCAGAGGCGACCGCTATACAGTTGCTTATTGTCCATCATGATCACCCCGAGGGAGAATTATGAACCTACTCAATGGCAATGGCAGCAGGCTCCGCAGGTTCGTCGCCGGGCGTTTGGGCGTTGCCTCAACCAGTACGTCAGTGACTTGCCTGATCATAGCGTGCCTGGCAGTGTTGATGATATTCTTGAGTTTTGCCTGTAATGGGCCGACGCCGACTATGCCGACACCACACCAGCGCACGCCGAACCCGCCGCCCTCCTATACTCCATCTCCGACCGTTACCCCGACACTGACGCCTACACTGTTCTCGGCGGTGACGCTCACAGAGCTGGAGAGTGGTCCAGAGTTCGACTGGGGATCCGAGATAACGCTGCGTTGGAGTTACCCCTACAGACTGCAGGACGGGGAATATTACCGGTTGAGGGTGCAGCCGAAAGGACAGCGTTCTTTCCTGTTCTACCACGACGAGGATCACTTCACTCTTCCTGACCTCTCGCCAGGGGATTACGAGTGGGCCGTCGCCGTAGTGCGCTCCATAGGTCAAGATCAATATGACCAGGTGAGCGAGGAATCTGAACCGTATAGCTTCAAGATCGCTCCACCGAAACCGGTTGTGCGCAGCGTATCGCCGGCGAGTGCTGTACGAGGCCATAGCGTGCCAGTAGTGGTCAGGGGGGAGAACTTTACCCGCTCACTGACCATCGTCATCGGTGTTCCTTTGCGGACCACGTTCGTGGACTCCACTACGATCACGGCTACGGTTCCGATGACCCTGGTGGCTGCGAAGTATCCTGTGGTCTTACAGGACGCGACTGGTGCAACCATTTCGTCCGCTCCCTCCCCGGTGTCTTTCACAGTGCAGACGCCGACGCCAAGTGTCACGCGCACGCCGGTGCCACTCAGGTGTTCTCCACCCGTGTTGGGATGGGGGGGGATCATCGCCTGCAACGTGACTTTTAAGTGGGAGTGGGCCGGGACATTGGCCGAGGATGAGTGGTTTGCAGTAAGGGTAGGAAAACTGCCCGATATACCCCATAGTCGGACCTGGACAAAAGAGCGAGAATACATATACCAACTCTGTGATGGGGGTGACTACGCATGGGAGGTTGCCATCTGCCGGGGGGAACCTGCGACAGCCGTATGTGAGCAGTTGGCTGTCAGTAAGCGGAGTGATGCCTTTTCGTTTGGGGGTTGTTCATGCTCGTCTCCAACTATTACTATTCCACCCATTCCACCTCCGATACCGCTCTAGCGATTGATGGTTGATCTGTCTATGATCACTAGGAGGGGGTGAACAATGAAAGAACCACTGCAGAAGAACCTCATCAGGCTGTTGTTGCCGTTCGGTTTCTCCTCTTTGATGCTCGTCATGTTACTCTGCGGCTTGTCCCAGGCGATAGGTGCAGAGCCCAGAGCGTTGTCCGAGACAGTGCTGCGAGAAGGAAATCTCTTTGGCTTGCTGGATTACCAGACTGGTGTGTCTGTGTGCGAGCAGACCCAGAACCTAGTGCTCAACCCGGACTTTGAGCGCAACGGAGAACCGTGGACGGACCATTGGCTTGAAGGGGGGCATCAGATTTGTGACTTCACGTATGGTGACCCGGGGCACGATAGTGCCGTTTCAGCCCAAGTCAATGCCAGTTCCCCGCGGGATGTGGAATGCATACTGTACACTCCCATTGAGAAGATTCTCGTAGAGGGTGGCAGGTCTTACGACTACTCCACATGGGTGCAGGCTAAACTTTCACAGGGCGATGCCTATTTGCACGTTACCTTCTGGAGCCGGCAGCAGAGTGGCTGGAATTACGAAGGAGATGCCCAAACCACGCCCGTGACAGACACCCACGGGACCTGGGTGAAAGTAACCGGTTCTGTAACGCCCACCATTGATGCCCAATACGCCAGGGTCGAGCTTATCCTTCCAAGCTCGAGTGTGGGCTGGGTGCGATTCGACCGCATCTTCTTTGGTCTGGCTACCTGCCTGGATATCGGCACGTATGACAACCCGGACCCGGTGAGATGTGGACAAATGGTGACCTACACCATTATCTACAGCAATACCGGCCGAGCGTGGGCTACAAAGGCGCAGGTCATAGAAACTTATGACAGGTACGTGAATTTCGAATGGGCTCAGCCATCTCCTCTTACCGGCACAACGGGCACTTGGGATGTTGGCGACTTGCTCCCTGGCACTAGCGGCACGATTACGGTTGTGGTACAGGTGGAGAATGATACAGGAGGTCAGACCTCGCTTATCAATGGCGCTCTGATCCGTAGTGATGAGACGGTGAAGCCAGTTTACACTACTACTACTACTAGCATTACAGATTGCCCAGATGGCTGTGCTCTCGCTCGTTATCTTCCCATCGTTGAGCAGCCAGGCAAACCATGTTATCCAACGGACTACGATGTGGTTTTGACGAATGTTGGCGCTTGCGGTGGTCAGGTTCACCTGACAGCAACCTCATCCTTGGGTTGGAATGTAATCATCACACCATCGTCGCCATATATTCTGACGCCAGGAAATTCTGTGCCAGTGGTAGCGAGCCCTGTTGTACCCTGCAACACGTTCAGTGGCACTGTGGATGTCACTTTGATCACTGCTACGCTCGAGTGTGGATCACCTTGTGGTGAAACGGTAACGGCAACAGCAACAGTTACCACGACTGTCATCCCGATCTGGTACTATAAGGTATACTTGCCTCTGGTTGTGCGTGACTGGCCACCTATGCCCAGGTTGTCCCCTGTTGACAACGCGGACATTGATGGCAGTTACAACATCTGTTGGAGTGCCGTAGGCCCAGCCGGTACCTACTATGTTCTGGGAGAGGCCACGAGCAACACCTTCATTGGCGCAACGGAGATTTACACCGGCACAGAGACTTGCTATCCAATCAGCAACAGAAGTGCAGGGCACTATTATTATCGCGTCAAGGTGTGCGGCGGTTGGGGGTGTGGTGGTTGGTCCAATGTGGAAGAAGTGGGTGCGTGGTGGGAGCACGAGCCTAACAACTCACGTTCAAACGCAAACGGCCCGCTGATTTCCGGCAAGAGTTACTGTGGCTATCCCAATGACGACTGGGATTGCTTCAAGATCAGTGTGGGTACTGCAGGAAAGATTACGGCAGACCTGACTAACCATACGGGCCAGGGTGTGTGGTTGCTACTATCGGATCAGGATGGCCAGTTGGTGGCCTCTGACCCTGCACCGCCCTATCACATTGAGTATATCGTGCCTTCAGCTAGGTGTGGCCAGTACTATATTTGTATCTACACTAAGTCAGGTTATAATAGTCACACGCCTTACATCCTACGGCCAACGTTCCCTTGAAATGGTCGTGGTGCGGGTGTAAGGCAGGATAGAAGGGTATATCTCGAGCAATGGTCCCTGTTCCCGAGTTGATCGCTAACTACCATATTCTTTCACGGCGCATTGCTTCACTCCCTTCCGAGCTCGATGCCTGGATCGAATGGGCGACTGTGGGTAATACGCTGGAGAAGAACTTTCCCCAGATCGAAGTGCTGGATCACTTTATGCGTAGATTGTGTAAGTTAAACGAAGACAGCCTCAATGCCCTCGATCCTGGCGGCGACGTGAACGTCTTTCTTGGAAGTGCCCTCGACCTCAGCGATAGCCTAGTCAAGTCTCACATAATCTGGGACTTTTTCCGCGACCGGCTAGGGCTGCGCTTCGTGCCACAGTTTCAGCAATCGCTGTTGATGGCGGACCTTGTTTCTTGTGACTGCTATAAGACGGTCATGGATCGGGCCAAAGCATTGCGGATTCTCCCCCAACATGGTTTTCGCGAGTATCCGCTTATTGGGCTGGCCGCTGAATTCTTCCCCGCCACATGGCCACGTGGGCAGCGCCCCCCTGCGTTACAGAACCACAGACTGCCCATCCCTGTCATTGACTTGCCTTGGGATCACCTGGCCAGCCCCTGGGAACTGCTCACCATTGCCCACGAGGTAGGCCATGATGTGGACGAAGACCTGGGCAGATTGACCCGGGCATTGCTGCCTGCCGTCGCCGGCCAACTGAGTCAAGCCAAAACACCCCTGGAGCGTATCGTCCAGTGGCAGACGTGGACGAGCGAAATCCTGGCCGATCTGGTGGGTATCCTGTTGACCGGTCCTGCCTTCGCCGGAGTGTTGGCTGCCCTGCTGACGTGGCCCACTGATCAAGTTCGTCACATCAGTTCTGTCGATGAGCATCCGCCACCTTATCTGCGGGTGTTCATCAATACGGCGCTGGTGCGTCGCCTGGGACTGTCACAATCGGCCGATACACTCGAGGCAAGCTGGAAGGCGCTGTATGGCGAGCCGGGTGATGATTTTAGTTCCTATCTGCCTGAGGTAGAGCCTGTCATCTCGGCCATTCTCGATACACCCCTTGACGCTCTTCGGGATCGGGACGGTCGACGGCATAGCCTGAGTGCACTGATTGCCTTCACCCACGACGACCAGGCGCGCGTTGAGAAGGCCGCAGCCAGGCTTGCCGCTGGTGCTTTGCCCGATCATCTTCCTATTCGTCATGTCGTCAGTGCATCGCAAGTGGCTTTTGAGCGGATGGCTGAGGCAGCTCATGCGGCTGGTTTGGAGATGCTGGCGCGGTCTACCCGGCAAGCTATCGTTGACCTGTCGCCGCCGGTCCAACTGGACGCAGGGCTGGCTTCACGCCGCGTCAGGCAACATCTCGACGGCCTGGCTCGTGCGTTTCTCGAGCTCCCATTGGACGATTTCGGTATCCATTATCCTACAGCCAAGGAGAGCAGATGACCTACCGCTATGAAGACTTTGAAGTCATCATCACCAAACAGGGCGACCAACTCTACGCCGATTTGGGTGTTGCACCTGGTAGTCGCCACTTGTCGCAGCATATACCCATTAAGTTGTCCGGGGAGAGCCGTACTGCCTGTATCGAGGCACTTCAGCACCGCAAGAGCGAGGCTGAGCTGGCCAAACTGGGTCATCAGCTCTTTGATGCTCTAATCACTGGTGACTTGGCCGAAAACTGGTACGCTTGCTTGGGTGAGCTGCGTCAACAGCCCGATATTGGCCTGCGCCTGCGCTTCAGTTATCAGGCTGAGGCGTTAACCCAGATACCATTTGAATTGCTTTGCGAGGAGACTGAGCCAACTCGCAAGTTCTTGGCTCTCACCCTCAAAACTCCGGTGGTACGTTCCCCGCGCTACGGTGGTTCTGTGCAAGAGCGGCCTACCGCACTGCCACTGAGGATGTTAGTGGTCGTTGCCAATCCTAGACTACACGAGCAAATCGATCCCGTTGCTGAGCAAGCCAGTCTGGAAAAGGCATTGGCCAATCTTGTGGAATCCAGAACACTTATGATCGACTATCTTGGCCTGCCTGGTCATCCTGACGCTAATTACGATACTCTTCGTGACACTCTACGTCATACAGACTATCCCTACGATATCCTGCACTGTATTGGCCATGGTGCCTTGCCTGAGGCCGATGATAAAGAGGCCGAAGGCATCTTGTTGTTAGTGAATCCGGCGGATGGACGCCGCCAACCTGACCCTGTGCGTGCTTCTGACCTGGCTAATATTCTCGCCGACAGCGGTGTGCGCGTTGCCATTTTACAGGCTTGTGAAGGCGCGTACGAGGGTACTTATAGTGCTTTCCAGGGCGTGGCGCAGCAGCTTGTTGCCCGCGGGGTGCCCGCTGTATTGGCAGTGCAGTGTGCGGTAGATAAAGATGTGGCAACCTGGTTCTGTCACCAGCTCTACAATTCTTGGCTATCTCGGAGCGGTTTGCCGATAGAATATGCTGTGACTGAGGCGCGCCAATCTGTGCGTCATCGTTTTGCTGACCGGATGCCAGCGTGGTGGGCACCAGTGTTGTTCATCCGCCAGGAAGGCACTGAGGTGCTGAAGGTGAAGTGGGAGAATGCACAGTCATTCAGCGTCCAACTTAAACGGGGTAGGGTGCTGCTGGAACGTGATCAGGTTGACCAGGCAGTAGCCGAGTTGGAGCAAGCCTATAAACAGGTTCCGACCGAGGAGACCCGTCTCCCACTTGTGCTAGCCCTGGTGAACCAGGCACAGGTGCGGCACAGCGAGGGGGATGAGGGTGGCGCGCTAGCGGCGTGTGACCGAACTCTCCAGGTCTCCCCTGACGAACAGGCAGTCCAAAAGATCAGGACATCCATTTGGGTACGGCGTGGCGATGAAGCACAGCAACAAGGTGATCTTGATGCTGCCCTGGATGCCTATCAGCAAGCCGGGGATGAACAGAAGGTTGAGGAGGTAGCGGCAAGAAAGCAGAGTGCGCAAGAGGCATTGGGGAAAGCCAAAGGTCAGCCCAAAGCTGAACTGTCAGGAGCGGCGTCAGAAGGTTGGCTGCCTGGTCTCATATTGGGTAACAGATATGAGATTGTGGCAAAGCTTGTGACCACAGAACGTTATGAGATCTACCAGGCCAATGAAATACGCCATGCTGGTCGTATAGTAGTTGTGAAGCGTCTCAGGCCAGACAGACTGGCGGATAAGGATGCCTGCGAGCGCTTTGAGCGGGAAGTAGCCGTGCTGGGCTATATCCACCATGAGCATGTCTTGCGCCTATTATATGACGGTGAGACTGAAGATGGCGGGCGTTATTTTGTCACTGAGCACGCTGATAAGAGAAGCTTGAGAGAGTATCTACGGGACAGGCCCCATCACAAGCTGAATCCCATCGAAGCGCTCGCCATTGCCCAAGCTGTTTGTCAGGGGCTTGATACAGTGCACAGCTATGGCATCATCCATCGCGATGTCAACCCTGGCAATATTCTTCTGTTCTCGCAGCTCGACGGAAGTATCAGGGCCAGACTTGCCGATTTCAGTGTCGCTTATGTTCCATGGAGAGACGCGGCTCTTGCCGAGACGAGTTTGCTCGTTGGTACCCACCCTTATGTATCACCGGAACAACTTGATGGCAAAACGGGTGATGTTCAGTCCGATTTATATTCGTGGGCCGTTGTGCTTTTGGAAATGTTGGTTGGAGAGCCCCTCTGGACGTCCTTAAGGCACCACTTGAAGCCATATCTTGTGTCAGATGAAGGCGAATTACCCCCTTCTTTTTTTGAGGGCATACCAAAAGCGTTTGTCGAGATCCTGAGAAAGGCCCTGCGCAGAGACCGAGAGCATCGTTACCGGCTAGCTAGTGAAGTGCGCAAGGATCTGGATTCGATCAAGCCCGTGTTCGCCATAGACATTGAGCGACATTTGAGCGATGGCGAGGAGTACGCAAGGGCTTCGAAGTGGCAGGAGGCTAGCGCCGAGTTTGAGCAAGGCCTGGAGTTATGCAAGTGGTATGGTGAGGGATTGTCGGGCCAATTGAGAGATAAGCTGAGGATGGAATCTTTGTGTGCCCAAGGGATGATGTGTCTGTCCGAACAAAAATGGCAAGCCGCGATCGAAGCCTTTGAAGAGCTACAAGGATTTGGCCCGAGCTGCCTGGGAGTAGATATTGTCGCAAGACTGAAGCAAGCGCGTTCGGGGCAACGGCATCAAAACAAATATCAGCTTATTTCAGAACTGGAAAAACAGCGAGAATGGACAAAAATCCTTCGGTTGACGACGGACTTTGATGTCAACTATAAAGAACCCGGTGGCGAATCAGTAGGTGACATTCGAAAACGTGTACTATATCAACTGGGTCTGCAACTGGAATTGACTGCCCCAGAACGCGCCTATCATGAATTCCAGGAGCTTTACAAGTTAGATCCCAACTACAAGGATGTGCGTGAACTGTGTGCGGCAGCAGCTTTCAGCAGCGGTACGCGCCAAGATATCCCTATTAGCTGGGAACAAAAGGTGGGGTGGCTAGAGAAAGCTGTGGAAGTTGATCCAGATCATGAAGGGGGACATGCCAGGCAGCTATTGAACGAGGCGCGACATCACTGGGCAAAGGAGTTGCGTGAGGACGATAGACAGGCCGCGGTCGCGCAGCTAAGAAGAATCTCTTCTGACTATGGTCAATGGGCTGAAGTGAGTGACATGCTACGGACACTGCGACGACAACTCTGCCTAGCAAGAATACGCACTTGGTTCAAGGACCCTGTCAAGATCGTAGAAATCATAATTGCCATTGCTGGTCTTTTAGTCGCAATTTGGGGAGTCATTCCTGGCGGATGGTCATCATGGCTGCCAGGCGCGAATGACACAAAAACAGCTACACTTACGGCCACAGCGACGTCTACTCCTACTATTACGCCGTCCTTTACGCCTATGCCCTCATCACCCACGCCTGTGCCCTCATCACCCACGCCTGTGCCCCCACCAACCACGCCTGTGCCCCCACCAACCACGCCTGTGCCCCCATCACCCACGCCCGTACCACCGTCACCCACACCTGTACCGCCGCCGTCTAAGACTCCGCCGCCGCCCCCTGAGCCACCTACGCCCACGCGGGCACGCCCTCCTGATGGGCCTACACCGACGCGGGCAGTGCCGCCACCATCATAGGCCGATACTTTGACGGCAGCTGGCATACTGATCTCTGTCTCTATGGTGGAACTAGGCCTAACCCAAGGAGTGAAAGTAGAATCTGGAGACTCGTCGTACATCTAACGTAACGGTTGCGCAACCAGGGGCAAGATGTTTCCTGGGGCGCGAGAATTGAACTTTGACAAGACAAACTCTCCAAGTGCTGGTAAACTATCCAGAACAACCAAA
>Ga0315291_10006988_pt1 | contig 13994 bp, 12 predicted proteins | sample YL17G12_20_MG_FD_203070 | JGI IMG/M metagenome (GOLD analysis project Ga0315291, IMG submission 203070) | Sediment microbial communities from Yellowstone Lake, YNP, Wyoming, USA - YL17G12_20 | ecosystem: Environmental > Aquatic > Freshwater > Lake > Sediment | place: USA: Wyoming | collected...
CAATGGCTACCTGGACTCGCTTTCGCGTCTCCGTACTGATTTCCCCCTGATTATTGACGACCCGCGAGACGGTCTTCGTCGACACACCGGCTAATTTTGCTACATCCTTCAGCGTAGTATGGAAGGAGCCATTGATCTTACGAAGCGATTTTTCTGTCTTGGAAATTATGCCCATTTTTGAATGATGCTTTCCTTATCCGACAGAGGCCAAAAAATTTTCAACAAGATGTCATCGCTGGCGTTATCGTTGACGACAACGTTGTCATTAATATTGTACTCATTTTTGGGCAGTTGTCAATAGGTTTCTGCGATTTGGTCCTAAATTCAGAAAAGGTAGCCTCTTGGACCGGATAATAAGGTTTAAGTGAACCAAACCAGAAAAGAGGCTCCCTAAACAAGAGTCCCAAGGGGAAAAACAAATATATTGGTGTTTATAATGCCACCCGTTTAAATGAGCGAATGTCTTACTACCAATTCGACCTGCCGATGCACGATGGCAGCAAACACATCATTTCCAGCCTACCAGCACAAGGTGATTAATCTTGGTTACCTGACTCAGACACCCCAAACCAGTTCCGCTTGAGGGCTTATCACCTTTACTTGATAGTCCTCGAGAGCTTACGATTACTGGATGTTATGAAGAAGGCTGCCCCCTTCTAAGGCGATATTAAATCACCTGGTTAGCCCGGTTGGACCCAACCTGGCGACTAAGTGATTACGAACCAAGGTCGCAAATGTCCATACCATGCATATGATATTGAGATTTTCATTACATCCCGTATATGGAGGCAATTTTATCTAACCGATCTAATATATTCACTGCTTAATATCCCAACTGCACCCCAACAGCACTATTTTGGGATAAGAATCACAGAAGATAGCTCGAATAATCAATGCAGGATGACAGCCTGCCGTCTTGTCCAATCGGGGAAAAGATGTAAATTTTGTTTTTTTAGGTTGAGAAGGAGATTTACTGCATTCCTACGAATACCATCTGAGGAAACTGAATTTTCCAATGTCTTATAGTTCACCTGACACAATGCGAAGGACTGATGGCACTTTCACCGTACCTTCATAAATGATCCAGTAACATCCATCGCGAATGGTCATCCCTTATAACAATTCATCCAATAGATCCATCATCTCTTTGTCACCACCGGCTGGAGGCACCCAATCCACTTGGATCACATTCACACCCTGCTCCTCCAGGCTTTTGGCAAACTTGCTCAAGCCAACGTTTACAACGACGAGTGGTTCTGTTAGAAGCTTATCAATTTTCGTCTCTATTTCCACCTTTACCCCTTTCCCAATAACCAGCAACAGGCAGCTATAGCCTTGGCATTACTGTCATATACAAGAACGCCTGCGTCTTGGAGCATCTTTACCTGAAAGGTCAGGTCCTGTGGGTCATCCTCAGTACCACAAATTGATGCTACGACGGTAAGCGACCCTCTACGCTGTTTGTAAACACTTTTAGCTTTATCGATTGCATCTAATAGCTCACCCACCGGATCCATGGAGGCATTGTAGCCGAGGATGAAATCCAGATAAAGGATTGCGATCTGCGGGTCATGGCTCTCGGTGATTATCCTTTGCCCTCGCATCGTCCCATCGATCATGGGGTGTGGTTTTCCAACCATATAAAACTCATCCCCCATATCAACCAAGGTATGCTGGATACTCTTATCAGGATGCTTGAGCTTGTTTTTAAGCTCTAATGGGTTATTGGAATAGACGATGATGCCAGCTTCCCGCAGAATCTGCTGTGACTGGTAACAGAACGTACCACCTGCCAGGATGCCACGTAGATATTTCTGTTCTGAAGACCAGCCTTTTTTTTCGTCGGAGAGAGTCTTAAGATCAGCTGAAGTCAAACCCGCTTCAGGTGGTTTGGGATTGCCAGACATCGTTATCGCCAACCTGACAGCCTCGTCGATGGTACATGCAGGTTTAAGATTCTTTCTTGCGGAAACAATGTCTGGATCAACCCCGAGAAAGCATCCGATCACAGGTTTGCGGCAATTGCTGATCTTCTCAAGCAAATGCTGTAGGGTGGCAGCTCCGGGTGGCTTGGAGATGATCGTGATGACCTTGGTTTTGGCGTTCATCTCAAGCGCGTCCATGGCAGCAAGGGTGGTCAGACCACCGATCTGATCCGATAGGTCATGGCTGCCTGTCCCGATGGCGTGGGATATCCCGAAGCCAAGATTGTGCACCTGAGATGTGAATTCCTGCAAACCCGTTCCAGCAGCCCCAATTGCCCCAATGTCACCCCCGCGGATAGCATTAGCAAAACCGATCCCCACCCCACCGATCACGCTGGTTCCACAATCAGGCCCCATAACCACTTGTCCCCCCTGTTTTGCCAATTGTTTGAGCTCGAGCTCATCCTCGATCGAAACATTACCACTGAATATGAATACATTCAGCCCTGCCTGCAGGGCTTTCCGAGCTTCCCGGGCAGCATATTCCCCTGGTATTGATATCACCACCAGATTGGCGTTGCTCATTATCGCCAGTCCATCTTCCAATGTGTGCATCTTCGAAAGCGGAGCTTCCTCCTGAATCGCGTTCAACCACACATCCAGGTTGCCCAGGACCTGATTGATAATCCCCATCGAGTCCGCAATGACCGCCACAATCAGGTCATTGGGTTGGGCAGCCTCGATATCAGGATCCTGGACGCCAATATCAACCAGCAGCTGTTTATTGGCTGGGCTGCCCATTAGTACTGCAGTCTGTTGGATCCCCTCGACCTTCAAGATACGAGCGTTGACACTCATCAAGAAGACAGAGTCATAATATTGGTTTTTTCGAATGACGAATCCGGAAGGCATAATAAATCCTCTAATTCATTTTTCTATTTACGCACATCATATTTACGTCCAAATGCAATCAATGCCTTCTTGAAGCATTCCAGCGGGGCACGCACCATCCCAGCACCGATCTTCGGGTAGCCTGGGTCTTTATGGGCGATGGCAGTGTCGATGATCGGTGTGATCCCCGTCTGTACCACTTTACGGATATCGATCCCGAGTGGTGCGCCGGCAAAACCAAGGGCGGGCAGGCGGTAGGTAGGATGACTGGTGACCGTAATTTTGCTCATCTCACGCGAATAGGCCAGGGCTTGCTCGGGAGTACCACCAACCAGGCTGAGGATCCCAGGTGCTCCACCGATGGTGAAGCCTCCCCAACCGACCGTTTCGGTGATCGCGGAATCACCCATATCCAGCCCCGCATCCAGCTCACTATACCCAGGTAGATACAGACCATTCACTTTTGGCGAAGGAGCGGTGAACCATTCATCACCCAGCGAGCTCACCCGAATCCCAAATTCCACTCCATTACGGCACATGGCAGTGACCACGGTGCTGTAATCGATCCCCATCACCGGGTCAGCAATGGCCTTACCACAAGCCATGGCGATTCCAAGGAAAATTAATTCGTGATTGGTGACATACTTGAGAGTCCATAGCAGCTTATCTTTGGGAAGATCTATTTGAGCCATCGCCACCGCCATGGCATTGGCAAACAGGCTTGAAGCGGCGGTATGCCGGTTATGCAGCTCATCGCCCATCTGAAGCGCCTTGGTGATAATCGGTTTAAGTTCCAATCCGCCAATGGTCTGTAAAGCCTTACGCAGAGTGGGTGCCCAAACATCCCGCCACAGGGTGAGACCTTTGAGGGCTTCCTGGCTGTAATCCCCAAACTGCTGGTTCCCTTCCACCTGGCGGCAATAGGCGCGATTCCCAAAGGTTTTATTCTCGACCACCCAGACGGGTGCAGATGGGGAGATGGTGCCTGCCATCGGCCCGACGGTATGGTGGTGGTGATTAGGCTCTAAACGGATCTCACCTTTATTCAAGATGTTAATCGCCTCATCTATACTAGTTGCCCAACCCTCGTACAATACCTGACCGATGATCGCCCCTTTCTGCGCACCGCACATATGTTTCCACTCAATAGGAGGCCCAGCGTGAATGACCATTTTTCCATTCAGACCAGGGATCACCTCCCCTGCGGGTGCGATATCCACCAGTATGGGATCACCCAGCTTGAGGCGGCTGGCTGCTTCTTCATTCGCTAATTCGATCTTCTGCTTGATATCCATTGGAATTCCTTTCGAGTAGACCACTCAGTACCGTTGAATGCTATTTATTGAAGGAGATGGTCATTCCAGCCAGGAACCCACTCAGCAAGTCCCATCCGGACGAGTGACCCAAGGAAATCAGCTTCTCTACATGGAGAAAGAGTTGATCAACGGGCTTTCCCTGTAATAAGCCATTGGCAAATTGGTGCAGTGGCTCAACCGATTGACCATCGGCATGATCCTTCAAAATGGTATAGCTGATCAGGTTGGTGAGGGGTTTTAATTGCAGTATGAAATCTGAATAAGTGCATGTTGATAAGTTCAGAGCTTTCGGATAATGCTCATATAAAAACTGTCTTGAGAAAAAGAATCCACCCAAGAAATCATCACCTGAAGGTGTCAAGCCTTCGCCCAATCCAACTAATGATTTTGCATAATTAATAATTAGCTTGGTATCGTTTGCCTTGGATGCCAGAATCATCCCTTGGACTGCTGGCCAGGCTTTCTCAGCCATCCAGCTATCGAGGTTTACTTCCAGAGCTTCGTTCTTGTGGGAAGTCATCTGCAAGATTGACGAGATCAAGCAACCTAAACCGGAAGGCACATATTGTGTCAATAAATGGTCGACTACGGTAAGAAGTGATCTAGATAATCTTGATATTGAGACGATATCTGTTGATGTTATGGTTGGTGACTTCCAAATTGGAGCGTGTCGAAAATCTAGTTTTTCATTAGAACGAGTCAGGATAGTCTGATCAACAACCTTGTACCAGTTGCCCACATTCAACCTGGGCAAGGGAGCAGTAATCTGTATACCGCGTTGATGCATTTGCCCGGTCGCTGGGATCAGCCAACAAAGCTCGCCCTTTTCGCTGCGGAGGTAGGTGGCATTGGTTACGCTTGCCAACACAGTCCCGTGTTGAGCATTGGACAAAACACGTAAAGCGGTCTCTCCGATCACGTTTGTCTCTACAGGATAATCATATCTCTGGGATTTCATCATTCCTGAAGTTGGGGTACCACCATGAATTGGTGGTACCCCATTTTTCACAAAGAAAGAGTCTTATTTGGGGCTACCGACCACGCCTTTTACGAACCAGTCAACCGAGCCCATTACGTCAGCTGATAGAACCTCACCCTCTGCCACACGGACGGTTCCATCCTGATCCACAATTGGACCTGCGAAGACGACTAGAGTGCCGGCATCGATCTCGGCCTGCTTCTCGGCAACCAGGTCTTGCACTTCCTGGGGAACCTTCGGTCCATAGGGGGCAATGGCCATACAACCGTCGGCAATGCCGCAGCGCAGGAAAATCGGGGTCCAGGTGCCATCCAGGACTGTGGAGGCCAGCCAGGTCAATTTACCACCCAACGTAAAGCCAGTGCCGGAGATCCAATATTCAGGCGCAAATTGCTGAGCTGCCAGAGACTGGAAGCCGATTGAGTATACACCACGTGACTCAGCAGTTGAGAGGATGGTCGCTGGCGAATCGACGTGCATGGTAATTACATCAACACCCTGGTTGATGAAAGAATTGGTTGCGTCTGCATCCTTGGCAGCATCTCCCCAGGCAAATGTGTAGGTCACAATGGTTTGGATGTCTGGATTGACGGATTGGGCACCTAACTCAAAGGCATTGATAAAGGTCAAGGTCCATCCCATGGGGAAGGCAGCCACAAAGCCGAGCTTGTTGCTGGTGGTCATCTTGCCAGCGGCGATGCCCATCAAATACCAGCCATCGGGTGGGTTGCCATAAAAGTTGGCAAAATTAGCCCCCATTTCCCAGCCACCGGCATGCTCAAAAATGACATCCGGATACTTCTTGGAAAGGTCTAAAGCCGGGTATTGGTGGTTATAAGCTGTGGCGATGATCATCTTAGCACCCTGCGAGATCATGTTCTCCATAGTGGTGGTTGCACCAGCTTCATCTGGCACATTCTCAGCCTCGATGATCTCCACACATGCGATGTTATCCTTAATTGCCATCACGGCATCATGCATGGCCTGGTTGTAACCTGCATCTGTTATAGGTCCGCCATACAGGGCACCAATTATCAAGCAGGGTCCTTCCGCGACGGGAGCTGTGGTGGGAGCTAAAGTAGGTTCTGGAACTGCAGTAGGCTCTACAACCACAGTTGTAGGGGTCGGCGGGATGACCTCAACTGGTGGAGCTTCAGTAACCACAGGAGCAACAGTGGTGGCTTGGGCGCAGGCGGAAAGCAGCATGACTGCGCTGATGAAAACTGCGAGAATGGTATACAGGAACTTATTTTTCATTTCTACTTCTCCTTTTCTAAGGTTTGTACGAATTGAGTCAGGTTTGGTTCGTAAAAAAGGTATGAAATTAATGGTGACTCCTCCTTTCCCTTATCGATATAAGCATTCAGGCATTATTCACTACCTTGATAGACTCTTCCTAGACTGGCAGGAGCGGAATGTTTCCGGGTACCACCCCAGGCAATCAATACGATCAAAGTTAGCAGGTATGGGATCGTGTCCAGCAGGAATGGTGAAACCTGGACACCGCTGGATTGCAGCAATAACTGGAACGCCACTGCGGCGCTAAATATCAATGCCCCTACAATGGCGCGTAAAGGGTGCCATTTCGAGAAAATTACCAATGCAACGGCAATAAACCCACGACCGGCAGTCATGTATTCGGTCCAATTCATGGCATAAGCGATTGCCAGGTGAGCAGCACCCAACCCGGCCAACATCCCCCCGACAAATAGTGCCTGGTAGCGGATCAGGTGTGGGTTACGCCCAGAGGCATAAGCGATATCAGCATTTTCACCCACCGCACGCACACCCAGACCCCAGCGTGTACGGAAGAGCAGCCACCAAACCAGGACTGCCATTGGTATGACCAGATAAATCAGGGGATCGAATTTGAACAAAGAAGTGTATAAACGAGGCAGGCCTTCAAGTCCTGGTAAAAGGAACCTGGGCAGGCTAGTGATCTTTACACCCACGAAGGACTTCCCAATCAATGCGCTCAATCCGAATCCACAGAACATCAAGGCCAATCCACTCGCCAACTGGTTCGCTTTTCGGGTGATCACCAGGTAGCCCAGTACCAGATTCATCAAACCGCCTGCCAGCACGGATACCAGGATGCCTATATATGGGCTTCCCGTAAGGGAGGTGACCGCGAACCCTGATGAGGCACTTACCAATAACACCCCCTCCAGACCCAGGTTGACGATCCCGGAGCGCTCATCGATTACCTCTCCAAGGGTAGTGTAGAGAAGAGAAGTTCCAGAGAAAATTGCACTGGAAATGACTCCAAAGATAGCGAGTAAGGTCATACTTTTTTTCCTTTGATGAGACCCGGTCGAGCCAGCACCACGAATAGGGTAAACGCCAGAAGGAGGTTGATGACAGAATAGGGTACGCCACGCGTAAGCTGGAGCAGGTTGCCTCCAGTGAAGATGACTGCAACCACGAATGACATGAGCAGAATCCCCAATGGTTCACCACCCGCCAGCCAGCTGATCATGAAACCCATGAATCCCAGGCTCATGGAAAAATTCAACAGCAATACCCCGTAGAACCCAGAGACCTGAGACATGCCTGCCAAACCTGCGATTGCTCCACCCACGCACATAACAATGATCAGATATTTTTTAAGCGGAATACCATTCCTTCGTGCCGCCTGTGCGTTGTTCCCAATGGCGCGCATTTCAAGACCCCAACGGGTATATTTCATGAATAACCAAAATATAATCAATAAGATCAGCCCAAGGAGCAATCCAAGATGGACACGCGTCCCAAAGAAAGTGGGGAGCCTGGCAGCAGCCACAAAGTTTGGTGTCTTTACAGTATCAAGAGCTGAGTGCCAGAACCCAAAGATCAAAAAACCAATAATCTTGGGAGCCACCGAGTTTAAAAGCAGGGTTGTGATGGTCTCGTTCACCAAACCTATGGCTTTGAGATAACCCGGGATGAATGCCCACAAGGCACCTCCCAGCATGCCCAGGAATATCATGATTGGCAGCAGGAGCCAGGCAGGTAGATTGGAAAAAATAAGCGCCCCGAAAGTTGCAAAGGCAGCTCCGATATACAGCTGACCTTCACCACCAACGTTAATCAGACCCACCCTGGCAGGAATTGCAACTGCCAGGGCAGTGATCAACATGGGAATCATGGCAACAAGGACTTCAGAGAATCCATAGGCACTGCCCAAGGTGGAGGTGAAGATATCTTTATAGGACTGTAGCGGGTCTTTTCCAGAAATTAACAGGATGACGCCGAACAACAGGAATGCAAGCAGGATCATAAACAGGTAGCGGATAACCAGAATTACAATTTTATTCTGGATTATGGAAAAACGAGGCGCAGCCTTACTGATTTTCAACATGCTCGACCTCTGAGCCCGTCATGAGATGGCCAATTTCGTAAACGTCGGTGTTTTCTGGTCTAAAGGTTCCCACGATCTTCCCAACATATAGAACGATCAGCCAATCGGAGAGGGCGAATAATTCTTCCAGGTCTTCAGAAATCAAGAGCACTCCTGCGCCGTTGTCACGTGCCTGGACCAGCGCCTGGCGAGCCGCGATGGCACTCTGCACATCCAGCCCTCGTGTGAGATAGGAAGCAATGATCAAACGGGGATCGCCGATCATTTCACGAGCGACAACCATGCGCTGCAGATTACCACCCGAGAGTGATCGCGCTGGAATGTGCAATGGAAAAGAAAAGCCTAAGCGTTGGTTTGAACGTTCGATATCGGCACGGACAGCTTGCCAGTCCATGCTCAATCCACCCATCCGGGCATATTGATGTGCGCGGGTGATGGCCATGTTTTGTAAAACGGTCATAAATGGTGCGATCGACATGGTGAGCGGGTTTTCGGGGATGAAGGCGACTCCACTCATGCGCACCTCTTGAATGGACTTGTCGGTGAAATCCTGGCCAAAGATGAACTTCTTTCCGCGCGTGCAACGGATCAATCCCATAGCGACGTCCCCAAGCTCCTTCTGACCATTCCCAGAAACGCCTGCCACACCCATGATCTCGCCTGGATTGACTTTGAAGTCCATGGCTTTTAAGCTAGTTTCCAATCCTTCTCCATGCGTCCATGCATCTTTAAATTCCAGGAATGGTGATACATGCTCTTCAGAAGCTTTTTTATGAGTCACAACAGTTGACCCCAGCTTTTTGTCGAACATCAATGAGATAAGACGTTCTTCGGTTGCGTCGGATCGGAGGAGGGCACCCGCCACCCGACCGGTGCGTAGTACGGTGATACGGTCAGCACACTCCAAAACCTCTTTCAGTTTATGAGTGATCAGGACGATCGCATATCCATCCTTTTTCAAGCTGTCGATCACTTTGAAAAGTGCCTGCACTTCATGCGGGGCGAGCACACGTGTTGGTTCATCCAGGATGAGTAGGCGTGCGTCTGCTAAAAGAAGCTTGAGTATCTCAACCTTTTGCAATTCACCGATAGAAAGCTGAGACACCAAAGCATCTGGATTTACCTCCAGGTTATATCGCTCGGAAACCTGATGGATACGCTGATTGATCCCCTTCACGTCTAACACGACTGGAAGCTGTGGGAGGAACAAAGCTAAATTCTCCATCACACTGAGGGCAGGGATCAATGAAAAGTCCTGAAAGACCATCCCAATCTGGATTGCTCTAGCATTGTTAGGCGAGTGTATCGAAACAGGTTGTTGATTGATAAAAATTTGACCTGAGTCCAACCTATAAAACCCGTACAGGATTTTCATCAGAGTGCTCTTACCGGCACCATTCTCACCTAGCAGTGCGTGTACCTCGGAAGTGAATATATCCAAGTCGATTTGGTCATTGGCCAGCACGCCAGGAAATGCTTTTGTAATCCCGCGCATTGCTACTACATTCAAAGGGGAGGAATTTGAATCGGGCGATTTGAGCATGAATTTTCTTCCACCAGATACGCGAACGCACCCTCTCCTAGATTCACACTAGGAGTAGATTACTCTCTATAATAGATTAATAACCATTAATTTATAAGAGTATTTATTGGGGGTTTTTCTGAATGACCCTCTGAGGGAAAAATACGCATCCGCCTCCGTAGTTTTTACGGAGGTAGGATGGTTCAGGGATAAAGTCGATCGGAGGTGCTATTCGATCATGCCGTGCTGGCGGGCATAACGTACTAATTCGAGCCGGCTGTGTAATCCCAGTTTTTCGGAAATATTCGCCCGGTGTCCTTCAACCGTCCGGATGCTGATATTCAGATGTTCCCCAATCTGACGGTTGGTAAATCCATCCACGATCAGCTTGAGGATCTCCGTTTCGCGCAAAGTGAGGGTCTCCACAGGAGCTGACTGCTGAGGAGATACTGGCTTGGGTTCAGTTAACAATGACCTGAGCATGGAAGGATCCACATACATGTCACCGCGTAGGATGATTTGAATAGCTGATATCAACTCAGACTCAGCGGCACGCTTGAGGATATAACCTGATGCACCTGCTTTAATTGCCTCCTTAAGCATGGCTTCATCCTCATGTAAGGTCAAAATTAGGATGCGTAAATCTGGGAAATTTGGCTTGAGCTTGCGGGTGACAGAAATACCATCCAGGTCTGGCATGCTGATATCAAGGACCAGGACTTCCGGCTGGTTCTTCTCAACCAGCTCGATAGCTTCGTAACCTCCCGTGGCCTCCCCAATCAGATCCATCCCTATCTCATCATGAATTAGGGCGCGTAGTCCCGCACGTACGATGGCATGGTCATCTGCGATAACCACCCTAGCCATGGCAGGGAATCTCCGCTTTTATAGTGGTGCCCTTTCCGGGTGAGCTTTCGATCGTGAATGTCCCTCCGAGCATCTCAACTCTTTCCCGCATTCCAAAGAGACCAAGGTGGTCTTCCGTGCTAAGTGAAGTAGGTATAAATCCAATCCCATCATCTTCAACAATCAAGACTGCATGCTGGTTATGCAGGCTGAGTAAAACATCCACATGTTTCGCCTGTGCGTGTAGGATGACATTTGTCAGGGATTCCTGGACAATGCGGAAGATGGTAGTCTCCACATCGCTGGGTAGTCGTTTACCCTCCATTCCTACCGTTTCAAAATCGACTGAAAAATTATATTGACGGTTAAATTCGGCGATGAATTGCCGTAATGTGGTCACCAGTCCAATATGATCCAGGCTGGCAGGTCTCAAATTAACCGCCAGTTGATGGAGATTTTCCTGGATCTCATTAGTTGTGCTTTTTAATTCTTCGATCTTATCACGCATGTCTTCAGGCTGGTCCAAGTTGCGGTCCAGGAGACCTAATTGAACCGTTAAAGCAGTCAGGAGCTGACCCGATTCATCATGCAATTCACGCGAAAGGTGGAGACGCTCCTCCTCCTGGGCTTTCATCAGGCGCTGAGAGAGCCCATGTAACTGCTTGTTGCTGCGCTTGAGTTCGTCAAATAACAGGGTATTTTGAATAGCGACAGCAGCCAGGTTAGCATAGGATTGAATGAGCATCTGGTTATCGTTGGTAAAAAAATCTTTGTGCTTGCTGATCAATCGTAGTGAACCAATTATCCGATTGCTAAAAAGAAGTGGGAAAATCGCATATGCCTGGTAAGCAGACAAATCATGACCATCAGAGATCGATGTGCCATTCAAATTTTTAATGATCGGGGATGGCAGGTCTTGATATACCTCAACATCCGACCATTTTCCTTTCAAGCTTTGAAGCATTGTAGGTGGCACTCCATATCCGATGATATGGTTATCCACACCATCGTTGTTATCGCTGGTCTCGATCCAGGCAATATCCAACCCCAGACGTGTGACCGCCAGCCGGCATATGGTTTGAAAAATGCTTGCGATTTCGAAATTATCCAGAAAAGTTTGGGATGAGTCGTTCAGCGTGGCCAGGTCATCAGCCTTCTGACGGAGTGCATCCGTGGCTTTACGCCGCTCAAGGGTGGCTGCTGCCAGGATGAGCGCGGTCAGAGATACAACCGCCATGAAGGTTTGTAGCAGGACCAAACTATCGTTCTTGGATTCCAAAGAAAACGGTCCCATGCCCTGGGAAGTGCCCCAGATAGCAATCCCGGAAACAATGAAGATGGCCAGTGTAGCCCCTCGTTGACCAAAACGCAGCGCTGCCCAAATCACAAATGGGAAGATCACGTAAATCAAGGCTTGGTGAAAAACTCCAATGGGGGGCAAACTGCTAAATACAAACCATGTGACAGCTGCTGTAAGGAGTAATAGAAAAACCCCTTCGATAAGGGCCCGCCGGTTCATTCTGACGAGGGGGAAAGTTGTCCAGGTAAGCAATACGGGGGTGATCACCAAAGCCCCAAGCAGGTCGCCGATCCACCAGGTGGTCCAGATTGGCCAAAAACTTTGCCATTGCCCAAGACCAGTAATCATTAACGTCAGGGTCCCGATGCTTGCTCCAATGGTGGTGCAGGCTAACGAGACCAATAGCAATCCGACCACATCCTGAATTCGATCGATCGCTTGATGAAGACCGACAACCTTCTTCAGACAATAAACCGCAGCCAATGCTTCGAGGGTATTCCCTAATGACATGCCTATTGCTAGATGTACCGGTGCACCCGTTAATATAGAGCCAAGTAAGACACCCAGGGTGATACCCGGCCAATATCGATAGCCAAGGATGAACAGGGCTGCCAGGCCAATCCCGGTCGGAGGCCAGACTGGTGAAGTGTTGGCCTGGAAATAAGCCATCATCAGTCCTAATCTGGCTGCGAGGTGGTAGATGATAGCCAGGATCAGTACCTTAATCAGGTAAAACAGAACAGGTTTGATACTTGATTTGAATGTTATTTTAAATTGGGTCATGGATTTGTTGATTAACAGAGTAAATAAGATTATAAACGATAAGTGACTACATAGCTTTCTGGCGGTGGATGGTCACAGCCTTGATCGGTTTTATCGGAATGGGAATGGGGGCCATTCTCATGGGTATGGAACCTGTTTCAACTTTTTGGCTGGCAGTAGCAGGAATCTTTATTAAAGGTATGCTTCAGTCGATATCCAATGCACCAATTATTGCTATCCTGCAATCCATGGTCGAACCAGCCATGCAGGAGCGAGTGATGTCTCTGATAATCTCTATTACCTCAGCCGCAGCACCGGTCGGCTTATTGATCGCCGGGTTATTCGGTGAGAGGTTGAGCGTCCAGAGTTGGTTTATCATTTTCGGCGGCGGATGCGTAATATTGGGCAGTATAAGCTTCCTGATCCCATCCCTGGTACGTTTGGGTGAGAATACTAAAGCCATCCAAAAACAGGCGATAAATTCCAAATGCTGGATACGGCACAAATACGAATGTCACTAGGATGAACTCAACGAGGGCTGCAATTTTCCGAAGAATAACGTTCACATCAAGCCTTCTATTGTTGTTACACAAGTGGAAACCCGCGGGTAAGTTTTACTACTGCTGGCAAAGGCATAAGAATAAAGGAAATTGGCCTCATCAAGGTTTCATCCAGATAACCTGGCCCAGATCGCCAGAATCCAGTATGCGAGCATGCCAACGAACGGCACAATAAGTTTCTTATACTGTATCTTGTTCTTGTTCATGGCTGTCTCCTCAACTGCGTGGGTATTTTCTATATCCTTAATCTCCTGGTGCGTTATCTCCGCGAGACTGAGAATCGTTAGAGAATAATACGCAGTTTGAGCAATTCATATATTTAATCCTGTTCTAACTCACGGTTTACAGAGATCAGTTTCAGGTTGAGATCTCGGATCTTTGCCAGCAAACCGTGCAGTGCAGCCTGGTCGATAATCGGTCCGGAAAGCAATGTCTCTCCGTTCTCTAAAGGAATAATTACCATGCCATCTAACCGTTCAGACCAGCAGGAGTCAAGACGACCTTCAACGCGGATATTGTAAATCGTAGGCATTCGAGTGCCTTTGTTCGATGT
>Ga0315291_10006989_pt1 | contig 13994 bp, 12 predicted proteins | sample YL17G12_20_MG_FD_203070 | JGI IMG/M metagenome (GOLD analysis project Ga0315291, IMG submission 203070) | Sediment microbial communities from Yellowstone Lake, YNP, Wyoming, USA - YL17G12_20 | ecosystem: Environmental > Aquatic > Freshwater > Lake > Sediment | place: USA: Wyoming | collected...
AATCCTGCTGGGTATGTAGAGGTATAACTATCGAAGGCTTGAATAATTACCAAGCGGCAGCAAGACATTTGTCTTCTTTCATCATCACGCCGGCTGGAAACAGAGGATATAGCCAGTGGCTAAGACAGAAATGGTATGCCCCTTTTCGAATAAGGCATGTGAGGAATGTGCCCTCTATAGGGGCAGGCATTATTATTTATGTTTCTGCACAAAATACCGTGGACATCTCGGTAAACCTGGAGAGGTTACCAAGGCAAATTCTCCATTCCTCCCAGGAGCAGGAACAAATCGGAAATTTGAAATACCATCAAAAATCCCAACCAGTGCCATAGACCCATTTGTCACTGACCCCGAAAATCGTCAAAAAGATACCTAATAAGATAGGTTTAGCCTGAAAGCGCCTGTTCTAAAGGTGTGGGATTTTCTACTCTACCCAGGGACACCAGCTTCCTGCAGCAAAAACGGGACATGTTAAAGATATACTCAGCAACATTCCTTACAGACAGATACCATCGCCGCCGATTATTGGAAAAGCTCGCTTTAGGTATTGACAATCATCACCAAATGTTACAAAATGTGTAGCGCCTAGATATACCAAGCATGCAAAAGTTACAGAAAATAAGACCAAGATAATACGCTATCAACTTGGCATATCGCGAGTTATTTATTTTAGGTCGAGAGGATTGAAAAAAAATTAAAGTCAAGGGGGGTGCCAGCCGAGGTATATATTATAAAGCAGCAGACTAAAAAGGCCGATATTAGGTTAAGGAGGTTAAAGAAACATGGCTAAAGACCTAGTTAGAACATTAGCTGATTTGAAGGAAAAAGAGGCTCTTAACATCGTTGAAGACAGGCTAAAGGCAGGTGAAGAGCCGCTCAAAATCTTGGAAGATGCCAGAAAAGCCATGGAGGTCGTGGGCAAGCGCTTCGCTAGCAGCGAGTATTTCATGCCTGACCTGATATACTCGGGTGAGATACTGAAAGAAATAACCGATATGGTTAAGCCAAAGATGAGCAAGGCAGGAGAAATTAAGCGTGTGGGTAAGGTTGTTTTCGGCACTGTTGCCGGTGATATACATGACATCGGCAAGGACATCGTCGTATTTATGCTCGATGTTAACGGCTTCGAGGTATATGACCTGGGGGTGGATGTCCCAGCACAAAAGTTTGTGGAAAAGATAAAGGAGAGTGGTGCCCCTATCGTTGGCTTAAGCGGATTTTTAACGCTGGCTTATGATTCAATGAAACAGACTATAGATGCCCTGAAAGCTGCCGGTTTAAGAGACAAAGTAAAGGTCATGATTGGTGGCGGTCAAATCACCGAGGAGGTAAGGAAGTATACCGGCGCTGATGCCTACGGTAAAGATGCCATGGCTGGAGTATCCCTGGCCAAGAAATGGTCCGGCGCTGGATAAGAATCCTCAACAGAAAATGTACAGGAGGAGATAAAAATGGAAAAGAAATGGGAAGATATGTCACCAGATGAAAAACAAGAGGCTATGTTTCAAAGATTGCTCTCGCCGAAAGACCCTCAGGGGAATGACATTAAGTTCCTAAGCCCCAAGGCTGAGAAAGCTTACAAGGATAGAGTAACCAGGATAAAAGACGCCGTCCAAATGAAGAAATTGCCGGATAGGGTGCCGGTCTATGTACTACCCAGCTTTTTCCCCGTTTACAATGCCGGATTTACCCCGCAAGAAGCGATGTATGACTACGGCAAGCTTAACACGGCCTTTAAAAAGTTCATGCTTGACTTCGATCCAGACAGTAATATGGGCAGCGTAATGCCCGGCCCGGGGAAATTCTTTGAAATTCTTGACTACAAGTTATACAAGTGGCCGGGCCATGGGGTATCACCTGAATATGGCTATCAGTGCAACGAAGGCGAATATATGATGGCGGATGAATATGATGCCCTGATTGAGGACCCCTCCAATTATTTCAGTCATGTCTACTTGCCGCGCGTATTCGGTGCCTTAGGGGGCCTGCAGATGCTCCCTGCTCTCACCGGCATACTCGAAATGTATGGAGTTGCACTTAATTTCATACCCTTTGGTCTGCCACCCGTTCAAGCTACCCTTAATGCCCTTATGGAAGCCGGTGGCGAGGCACTGAAATGGGTCGGTGCCATCGGTGCCTTCGGTGGTGAGATGACAGCGTCAGGGTATCCGGGCACCTTCGCCGGATTTACCAAGGCACCTTTTGATGTAATCGGCGATACCCTCAGAGGGACCAGAGGAATAATGCTGGACATGTACCGCCAGCCAGAAAAACTTCTCGAAGCCATGGATAGGCTAACCCCAATCATGATTAAGATGGGTGTCGGCGCGGCACACATGAACGGAAACCCAATGGTATTCATGCCCCTGCATAAAGGCGCCGATGGTTTCCTCTCCGATGAGCAATTCAAGAAATTTTACTGGCCTACCTTTAGAAAAGTCATGATCGGCTTAATTAATGAGGGCTGTGTACCACTTCCTGCGGCTGAGGGCCATTGGACCACGCGTATGGATATTTTAAAGGACTTACCTAAGGGTAAGACTCTGTGGATGATCGACCAGAGCGACATGGCTAAGACGAAGAAAACACTTGGCACCGTTGCCTGCCTTGCCGGTAACGTTCCCTCCGACCTGTTGAAACTGGGTACAACCCAACAGGTAAAAGATTATGTAAAGAACCTTATAGACACTGCCGCTAAAGGCGGCGGTTATATAGTTTGCAACGGGGCATTCTTCGACGAGGCAAAGCCGGAAAATCTCCATGCAATGATTGATACCGCCAAGGAATACGGCATATACAAATAGAGGCTTAACGGGCTGAGATTGTAATACTGAAGGAGAAGTGTGCACCGGGGCATCTTGATGGCATACTCTTGCCGGTGGCAAGACCCCGAGGGAAAAAGGTGTGCCTGTAATTCGTGACATCCCCCTGAGCTTGAAGACCAGGGAAGTGCTGCGCCGGGAGGGATTCAGGGGACATTCTAAAATCAGACCTGAGCTAAAAAACCTTATCTCTGAACTACTGGCCAGTGTCAAAAAGACTCGTCTCCTGGAGCCAGCAGTGGCTTATGAATACTATCAAGTAACCAGCATGAGCCCCAGCCAGGTATCGCTGGAGGGTGATAAAGCGATACAGGGCCCATTATTACACACAATCTTCCCTGAGGCCAAAGAGCTTGCCGTTGTGGTTTGCACTATTGGCCCCAAGCTGGAAAAACAGGCAACAGACTACTTCAGCAGGAGTGAGCCTTTACGAGGTATGCTCCTGGATGGCATCGGCAGCGCCGCCGTGGACATGCTGGTTCCGGAAGCCTGCAGACGCATCGCCAGCGAGGCCTCGCCACGCGGGCATCAGACAAGCAGCCCTGTCAGCCCGGGTTGGCCTGGTTTGCCCCTTACCGAGCAGTGGAATTTATTTGAACTGGTCAACACACAAGAAATCGGCGTGAGCCTGACCGCTTCAGGAATAATGGTCCCCCGCAAATCAGTTTCCATGGTCGTCGGCATAGGACCACAAATGGCAACGTGGACACAAGCTGAAGTCTGTGCCCGCTGCAACCTCAGAAAAACCTGTCCTTATAGAATTCAGGCATAAGTAGAGCAACAAGATAAAGCTAAGGCAGAACGAAAATGACCGCTTGTACAATTGATTTTGAGCCGGTAGGTCGAAGAGGAGAATGTCAAAGCAACGAGTCTCTTCTGGCTTGTGCTCGCCGACTGGGCGTGGGTATCAGTAGCGTATGTGGAGGCAAGGGAACATGCCACTCGTGCAAAGTTCAAGTTTTAAGTGGCGCTGTCTCAAAACCAACGCCCAACGAACGTGAGACATTTACATCACAAGAGCTGAAGGAGGGATGGCGTCTAGCCTGTCAGACTTATCCTCTCAGTGATTGTAAATTGACTGTGCCACCCGAGTCGATGACCACAACACAGCGGGTCCAGGTGGAGGGATTAGAGATAAAAGTTCCTCCGGAGCCGTCTGTTCGAGCCTACCGCATGCAGATGAAAGCTCCATCCTTGTCGGCACCAGATGCTGATGCTGACCGTTTGCTCCAAGCGCTAAACCAGCAATACCAATTAAACTGCAGCAAAATTGACATAAATGTCCTGCGTGTCCTTTCTAACCAAATACGTTCTTGGAACTGGGAACTCCAGACAGTAGTCCGCAATGACGAAGTAATAGCTGTCCTTCCCTGGCCAAGTCACCAACTGGGTTTAGCCATAGACCTGGGCACCACCAAGATTGCCGGCTATCTGGTTAATCTGAACGATGGCCGGACTTTGGCGGCAAAAGGGGTCATGAATCCCCAAATCAGCCACGGAGAGGACATCATCAGCCGCATTACCAGTGTCGTACATTCGCCGGATGATGGCATGCTGTTACAGAAGCTGGCTGTCGAAGCAATCAACGAGCTTTGTGCTGACCTGTGTGCTGAGGCTAACGCCAGCATAGAGGAAATCGTCGAGGCGGTGGTAGTCGGCAATACCGCTATGCACCACCTCTTCCTCGGTTTGCCCGTAAGGCAACTGGCTCTGTCTCCATTTGTCCCTGCGGTTAGCAGGGCTTTGGACATTAAGTCTGGTGACCTGGGCTTGCATATTGCTCCAGGGGCATATGTGCACCTGCTGCCTAACATCGCTGGTTTCGTTGGTGCCGACCATGTAGCCATGTTGCTGGCAACAGAAGCATTGCTGGCCAAATGGCCAATCGTGGCTCTGGACATCGGGACTAATACCGAGGTTTCTCTAATACATGATGGAAAGATTACTTCCACCTCCTGTGCCTCCGGTCCGGCGTTCGAAGGCGGTCATATCAAGTATGGTATGCGGGCAGCCACAGGTGCCATCGAACGCCTGCGAATTGCAGATGATATCGTCCAGTACCAGACGATTGACGGAGCACCGCCCATCGGCATTTGCGGGTCTGGCATACTAGATGCCCTATCCCAGCTTTACTCGGCTAAAGCCATTGACGCAGGCGGCAGAATAATGGACAATCACCCTCGCGTTCGTACCTACAAAGGGCAGCGCGAGTTTATATTGGTTAGTAAGGAGGAACGAGGCGGAAAGCCAGCCATCACCATCACCCAGCACGATGTCAGAGAATTGCAACTGGCTAAGGCAGCCATTCGCAGCGGCATCCAGGCACTTCTGGAAGCTAACGATTGCCCTGAAGACAAAATTAAACAGGTGATTATCGCCGGCGCCTTTGGCACCTACATCGATGTGGCCAGTGCGGTGACAATCGGCATGTTGCCATCACTGCCTCTAGACCGCTTCCAGCAGGCAGGAAACGCTGCCGGCATGGGAGCCAAGCAGGCATTGGTTTCGCTTACCAAGCGAGCTGAGGCGCAGACCGTTGCCTCCCGAGTCAAATACATAGAACTAGCCAGCGCCCCCGGCTTTGAGCAGACCTTCATACAGGCGAGCTACCTGGGACAATATAGAATTATAGACGGCAAAAGAAAGGAAATTGACTGATGGAAACGAGAGTGTCAAGCTCAACAAAAGAAGTAATCATTGGTGATACCCAGCCCACAGTGCTTATCGGCGAGCGTATCAATCCTGCCGGCAAGGCAAAACTTCAAGAGGCTCTGAAAGCAGGCAACTTGGATATTGTCCGCAGCGAAGCCATGGCTCAAGCACAAGCCGGGGCAGACATTCTCGATGTCAACGTGGGTACATTCGGCGTGGACGAGGTAGCATTGCTCCCACAGGCAGTGCAGGCAGTTATGGGCACAGTAGATATACCTCTATGCATTGACAGTAATAATCCGGCAGCTTTAGAAGCAGCTCTCAAAATCTACAAGGGTAAACCGCTTATCAACTCGGTTAGCGGTGAAGAGCGTTCCTTAGCCAGAGTTCTACCTATGGTAAAGGAATATGGAGCAGCAGTCGTCGGTTTAGTTCAAGACGACGATGGTATCCCAAAGGATGCAGGACGGCGGGTAAGCATTGCCCGTAAGATAGTGGAGCGTGCTGAGGCAGCCGGTATCGCTCGAGAGAATATAATCATTGATTGTTTGGTTTTCGCCATAGGAGCCGATACCAGCTCTGGGCTGGCAGTCATAGAAGCCATTCATAGGATTAAGGCCGAACTGGGAGTGAACATAACAATGGGAGCCAGTAATATCTCTTTTGGCTTGCCTGATCGCGACTTGGTCAATAATGCCTTCGCAGCTATGGCTGTTGCCGCAGGCGCCACTTGTCTCATCACAGATGTGGCCAAGATACGTCCAGCCATTGTTTCCGCTGACCTCATCCTGGGGCACGATAGACATGCCAGACGCTATATTGAAGCTTACCGGCAACGCCAGAAACAGTAGGGATGGGCAAGAAAAAGCGCTTTAAGTGGCAAGTGGTTCACTTAACAAATCTCTTAATATCCTCTATCACCCAGTCTAAGCCTATTTGTCTCAACTTTTCCTCTGTAGGTATGCCTTGGTGAGAATAGCCGAGGGCATCATAATACTCATCTAGAAGCTTATCCAGATTTCGTATTACCTGCCCCGTAGCTGGGCCAGCATTCTTTAAGGGCTCGGTTAGCATCCTGGCAGGCAGGGTGTCATCCTTGCGACTGAACCCCTCACGCACATTAAACGAACGCTCAAGACAAAGAATTCTCTCCCCTATCAAGTCCAAATAGGCTGGGTCACTAAACTCGTTGAATCCAGTAGCTGCCACCAGGAATTTCGCGCGTGACTCGGGAGTAAACCCCGTAGCAGGAGTAAAGCTGCACTGAACAACGGAGTCTTCCACTGCTTGCATTATTTGATTTCGGGCAATGTCTTTGCCCTTGCCTTCCTCGGCAAATCTATCCGCCTTGCCAGCTAGTTCTTCCCTGGGTCGACCATACATATGGTTGGCACCTACGTTTGAGGTAGCAAAAATTAATCCATAGCCCTTAACAGCGCGCGGTTCATAGGCCGGAATCTCAGAGCCCTTGACATGCATAGCATAAGCCTCAGCACCCTTGCCGATATGCTCAGCGGCTCGTTTGGTACCCTCACCAAGCAACTCTCCAAACCCTTCCCGTCTGCCAATCTTCTCCAATAACTTTATCATATCGCCATGGTTACCCCAGGTAAGGTCAAGTCCATCGGTATCTTTTTTGGTAATAACCCCTCTTTCAAACAGCTCGCAGGCGAAGCCAATAGCACTACCCGCGCTGATAGTATCCATGCCGAGCTTGTCACATATGGAGTCTGCCGCTATTAGAGCGCCCTCATCAGTGTTGGCCAAATTGCCCCCCAAAGACCAGATGGTCTCATAATCAGGACCTTCGCTAAAGGCACCAGCATATGGGCCTTCGGTTACCTTACGTACTTGACCACACTTCGTCATGCAGCCCCAGCAGCCATCGTTTTTAATTTTTATCTTAGCTAATGCTTCATCGCCTATCTTCTCGACGCCTTCAAGATGCCCCTCCTGGAAATTCTTTACCGGAAATATGCCCATCTTCTCAAAGCCCAAGGTCAGATATGATGTTCCAAAATCGGTCATCTGAATCCGCCGGGGGCTTGTCCTTAAGCCTTCAATCTGCTCCTTAGATAAACCCTTGAACTGCTGAGGGTCATATACACCGAGTGGTCCGGATGAGTTTACAGCGATAGCCTTTAGCTTCTTAGCTCCCATTACGGTACCCACGCCAGTACGCCCACCACAGCGGCGGTCGCTAATAACTACGGCATAGCGAACCAGCTTCTCTCCAGCTGGCCCGATACAAATAGCCTTCGTTGAGTTGCCATGTATCTGCCGCAGTTTCGTCTGAGTTTCTTCAGTATCCAGCCCCCAAATTTCATCCGCATCCAGAATATGAACCCCATTACCATCAATATGAATATAAGTTGGCCTCTCAGCCTTACCTTCTAGTATTACTCCGTCAAACCCAGCGAACTTAAGGAAGGCTCCGAAGTTGCCACCTGCAACAGATTTCGCTATACATCCGGTAAGAGGGCTCTTGGTCACTACAGCTAATCTGGAAACAGACATGGCGGTAGTAGCACCAAGCGGCCCCATCATGAACAACAGTTTGTTGTCCGGTCCTAAAGGGTCTACCCCAGGCTTAAGCTCACTGTAAAGATATTTAACAGCCAGACCTCGTCCCCCGAGGAAATCCTTCATTAGTTGCTCAGGTACATCCTCGACTTTGCTCTCACGCTTACTCAAATTAACACGCAAAAGCTTGCCAGTATAACTACGCATTTTTCACCTCCAAAGTTAATATTAGCTCGGTGGGTACTAACCACCCATAATGAAGCTTAGGACTATAAGCTCATCGTTTTCCTGAACAGGAGTATCTAGGTCCACAGGGCGAATACCATTGGATTTTAGGTAAATGCCAAAGATGCGAAGCAGCTTCCCTTGCCTATCGAACAGATGGTTTTTAATGTCGGGAAATTGCATCTCAAGGCTCTTAATGCATTCACCAACCGTCTGTCCGGTTACCTCGCATGTCTCAGTGCCACAACTAATTTCTTGCAGTACAGATGGCAGCTTGATTCTGACACTCATTTCACCTGTAAATGTTCTCTTATTGGCAAAAGCACTTAATAATTAGGTTAAGGGTTTTAACTTAGCAACAGCCCCCTAGTCTCTGATTAAAGAGACTAGACCCTTACTGCCCAAGTTTTGCTACTACATCAGTTTACTATACTCGGAAGACAAGCCCTTCGGTAGCATCAACACGGATTTTTTCGCCTTCTTTGATAACCATTGTGGCATCACGCGTGTTTGATACCACTGGAATATCATATTCTCTGCCGTGAATGCAAGCATGGCTGAGAGAGCCACCACCATTGGTAACGATCCCCTTAGCCATCGGTAGCACAGGAGTCCACCCCGAAGACATAGACGGGCAAACCAGAATATCGCCTGGTTGCACTTTAAATACATCTTCATTTGTTAGCACAAGATGTGCTCTACCTTCGGCAGTGCCAGCGGGACTGCCGCAATTACCAAAGCAGATGGCCCCGGTTTCAGGCCTGCGGGTAGCTTCCGCACCGGCAACAACCTTGGAAACTATGGCATCGTGAACACTAATCTGATGCTTATTTATATCCTCCGGTGTTAATGGTCCACTGGTAAAAATAGGCGGCCGTGATCGATATTCCTTCTGCGCCGTCCAGGTTTTCTTGCGTTCCTCAGCAAGGTCTTTGACATCGTATGAGTCGGGATAAGCAATGAATAACTCCAGCTCATCAGGAATGAAAAAGAACATGTCATCAGGACTTTCAATAGTGCCAAACTTTACCAGTCTCTCCCCGATCTTCCTCACACAGTAGCGGAAGGTGGTCAAGCACCCCTGTTCCCATGCCACATCATGAGTTTCACTGTAAGAGCTTGTCCTCTGACTCACGCTAAGGAGTGCCCGAAACCAGTCCATGTCGGGATAGCCGGCAGCCTTCACTTTATCGATTAGCTCACGGGTTAATTCTTCACGCTCCTTGACCAAGCGGGGTCTTATGGTATCAAGTAAGAAGGGCGCATTGATGTCCTTTGACAACGAGAGGTATTGCTGAATGTGATTCATGGCCGGCGTTGGGTCTTCCCACCATGAAGGGATGATAAACTCCATCATCCGTGGCGACCGCCAACCATAGCCCTTGACCAGCAAAAAATCATTTAAACCCTTCTCCACCCATTCCTTACCAGCCTTGGTCTTTTTCAGAGCTGGTATGACCTCAGAGGCAGCATTCTTAGTGAAGATATCATCAATCTTGAGCTCCAAGACACGGGTACGGAGCCCCCATAGTGCCTTATCCTGCACAAAAAGGTCATTGTCATAGCCGCGTATAATTTTATGCCACGTGGGGGAAAACTCCTTTACACCGCCGTATTCCGCAGCAATCTCGTCGCAATACCAGTAGGCGGTATACATGGGAAACATCATATAGAAGTGACCTTCCCAAGAGCGGTAGAGATACTGTACCGCCTCCCTGAATATCTTGTACAACTCGTACTGTGTTGCCTTTTCGTAATCATAAGTCCTGAACTTTTTAGACAGTCCATTTATTTCGTCTTCCATACCTTTATAAAGCTTGTCCCAGTTGGGAGAGTACTCCTCGAGTATGTACTTTTTGAATTTCTTTTCTCTTTCCTTAATCTCAGCCTCATCACTAATCCTCATAGCAGCAGCCAGGGCACACCCTTCTATATTGCGAACCTCACTCCCCCTGATGGTAGGTACCCATGTCTCATTGACGCCATATGTGAGACCGTGAGCTAAGGCATAATTCCAGTGCCAGCCAAATAGCGGAGTCCACGCCGGGTAGCTATGGCCAAAGTTCATAAACCACATCGGATATTTCTTCATGTCTCTTTGAGGCATAAATTCTCTGACATACAAGTTCCACGTCCAGGGCATCTTTTTTCCTCCTTAATTTTTACTTAATACAATACCGTAAGTCTTTTTAATAGTCAAATACTTTGTTCTTCCCTATCACATCCACTAATTCCCTCTAGTGCACCCGCCTTGCGCCATCGATTAGCAGTGTTTGACCGCTAACGAAGTCACTATCATCGCTGGCAAAAAAGATAACGCTACCAACTACATCTTCGGGAAGCTCAACACGTCCCAGAGGGACGGAACTTACATCAAACTTCTCGATAGTCATATAGGTTCTAGTCGCCTCAGTATCTACAACACCGGGAACTATCACATTAACACAGATACCATACTGCCCCAGCTCTCCGGCAAGAACCCGGGTGATACCGATAACTGCGGCTTTGGAAGCAGTGTAGTGAATAAAACCCTTAGTCGGGGCAAAAACTGCCTCGGTGGATACATTGATAATTTTACCTTTCCCCTGTTTTTTCATCTGGGGAAATACTGCTTTGCAGCACAGCCAGACTCCCTTAGCATTCACCAGCATCGCCCGGTCCCATTCTTCTGACGAGACCTCATAAAACATCTTCCTCGCCATCCCATAGTAGTAGCCAGCATTGTTAACCAGAATATCGATTCGACCAAACTTCTTAACTGTTTCCTCAGCCATGCGCTGAGTACTAGCTTCAGAAGTGACATCGGCTTTTATTGCTATTGCAGTACCACCCTTCGCCTTGATTTCACTGACTGTTTCCTCTGCCTCTCGGTCAAGGATATCCGCCACAACTACTTTGGCTCCTTCCTCAGCCATTCTCAGGCAATAGGCTTTACCCAACCCCCTGCCACCGCCAGTCACTATGGCTACCTTATTTTCTAATCTTCCCATTTTAAGCTCCTTATAACTAAAGTGTTATCAGCTATAAAACCACATCAATTGGGAGACAAGCACTTTTTAGTGCACCCTCCTTGCGCCATCGACCAGTAGTGTTTGACCGCTAACAAAGTCGCTATCATCGCTGGCAAAGAAGATAACGCTACCAATTATGTCATCGGGTACTCCTACACGTCCCAGAGGGATGGAACTTACGTCGAACTTCTCGATACTGCCTATAGTCCGGCTTGCCGGCGTGTCGGTAAAACCTGGCGCTACGGCATTAACACAGATGCCATATTGCCCCAGCTCTCCGGCAAGAACCCGGGTGATACCGATAACTGCGGCTTTGGAAGTAATATAGTTAATCATACCCTTGCTAGGCGCAAAGACTAGCTCTGAGGATAGGTTAATAATTTTGCCCTTCCCCTGTTTTTTCATCTGAGGGAATACTGCCTTGGCGCACAGCCAGGCACCCTTGGCACCGACATCCAACGCCCGGTCCCATTCTTCAGACGTGACCTCGTAAAACGGTTTCCTGCCCACCCCGTAGTAAAAGGCAGCATTGTTAACCAGAATATCGATTCGTCCAAATTTTTTAACTGTTTCCTCAGCCATGCGGAGGGTATCCTCTTCTTTAGTAACGTCAACTTCCAGAGCATAGCCCCCTTTAGCCTCTATTTCCTTGGCTGCTTGCGCTGCTTCCTCATCAAGGCGGTGTACTGCCATCACCACCTTAGCCCCCTCTTTGGCCAGACCAAAACAAAAGGCCCTGCCCAAACCCTTGCCACCACCGGTCACTATGGCTACTTTCCCATCCAATCTTCCCATTGAAGTCTCCTTTCTATGTTTTTTTATTCCGTGTCCCAATCAGCTAACCGACCTCTCCAGAAAACTTCACTCCGGAGGGAACAGTGAAGCTGAGCCAAATCTTCCTATGAAATATTATACTGCCAAGAAGCCCCCGTCAATAGGTAGGGCAACACCCGTAATCGAGGCGGCTCTATCTGAGACAAGGAACAACGCCCCATCAACTACTTCCTTTTCAGTGATGTACCTGCCCATAGGTATACGCTTCTTGTCTCTCCTTACCCATTCCTCCTGGTCAATGCCCATCGCTCGCCCTCTTTGCTCGGCAATAGATAGCCTCATAGATGTTTCAACCCTACCCGGACAAATACAATTGACTCGAATGTTATCTCTAGCCAAGTCTACCGCGAGTTTCTTGGTCAGCATTACAAGCCCGGTCTTTGCCAGTGAATAGGTCAGTGAATAGCCAGATTGCTTCAGTCCGGCAACCGAACTGGTGAATAGAATAGAACCCCCTCCGGCCTTGCGCATTTCGGGGACAGCAAATTTCGCACCGAATACACCTGCCTTCAAGTGTACTGTCATCATATTGTCATATATTTCTTCTGTGATATTTTCGATATAGTCTGGCTCGACTATGCCGGCATTATGCCAAAAAATATCTAGCCGGCCATAAGTATCAACAGCTATTTTAATGAGCCGCTCAATATCAGCCACTACAAGCATATCAGCCGGAACAAAGCTTGCCTCATTGCCTTGTTCCCTTATTATGCCTACAACTTCCTCACCTCGTTGTCGACTTCTACCACTAACGACGCTTTTTGCACCTTCCTGCGCAAAGGCAATGGCACCCGCCCTGCCAATGCCTGACGTTGAGCCTGTAATGACAGCAACCTTTCCTTGGAGCAACAACTTTATCAGTTCTCCCTTCCGGCTGCTCTTTAGTCTTTGATAGCTTTCATCTTAGGCAGGGCATATCTCCCAAGTATGCCCTTTTGAAAACATCCCCGCGCTTGAATACCTCAAAACACCGTACGCTTTAAGTAAGAATTCTGCCTGACTTGTTGGGGATTCTAAGACTATCGGGGTAATTCCTCAGTGTAGCCTTGCTCCCATTTTATAAGCTGTCCCATACTATCTGTGTATAATGGAATAACCCACTTCATTTCCTGTAGATTCTGCGTTATAATCGGTATCCAATCATAAGTGGATATGCGCGTGTCCGATTATTATTTCACATATTCAGCACAATTGTCAATCATTGTGTAGGCCGGTAAAACGCAATATATCTTGTGTAATTTTTAAGAAAAAGGTAAAGGGAATATGGACGAACTAAACAGTTTGCTGTTATACTTTGCCTCAAATGATTCTTCCTACATTACCGGTAAGGTCTCCGTCACCGACATGGGATGAACAGCACATTAAAGGTGCATAGCGCTAACTCGAGGGAAAATGAGCTCTGACAAATTAATATTTCGGTTCGAGGAACTGGGGCAAGAGCACAACGACCTGGTAGGCAAGAAGTGCGCCAACCTGGGAGAAATGACTCGAATGGGTTTACCTGTCCCGCCAGGCTTCGCCATTTCCATTACAATGTACAGGAAATTTGCTAAGGAAACCGGAGTAGCCGAGGAAATTTACCGCTATATAAGTAGCCTTGGTGAGCTTAAAGGCCAGAACATTGCCGTCTTCGACGAATTAAGCCAGAACATCCAAGGCATGATTGAAGGCAAAGAGGTGCCGGAAGACATAAGGAAAATGGTAGGTTCATACTACGAAGAGCTGTGCAACAAGACGGGAATTCCCGATGTCGCCGTCTCAGTGCGGTCATCGGGGACAGAGAGCCGGCCCGGCATGTTTGAAACTTACCTGAACGTCATCGGCTTAGAAGATGTAGTTGACAAAATAAGGAATGTATGGGCAAGCGCCTATACCAGCCGGGCTATTGCCTTCCGGGTCAATAAAGATATCCCCGTTATAGGAGACG
>Ga0315291_10006990_pt1 | contig 13994 bp, 15 predicted proteins | sample YL17G12_20_MG_FD_203070 | JGI IMG/M metagenome (GOLD analysis project Ga0315291, IMG submission 203070) | Sediment microbial communities from Yellowstone Lake, YNP, Wyoming, USA - YL17G12_20 | ecosystem: Environmental > Aquatic > Freshwater > Lake > Sediment | place: USA: Wyoming | collected...
GTAGCTTGCTGCGGGGTAAGCGAGCGAATGCCGAACGATACTGTTCCATAAGAATCGAAGATTCTCCGCAGCTTGCTGCGGAGAGCTTCAATTTTTTTGAGAATCCGATATAGCAAAAAAAGCGACTTTTTTCTGTGCTGGCAAGAATTAGGATTTGACACAGCCTGCTGGATGGTATAGCTTTCTTTCCGATGATTTGAGGTTTTATAAATTCCAAGGGACGATCATGAAATCGGACGACAGAGGCGATTTTGTGATTCTTCCCCTCAAACAAGACGGACCGGAGGATATTATCCGGGTTCGCTACTGCTTTACCTGCCGGGAGACATTCCCTGGCGATCACGAGAGAATCTTTAATCACTGTTTGGCAAATATAGGGACGGAGTCTTCTTCGACATTTCTTCTTAGCATCTGATTTTGAAGGGGATGATTGCTCGTTAATAACTCTTAAGACATCGCCTGAGATTTATACTTCAGTTTGTTTTGAAAGTCAAACTGTGGCGTCGAACTATCAGGAATTTGCTAATGAGGGGAATAAGATGTCGAATCCCGACGGGAGGAGTCATGGGTAAGATTCTTGCGTTCCGGAGACCCGAAGAGAATTGTACAAACTGCTGGTATCATAGTCCCCATCGCAGTTATTATAAAGATCAATCCGTCTCTCCCGTCGGATATTGCCGGCATCCTGATCGTGCGAAGAATTCCGATCCCGCTCATCCCGCGAGGAAACAGCTGCGTTTGCCATGCGACCCCGGTAACTGGTGTTCCAAATACGTTAATGAAGATTCGCCCGCGATGAAGAAATTGCAGTTCGTATCGGGTATCAAATTCGTACTGCTGTGCATGCAGCAGCGCCTGAAAAGCTATGCTGAGCCCATAGAGAAGGCGGATGAATACAGGGAATTGGTAGACCAATTCTATATTGAATACAAGAAGCTCATGACAATCAATCAGTACAAAGCCGCAAAAAGAGACCAGAAACATTTTGTCGCTTTGATTGAAGAGGCTCTCGAATATTATAAAAAAGAGAGTAAGAACCGAAAGCCTTAATATAAAGCATTGCCGTTAAAGCGGCCAACACGCGCACTCCACACCGCGGTCATTTCCTCTTGACACACAACCTAGTTTTCCGTACACTTCTCGAAAACGCGAAAGCGTTCCTGCCACAGATAAATCGTTGAGCATCGGTTAGATGTGAGATGGAGCTCTTCTTCTTGGATCGCGGCATCCGGTATATTTCCTGCAAAAAACTAAAGAACTATAAGTAAAAATGTGATAGAAAGTCTTCGGGCAGGTCGCAGTTCACAATCACGGTTATTGCAAATAACGTCTTTGGTTTCACTCACTAAGACTTTACCTTTTTCAAGGCAAAGCGGAAGAAAAGGGGCTTAGTCGAATTGATCCTGAGCTGGTGAAACGCGTTGAAGGGTCTTTGTTTTAGTTTCCCAACTGGCTGCGAAATTGGTTCCAGGGCATGCCCTGGGTTCACACCATTGATTTTTTAAAGAGGGTCAAGAAAAAAGGGAGGTAATAAAGTACGGCAGATAACTGGAAACCTTTGACGGACAAGGAGAAGGCAAGGTACCACACCTTGAATAAAGAGAATGTCGAATTCCTGATGGATCGGTACAACAAGGTTAACCGCTGGGTCATTGCAGACATGATCCGACGCAGCAGCTACCATTATCCTGACAAGAAAGCCCTGATCTTCCAGGACAAGACACTCACCTATACCCAGCTTGAAGCCGAGTGCAACCGGACAGCCAATGCGCTGTCGGCGCTGGGTGTGCAGAAGTACGACCGTGTTGCCATTCTGGCTCATAACACGATTCACCACGTCTTGACCTGGCTTGGATGTGCCAAGATAGGCGCCATCTACCTGGCGATTAATTATCTCTTGAGGGGTAAGGATATCGCCTACTGCATAAACCACTCGGAGAGTAAGGTCTTCATCGTGGAGGACAGCCTCTATGATCTGGTGAAGGATGTCCTCAATGATATGCCCACCGTCAAAACATGGATATGGTCCAATCAGGGCGAGGGCAAGCCCCCTGTCAGTGATCTGTTCAGGGATTTTGATACGTGGTATAAAAAATATCCCGCCCACGAACCTGACGCAATCCTTCATATCGAGGATCCAGTGCAGATGACCTATACAAGCGGCACGGAGACACTGCCGAAAGGCGTTATCATCAGCAATCAGGCGTTGATGGCCCAGTACATGGGGGCTATCATTGACGGGCAGTATGATGAGGACGATGTCTCTATTAATGCCCTTCCCATATATCACTGCGCACAGCGTGATGTATTTATGAACCCTATCTTCTGGGTCGGAGGGACGAATGTTTTAATTGTTCCTGATATCGGTCAGATCCTCAAAAATATTGCCGACTACAAAGCTACTCTCTTCTTTGCACCGCCGACTGTCTGGATCGGAATTTTGAGGCATCCCGATTTTAGCAAATATGACATCTCCAGTCTGAAAAAATGCTACTACGGCGCATCGATCATGCCAGTCGAGGTGCTGAAAGAGCTCATGGAGCGGCTGCCGGGGACCAGAATCTATAACTATTACGGCCAAACTGAACTTGCGCCGTACCATACAATTCTCAAGGCGAAGGATGCATTGAGTAAATTGGGTTCCGCAGGTATGGGCGGTTTGAACATGGAGACGAGACTCGAAGACGACGAGTTTAAGCCCATTGATAAACAGGGCATCCCCGGAGAGATCTGCGGCAAGGGGCCCCATGCCCTGACCATGTATTTCAAGGATCCGGAGAAGACGGAAGAGGCTATGAAGGGAGGCTGGTTCCATTCCGGCGATGTTGGAGTTATGGACGAGGACAGATATATAACCGTTGCCGATCGGAAGAAAGACATGATCAAAACGGGCGGCGAAAATGTCCCGACGCGAGAAGTGGAAGAGGCCATATACCTGGATAAGAGAGTTCAGGAAGTAGCCGTCATAGGTTTGCCGCATCCCAAGTGGGTTGAGGCGGTAACGGCGGTGATCGTTCCCAAGAAGGGCGAGAAAATCACAGAGGAAGAGATTATGGAACACTGCCGGAAGGAACTTGCCACATTCAAGTGTCCCAAGGCGGTAATCTTTCTGGATGCCCTTCCCAAGACGTCGACGGGAAAGATTCTTAAGAGGGAAATGCGTACAAGCTATAAAGGGATGTTCGCCGGCAAATGATATTGTATGAGCTTTAAAGAGCTTGCATTCTGTCATTTTGACGATCCCCCCGTGTCATTTCGACCGGGGGGAGAAATCCTTGTCTCTACGGAGGGGAGGGATCTTAAAGATTCCTCACATTAGTTCGGAATGGCCAATGGACAAGATTTCTCGTCGTTTTACTACGCGAAATGACGAGTTGCATGTTTTCAAAGGTCGGAAAAATATTAGAATAAGAAAGGGAGACCCATTATGGAGATTAAGAATGTTTGCGTTTTAGGAGCCGGTTTGATGGGGAGCGGCATTGCGCAGGTATGCGCCCAGGCAGGTTTTCAGGTGACCATGAGAGACATTGAGCAGAGGTTTATCGATTCCGGGATGAATACGATCAAGAAGAACCTGAGCCGCGACGTGGAAAAAGGGAAAAAGACCCAGGAAAATATGGACGCAATTCTGGGCAGAATAAAGCCGACCCTCGATCTAAAAGAGGCAGCAGGCAAGGCCGATGTTGTCGTAGAGGTTGTTATCGAGGTGATGGATGTTAAGAAGCAGGTATACAAAGAGCTGGAACAGATAGTACCGGCACATTGCCTGTTTTTTACCAACACCTCCGGTCTCTCTATCACGGAGATGGCAGCTATCACGAAGCGGCCGGAGAGGTTTATCGGGACCCATTTCTTTAATCCCGTGCCGGTGATGCGCCTCCTGGAGATCATCAGAGGCTATGAAACATCCGATGAGACCCTGGAGATTGCTAAGGAATGGGGGAAAAAGATCGGCAAGGAAGTAATCGTTGTAAAGGAAGCGCCTGCCTTTGCAGTGAACAGAATTCTTTGTATCATGCTTAACGAGGCCTTCTTTGCCCTCGATGAAGGCATAGCCAGCGCAGAGGACATAGACAAGGGCATGATGCTGGGCTGCAATCATCCCATCGGTCCGCTGGCACTGTCGGACCTTGTGGGTAATGAGACCCTGCTTCACGTTATGGAGGGTCTGCACAGGGAACTGGGCGATAAATACCGCCCTGCGCCCTTGCTGGTGAAGCTGGTCAGGGCAGGACGCTTCGGAAGAAAATCGGGCAAAGGAGTTTATGATTACTCAAAAAAATAGATCTTCCTATTAATGGATAGGGACTGATATCAATAGAGTGAGAGGAAAATCATGAAGGAAGTTTTTATCGTCAGCGCTGTGAGGACGCCTATCGGCAGACAGAATGGATATCTCAGGAACTGGACGGCCCCGGAACTTCTGGGAGCCGTGCTGGATGAAGCTGTCCGCAGGATTGATCTTGATCCCGCAATTGTGGATGATGTCATTACCGGCACGGTGTATCAGGTCGGCGAGCAGGGCTTCACCCTGGCGCGCATGGGGGTGTTGGCCTCAAAATTTCCCATGACAGTCCCGGGTGTCTCCGTGAACCGCCAGTGCGGAAGCAGCCTCACAGCCGTACAGCTCGCTCACGGCATGATTGCTTCCGGTATGATGGACGTCGTGATTGCGAGCGGATGTGAACTCCTGACGAAGTATGGGATGTTTTCTGATTTGAACGGCACCCTGTATACAGGGAAGCCCATGGGTAATCCCTTCGGGGCATTCTATACAAGCAAGTATGGCAAACCGGATCAGATCGCAGCCGCACAGATGATTGCTGACAAGTGGGCAATCACGCGCGAAGAATGTCATGAGTTTGCCATTGCGAGCCACAAGAAGGCCCATGCGGCAACTGTAAATGGATATTTCAAAAATGAGATTCTGCCTGTTACGGGTGTCGATAAAGACGGCAATGAGATCGTGAGGGCTACGGACGAACCCATCAGGCCGGAAACAAACCAGGAGAGTCTTTATGCCCTCAAGGTTCTGCCGAATACCAAGTGGATAACGGCAGGCATATCGAGCACCATCACGGATGGCGCGTCTGCTGTGGTTCTCATGAGCGAAGAGAAGATGAAGGAACTGAAGCTGAAACCTCTTGTCCGCTTTGTCGCAAACGCCGTTGTCGGATCCGATCCGGAGATCATGCTGACAGGCCCAATTTATGTCACGCCTAAGGTTCTGAAGAAAGCAGGCCTCTCTATGGCCGATATCGATATCTTCGAAATCAATGAGGCCTTTGCACCCATACCGCTTGCCTGGGCGAAGGAGCTCAAGGCGGATCAGAGCAAACTTAATGTGAACGGAGGCGCCCTTGCTCTCGGCCATCCTGTCGGCAATTCCGGCTGTCGCCTGACAGTCACGGCAATCAATGAGCTTATGCGGCGAAAAGCCCGATACGCTTTTGTTTCGCTGTGTACCGGCGGAGGAATGGCTCCGGCAACTATTTTTGAGAGAGTCTAAGGCAAGGTTTGAAGAAATGAATACACTCTGTCCTGGTATCCAATGGTTATCCGAATCCCTAACCCGCGAGAGAGTGTCATGAGTTAATTATGGAAACCCCGTTTCTTAAAGGAGCGGGGTTTCGTGTTTTGGAAAGAGTTAAGTGAATTTCTACAGCATTTTTTCTCTAAGGCAGGAGCGGGAGATATGAAGCCATTTACGATTCTGTCCGTTGCGGTTTTGTCGTTTATTGCCCTCGGGCATCTCCTCCGCATGCTCTTTGGATGGGAGGCCATTATCAATGGTGTTCACATTCCCTTATGGGCGAGCGCTATTGCAGTTGTGTTTTGCGGAGGACTTGCATACATGCTCTGGCGCGAATCGCACCCAAGAAAGTAAAACGCCATTCCTGCTATCCTTGGACAGGAAAGGCTCGCTCAATCGCAGTATTTTTTATACGGAGCCGGGAGACGAATCCCCGGAGAATCCAAGGCTGCCGATCATAGCCTCAATCGAATCCCTGAAAATCCCTGCAAACGCTTGTCAAATAAATTATTCAGGTGCACCCGCTTTGCCTTTCCGGTAGAAGGCTGTCAGGAACTCCGCATCCTTTGGAGAGAGGTCAAAGCGCATGACCGCTTCATTGATAAGTTTCTGAACGGTCTTGTTGGGATCATCCAGCAGTTTATCGGAAATCCATTTGACAGCTTTGCGAATAGATTCTCCTTCGGGCATAATCGTGGCCATGGTCCATTCTCCTCACATTACTGAATTTGGTTAATATCGTCATTTTTGTTTTTCATGCTCATTCTCGTTCCCCTCGGTGGCTTTCCAATAGATCGCTATGATAAGAAATATAGTCACAACAAGTACGAAGGGTATGATATAGCGATTTGAATATGCGGAAACGCGATGCCATTTCTCGCCCAGAAAGAAACCGAGATTCATAAAAATGATCGTCCAGAGCGCCGCCCCTGAATAGGCAAAAGCGGCAAACACCGGATACGGCATAATGGATGACCCCGCAAAAATGGCTGTCAGATGTCTTACCCCTGGAATAAAATAACCGACGAACAACGCGAATTTTCCATATCGTACGTAAAACTTTTTTGCATTTTGAATATGATCGGGATTTACTTTCAGTCTGGCGGAATATCTCTTTATTAAACGGTTTCCGAAGGTCCTCCCAAGGATATAACCAAGCGTTGCGCCCGACGAACTCCCTATGAAGCAAACTGCAAAGGCATAAAGATAGTTTAATTTGTCTTCATAAACTAAAAAGCCTACAAATGCAATCAATGTCTCATCAGGAAAGGGAAAACCAAGGATTCCCAGCCCCAGAGCGACAAAAATGCCAAAATAAGAATATTTTGTGATGGTCAACAGAAGGGCATGCATTTATGACCCATAGGCTCTGTGTCAAGAGTTATTTTTGCAGTATTATAGAATAAATGTTTTCAAAAATGCGAGCTGAAATATCGCTTAAGAATCCGGAAAGGGACAAGATGATTAGAGGAGAAATCTGTACCTCTGTTGAAACTGCGTGCCCGTAAGGCTCAGTTTGAGACAGATACCGGAACTTCTTCTCAAAACAAGAAAGGGCGGGAACTTCTCCCGCCCTTTCTTGTCAAATCGTCTATAACCAAAAATATTGAACGTATTTTTATAATATCTGAATGTTATTTAACGGCATCTTTTAGTGCCTTACCGGCAGCAAACTTGGGCACTTTCTTGGCCGCAATCTTGATCGGTTTGCCGGTCTGAGGATTTCTTCCTGTTCTTGCGGATCTCTTCGCAACGGAGAAAGTTCCAAAACCGACCAAGGTCACCTTATCTCCTTTTTTCAGGGACTTCTTGATTGCATCAAGGAGGGAATTAACTGCGCTTGCTGCCTCCACCTTGCTGCACGTTGACTTTGCAACCTCATTGATCAGATCTTCTTTGTTCATAGCATCCTCCTCCCCTTTTTATATTCTAATGGTTTCGATCCGCCAAAGGCGGAAACATCAGCACCTCTGCGTCAATGCTTCCTTATAGATTCTGAGCTTTAAAAAAGCAACATTAAAATGATGTTGTTTTAATTTTATTTTGAATCGGTGGCAATAGACACAAAGCGGTTTTCCAGCCTGGAAATTAACTGCGCACACGTATACTGCATGGATCATTCTCTATGGTCAGAAGAGACAGGAAGTCTTGCGTTTCAGCCTTAGTTGTTATTAACTGTTTGTATTGATCAGCCACGTATCCGGTGATGACAGAACAGTGATTATGGAACGTACTGATTTTGCTTTAAAAAATAGGTTTGCGTAGGATATATCAAATGACGCCTGCTGGATGATGCCTTGCGTGTTGTGCATTTGCTACGGTCCAGATTCCGTAAACCGATTGAATCGAAAAGCCAGATTCGCTTGCTCGAGATCTTACGAACAATCGTCCAGTGGTCATGCAGACCACCCAAGCTCAAAAGAATGGCTCTCTTTTCCCCTTTTGCACGTTTCTCGTGAAGAAACCTCGTCATTTCTGTCCAGAACTCACTGAACCCCACATCTGTCTGCTTTTGGAAAGGAATTGCTCGGTCTATTTTTTCTCCGATAATATCCTTGAATATGCTCCCCATCACCGTTATGCTGATTCCCTGCGCCAGCGTTACAGCCAGACTCTTATTATCTTCAAGGTAGCCAACAATCTGTGTAAACAGTTCCTGCGATTCCTCGTTACTAAGTCCTCTGATGACGCGCATGGCATTTACGATGCTGTATATGCCGCAAAGCGAATCGAGAGCTCCCTGTTCATAAGGTTTAAGTTTCATCGGTCACTCCTGGGAGGGTTACTAAAAGAATACTCCAATGCGGGATAATATACGATGGTATTGTTTCACATTGCTCCGCACTTGAAAAGAAATCTTTTAGATTTTCTTGAAGGGTGATTATTGTCTGATAATTATTGTATAATTACAATAATATGCAACAGGAAGATGGTTGCAAGTTATAGGGGAAATGTACCCTGCTCCTGAGGAAACCGGACGAATTCCCGGTCTCGTAACCTGCAGATGGCCGGCATACGGAAAGATAGTTTTATGGATTGGATCTTATAAAAAATGCAAAATGCGGGACTGAGTTCATTCGGTCCGTATCGTCGATGCAGTTTGCAGGCAGGCTCCTTCTTTGAAGTATTTCATTGAACATGGAATTTAAACAGATCCATATTATACTTGGCTAAGTTGTATCTAATATTTTCGACTAATGGCGCCAGTATATTTATATAATCGTCGGTCCATGACGCACTTCCGCTCAAGCCGTCATCCTTTCCAAGTCTTACCCAACCGCGGTTTACCAATGGCTGGAGGCGTGCGGGATTCGTTGCAATGGCGACGCACCAGGAGGCATTCTGGTAATATTCCAGCTTGTCTCTTGTTGCGGGTACATTTATGGCGCCATACAGGCTAAGCCCCGCAGATGTGGATTTTATTACGGGTCTGAGTTCATAGTAGCGGTTAGAGACGTGAAAAAGGATCACTCCATCATCCGCCAGTCTGCTGAGGTATATTTCCATGGCTTCCCGTGTAAGCAAGTGTGTGGGGATGCCATCACCGGTAAAAGCATCCATGTGGATGATGTCATAGTCGTGACCGGCGCCGTCTGACTTTTGCATCGAGAGGCGGCCGTCACCGACAATGACGCGAACTTTGACCTTGCAGTTATCAAGATACGTAAACCACTGCCGGGCGATCTTTTCATTGTCAGGGTCTATTTCATAATAGGTGATATGGTCGGCCTTTTTTGCGTACGCGGCGACAGCGCCCGATCCGAGCCCCAATACAGCGATCCTCCTCGGGGTGTTAGTTGTTTGATAGACGTCGGCAATTCCTCCCCCCAGATAGAAGTAAGAAATCGGTGTCTGCCGTATGTCCGGATCGAGCAGCTGGGCTCCGTGCAGAGTCCTGCCATGAAGCAGTTTTCTCAGCCCTCCCGGCAGTCCTTCGACGGGCAGCTCGTCCTTAATGCGGTACGTTCCGTAAAAATTCCGATGGCGGAATTTAATTGGCTCTTGCCATAATGCCCAGCACTCCGTGCCGATGACCACAAGCATAGCGACTATGATTAGAAGGCGGCTGCCAGCGGCCAGAACAGAAGTGGGTGCCGGTCGGAGGACAGAAGACCTGTCACAGCACCACCAGAAGGACACGCCGAATAATGCGACCAGAATAGGATATTCAAACAGCCCTTTAAACATAAAAGGGGCAGCAAGACTGATGAAGGCGCCGCCCATCCAGCCCCCCAAGGCGATAGTGAGATAGAAATTGGTCAGAAGGCCGGGCAGCGGTCGACACTCGTAGAGTGTGCCATGGGCAACCAAACAGATCATAAAGAAGACAGACAGATGTCCGATGATGGCAAGCCAATGTGAAGACTCCCACAGATAAAGTATGAATGTGATGAGCAGGATTTCCGGCCATAATATTTTCAGAAACCGGGGGACGCCACCCCTGTTCGAAAAGGTTACGATGAAGCTGCCTAAGTAAAGGGCTAAAGGCAGGACCCAGGTCAATGGGAAAGAGCCAACTTCCAGAGCAATGAAATTAGTTATGGCCAGAAGGAATGCAGAAGGGAGGCTGCTCAGCAGCAGCCACCTGGCATAGGTTAAAGACGTAACCTTGTCCTGTTCAATTTCGCTCCAGGCTTCTGAAGTTTGGATATGTGGCCCTTTATCCGGGCGGAGCTGAAACCAGGCCGCCACGCAAATTATCGCATAAACAATATACGTTCCCGTCCAGGAAAGGCTCTGCATTCTTAGACCCACCAGAGGTTCGGCTATGAACGTGTAGCCCAGCAATGCAATAAGGGATCCTGCATTTGAAGCCGCATACAGCGGATATGGCTCACGGTGCTCTCCGAGAGAAGATCGATGGAGCCATAACTGGGCGACGACCGCCGTTGTCGAAAGGACAATGAAGGGCAGCGCCACATGCATAAACAATATGCCGAGAATGTTGAGGAGTGGCGCGTGGGCATCGGGTTGGGCATTGATATTCAATGGCAGATTTATCAGGGGAAGGGCAAGCAGAAGCAAATGCCAGCCCCCCATTTTTCTTGCACAGAGATGCGCATACAGATACCCGATGAGGAGCATGGCCTGATAGAACATGAGGCACGTAAGCCAGACATGGGCCGCACCCCCGAAATAAGGTGTCAGCAGTCGACCGACAAGGGGCTCCATCCCGAAAAGGAGAAGGGCGCCGGAAAAAACCATACTCGTAAGTACTGTCATAGCCAGTCTCTGGCCCCTTGCGCCCGCTATTGCGCTGATTTTTTCCATTAATAAACCTGAACACCTGGCGTTACTGGCGGCTCTATTATCACATTAGATAGGGAACGGCTATTAAAAATCATTGCATCGGCATTGTGCATTAAATCTTTCTAAAACGTCCTCTTGAGATAAATGAAGACATAGGGTAATATGCCCACGCTTTGTCATAAAATACAGGAGGACAACTTCATGGATTTTCCGAATCTTAAGAAACAGGATCCTGAGATTTACAAGCTGGTCAAGAAGGAGGAAGAGAAGCAGCAGTACAAACTGTCAATGATCCCATCGGAGAATTTTTCCAGTCCCGCAGTGCGGGAGGCCTTATCATCAGTATTTGTGCATAAATATGCCGAGGGATATGCGCATAAGAGGTATTATGAAGGAAACCAATTCGTGGACAATCTTGAGGAACTTTGCCAGCAGAGGGCAAGGCAGGCCTTCTCTCTCCCTGATAACTGGCATGTGAATGTGCAGCCACTTGCGGGAGGTAATTCGAATCTGGCCGTTTATAACGGGCTTCTGGAGCCGGGCGATACTATCTTGAGCATGTATCTGCCGGATGGCGGGCACTTGTCGCATGGCTGGTCATTTCCCGAAAAGGATGAGCAGGGATTGGAAGGGCAGGTTGACCAGGCCATATATCTGGGCGGCAAGAGAAAAATCAGCATCGTTTCAAAAATTTTTAAAGTGGTGCAGTACAAAGTTGAACCCGATTCACGGCTCTTTGATTATAAGAAGATCATGGCTATTGCCAAGGAGTACCGCCCGAAGATAATCATCTCAGGGGGTACCGCATATCCGCGCGAAATCAATTATGACGCCCTTCACTCTATTGCGAAGGAAGTGGGCGCCTATTATCTTGCGGATATTGCCCACGAGGCCGGCCTCATTGCAGCGGGCGCCAATAAATCACCTGTCGGGAAAGCGGATGTCATCACTTTTACAACGCATAAGACCATCCGCGGGCCAAGGGGTGCCGTCATCTTATGCAGAGGCGACTTGGCAGATAGAATAGATTTCGGCGTTTTTCCGGGCTTGCAGGGCGGCCCTTTCGAACATACAATCGCTTCCCTTGCGGTTTGTCTGAAAGAGGCGTGTACGCCGGCGTTTAAAAAATATGCCTTTCAGGTGGTAAAGAATGCTCAGAGGCTGGCTCAAAGGTTCATAGAGAGAGGCTACGATGTTGTTTCCGGCGGAACTGATAAACATCTGTTGCTCATTGATATGAGAAGCAAGAAACTATCGGGCCGCAATCCTGCCAAAGCCCTTGACCAGGCGGGTATCATCATGAACCGCAATTCCGTCCCCAATGAAACCGGATCGCCAATGAACCCGTCAGGACTGCGCATGGGCACGCCAACCATCACTACACGCGGCATGAAGGAAAAGGAGATGGATAAGATTGCCGAGTGGGTTGATTATGTCATTAAAGTTGTCGCACCTGACTGTAATTTGAAGCCTGCTGAATTTGAAGAGAAAATCAAAAAAATGCCTGAGCTTCGGAAAATCGCCGCGGAAGTGAAATCCCTCTGCCAGAAGTACCCTCTTAATTTTTGACCGGGCATAATCCTACCAATTTTCGTGAAGCTCCCCGCTGGCAGGTCGGGGAGCTTCGCGGCCGGGAAAGCATCATTAAATTGCATACCTTCACCTGGCCTTCAGGAGGGCCCGACAGGGTGTGCTGCCTGTCGAGGGTCATCTGTATAACAAAACATGCCCGGAACAGAATGCAAAATAGAGATGCGGAAATCTTTCACTCTCTATTATGTATAAGACCCATCGTAGCAAGTAGGAGAATGACGAAACCGAACGCTATGTAGAGCAAAGTGATGCGATTGAGCTGTAGTTCTCCTTTTTCTGTGAATAGTATGACGTTCGAAAGGTAGCTCCAGTAAATCAGAAAGCCGTAGTTGAGAAGCAAAGCCATCCTGGTGTAACCGAAAATCAATATAAGTGTAGTGAGGGACAGGAGGGCGAGGATATGAAAAAGTGGTACCGATAATTGTGTTGAAATTAATGCTTCCATGCTACTTTTCTCTTTTGTTAGATATGCTGGCTCTTTCACCCCTGATTTGCAGCCCATTCATTTTTTTTGACAAGCCCTTTTGGATTATAATTTAAGTCACAATGCAAAAAAAAGCTGTGACAATAATCACACAAAAAGTCAATTTATATAGAGTCAGGGTCTGATTTCGTGAGAATCTAAGAATCTGTGCAGTATATCTAAGGCATTAGGACTGTTAGGATAAGCTTTGACAGGAATCTTGAATTCGGTAGCGAGCGCATTCTCCGCAGCTTGCTGCGGAGAGCTTCAATTGCTCTTATGCCGAATTGATAGCATAGATCCCCACAAATTCGGCAGGTGCATCCACGTTGTCTATCCTTTGAAAAGTAAAACATTGCGATTTTGCACATGACTTCTTACGAGGTCGCAATATGCGAAGATGTGTTTATGGACGCTGTATGTGATAATCTAAGGTAGGAGTTGGTCTTAATACCGTCTGCCGCGACTGCCTCTAAATCCTCCGCCGGAATCCGACTGATATGGTCTTGCTCTTCCTCTATCCCTGTCTTTTTTCGGTCTGGCTTCACTGACGACGATTGTATTTCCGTCAAGCTGGCCGCCATTGAATTTTTCAATTGCCTCTTTTGCTTCCTCTTCGGAGGCCATCTCGACAAATCCGAATCCTTTGGATAGTCCCGTTAGCCTGTCCTTTATGATATTTACCGACTCGACTTTACCCGCTCCGGCAAAGTTTGATCTCAGATCATCCTCAGTAACCTTGCTGGATAGATTCCCGATGTATAATTTTTTATTCATGTTTCGTCTCCTTTACGGTTACCGCACAAAAGACCTGAAGACAGAAAGAGGCACCCCGGTTCAGGTATTTACGGGGGTGCCTCTTTCTATAAAGAACCTCTTATACAGTCTTAACATTAACAGCAGACGGACCTTTTGGACTCTGCTGGACGTCAAATTTGACGCGCTGGCCCTCAGATAACGTCCTAAAACCGCTGTCTTGAATGGCGCTGAAATGAACAAATACATCGCCGCCTTCATCATTAGCAATGAATCCGAATCCCTTCTTCTCATTAAACCACTTAACGACTCCTTCTGACATTGTTTTCATCCTCCTTTCTTAGATTTTTCAAAAGTTGGATTTCCACGTTGACAGAAAGAACAATTCACCATATCCCT
>Ga0315291_10006991_pt1 | contig 13994 bp, 12 predicted proteins | sample YL17G12_20_MG_FD_203070 | JGI IMG/M metagenome (GOLD analysis project Ga0315291, IMG submission 203070) | Sediment microbial communities from Yellowstone Lake, YNP, Wyoming, USA - YL17G12_20 | ecosystem: Environmental > Aquatic > Freshwater > Lake > Sediment | place: USA: Wyoming | collected...
CAAACTGCTTTCGTTCACTACTGTAGTCGATAGCTACCTCTAAAGCCCCTCGTGCAACACCAACCCCCTGACTGGCAATGCATGCACGCTCGGAATTCAACTCATCCATGAGAATATCAAATCCTCGATTTAGATATTCTGGTCCTCCCAACAAATTTTCTGCTGGGACCGCTACATTCTCGAATTTTAGGTGCGAGATACGCGTGCCTCGAAGCCCCATTAATTCGTAGTCTTTCTCAGCAGTGAATCCTTTTAATCCCTTCTCCACAATAAAAGCAGACATTCCACGTTTTGGATGGACAATAGGCAAGGGAGTTGTGATGGCAAATAAGCAGATCATGTCCGCTTGGCTTCCATTCGTGATAAATCTCTTTTCTCCATTAAGAATAAAATAATCGCCTTCTCGTTCTGCATGTGTCTTCATGCCCGCGGTATCTGAACCCACCTCTGGTTCCGTTATTCCAATAGCCCCAATCTTTTCGCCTGTAATGAGCGGGACTAAATACTGTTGCTTTTGTTCCTCGGTACCGAATCGATGAATGGGCATGCCACATAAGGTTATTGATGCCAACCGCGAAAGGTCAAGGGCAAAACAGACAGCCGAAATTTCTTCGCCCACAAGTGTATCTGCTAATACACCTTGTTCAGTTCCTCCATAGGCTTTTGGATGAAGCGGTCCTAGAAATCCGCGTTCTCCCAGTAATTTTATGATATCGCGCACATAGGAGTAATCATTATTCCGCTCAATTACCTCAACTTTAGGTGCAACTTTACTAGATATAAATTCTCTCACTTCATCTCTAAATTCCAATTCCTCTTTCGTGTAAAACACACTATCGCTTGCCTTCCGTTGCATAGATTTTCCCAACTAACTATTTATTTCAAATTCAAGAGCTTAATAAGGGTTTAGTTTATAAAATATAAAAATAAAAGAATAAAGGAAAAATTTTTTCATTCTATCTATAATTCTTCGCCAAGATCCTGGAGCGCCTTCGCCTTTTTCTCATATTTTTCAGCGAGTTCATGTTCTCCAAGTTTTTCAGAGAATTTTGAAGCTTGAAAATAATAATTGCTGGCCATCATGAATTTTTTCTCCTTTAAGGCATCTTCTGCGTCTTTGATGAAACTTTCTCTTTCAATGATTAAATCCTTATTACTTTCAATTCTATTAGCCGTTTCAAGGTACGATTCAGCAATATCATTCTCTCCAAGTTCAAATGAAATTCGGGCCGCCTCATTGTAATCCTCAACTACGCGAGAAATATTAGGAGAAGGTTCCTTTAAAGCCGTTTTAGTTCTAGCTAAAATTTCGGCTCGTTGTTCGATCATCATTCGATTTCGGGTGACTTTATCTACTTTACCCTTAAGTTCATCGATTATTTTTCTAAAGCCTTCCGCTTTTGTCTTCTCATTAAGCTCCATAGAGATTTTAAGGGCCTTTTGGAAATGTTCAAGGGCATCTAAATTATTTCCCTGCTCCATTGCCTCACTTGCATCAATTAAACTCTTTTTTCGCTCACCTATTTTCTGAGTTTTCTTATAATTCTTCTGAACTTCCTCAAGCCCCTCATTATCATTTAACTCTTCATAGGTTTTTAATACCTCTTCATAATTCGCAATAATCTGTTCATTATCCTTTTCCAAGTCCAGCGATTCTATTTCTTTCAGGAGATTCGATCGGCTTTCTCTCAAATCAATCTCTTTTTCTGTGCTAAGCGCTTTACCTTTCAATTCTTCAGCCTTTTCCTTATATAATTTAGCACGATCGAACTCCTCCATATCAGACGCGAGATTCGCCGCTTCCATATATTGTTTAGCAGCCGCAGACCAATTCTTCTCATCGATAGATTGTTTAATTTGGTTTAAAATCTCCGTATACTGTTTAACCAGTTGGATGCGCCCTTCTTTGGGCGCCGTCTTCATTCCCGCTATTATCTTCCTCTTCGCTTCGATTGCTGCTTTTCTGTATTCTCCTGCTTCATTTCTTCTCCCTAACCTTTCAGCTAGAACTGCTGCCCGTCCATATAATTGGGCTAATTCTTGATATTGATTATTTTCTAGTGCAGTCTTTATTTGTTCAAGCACTGTTTCATAATCTTGCATTGAATCCGCTTTTCTTTGGGTTTCTTTCTTAGCTACATAGAAATCTTTTTCCTTTTTACGTAAATTCACTGCTTCCGCTATTAATTCCCCAGATTTTCCTGGGAGTTTTCTAGCAGCTTCTTCGTAAATTTTGGCAGCCGCCCCATATTTCCCTGCGGCGATTTCCTTATCCGCTAATTCTACATATTCATTTTCTGAATCATGCGAAAGCACATCAGGTTCCACTTCAGATTCAACTTCAACTTTCACGTTTTCTGATTGTTTTAACTCACTGGCTTTCTTCAAGTAATCTTGAGCGATTTGAATATGGCCTACACTTTGTGCTAATTCCGCAGCTTCCTCATAAAACCCTGCCGCTTCTTCTAATCTGCTTTGTTTGACTGCCTCATCTGCTTTTATAAGGCTTTCCCGAATTTTCTTGGTTATTTTCATTTTATCTACTAATGACTCTTCTGGCATTTTCCACACATCGCTTCTAAGCCATTTTACAATTTACGCATATCGAATATACATATACCAAATGGAAATCATAACATAAATAATTTGGTATAATTGGAAACTCCACGTTTTACTCAAAATTTAAATAACCAGCTTTCGCGGTTTTTTTCATGAGTACAATAGTATCCATTATCAAATCCACTGAATACTCAAATCTCTTCGATGCAATCCAAGAGTGCCTTAATCTGATCGGGATCGAGCAAATAAGGAATGCGAACTCTATCTTATTAAAGCCAAATTGCTTGTCTGACAGAAAAGATGCTGCCACAAGCCCTGAACTCATTCGGGCGACTATTGAAGTGGTTCAACAAATCAAAAACGGACAGAATTATCAAATATTTATTGGTGATTCCCCCGGTCTTTTGGCAAAAAAAGCGCGAACTATTTTCCAAAATTTAGGCATCATGGAGGTTATTGAGGCGACAGGGATTACTTATGTCGAATTCGATGGGAGTGAACCTCCAATTCACGTGGAAATTCCAGAGGGCGCACGCTTGCAAGAGACTTTAATTGCTAAAGTCGTTGAGGATGTGGATTTAATCATAAACCTTCCTAAACTGAAAACCCATATCCTATCCATCTATACAGGCGCCATAAAAAATCTATGGGGTACTCAGCCTGGCGGGACAAAGCCCCGGAATCATCTAAAAGGTACCTCAACTGAAACCTTCTCGGAAGTGCTCGCTGATTTGTATAGTCATTTCGCTAAAAAGCCCCAATTAGTCATTATGGATGCTTTAGAAGCTATGGCGGGGAATGGTCCCACCTCTGGCAAAATGATTCCTTTAAACTTAATCCTTGCTGGCTATGATCCAGTCGCTGTAGATGTAGTCGCCGTATCAATTGTGGGTCATAATGCAATGAAAAGTGTGCCACATCTGCGCATGTGTGCAGAGCGTGGATTAGGAATTGGGAATCTTGATGAAATTATTACTGTCGGGAAATCTATCTCAGATGTCCAAGTTGTAAAACCATTTCGCTTTCCCAATAAGCAGATGGCTTGGGCATCAGGAGTTTTTGGCCCCCTTGCATATCGTTTCACAAGAAAAATACCAAAACTTCGGCGTAAAAGGTGCATAAAATGTAAGAATTGCGCCCAAATCTGCCCTCATCAAGCCATTACGCTCGAACCATACCCTATCTTCAATCGGCAAAAATGCATTCAATGCCTTTGCTGCGTAGAAAGTTGCCCGAAAGACGCCCTTTATATTGGGATTGCTGGCTTATATGGTCTTCTTGGCATGCAATAATTTAAAAAATATTCAAAAATTTTCAAAAAAAGAGATTCCAATAAAGAGATTTTATTAAAATCAATTATTTTTATTCTTCTTCGGGTTTCTCTTCGACTTCTTCTGTTTTTTCTTCCGCTTCTTCAGGTTTCTCTTCGACTTCTTCTGCTTTTTCTTCTGCTTCTTCGGGTTTCTCTTCGACTTCTTCAGCTTTCTCCTTCTTCTTTGAGAGTGTTTCTATTACATTTTTTATGATTTTCTCAAAAGCATCTTCAACTTTTTGACCAGTTTTCGCCGACGTTTCAATATAATCAATGGCCCCTAATGTTTTTGCATATTTTTTCCCTACTTCGTCAGAAATCACCTTTTTACTGGCCAAATCAGCTTTATTTCCCACCAGAACAAAGGGAACTTTCCCTGCGTAGGTATTTAACTCGCGCAGCCAATCTTTGACATGATCGTAGGTTTCTTGCCTAGTTAGATCAAAGATGATCATAGCTGCATTCGTGCCTTGCAAATATTCTTCGCGGATCTTTTCGAATATGGCTTGTCCCGCTATATCCCATATTAATAGCTCGGCACTTATCCCTTCTTCTTGAATTTTCATCGTTTTCAGGGCAATATCAAAGCCGATTGTAGGTTTATACTCAGTAACGAACCTCTTATCCACATGACGTATAATCAGCGAGGTTTTCCCTACCGCTCCATCACCAAGGACGCACAACTTAAGAATATGCATAACTTTTTCGCCTCTAATTTACTCAATATAGTTATGTTTTCTATTAATTGGTACTTATACCTATATATTTAATAGTATTTTAAAACTATTCATTTTTATTCATTTTTAAAAAGATATTAAACCTGTTTGTAAGGTATACTTCAACCTATTTTTAAGATATTTATTTATATTTATTTTTAAAAGCAATAATTGCTTCCGAATATGCCAACAAAGCATAAGGAAACAGCCCTCTTCAGCTCAGCCGATAAAAAGAAAAAGGTGAGAAGTATTGGTTATACGAGGAATTTATTGATTAAATATTGATAATTATTCGATCAGTATTTAATTCGCAAATTTTCTTCACACCATGACGACCGACTTCAAATCTTGGAGTAATAAGACGCGCTTTCTCTAGAATTTTAATTTGGGCGCTGATATTTGCCTCTGTCTGGTTCAACTTCTTTGCTATTTCGCAAACATCTGTTTTTTGTCCAAAAGTTTTTAAGATATTCCACCGAGTTTCTGATGCCAGAGCTTTTAGGATGATTAGCACCTGTGGATCTTCTAAATCCAATTCGATTACACGGGGAACTCCTTGCTCCTTTACTAAAACTTCTTGTATCTCTACCATTTTGGACGCTGCCCCTCATAATTTCTATGTTCGCTTTTTTTTTAAGTCAAATAATCTATACTACCTCTCTATATAAATTTTACATTGTTGTTTTTAAAGGCGTAATCGGACAAGGTAAGGATAGTTTTTCCGTAATTCAATAAAAGCGGTTTCCTAATCCCTTCTTTTACCTCTTATAAAGATCTCTTTATAAACGCTATTTTTATCTAGATTTTTAAAATTCATATAACACAACATGAGAATTTTCAGTCTTATCAGGAATAACCTCCTTCAATATTGATAGAGGAAAAATGAAATTTCATTAATATGAGTAAGACATAAAATTGATTCAATGGGAATTTTGTTTTATAATTATAAAATATTTCCCTTCAAAATGGATTCCATTTCTCTCAAAGACTATTTTCCATCGATGAAATAGTGCAATTTTTTATTTCAGTAAATTTAAATAGATTAGTTAGTATTCCTTTAGAAAATTAATTCGATCTCTCTATAATTTGATTAGCTATACCGAAAATCAGTCGGAACAAGATAGAATTTCAATATTAGCACTGAGATACCCGAAAAATTGGAAAAGAAGAATGATAATTTTTGTATTAATGAAATAAAAAAAGGTGACACTATCTATGTCGTATTTAGAATATAATAGGGCTCAGATCTCCAATGAAAAATATCGAAAAGAAGTGACGAGCGTATGTCCCACTTGCTTGGAGATTATCCCCGCTGTTATTGAAGAAGATCCCGATGGGAAAATTCGAATTAAGAAAAAGTGTGATACATGTGGCGAAGTTGTAGATGTAATTTCGCAGTATGCTGATTATTATAAATGGAGCCAGCTCTTTCTCGCAAAAGGTATTTCCATTGATCAAGATAGACGCGTGACACAAACGAAAAGAGGCTGTCCATGGGATTGCGGTGTATGTGACAAACACAAGACCACCCCAATTCTCACGCTCATTGATATCACCAATAAATGCAATCTTCGGTGTCCGATCTGCTTTGCCAATGCAGCAGTTACAGGCAATGTAGTGGAACCGACTTTTGATGAAGTTGTTAAAATCATGAAATACCTCCGCTCCTTGAAACCCTACTCCAATATCGCTGTTTCCTTCTCAGGCGGCGAACCCACCCTGCGGAAGGACTTGCCTGATATGATTCGCAAAGCCTATGAACTCGGCTTCCTTCAGGTCATGCTCATTACGAATGGGATTAAATTCAAAGATCTTGATTATTGCCGCGAAATCCGAGAAACTGGATTACAAACCATTTATTTACAATTCGATGGAACCACTCCTGAAACTTGGGAACAAACTCGAGGGTTCAATCTCTGGCCTATCAAGCAACGCATCATTAAGAATCTCCGCAAGGCTGGATTTGATAGCGTGGTATTGGTTCCTACCATTGCAAAGGGTGTTAGCGATCATGAGGTCGGTAATATCATCCAATTTGCCGTGGATAATATCGATTTGGTTCGTGGTGTTAATTTCCAACCCGTCTCCCTTTGTGGGCGTATCCCCCCGGATAAGCTTGCGGAGATGCGCATTAATATCTCCGATCTAATCCATATGATTGATAAGCAGACGAATGGCGTCCTCAACCCCAATGTCTGGTATCCTGTACCTGTGGTCGCCCCAATGGCTAACTTAATAACGTGGTATACCAATACGCCCGGCGTAGATTTTGGATGCCATCCAGATTGTGGGTTTGCGACCTTCATGTTTCTGAATGATGAGAATGGCGAACTCGAATGTATCACTGATTATATCGATATTCCCGAATTCTTCAAACTCACCAATAAATATTGGGACGAAGTACGAACCCAACACTATAACCGTTTCCAAACTATTGCAGGAACCATTGATGAACTCCTCCCTATCAAATTGCCTTCCATCATGAAGTCTCTTGGTGAACAGCTCGATGGCGCCTATAAAGAAGTCTATAAACGCTGGGTCATGGCCCGCTTCTTCTGGGAAGTCATGGGTACCATTAAGAAAACAGGCAGGGCAATTAGCTCCATCAGCAAAATATTACTTCGAACAAAATGGGCTGATGTTGCATCTTTCATGTACGATACGTTACTGGTGAGTTGTATGCATTTTCAAGACCTCTATTCTATGCGGACCGAGAGATGTGAACGTTGTATCATACATTATGCAGTCAATGATCGCCGAGACCAGCGGGTTAAGTTGATTCCCTTCTGTACATACAACTCCATTCATCGTCCTCTGATCGAAGAAGCAATAGCCGTTCCTATCTCGAAAGTTGAGGAGGGCGAAGTGCTTACGAAGGAGAAGGCGCTTGCGGAAGAAGCAATATCCCCCATGTAAGTGGGACGAAACTACATCTCAATTTCTTTTTCTTGAATAAAATGAAGGCTGAAGAACATGGCGACTGAGAAAGAAGTAATTGAAGAACTCTTTAAATTAGTAGATGATGCCTTGAACCCGCGGGAAGCCCGCACGGCTATTAATGAGGAATTTCCTGATTGGAATGATCGCGAGAAACTCAAAAAAATCATTTCACGAGTAGAACGGCGATTTCCCGCCATTCGACAAACCGCCTTACGCAAGACAGCTTATTTCAAAATCTTTCTAATCGGTGCGGATGATATTCGGGCACGGGGCAAAAGATTATCAGAACTTAATGTCCCCAAACAAGAGTAATTTTTATTTTTTACTCTATCTTTTCGTAAATTCTTCTTTTTTTAGGTTTGAAAAATCAATTTCTTTCCCAGTCATTAATGAATACTTTTATTTCTGAAAACCGGCTACCATTTTTAGAGAAATAGACTAATTCAGTTTTCAAGGGTTAGAAGATGACATCGACAATATTTACCGAGGAAGAAGAGGAGTTTCGCAAATCAGTAGTTGAATTCGTGAAAGAGAAGGTAATCCCTTATGCAGATTTAATAGAGAAAGAGAATGAGATTCCACAAGATATTATTGAGAATGTGGGGAGACAAGGTTATTTCGGATTGCCTTTTCCAATTGAATATGGAGGATCTGCAAAGGGTGTGCTTTATCACTGTATTGTTGTTGAGGAGTTAGCCCAAGGGTCCGGATCAGTCTCTATGTCCCGGAATGCAACTATTTATTCAGGGATTCCAATTATGCTTTTTGGGAACGATGAACAGAAGGAAGCTTTTCTGCGACCTATTGCCGAGGGGCGCACTCTGGGCTCCATCTGCATTACTGAACCGGAGGTGGGCTCCGACACAGCCCGGATGCAGACCAAAGCCCTCTTAGATGAATCTACAGAGGAATGGGTTATTAATGGAACGAAACGGTTCATTACGAATGGCGGGCTCGGACAGCATACGGTGTGGGCTATCACAAATCCTGAGAACCCGCGGAACGGGATGAGTTGTTTTATTGTGCCAAAGGACACACCGGGTTTAACCGTCGAGAAAAGATTTGATCTAATGGGCATGCGAGGTGTACATAATGTTCAACTGAAATTTGAAGATGTCCATGTGCCCCAAGAAAACATGATTGGTGGATTGCATCAAGGCTTTGATATTTTAATGCAGATGTTCGTGACAGAGCGCGCAACGGCGACATCGGAGGCTACGGGATTGATGCAGGGCGCGATTAGAACGGCGAAGGATTATGCGCTAAAGCGAGTGCAATTTAACCAGCCAATCGCCCAATTCCAAGAGATCCGGCATATGATTGCAGAAATGGTGACCGAATGTTATGCGGCTCGGTTGATGCTTTATAATCTCTGTAAACGGATTGATGCGGGCTTGAATCCATTCGAAGAAGCCGCTATGGCTAAGTTCTTCGCAGCCTCACGGGGAATTCAAATTTGTTTGAATGCGATTCAAATTTGTGGAGGCGATGGCTATACTAAGGATTATCCCGTCGAACGCTACCTAAGGGATATGAAATTAATGCAGATCGGCGGTGGAACGGACCAAATTCAAAAGTTAATCATTGCCCGTGAAGAATTGGGTCGATAAAAAATAAAAATTTTAGAATCCCATGAAACTTAGCCCTTGTTCAGGAATATGTTCTGGGGGACGCACTTCTTTCAGCGAAATTGCAGTTTGAGGACAATTCACAGCACAATTGCCACATCCCCAGCAATTTTCGAGATTGATTTCCGCTTTCTCGCCTACTAACGTAATTGCATTAAATTGGCATTTTTCAACACAGGTGCCACAACCAATACATTCCTCGGGATCTAATGCTGCTTGATAGCGGGATTGATTCACAAGCTGCCGATAACCGTGAGCCACTACACCTCGCACTGCTCCACAGCCACAAGAGCAACAATTACAAATAAAAATAAGCCCTTTCTGTTTATTATCCACGCAATGCACTAATCCTGCCTCTTCCGAAATTTTAATTACATTAAAAGCTTCTTCTTTGGAAATTTTTCGTGCAAATTTCCGCTGAATTAGCATATCCGCCGCCATATCGAAACTCAGGCAGACTTCTGATGGATGATCACAGCGACGGGCCCGCTTTCGGCAAACGCAATGTGCGACCCCTATCTTTCGACTTTTATTTATTATTTTAGCTACTTCCTCGTAGGGTAGCACCTGGGTCTGGGTCACTGAAACGATCTCGTTTACTGGAATCACTCGGAATAACGTATGTTCCGTATGACCAAGAACTGGAGCCATGACGGTTTCATAATACTCATCTAAGAGATCCAACAACTCGTTATGTGTGTCTGGCTGATATTTTGGATTCATAAAAACAAGATCATGGAGTAATATGGAACTGGTTGGTTTCCAAATGAGAAATCCTGTTGTTTTATTAAATTCAGGATGAATAATTCCCTGCTCTAAAAACATTTCATACAATCGTTTCGATAAAACTTTTTGATCTATATCTAAACGTTCACTCAATTCAGGAATGGTTCCTCCTTCTTTCCCAATTTGGATTAGGAATTCGCCATCCTCTTTTGAAACGATTTCATTCAAAATTCTTGCAAGAACTCTCTGGTCCTTGATTTTTTTTCCGGCACAGCCATTGCTCTCATTAAATTAGCCATATATTCGTCAATAACAACTTCCGATGTCATGATTCGACTTCCTTTAAATTCTGTCTAAGAAATTAATTGAAAAATGTGATGCTGGTGTCACCCATACACTAACTCCTAGCATCTTCGGTGGGAGAATTCCTTAATTCCTTTGCTAAGTTCTCTCATGACGGGTATTATTCCAGCATCACCCTCACCTGTCACCGTTCGGGTTGCCTATCCCTCATCAAGAGGACTTCAATCCTTTTTTCGTGGAAGAGCCCATCATAACGGTTTTGTGGTGAGGCGGGCGAATTTCCGTGAAATATACATGTTTTCCCTTGCTTGCACAAACTTTCATCGTAATCAATCTCAAGTTGTCCTCAGAAGGGAAATGATATCGACCCGTACTAAATCTAAAGCCGTGGTATTATAAAAATTTTTAGATTGAATTATTCTGAAAAGATAATCACCAAAAAAAGGAGTTCTTCCTCCTCGTGTTTATAATGATTGAGCGGATTGCAGAGCGATTCTAATTCATCCTTATCGATTTCCTCGAAGATTTTATCATTCCAAAACACAAGGATTCCTCGGGTGCTTTATATCCAACTATGAAATTTTGAGGCTAAAAAAAGCGAAGAATATGTGGATATCCTTAGCATGTTCTTTTGTTTAAATCAAAAAGGAGGGCATCTTATACTTATCAAAAACCGAAAGAGAACAAAATTATTGAAAAAGAAAGATACAACTTATATTAGATATTGTTGTAATTGATTTAATCTGATTCGTCTGTTTCAGAATGAGCTTCTTCTTCGAGGCCTTCTTCTTCAACTTCTTCCTCGAGTTCCTCTTCTTCAACTTCTTCTTCGAGTTCTTCTTCTTCAGCCTTTTCTTCGAGAGCTTCTTCCCTAGCTCTTTCTTTGGAAGATTTAGCTTCTTCCTCACCAGGTGGAAATTCTTCCGTTTCTTTTATTTGTTCCATTATTCTTTGCTGATCGCCACCTGTTTCAGAAAGCACTCTGACTTTTGACTGGAAAGTGTTGATATCTGTGGTAAAATCTTCTGGTTTTGCAATCTCACCCTTCTCTAAGAGGAACGTGCGCGCAATTAACCAATAAATTAATGCAAGCGATTTACGCCCTCGATTATTTGCAGGGACACATAAATCGATATTTGCGAGGTTGTTATCGGTATCGCAGAAGGCAACTACCGGAATTTTCGCAATTTTCGCCTCTTTAAGTGCCTGTTTATCAGCTCTGGGATCGGTAATTATTAAGAGATCACATTCAACGAAACTTCTGGCAGTGGTATTCGTGAGCGAGCCCGGGATAAACCGCCCGGCAATTGAATTTGCCCCAATAAGATGTGAAAATTGCTGGATAGGATTGTGCCCATATCTTCTGGCCGAAACCACAACGATTTTCGAGGGATCAAATTTAGCGAGGAATTTTGAAGCGATTCTCATACGTATATCGGTTTTTCTGATATCAATTACATATAACCCTGCCTTTGTAATTCGATAGATGAATGGTTCCATATCTAATGTTTTAATTTGTGTGCCGATATGAATGCCCGCTGCCAAATATTGGTCTCTCGGAATCAGAAGATTTTCTTCTTGTTTTTCTTCAATCATTTTTGATTCTCCTAATTAACGCGAAAGGTCTCAAACTTTTCGTGACATCAATTCTAGAATTGCAACAGATAAATTACTTTTAAATATTTCTTTATGAATGATATGACCTACTAATAGAAAGGATCATAGGGCTTCTAATGGGTTTGGGTCGTTTTGGAAATTTAACCTATTTGGTCAAAGGTTAAAATTTTTAATTCCATTGGCGTCTTTGTAAGCGTGCTTTTTCTAGCTCCGATTAAAAATTTCACACCTTTTTCAGTCGCAATATCCACCAATCTTTGAGTAATTACCCCATCAAAGACAATTGCATGAATCTCATTTTGTGCAGATAATTTATCAGTAAGCTCGCGCACGCTGATAGTAGTCAGTAAATTAAACGAATTATCATAAAAATTTGCTTGTAAGGTATCTCTCAAATGATTAATGCCTTCAACAAGGGGTTCTGGAATGTCTGCAACTACTCCTTTTTCTTTCTTTTGCTCTGGCTGTTTAGGATGCTGGGGTCTTTGCTGCTGTCCCTGTGGCATTTGCACTTGTTGCTGAAACTTCTTCTGCTTCTTATTTTTCTTGGGTTTCTGCTTCTTTTTTTCCGGTTCCTCCTGGATTTGACTGACGGGCGTCTTCGTACTCAAAATTTTCACAATTTCCTTTTTCGTTAGATCTTCCACTTCTTTTCCAGGAGGTGCTCGAACCACATTCTCTATTTTTGCGACTTGGAGGAGTTCCTTCAAAATTAAATCGCCGCCACGATCACCATCCAAGAAGACTGTACAGGACCGTTCTTTCGACAAATCAACAATCGTTTTGGGGACATTCGTCCCTTCCACAGCGATTGTGTTAGTAATTCCTAAACGTAATAGGTTTAGAATATCGGCCCGCCCTTCCACGATGATAATATCTTGCGCGGTTTCAATATCTGGTCCGGCAGGGAGATTTTCAGGACCGTATTTAATAATTTCTCCGACCTTTGCTGATTGAAGAACTTCTTCCGTGATTTCTTGGCTTTCAGGGGTGACGTCCTCATCCCAATGCTTCAGGAGATTAGCAGCCCGCTGTATAATCTGCCGGCGCTTAACTTCCCGGACATCTTCAATTTGTTCTAGAAGGATTTTTGCTGTGCAGGGACCGACGCGATCCACTGTCTCCAACGCTGATGCCAATACCGAGGTCTCAACCCGATTCAAGCTTGAGGGAATGAGTATTTCCCCAAAAGACTTCCCATTTTGCGATTCAATATTGACTTGAATTCTGCCAATCCGCCCCGTTTTCTGGAGTTCTCGGAGGTCCAACTCTTCACCTAACAATCCTTCTGTCTGCCCAAATATGGCCCCAACCACATCGGGCTTCTCCACAATCCCATCTACTTCGATTCTTCCATGAATGATATATTTAGTAGTACTAACAGTAACATGTGCATCTTCACCTTTTCTTGCCAAATTTCCTCATCTTCCTAACTTTTAGTAAACTATCTTCATCTTCTCTAGCTTCCCCTAAAATCAACCAAAAAAAAGCAAATCAGATTACTAAATCCAACCCACTAATTTCTTATCTGAAATAAATGTGAATAGGATTTCGTTTATCCTTATCTGAGTTAATTTCATTTCGTGTTACCTGAAATAAACGTGAAATGAGTTAATTAATTAAATCTGATCAGCATCTGATGATTGATTTTATGAGATTTGATGAATGTGATTTTGTGATTTTTTTTAAAATCTTATACTTAGAGAAGGTCCTTCTTTATATTAAAGTTATGGATTCCCCTCTTTTTCAAAAAATTCGACTTTGAAACCGATTTTACTCACCCTATAATCGATAGGACTATCCATATAAAGACCAGCAAAGACGCTCATATTGAACCTTGCTTTTACTCATAATCAATGAAATAAAAAAAAAAGGTGCAGGGGGTGGGATTTTCACAAGATGAAACGCTTTTCATCCTGCTTTGGACCCACGGAATCAGGCCTATGGGTTTGAACCCATGGAATCAGGTCCAAACGGCAGCGCGTTTTCAATCTCCTTCGAGACTGGATCTTAAGTCCAGCGCCGCTCGGCTGAAAAACTCGTGATCAGACGAGCTTTCGTTTTCCAGGCTTGGCTACCCCTGCAAGGTTGCCCTGCACGCTGGTGCGTGTGCCACTGAGATGGAGTATGCCGGGGGTGGGATTTGGACCCACGCTGGAGTCGGAACCCATGGGGGTCCGCAATCTCCGGATA
>Ga0315291_10006992_pt1 | contig 13991 bp, 21 predicted proteins | sample YL17G12_20_MG_FD_203070 | JGI IMG/M metagenome (GOLD analysis project Ga0315291, IMG submission 203070) | Sediment microbial communities from Yellowstone Lake, YNP, Wyoming, USA - YL17G12_20 | ecosystem: Environmental > Aquatic > Freshwater > Lake > Sediment | place: USA: Wyoming | collected...
CTCAAGAAACTTTTCGGCAGCAGCAACTTCTGGAACAATAACAACTTTTGCTCCTGCTTTTTTTAGCTTGCTTACAAAATCTGGCTTGTCTGCGCGGGCATAAATTTCTATGTCTGGATTAAGTTCTTTTGCTATCATTGTTACAAGCAAATTTTTTTCTGTTTCAGGCATTGCCAAGACTAATGTTTTTGCATTTTTGATGTTTGCCTGTTTTAAAACAGCTTCATCTGAAACATCTCCATTTATTACAGAAAAATGGGATTTTTTCAGCTTGTTAACTTTTTCTCCATCTTTCTCTATTATAATATAGTGTTTTTTGGAGTCAACAAAATGTTTTACTATTTCCTCTCCCACTCTGCCACCCCCTGCTATAATATAGTGATTTTTCATTTTTTTCATTTTAGATAAAAGCTTTCTTGTTTTTAAATATTCTGTAAAACTGCCTTCTAGAAACATATCAAAAATGCTCCATAAAGTCCACCATAAGAGGACTACGCCAAATAAAGTAAGAAAAATTCCAAATGCTCTTTCTAAGCCTGATTGAGCATGATATATAAGTGCGAGAGCTTCAAAAGTTCTTATGAAAGCTGCCTGAAAAGAAATTTTTGCAATAAATTTAAAGCCAAGAGTGCCTATTGCAAAAAGAGACAAAAGAAGAATAAAGAAAATTTTAATTCTTCTCGGCAGTTCGCTTATTTCTATTGATTTTGTTTTTGGCATTTTTTATTTAATGCTTTTTAATTAATTTGGATTATTAATATAAATAACCATCAATGCTTTCATGCTTTAGCTATTGTAACTTTTTTGTTTACATTGTTGCTTTCTGTTTATTAATTATTATCTATCTTTATTATTTTTTTACTATTATTAACTATTTTTTTATATTTTTATTTAACAATTATAATTTTATTTTTCCTGTAAAAATCAATTGCGTTTTTTAATTCTGGCTCTGATTCTGCATAAATTGTAAGAAGCTTTTCTCCTTTTTTAGCTCTTTCTCCTACATGTTTGTATAAATATATTCCTGCTGATTTATCTGCTGGAGAGCCTGAAAACCTTGCAAGCATATTAATCTGCCTGTTGTCAATTGAATGGATTTTGCAGTTTCTTGATGCTCTAATGTCATGAGAAAATTTTGCTAATTTTAATATGTTATATATATTGTCTGGATTTCCTTTTTGCGCTTTAATTATTTCTTTGAATTTTTTAAATGCTTTTCCTGAATAAAGAATTTCTTCTGCCATTTTAATGCCCTGCCCTTTCTTGGTTTTTCCTGTCATTTCGAGAATTTGTGCTGCAAGGAAAATTGACTTGTCTTTCAAATCCTTTGGGCCGTTTCCCCTGAAAACAGAAATTATGTCGCGCATTTCAAGAATAGGGCCTATGCCGTTTCCAATAGGCTCATTTCCTCTTGTTAAAACACATTTTATTTTTATTTTAAAATAAAGTGCAAGCTTTTCAAAATTTCTTTTTAATTTTAAAGCTTGTTTTTTTGTAACTTTTGAATTTTCTCCATAGGGGATGTCAATTAAAAGATACTTGCTGCCTACTGCTAATTTTTTTGCCATAATGCTTGCAAGTAGCTGAGGCTCTGGGTCAAGGTTTAGAAGCCTTTCAACTTGTATTATTTTGTCATCTGCAGGAGCTAATCCAAGTGAACCGCCCCAAATCATACATGCTCCTACTTTATTTATTATTTTTTTAACTTCATTTATTGTAAATTCAACTTTTGCAATTGTTTCAATTGTGTCTGCTGTTCCTGAAGCAGAAGTTATTGCTCTTGAAGAAGTTTTTGGCATAACTAATCCTGCAGAAGCGCAGATTGGAATTACAATTGGTGTAGTTCTGTTTCCTGGCACTCCACCAACAGAATGTTTGTCAACAATAATTTTGTTTTTTAAATTAAGTTTTTTTCCTGTTTTCAGCATTGCTTCTGTGAGCCATGCAGTTTCTTCTAAAGACATGCCACATTTGTATACAGCAGAAACAAAAAATGCAATTTCAGCTTCTGTCAGTGCATTGCTTACTATGCTCTTGATTATTGTATAAATTTCCTCTTTGTTTAATCTTTTTCCTGATAATTTTTTATCTATAAGCTGGACTGCTCTTGGCTTTGCAGTTATGCTTATTTCAACTTTTTCTCCTTTTTTTAATTTTAAATAGTCGGTAATTTCTGTTGAAAGAGAAATCTCATTTCCATCAGCCATTTTCTTTGTCAAGTCAAGAACAGCAATTATTTTTTTGGAATTTTTTTTAATTAAAATTCTGTCATTTACATGAATGCTGATTTTGTCTGCTGTTTTTTCATTTAAAATAGCAACAGGCCTGCCAGCAGACAACTCAGATTTCTTGACTTTTAAAAACATTTTATCGCCTCTTATTTATCTTAATTCTTTCTTTTTTAATTTATTAGTATTGATTATTAATAATCTATAATTTGTATATTAATTAAATGTTTCCTTTGCTTATGCTTACTAATAATTTTTTAGTATTGATATTTACTAATTGAGAGGATATGATTATTTATCTCAAATAAAAATGGCTTTTATATTTTTTGTTTTATGCAGATTCGCTAGAAAAAATGCTTGCGAATTTCCTTTCACGATAAAATTCAAGGATTATCAAGACATAGGCAAGAATTAAAGGGCCTACAATTAAACCTAGAATTCCAAAAACAAACAAGCCACCAACCATTCCAATTAAGATTAAAGAATTTGGCATTTCGGTTTTTCTTGAAACTATATAAGAACGGAGAAAATTGTCAATATGCGCAACAAAAAGCAGATTATAAAGCAAGAGGAAAATTGCAGATGTCATATTTCCTTGGGCTATTAAGAAAATTATTGCTGGAATCCATACAAGCCAAACTCCAAGTATGGGCAAGATGCCGACAACAACTGCAATAATTGTGAAGAAAAGAGCATTATCAATCCCAGCAATATAAAATCCAATTCCAGCAGCAATGCCTTGGACTAAGCCGATAATAAATTCGCTGTAAATAACAAAATATGTTATTTCTCTTGATTTCTTGAAAAATTTATCAGAAGTTTCCTTGCTGAGAGGAAGTACATTTTTAATATATTCTATAGCAGTATCTCCGTCTTTTAATCCATAGAAGAAAACAAAGAGAGTTACTAACAAATGAAGTAAAAAAATAGGGAGATTTACCATAAAATCTGTAAATTTTTCCATTAAAACATTAGTTGCATTGCTTATAATATTGGTGAAAGCAAGGCTTAAATCTGTTTTTGTATAATTTGCAATAAATGGAAGAATTTTTTGAATTATCTGATTTATATTTATTGACTGAAGAGCAGAATAAACATCAAAAGCCTGTCTAATAAAAACAGAGGAGAGAAAAACGAGAGGCACAAAAATAATAATTGCAGCAAGAAAACAAATTATCATTGCAGCAAGGCTTTTTCTCTTTATTTTTTTAGCAAGCCATTTGTATGGAGCACTAAAAATATATGCAAGAATTAAACCAAGAACAATTGACAGGAAAACAGGCTTGATTATTAAAAAAGCCAGGATAATTACAGCTGCAAAAAGAAGCCATACAAATACGCTCTGAAATGTTTTTTCGCTTATCATAAATATATCAAATACGCCCCATATATAAATTTTGTCTTATGGTTGGAGTAGTAAATTTATAGGATATTAATAGATAATATTAATAAATAAATTAGTAATAAATCATGATAAGAAAGCTTTATAAATTTGCTAAGCAGAATAAATTAAATAGGTGTCTTGCAAATGGATTGTTTTATAAAAAAGGTTTTTCAAAAAAGAATTGATGATAACACACATAATCAATTTGTGAGATTTGGAAAAGGGCAGTATGGTGGCAAGGCTTTAATTTCCTTCCAGAAAACAACAGATAAAGTGAAAATAAAGAGCAGTTTTGAATTTGCAAATGATTTTGTTGAGCTTGTTTCTGAGCTTGCTGATATAAAATTTTCAGGAATTATTTTAAGCAGGGTGGAAATTGATAATATTTTTATTAATAATAAGATAGACGTTGATAAAGGCGAGAGGGGAGGGATATATTCTTATAATGTTAACAATATTAATTCAAATGTCATAAAACAAATTAAAGATAAAATTTATTTTATGTTACTTGACAGCTCAAATAATATAATTTTAAAAATCAAGAAAAAACTGCCAAAGCCTGGCAAGGGAGAAGGAAAAGTGGATGATAAATTCTGCCAGTTAGAAGCAGACATGAAATACTGGAATAAAATCAAAGAGGCTTTTTTTTGGGATATTCAAGATTGCAAAAAAGCCAAGATAAACCATATTTATATTATAACAGACATTATCATGCCTAAGGGAGAAAAAGATTTTGAAAAGCTACGCATTCTTGCAAAAAGAAAAGGCAGGCTTATAAGAAAGATAGATGTAGATGGCAGGCAAATGAAAGAAGATAGGGAAATGGAAGCTTAAAGCATAATAACCTTTAAAAACCCTGAAATTTTCATTAATTAAAGGAATAGAGAAGAGAAATTAAAATGAAATTCTCCGCAATTAGTTTAGGAAATGGGAAAGAAAAGTTCACCAAGAAGTGGAAGCTTGCAATTTTGGCCAAGAAAAAGGGCTAAGAAATTTTTGCCTAGTGTGAACTGGAAGCCTGTTTCTCTATCTTTTTCTTCTGATAAATCTTTTCCTCTTGGTTTTATTTGCTATAAAGTTGGAATGAAATCTGCTTATGTTAAGGACAATACGCCTGATTCTATGACAAAAAATAAAAGAATTATTATCCCTGTAACAATTCTTGAATGTCCAAGCATGAAAATTTTATCAGTGAGATTATATAAAAATAGTAATGTTGTTAATGAGATTTTTTCAGCAGATAATAAAGAAAAAGAGCTGAAAAGGAAAATTAAACTTCAAAAAGAGCATGATAAAAAAAAGATTCTTGAAATATTAGAAAAAAAATTAGAGGAAAAAAATTTTGATGATATAAGAATTATTGCTTATTCTCTTGTCAAAAATACAGGAATTAAAAAATCGCCAGACATAATAGAATTAGCCTTATCCGGCAGCCTTGAAGAAAAAATTAAATTTGTAAAAGAAAATCTTGACAAGGAAATTTCTGTTTTTGATGTTTTTAAAACAAGACAATTAGTTGATGTTAGAGGACTGACAAAAGGACATGGATTTTCAGGGCCTGTAAAAAGATTTGGAATTGGATTAAAGCAACATAAAAGCGAAAAAGGAAGAAGAAGGCCAGGAAGTCTAGGCCCATGGCATCCTGCTCGTGTAACCTTCAGGACGCCAATGGCTGGGCAATTAGGAATGTTTACAAGAGTTGTTAATAATTTAAAAGTAATCAAAATAGGAAAAAGCCAGGAAGAAAATATAGATCCTGCATCAGGCTTTAAACATTATGGCAATGTAAAAACAAATTATATTATTCTTTATGGAAGTGTTCAAGGAACTGAAAAAAGGCAGCTACTTTTGACATTTCCATTTAGAAAAACAAAAAAACAGGATAAAAAAAATTATGAGCTTATTGAATTAAGGTAAAAAATGAAAACAGAAATTTTATCAATTGAAGGCAAGAAGGCAGGAGAAATTGAACTGCCGAGGATATTTGAAGCTGAAGTTAGAGAGGATATTATACAAAAAACATTTGAAGCAGGCAAGACAAGACAGCCTTATGCGCCCTCGCCAACAGCAGGAAAACACCATTCTGCTTCTGGAAATATAAGGCATGTAAGGCATAAATGGAGAACAGCTTATGGAAAAGGAATTTCAAGAGTGCCGAGAAAAACAATGTGGAGAAGAGGGACACAATTTTATTGGGTTGGAGCTGAAATAGCAAGCACAAGAGGCGGAAGAAGAGCGCATCCGCCAAAATTAGAAAGAAGAGAGAAAAAAATAAACAAAAAAGAAAAAAAGTTTGCAATGCAAGGAGCAATAGCTTCAACTGCAATGCCTGAAAAAATAAAAAAGAGATATTCAAGACTTGAAGACAAGGAAATTGTAATAAGCCTGCCAATTGTTGTTGAATCAACAATAACAAGCTTAAATACAAAAGAATTTTTAAAAAGCCTGAAAAATATTTTAAAAGATTTTTATGAAATTGCAATTCCCAAAAAAACAATAAGAGCTGGAAAAGGAAAAATGCGAGGCAGAAAATACAAAAAAACAGCTGGCGTTCTTTTTGTCGTCGGAAAAAATGAAAATATAAAATCTGGAGCAATTGAAACAAAAAAAATCAGCCAATTGGAACTTTCTGATTTATATCCAACAGGAAGGCTTGTTGTTTATACTGAAAATGCAATTAAAGATTTAGGAGAGAAATTTGAATCTGGAGGAAAAAAATGACAATAATAAAACCAATAACAACTGAAAAAGCAGTGAGGCTGATTGAAGCTGAGAACACGATTTTGTTTCAAGTAGGCTTTAAGGATAGAAAGGAAAAAATAAAAAAAGAATTTGAAAAAATGTTTAATGTTAAAGTTGATAAAGTTAGGACTTTAATCAAAGCTAATAAAAAATTTGCTTATATTAAATTGGACAAGAAAAATCCTGCAATTGATATAGCTACAAAGCTAGGAATGATTTAAAATGGGAAAGCGAATAATTCAACAGGCGCGAGGGCATGGAAGTTTAAGCTACAGAGTCAGAGCCAAAGCTTTTGTAATTAAGCTTAAATATCCTAATATGAATGTTGAAGGAGAAGCAGAAGTTATCAAGCTTGTTCACTCAGCTGCACATTCTGCGCCGCTTGCAAAAATAAAATTAGGCAAGCATGTATTTTTTAATCCTGCAAATGAAGGAATGTATGAAGGGCAAAAAGTAATTTTAGGGCAGGCAAAGCAAAAGGGAGATATTGCAAAATTAAAAGATATTCCAGTAAGCATGTCTATTTATAATATTGAAAATGAGCCAGGAGATGGTGGAAAGTTAGTAAGGACAGCTGGCTCGTCTGCTATAATTTTCAAAAAAGAAAAAAATAAAATTATAGTTTTAATGCCTTCAAAAAAAGAAAAAGAATTCAATGAAAATTGCAGGGCAACTTTAGGAATTATTGCAGGTGCAGGCAGATTGGAAAAGCCAATAATGAAAGCAGGAAAAATGTTTTATATTAAAAAAACAAGAAACAAATTATGGCCGAGAACATCTGCTGTAAAAATGAACGTTGTTGACCATCCATTTGGCTCAGGAAGAGGAAAAAGAATTAAAAGCAAGATAGCAAAACGAAATGCACCTCCTGGAGCAAGAGTCGGCTTGTTAAGGCCAAAAAGAACAGGCAGGAGCAAAAGGTAAAATTGTAAAAATAGTATAAAAAATATAAATCAATTCAATAAACAAAATAAAAAATAAGAAACAATTTAATAGATATAAGAAACAATGGATGTGAAGCATATAAAAATTATTCATTAATAAAAAAATATAAATCAATTAGACAAAAATCAAGGAGAAAAATAAGATAAAATGCCAGAATTTATGTATCGAGGAAAAACGATTGAAGAACTGAAAAAATTAGATGTAAGAGAGTTCGCTAGATATCTTCCATCAAGAGAAAGAAGAAGTATATTGAGAAATTTCCAGATTATTGAGAAATTTATTAAAAGCTGCCAGGAAAAAATTAGTAACAGAAAGCCTATTAGGACACATTTAAGAGACATAATCATTGTTCCACTGATGGTTGAATGGACAATTAATGTTCATAATGGCAAGGAATTCAAGCCAGTAAAAATAACTCCTGAAATGATTGGGCACAGGCTTGGAGAATTTTCATTGACAAGAGGAAAAGTCGAGCATGGTGCTCCAGGAATAGGAGCAACAAGAAGCTCTGCTGCAATGAGTGTAAAATAAAATTGAAATAAGTAAATACAAATAATAAAATAAATCAGTAATTAAAAAATAAAAAATGGCAGAAGAAAAAACAGAAATTAAACAAGGCGAAGAAAAAAAGGAAGAGAAAATCATAGTTGAAACTAAAACAGAGGGAAAGCATGAAGAAAATAACCTTTTAGAAAAAGGATTAACGAAAAAGGAAGAAAAAGAAAAAAAAGAAGAGCATAAAGAAAATAACCTTTTAGAAAAAGGATTAACGAAAAAGGAAGAAAAAGAAAAAAAAGAAGAGCATAAAGAAAATAACCTTTTAGAAAAAGGATTAACGAAAAAGGAAGAGAAAGGAAAGAAACCAGAAAAAGCAAGAAAAATAGAGGCAATTGTTAATGGAAAAGACTTGGGAATATCAACAAAACATGCTATGGCAATCTGCAAATTTATTAAAGGAAAAAAACTTGAAGAGGCTTTATATTTATTAGAACAAATTTCAAAGAAAAAAATTGCTCTTCCAATGAAAGGAGAAATTCCACATAGAAAAGGAAAAATGATGTCAGGAAGATATCCTGTTAATGCATTAAAAGAATTCATAAGGCTATTAAAATTGCTAAATGCAAATGCCTCTGTTGCAGGAGTTGAAATTGACAATGCAAAAATTGTTGAGGCTTTTGCAAACAGGGCAAGCAGGCCCCATCGCAGATTTGGTAATACAAGATTCAAAAGAACTCATGTTTTAATTAAATTGCAGGAGAAAAAGAAAAAATAAAAAATGGAAGAAAAAAAATTCGTTGAATTTAAGAAAAATGAATTTAAGATAAAGGAATTTTTGAAAAAGGAATTGGGAAAAGGAAAAATTAGTGAGGTTATAATAGAATATACGCCAATTGGAGAGAAAATTGTCTTGTCAACAAACAAGCCTGGCTTAATAATTGGAAGAAGAGGAGAAAGAATAGGAAAAATAACAGAGGTTTTGAAAAAAAGGTTTGGATTTGAAAATCCGCATATAGAGATACAGGAGATTAGAAATCCTGATTTAGATGCTCAAACAATTGCAGATGGAATTGCAAATGATATGGAAAAAAGAGGGCCATTAAAGTTTAAAACAATTGCATACAGAATGCTTGAAAGGATAATGCATGCAGGAGCTCTTGGAGTGGAAATTAGATTAAGCGGAAAACTGCCAAGCGAGAGAGCAAAATCATGGAGGTTTGCGCAAGGCTATCTTAAAAAAGTAGGAGACCCAGCGAAAATAGTTGACAGGGCGCAGGCTGTCTCACAGACAATTACAGGAACAGTTGGGATTAAAGTAAGCATTTTGCATCCAGATGTAAAAATTCATGACCAGATTATAATTGATGAAAATTTAAAGCAAAAATTAAGATTAACAGAAATAAAATTGGAAGAAGAGATAGAAGAAATAACAAAAGGAGAAAAAGAGAAAGGAAAGAAAACAAAAAGAAAAAAGGGAAAAGAGAAAACAGAATAAAAAAGAAAATTAAATTTAAACAAATGATAAATAAAAAATGATTAATAAGCACGCACCAATGGAGAGCAAAAAGCAACAACAAAACAACAAAAAACAATGGATGCGAGGCATATAAAATTAAAATCATTAATAATAAAGAACAATTAAATAAATCAAAATTTAAATAAAAAATGAAATACAAAGAATTATCAAAATTAAGCGAAAATGAAAAACAAGAAAAAACTGCAGAATTGAAATTAGAATTAATAAAAGCAAGAGTTTCTGCTGCAAAAGGCGGAAAAACAAAAATCAGAGAGATTAAAAAAAATTTAGCGAGATTATTAATGCTCAAACAACAATAAGATGGATATATGTCCAAAATGCGGCCTGCCAAAACAGGCATGTGTATGTGAAGAAATTGCAAAAAGCGAACAAAGAATACAGATAGGAACAGAGAAGAAGAGATTCGGAAAAATAGTGACGCTGATTTCAGGAATAAAGGGAGTCGACCTGAAAAAAATAGCAAAAGAACTCAAGCAGGAGTTGGCTTGCGGAGGAACAATTAAAAACAATGTAATAGAATTACAAGGAGATCACAGAAAAAGAATAAAAGCAGCTCTTGTAAAAATTGGATTTCAGGAAGATTTAATAGAGGGATAAAAACAACCAAGAACAAAAAAATAAAAAACATATACAAAAAATGGAAGAGAAAAAGAAAAAAGTAAAGGAAAATATAAAGGGAGAAATAGAAAATAAAGAAAAGAAAAATGTAGCTGAAGCTTCTTGCCAGGAAGAAAAATGCCCTTTCCATGGAAGCTTAAAAACAAGAGGAAGAAAATTTGAAGGAATTGTTATTAAAAAATTTGAGAAAAGAATAGTTGTGCAGTTTGAAAGAGTTGTTTATGTTAGAAAATATGAAAGATATATAAAAGCAAGAACGAAAATTCATGCAAGGCTTCCCCAATGTTTAAAAAAGGAAATTAATGTTGGAGATTATGTTTTAATAGAAGAGTGCAGGCCTTTGAGCAAGATTATACATTTTGTTGTTACAAAAAAAATAAAATCCAAGGAGGAAGGAAGATGAATGAAGAAGATATTAGAGGGATATATCAAGGAATTTATAATATTGCAGAAATGGTAAATCAATCAGAGTATACAAAAGAGTTAGCATGGAAAATACATATCATTTTAGGAAGTAATGTTGCTCAAACAATATCAGAACTGAGGACAGATGAAGCATATGGATTAAGAGAAGTTATAAATAAATTAGATGCTGAATATAGAATAAAATTTAGAAAATTACGGGAAGAGCAAAAAAGATTGGAGGCAAAAATTTAAAATGAAAGCAATATCTGCGAGAGCAACAAGAGGATTGAATATAGGCAGTTATCTTGAAGCTGCTGACAATAGCGGAGCGAGGGTTGTCAAAATTGTTGCTGTCAAGCGTGGAAAAACAAAAAAAGGAAGACAGCAGCCAGCAAAAATTGCAGACTGGGTAAAAGTTAGTGTAAGAGAGGGAAATCCTGAAATGAAAGGGCAGGTTTTTGATGCTGTAATTGTGAGACAGAAAAAACCTTATAGGAGATATACAGGAGAAAGAATATGTTTTTCAGACAATGCAGTTGCATTATTAAAAGATGAAAAAGGAAATCCAAAGGCAACACAAATTAAAGGAGCTGTTGCAAGAGAAGTTCAGGAAAGATGGGCTCAAGTAGCCAAGATAGCTAAAATAATTGTTTAGGAGGAAAAATGTACGATGTAAATATTGATGGCGCAAGAAAAGGTTCACATGATAGAATAAAATTAAGACTTAATGTACTGGAAGTTTTAATAATTCAAGGAAAATCTCATGATACTGCTTTTGTAGAAGCATGTAAAGAATATAGAGCCACAAAAGATAGAAGTTACAGAATATGAAACAAGATTTGATGAATTAATGGAATTAAGAAAAAAAATTGAAGGATAAAAATGAAACAAAAATTTTCACAATATTGGAAGGCAAGCAAACAGCCGAGGAAACAGAGAAAATATTTAGCAAATGCTCCGCTTCATTTGAAAAGAAAATTGTTATCAGCCAATTTAAGCAAGGAGCTGAGAAAAAAATATGCAAGAAGAAGTTTTCCTGTAAGAAAAGGCGACAATGTCAGGATAATGAGAGGAAAGTTTAAAAGAAAAACAGGCAAAATTGGACTTATAAATCTGAAAAAAGGCTATGTTACAATTGAAGGAATACAAATAGCTAAGAAAGACGGAACAAAAGTCAATGTTAAATTTAATGCTTCAAAATTGCAGATACAAGAATTAAATTTAGACGATAAAAAAAGGCAGGAAGCATTAACAAGAAAAATTGCTGGCAAGAAGGAGGTAAAATAAAATGCACATAACAAGACAAAAAACAAATAAAAGCTGGCCAATACCAAGAAAAGGAACAAAATATGTAATTAGGCCTAGCAGCAATGTAAAAACAGGCATACCCTTATTAATTGTAGTCAGAGATATTCTAAAAATTGCAAAAAACAGAGAAGAGTTTAAAAAAATTGCAAATCAAAAAGAAATTTTTGTTAATAACAAGCCAGTAAAAGAGGCAAAATACTCTCTTTTGCTTTTTGATGTTTTAAGCCTTAAAAGTCTTAATAAAAATTACAGAATTGCCTTCTCAGGAAGAAAAATTGGAGTTGAAGAGATAAAAGCAGAACAGGCAAAACACAAAATCTGCAGTGTTATCGATAAAAAAACATTGAGAGGAAACAAGCTGCAGTTAAATTTAAGCGATGGCAGGAATATTCTTTCTGGCAAAGAAGGCAGAATAAATATCGGAGATTCCTTAGTTGTTAATTTTGAAAACAAGAAAATTGACAGAATAATTCCATTAAAAATAGGCGCTAAAGTTTTAATGATAAGGGGGAAGCACAAAGGAAATCATGGTGCAATTAGAGAAATTGAAAATAAAAAAATAGGAGTTGAGATTAAAGACAATAAATTTTATGTTAAATTAAATGAATTAATTGTGGTTGAATAAGAAAAATGAAAGAACAAATAAAAATGAAAGAAAACAATGTGATGAGAGAAATAAAAATTGAGAAATTAATTTTGTCAATTGGAGCTGTAAAAAACGAGCTTGAAAAAGCCTGCAAACTGCTCCAAAAAATAACAGGAAGAAAGCCCATAATAAGAAAATCAAAAAGAAGAATTCCTGGATTTGATGTCAGGCCGGGATTAGAGGTTGGATGTATGGTAACAATCAGGAAAAAAGAAATAATTCCTTTATTGAAAAAATTATTTAAAGCTGGGGAAAACAAGATAAAAAGAAAGCAGATATGCGATAATTTCTTTTCATTTGGAATCCCAGAATATATAGAAATTCCGGGAATGGAATATGACAGAGAAATAGGAATTATAGGCTTGGATGTAAGTGTTGTATTTTCAAGAAAGGGTAAAAGAGTTAAAATTAAAAAGATTAAAAGGGGTAAATTTCCAAGAAAACAGGATGTTACAAAAGAAGAAATAATTAAATTTTTAGAGGAGGAGCTTCAAATTAAAGCAAGCTAAGTAAAATGCCAGCAAGTGATTGGAAAAGATTATACAAGCAGTTGAAGAATAAGCCTGTAGTTGCAAACAAATTTTTAAGGCATAACAAGCCGAAAGACAGAAAATTTGGCATTGCAAGCAAGAAATGCGAGAGATGCGGAAGATTTGGCGCGCATCTAAGCCAGTATGGATTAAATTTGTGCAGGCAGTGCTTTAGAGAAATTGCTGAAAAAATAGGATTTAAAAAATATTCATAAAATAAATAAAATGGAAGAAAAATAATGGAGTAAAAAACAAAAAATAAAATGAGCCAGGATATTGTTGCAGATACACTGAATGAAATAATGAATGCGAAAAAGGCAAGAAAAGAAGCTGTAGTTGTAAAAAGATTTTCAAAATTATTGCTAAAGGTTTTAGAAATTGCAAAAGAATTCGGCTATATTGGAAATTATAAATTCAGAGAAAATGAAGGAAAAAAAGAGCTTGAAATTTCAGTAGGCAGTTTAAATGAGTGCAGGGCTATTAAGCCACGCTTTTATGTTCAGAAAAATGAAATTGAAAAATATATGAGGAGATTTTTACCCTCGAGAAAGATGGGTATAATAATAATTTCAACAAGTAAAGGATTAATGACACATGAAGAAACAATTAAAAAAGGCTTGGGAGGAAGCCTTATAGCATACTTTTTTTAAAAATGGAAAGAAAAAAAACAGCGGAAAAAAAAGGAAAATTAACTGAAGTAATAATTTTACCTGAAGGTGTAAATGGAGAAATAGAAGGAAATGAGATTATTTTGAAAAAAGACGGCCTTGAAAGCAGGAAAAAAGTAGATTTATTAAAAATAAAATTAAGCAAGAGAGAAAGAGAAATAATTATAGAATCTGACAGGCAAACAAAAAGAGAAAGAAGAATGATTGGAACAATAAAAGCGCATATTCTTAATATGCTTAATGGATTAGATAAAAAATTTGTTTATAAAATGGAAATCTGCTATTTGCATTTCCCAATGACAGTTACAATTGACAAAGAAAAAGGAGAAATTGTAATTAAAAACTTTCTTGGTGAAAACAAGCCGAGAATTGCAAAAATCTTGCAAAATGTTGATGTTAAAGTTGAGAAAAATATAATAGTTGTTGAATCTCATGACAAAGAAGCAGCAGGACAAACAGCTGCAAATATAGAAAAAACAACA
>Ga0315291_10006996_pt1 | contig 13986 bp, 12 predicted proteins | sample YL17G12_20_MG_FD_203070 | JGI IMG/M metagenome (GOLD analysis project Ga0315291, IMG submission 203070) | Sediment microbial communities from Yellowstone Lake, YNP, Wyoming, USA - YL17G12_20 | ecosystem: Environmental > Aquatic > Freshwater > Lake > Sediment | place: USA: Wyoming | collected...
CGGTGCTGGAGATGCGCGGCTTCTGGGAGAACGTGGTCCAGCCGGTCTGCGGCGGGGTGATGATGATTTGGTACCGGCCGGACAAGGTCAATGACCCGGCCAGGTCCGACGCATATGCCAACGGCGCGTTCATCCTGATGCGGCGGTCCGCCTACGATGCCGTCGGCGCCCACCAGGCCGTTCGAGACAAGCTGATGGAGGACATGCACCTGGCCGCACGGGTCAAGCGGGCGGGAATGCCCCTTCGCGTGGTCCAAAGCCGCGGCCTTTACGTCGTGCGGATGTACACATCCCTGTCGGCGATTCTCCGCGGCTGGGGCCGCATCTTCTTCGGCACCTTCGGCACGCTGGGCAGGCTTGCCATCTCGCTTGCGGTGATGGTGCTGATGGGCTTGCTGCCTTACGTGGCGGCGATAGCCGGCCTTGCCATGGCCGGTTCGCCCGGCCAGGCTCAGGGATGGTGGCTGGCCTGCGGCATCGTCGGCTTGGCCGCAACAGCACTGCAACTCAGCGCCGTCTGGAGATTCTACAAGCTCATCGGCGCGCGGAAGGAACTGGCCTGGACGTACGCCGTCGGCTGCATCATCACGCTGATAGCGCTGGTCATCGCCGCCACCAAGCACCGCCGCGGCGCTAAGGTGGTCTGGCGAGACACCGCCTACTCAAAAACCGGATCCAGGTGACCCCGCTTACCGCGCTTCGCCCCTGGCAATCGCCATGATCAATGAGGCGTGGAAGGCGCCCGGGTCGGGTTCGAACTCCAGCGTGTGGCAGCCGTCAAGGGCCTCCACAACGGCCCGGCCGCCCGTCAGCCGCTGGACTTCCGCCTGCGTGCGTTCATTGTCGATGATGCGGTCGCGCCGGGCCAGGATCAGGGTGGCGGGGACCGCAATGGCTCCGCCTGGCGCTCGCCGCAAGACCGTATCCAGGCGCCTGCTGGCGTACAGGAACCTTGCCGTGACACGGAGGAGCCTGTGCCTGTCGGCGCGGAGATACCTCCGCATCCGCTCATTGTCCGTGAAGAGTTCCACGTCGTTGAGCGGGATCCCGAAAGGCCGCCGCGGGGCGACCAGCAGACAGGCCGCCACCGCAAGCTTCCTTGCCGCCGAAAGGTCCACCCGCGGGACGATGCCCGGGGCGACGAGCGTCAATGACGCCAGTTGACCTGACCCGCCTGCCTGGGCGGCGTAGCAGGCTGCTAACTTCCCGCCCCAACTGACGCCCACCAGGTGAAGCCGCTCCGCCCCGCTGCGCGCCAGGACATGGCCACATGCCGTCTGTAGGTCCTGTAGCAGTTGGCTTGCCGATTCCGCATGGCCGCGCAGGCGGGCGTTGTCCCCGCTGCCTCGCCGCGTCACCTGGAAGACGGCGTGTCCTTTGGCCGCCATCGCCGCAGCCGAGGCGGCAAACCACCCCGGATGCGACTGAATGCCGTGAACGTAGAGGACCGGCAGACCGCAGGCGCCCTCCGGCGGGCTGTGCACGTAGATGCCGGTGGAGTAACCGTCGGTGAGTCCCAGGACCTCCCGCGAGGGCATGCGCCCGTCAGGGAGATCAGCGGCAAAGACGACCGCGTCGATGGTTCTTTGCTCGGCCATGGTCAGCCTGACCGTCGCTACGAATCATCCGCGTGTTCAAACGGCCTTGGCGCAAGGAGGATGGGCCTCCGCTGGCCGACGTTGACGAGCAATCCAAGCGCCGTGCAGTTGACCACCAGCGACGACCCGCCGTAGCTTACCAGCGGCAGCGTCATGCCCGTCACCGGCATCAGCCCCATAGTCATGCCGACGTTGATGACAATCTGCGCAAACAGCAGCGCCAGCACCCCCACCGCCAGCAGCCGCCCGAACGGATCGTAGGTGATTACCGCGATCTCCGCGCCCAACAGGAAGATCACCCCATACAGCAGCAACACGCCCGCGCACCCCAGGAGCCCCCACCGCCCGGCCACGACGCTGAAGATGAAGTCGGTGTGGTCCTCCGGCAGCATCTGGAAATACATCTCACCGTCGCTCCAGTCGCCGTAGCCGCTCAGCCGCCCGGCGCCAATGACCATCTTGGACTGGGCCAGTTGGTAGCCCCTGTCGCTTGACTTAAGCTCCTCCTGGTGCAGCCAGCTATGGACCCGGATTCGCTGGTGAGGCTCCATGAGGGCAAGAGCTGCCGGGGAGAAGGCGCACCTCTGCCCGCCCAGGTTCAGGACGCCATACGAAAGCGCCGGCGGGGGCGCATCAGGATCAAGGCGCTTGGGGAGCGGGAAAAGCACCACCACCGTCGCCACGGCCATGATGCCTAGAAGGTGGCGCAGCTTCGCCCCGGCCATGAAGAGCATCAGGTACAGAGTCGGCAGAAACAGAAGGCTCGTGCCCAGGTCCGGCTCGATCAGGATCAGCACCAATGGCACGAAGGTCAGCCCAAACGGCACGACCAGCCCCGGCAGGCGCCGGTAATTCTTGCGATACCGCAGGTACCACGCGAGCATGATCACGTACGAGAGCTTGGCGATCTCCGACACCTGTACCTGCACCCCGGCCATGACGATCCATCGATGGGAATGGCGAATCAACGGCAGACGCAGTACCACCGCCAGCAGCGCCAGCGTCACGGCGAACATGAGGTAGGCATACCGCCCGAGCACCTGGTACGGCAGCAGGGTCGCCACCGCAAAGGCCGCCATTGCGACGCCGGCGAATCTTGCCTGCCTCAGGGCGTACCCGCCGATGGCCGGGTCGGCCTGCTCGGAGGCATTGATGGCCAACACGCCCCAGCCGACCAGGATCACCATGGCCGCGATGATCGGCCAGCTTGTGTAGCGAAGGTATGTCTTGAGCGTCTCGAACATGAGCGACTCAGCGGAGGTAACCCCGCCTGATGCAGGCGCGAATGGCCTCCCGTGCGACAGGCGCGGCGTTGGCCGCCGCCCCGCCTTCGACGTACTCCACCACCACGGCCAGGGCAATCCGCGGGTCGTCATAGGGGGCGTATCCCGCGAACCACGCCATGTCGCCGGTGCGGTCCTCGCCGCCTTCGACCTCCAGGCTGGCGACGGTCGCCGTGCCGGTCTTGCCGCAGACCTCCACTCCAAGCGGTTCGAAATCTCCACCGTGGAACGCCTTGTAGGCCGTGCCGCCCGGTTCGTCGACGACGCGGCGCATGCCCTCGCGCACGGCCTTCAGATGGGCCTGGCTCAGCGGCAGCGGTCTGCGGACCTGCTGCGGCCCGCCTTCCAGCACCAACAGCGGAGAGTAGAACGCGCCCCTGGCCACGGCGGCCATCGCGTTGGCCACGTGCAGAGGAGTCACGGCTATAGGCCCCTGGCCAATGGCCATCAGGCGCGATTCGCTAAGGGACGCATTGGCGTCGGCCACCCCGGCCCGTTCCTCCGGAAGCCCGCTGCCGGGCAGGGAGTTGAGTCCGAAAAGCGACAGCCAATGCGCCAGCCGCTCGGCGCCCAGTGCCTGGCCAAGGTGATAGAAATAGACGTTGCAGCTATTCTTCAGGCCGTCGGAGACGTTCATCGGCCCGTGACCGGGCATGCCGCGCTTGGCCGTCCAGCACCGCCAGTGGTTCGGATCGCCCTCGTCGAGGTACCCGGTGCATTGGAAGGTCGTCTCGACATTCACGTCGCCATCGCCCAACGCCGCCAAAGCCACCAGCGGCTTGACGGCAGAGCCGGGCGGATAGAGCCGTGACACCGCCCGATGACGCAGCGGGAAATACACCTCGTCTGCCGCCAGGACCTTGAAGTCGTAGCGGTAGCGGTTCAGGTCGAATGTCGGTATGGAGACCATCGCCAGCACTTCTCCCCGCTCCACCGACAGGACGACGATGCATCCGCTGGCGCCGGCAGGGAAAAGGCGCGTCAACTCCTCCTGAAGGTCTATGTCCAAAGTCAGCGGGACGTTGCCGCCCTGGACGGTCGGGGTGTCCTCCATTACCTCCCCGCTGGCCTTGTGTCGCCGCTGGCATCCTCGTCGGCCCCGCAGGGTCGACTCGCACATTCGCTCTATCCCGCTTTTTCCGATGGCATCTCCGCCAAGGTAGTTGCTGCGCAGCCGCGCCGTGGGATCGGCGTACTCAGAGGAGAGATTGAACCGTTCCTGCTCCTCCGCACTGACCTCGCCCGTAATGCCGATGACGTGGCAGGCCAGGTTGCCGTAGGGATAGCGTCGCTTGAAGCTGGGACGGACCGAGGCGCCCGGCATCCGGTCGATCCGCGCCTTAAGCTCCACCGCCGTGGCCTGGTCCAGGCCCGTGGCGACGGGGTGACTCCAGGTCTGCTCCCGCACCAACTGGCTCGGGTCAGGTACGGAGGCCCGGATGGCTTCCACGCGGGCGACGATCCGCTGGGCAACGCGGTAGAGCTCCTCTCCCGACCCCACAAGCTCACGCGCGGCCCGCCAGGTGTCGGCGACGCGACGATCGTAAAGCTCCTGGGCCTGTTGGCGGTCTGCGGCGGCGCCGGACTTGATGAGCTGCGCCTTCTGCCGCTCGCGCCACCTGGCCGCTTCGGCGGCGAAGGCGGAGTTGGGATCGCCACTGACCCAACTGTACAGCAGGCGGTAGTCGAGGCAGAACTCGAAGCACGGCTCGTCAATGGCCAGCACCGCCCCCTGGCGGTCGAGTATCTGCCCTCGGCTGGCGGGCAGGATGTCCAGTTTCTGGAGGCTCTGTTCGATCTGGAGCCGGTAGTCCTGCCCCCGCACCATCTGCAAGTGCCACAACCGGGCGGCGACCCCGAGGAACACCAGCCCGATCAAGGCCAGGAACGTCTTGATTCGCCGGCTGTACAACGCTCACCCGCTGATTCTCTCTCACCGGCCCTCCGCCGATTCGGCTAATTGCCTTCCAAGGCAACGACGGCGCCTGTCCGGTGCTACCTCATCATCCTGCCTCGTCTTGCCCTGCCCGCCTGGACGGCCACGAACCATCGCTCGCACTTCAGCAGCAGGCGGTATCCCAACGGCATCAGCACGCCCGTGTAGCAGGCAAGCGCGGCAGCCTGACGCAGTGTCGCTCCGTAATCCGACCAGCTCGTATCGGCCCTGCCCAGCAGCGACTGGGCGGTCACCCAGGTTCCGTGGGCAAGCAGGCAGAAGACCAATGCCAGTATCGCCTGGGTCATGATCCGGTCGCGGAAGAACGCCTCGCGCATCCTGAACACGGCCGCCACGGCCAGCACGTACGCCAGCGACATCGGGCCGACGACCGTCATCTCGCCCGCGCCTCCGGCGCTGCCGAGGTCCACGCCCAGTCCAAGCACCCAAGCGGCGATGACGACGTCGTTCAGCTCGCGGACCCGCAAGGCCAGGAAGACCGCCACGATGGCCGACAGGTCCGGGCCTATCACCCCGACCGACTCAAACGCGAACGTCAGCAGCTTGCCCACCGTCGTCTGGAGCAGCATCACGACGTAGACCAGTATGGCAAAACCGACCCAGCGCATTACCGCCCCCTGCCGCCGCCGGTGATCTGAGGCGGCAGCTTGCGTGGAAGCACGATATAGACCTCGCGCAGGGAAGACAGCTCGGCGTCCGGCCGAACCCTGACCGTCACGTGGTGAGGATGCTGCGGGTCGGGGCTGACCTCCGCCACCCTCCCGATGCGGATCTCCACGGGCAGCGTACCGTCCCCGGCCGTGACCAGCAGGTCGCCGGGCAGAACGTTGTCGATCGCCGGGACGTGCGAGACGATCATTCCATCGGCCCCGTCGCCGACGGCCTGCACGTCAAGAGGCACGGAGTTCTGCTCGGTGAGCAATTCCCTGGCGGCGGATCCGTCGGTGGTCACCGTTATCTCCCGCGGGCGGTTGGGATCGACCAATCTCCTGATGCGGGCCGAGACCTTGAAGTCGCGATCGGTCACCAGTTGAACACGAGCGGCGAAGGCCCCGGCGTCGACTAGCCGGCCCACCAGCTCCGCCGTAGCCACCACCGGCAGTTCCGGGGGCAGCGCCTTGGACCGATCCGTCAGCACCACCGCTGAACCCGTCCGCACGCCATCCTTCTTTCCGGCGTTCACCGCCCGCGTCTGCCCATACGGCAGGGAATCCTCCGCGACCACCGTGGCCGGGATGATCTCGTAATCGACACCGATGACCGGGTCGTAACTGGCCCGAAGCTTCAGGACGTTGTCCAGGTGTCGGCGAGACGATTCGGATTCCCGCTGCCAGTAATTGGCGATGCTTATGAGGCGCTGGACCTCCTCCCGCAACTGGCGGGCTTCCTGGCTCGACAGCCCCTGGGCGCCGGCATTTCGCCGCAGCGCCGCGGTAAGATACATCCCCGCGCCGCCAAAGGGACTGAGGAACGGTTGAACCGCGTTCCGAAGCCGCGAGGCAAAGCCCCGGCCCATCAACGACATGATCAGCGCCGCCACGATCAGCAACGCCGCCGTCCGTTGCTTGGACCACCCTGCCAGGACCTTCATGCCGGTAGTGTAACGGCGCAGCCGGAGCGTTCCTAGCCCCCGCCGAACGCCGGCCGATCCGACAAGCACATCAGGGCGCGGGCCTGGTCGGCTGACTCGCCGGGGCTTCACACACCACGACCACGTCACCGTCGCGGAGGCCCAGGGATTCTGCCTCCTCCACGCCGAGGCGAAAGGCCTTGCGGGTCCGGGCCTTCCAGATGACCGTCTGGTCGGCCGGCAACTCCTCGCGCTTGAGCGGCCCGGTCGCCTTCTGCTCGGCTTCTGCCCGGCGCCTGATGTCCTCCACCAGGTACATCTCACGGAGCCTGGTTTCCGCCACGACGCGTCGGTTGCGCTCCAGCAGCCACAGCTGGGCCAGAACCGCCGCAATGATCACCAGAAGCCCCACCACCACGGCCAGGAAGCGGATGTCCACGCGCTTCGGCTCGCACTGTTCGATCAGGATGGGGCTCATCGGCGGCCTCCTGGGCGGCGGCGGTCAGGCGCCAAGGCTCCTGGCGATGCGTGCTCCGGGATCGCGCCGGAGATGATCGCTGAACCTCGGCAGCGGCCGCCCGCGCTTGGAGTAGTAATACTTCAATCCGCGGTAGATGGCCAGATTCGCCAGCCAACTGTTCCGTTTCAGCGGCCAGATGCCAAGCCGGCGGAACGCGCTGGACGGGGCATAGAATTCATGAAACGCCGCCATCTGCGCGTGCCGAAGCTCATGGACGCTCATCCTCTGGGGCTTGTAGACCACCGTCGCCCCGTTATAGCAGTCCCAGTCGCGGGTGAGCAGCCGGCCCTCGTCGCGGAACTGCTCGAAGACCGGCGTGCCAGGATACGGGGTCAGGATCGGATAGCAGCTCATGCACAGCCTGGCCTTCTGGGCGAAGCGAACGGCGTTCATGCAGTCGCGCCAGTCGTCGCCGTCGAAGCCGAAGATGAAGCTGCCCCAGACGCTGATGCCATAGGACTGGATCTTGGCAATGTCGCGCAGGTAATCGTCGGCGTCTACGTACCGCTTCCCGGCCAGGCGGAGCGTGCCGGCCTTGGGGCTTTCCAGCCCCAGTATCACGCCGATGCATCCGCTGTCTCGCATGGCCGCCAGGAGCCTGTCGCTGCGGGCTATCAGGATGTCGCACTGGCTGGCCCACTTGACCCCCAGCGGGCGGATGGCCTCGAACAGTTCCCGCGCCCAGGCGTGGTCCCCGGCTACGTCGTCGTCGGAGAAGATGAACACCCGCGTGTTGAAGGCCTCCTTGGCCTGGCGCATCTCCTCGACGATCTGGGCGATGTCGCGGCGGCGGAACCTGCGCCCGAAGACGGCGGGGGTGATGCAGAACGTGCATGCGTGGGGACAACCGCGAGTCGTCTGGATCGGGTTGAGGACCAGATAGTCCTTGGGACGGAAGAAGTCTTTTCGCGGGGTGGCTATGGGCGCGTCGGGGTGCTCGGCCCAGTCGTAGACGCGTTTGGCCTTCCCGGCAGCCAGATCAGCAAGCGCGTACGGCAGCGTGCCCTCGGCGTCGCCCTTGCAGACGATCGTGGCGTGATTCAGCGCCTCTTCCGGCATGGTCGAGGGATGAATGCCGCCAAGGATCACCGGCACGCCCAAGGCGCGATAACCGTCGGCAAGCGCGTAGGCGCGGCTGGCCTGGGTGGTCATCGCGCCGATGCCGACGGCGTCGATGCCATCGGCGGCGGGGCGATGGAGTTCGTCGGTGATGTTCTCGTCGACGATCTCGACATCCCAGCCCGGCGGCACGACGGCGGCGCAGATGGCCAGGTTCAGCGGCATGAAAAGCCCGCGCCGCGAGAAGGTCATCTTGCGGATGATCTCCGGCATGGTGATGGTCGAAAGCCTGCTGTGCGGGTTGATAAGCCGCAGCCTACGCCTGCGAGTTGGCTGGACAGGGGAAATCATCGGCCTTCCAGGAAAGCACAAACCCTCACGCGGTTCAAGTCCAGGCCACGGGGCCGGCAGGGCGGTGAGTCTACTGGAGGTAGACCTCTGCCACCGACCAAGGCAGATCCCCCGGCACGGCAGCCTGGAGGCGGACGTATCGAGCCAGAATCGGCGAGACCGGGCACAGGATGGTTACTCGTCGGGTCCCCAAGGCCGAATACCGTTGGGTGAAGGATATCCCGTCGAGGCTGGTCAGCAGGACCACGCGGCGGGCAAAGGCGAACTCGTTGGTCCCGTGCTCGACGACGACCATGTTGAACACGCAGGGCTTGCCCAGGTCGATGGTGATAGCGCCCCCGCCGTCCGGCAACGCCGATATCGCGGCCGTGCTGACGTCCCCGTCAATGGCCGCCTGGAGGCCGCGCATGTCCCCGCTGACCTGCCAGAAGACGCGTGGCGAGATAGCCGAGGCCTGCGACCGCCCCTCTTGGTACATGGACGACCCACACCCGCCTGCCAGACACAGTAGCAGCAGCATCACCCCGGTCGGCCTGTCGGACTGCTTAATCACTTTTTGCACTCCCGGACCACGACACGACTCCGCGCTTCGTTCAAGGAGTAGGCATTATACCCAAGTCCGTCCCTCCGATGGATCCCTGGAGGAGGAGCGATTCGCCCAGAAAAACGACCGGTTGCGCGTTCCGTAGCCTCGCAGGGAGGATATGATGTCACCGTGAAACCGACCGGCCCTTTTACAGAATCGACTTCCCGCGAAGAGGCCGCTGGCAAGGGACATGGCGGCGAAAAGGAACCGAGCTAGGCCTGCGCGCCACATCGCGCCAGGCGCGCAGCCGGGAGGGGCAGCGCGATCCCCCGCCCGGTGCCCGCGCTGTTTTCGGCTTGTCTGTCCGGTTGAGGCGGGCGCTGGGCCTGTCAAGACCTGCCCGCGATGCGGGGCGATTCTGGAAAGCACTCGTTTCGCATGAACGCGATTATCATCTCAGTCGGCGACGAGCTGACCAGCGGGCAGACCATCGAGACCAACAGCGCGCACCTGGCCCGGCGGCTGGCGGGGGTGGGAATCGTCACCTCGGCGAAGTGGACCGTGGGCGACGATCGGGAAGCCATCGCATCCGCCATCGCGGCCGCGGCCAAGGCGGCCGATCTGGTCATCGTCACCGGAGGGTTGGGGCCGACCGCCGACGACCTCACCCGCCAGGGGCTGGCCGACGCCATGGGAACCGAGCTGATCCTTGATGCAGGGCGCCTGGCCGAGATCGAGGACTTCTTCCGACGACGAGGCAGGACGATGGCACCGGCCAATCGCCTTCAGGCGATGGTCCCCGCCGGGGCCGAGCTGCTTTCCAACAAGCTCGGAACCGCCCCGGGAATCGCCGCGCGTGTGGGAGGCAGGCCTGTTTTTGCCTTGCCCGGGGTGCCGCACGAGATGGAGTGGATGTTCGACGCGGTTGTGGCCCCGCGGCTGGGCCGCAACGCGGGCGTCGTCCTCTATCACGCCCTGCACGCCTTCGGCCAGGGAGAGTCCGACATTGCGTCGCTGATCGCCGATCTGATGGACAGGAGCAGGAATCCCTCCGTCGGCACCACGGTCGCGTCGGGCCTGGTCACGCTGCGGATCACCTCGCGCGGGCGCAGCGGCCAGGAGGCTCGGAAAGGCATTGAGACCACGGTGCGCGAGATACGCAGCCGCCTGGGCACGATGGTTGTGGGCGAGGGCGAGCAGACGGTGGCCTCGGTCGTCGGCGAGCTGCTGCGGCGGAACAGACAGACGCTGGCGGTCGCGGAAAGCTGCACCGGCGGGATGATCGCCGAGATGATCACCGCCGTTCCAGGCTCAAGCGACTACTTTCTGGGCGGCGTTGTCGCCTATGCCGACCGCGTTAAGACGCAACTGCTTTCGGCGCCGCGGGAACTGCTCGACTCACACGGGGCCGTCAGCGAGGAGGCGGCCATCGCGATGGCGACTGGGTGCAAGGCCCTGCTGAACAGCGACTGGGCGATCGGCGTCACCGGCATCGCAGGCCCCTCCGGGGGCAGCGAAGAAAAGCCCGTGGGGCTGGTCTGCATCGCCCTGGCCGGGCCGAGTGGCACGGCCAGCCACCGCCACGTCTTTCCGGGCGACCGCTCCACCATCCGCCTCCGCGCAAGCCTGGCGGGCTTGAATCACCTCCGCCTGGCGTTGCTTGGAGGAACCGCCCCCCGCCGTTGAGCGCCACCCGCCGGCAGCAAGTTGCCGGCCCTACGTTCTGAGAGCTGGCTGAGGCTAGTACTCGTTCGCGTCGGACTCCATCGTGTCCTTCCACAGCTCCAGGTTTTCCAGGTAAACGGCAGTGCCGAGCGCGACGCAGCTCAGCGGGTCGTCGGCGACGCGTACCTTCAGGCCCGTGGCGTTGGCCAGCACCGTGTCCATCCCCCGCAGCAGCGCCCCGCCGCCTGCGAGCACCATGCCGTTGTCGACCAGGTCGGCGGCCAGTTCCGGCTCGGCCCGCTCAAGCGTGCGGGTGACGCAGTCAATGACGCCGCCCACCGGTTCCTTGAGGGCCTCGCGGACCTCCTCGGAGGAAACGATCGTCTTTCGCGGCAGCCCGGAGATCATGTCCCGTCCGCGGACCTCCATAGTCAGCTCCTGCTCCATCGGAGAAGCCGAACCGATGTCGATCTTGATCTTTTCCGCCGTCTGCTCTCCGATCATGAGGTTGTAGGTCCGCTTCATGTACGCGGCGATGGCCTCGTCCATGTCGTCCCCGGCGACGCGGATGGACTCGCAGATCGCTATGTCGGCCAGCGACAGGATGGCCACTTCGGTGGTCCCGCCGCCGATGTCCACGATCAAGGAGGCCGTCGGCTCGGTAAAGGGCAGCCCCGCGCCTATGGCGCAGGCCTTAGGCTCCTCGACGAGGTAGACTCTCCTCGCCCCGGCCCGCTCGGCGGAGTTGTAGACCGCCCGCTTCTCCACGGCCGTGATGCCCGAGGGGACGGCGATGACCACGCGCGGCTTGACCATCGCGCGGCGGCGGTTGGCCTTGCGGATGAAGTAACTCAGCATCGCCTCGGTGATGTCGAAGTCGGCGATCACGCCGTCCTTCATCGGGCGGATAGCGCTGATGGAACCCGGGGTCTTGCCCAGCATCTCCTTGGCGACGAGTCCCACGGCGTTGCCGTTCTGGAGCACGCGGTTGGTACCGCGCTTGACGGCTACGACGGAAGGCTCGTTGAGGACGATGCCCTGTCCGCGGATGCAGACCAGGGTGTTGCAGGTGCCCAGGTCTATGCCCATGTCCACCGAGAACAGGCCGAGAATGCGGTCAAGAATCATGACAAAGGTCCCTTGGGCCTGTACCGCCCAGCCTTGTCCACAAGGCTAACGGCAACAGGCGCCGTCCGCACGACGCGCCGCAGCGGCCACGGACTTTCCGCCACAAGCGGGAACACTCGCCTGCACCCGGACAATCGCGGAAGCCGGCGCTTGCCTCAGCTACGGCGAACTTGGCAGCGCCCCGAACAGATTCGCTATCGACAGGCCGTATTGACTGGCTGACAGCAGGTTATACAACACAAAGCCGATGGTCGCCACAAGCGCCAGGATCGCCACCAGCAGCAACAGCGTGTATATATCCGGCTGGCCCTTGGCGGGGAGGCCAGGACCTTGCGTCCGCGCTTGAGCCATGTGTAGTTCCTAGTCTAGGCTGTCGGCGACCTTGTCGCCCTGAAGGGGGTCCAGGGCCTTGTCGAGTATCATCCCTGCGGAGGCCCCGGCGTCCACCTCATCCACCCGCAGTTTGGCGACGTAACTGGCCCCGCGGTAGATGATCAACTGCATTCCCTGCTTAATGCCTTTGGCCGAACCGACGTTGATGCTGGCCAGGTCGCCCTTCACCGCCGTCACCGTCCCGCTGATCTTGGTCTCCGCCGTGACAGGTTTCACCGCCTCGGCGGCCGCGGCGCCTGGGCCAATCTGCTGCTCGAGTTGCTTGATGCGGTCGTCGCGCTCAACAAGCTGCTCGCGAAGCGTTCGGACGATCTGCGTCTGGCGATCGTTGTCCAGTTGCGCCTGCTTGAACTGGTCGCCCAGGCGGCGGGTCTCTTCACTCAGCGCCTCGATCTTCTTGAACGCCGCGTCGCGCTGCTCGGCCAGCATGACCGTCCGCTGACTGTTGCTCTCGTAATCGGATCGGAGCTTGGTCAGCTCCGCGATGATACGGTCCATGTCGGTCTGGAGCTTGGTGGCCCGCTGCCGCTCGGCTGCCAGCGCCGCAGAAAGCTTGTTAACCTCCTCCTGCATTGCCGAACTGCTCTGGGACAGCTTCGCCAGTGCCTGATCGCGATCGACCGTAAGCCGCTGCGCCGCCAGAGAGTCGTAACTGGACTGAAGACGGGCCAATTCCGCCTGTAGCTTCATGTCCTGGTAGGACTTCCGGTAGTTGGGCACGACCGTCGCCTGGGTGATGAACACCGGGCAGGCCAGCAGAACCAGCACCACGAGAATCACGATGCATATCTTCGTCAGGATGCCCAAGCTGTCTCTCCTTCCGCTGCGACCCGGAACCTCTGGAGTGCACCGGAGATTCTATTTTTGCACCTCGCCAAGTCAAGCCAAATCCAGGCGGCTCCCCCCGCCCCGTCATCCTGTTGCGGGCAGCCGCCAAAGCCCGGGGCTGAAACTCAATCCTTCCCGCCTGAGGTCCGCAGGATAGGCTTGACTGCCCTTGGGGCCTTAGGCTCCTCAATCGCCGGCTGCGTCGCCGGTTGCGTCACGGCGGGTCTGGTGGTTGTCTCAAGCCTGCGGAGGACTATCCGTTCCGGCGCCACAAACGGTTGTGTGGCAGCCACCGGCTTGGCCGCCCCCCGCTGCGTGGCCGGCAGAGAGGCAGGCGGGCGGGCCGGGGCAGGCTGGCCTGGCAACGGCTGCTCCGTCACCCCCGCCGGCGGCAATTCCGCGTGATAAGCCGACAGCAGCCGCAGGATGCTCATGGCCGCGGCAGTGCGGACGCCGCGGTCGGAGTGTGTAAGCAGCGGATGCAGGACCTTCACCGCCCCTTCATTGTTCATCCATCCCAGCGAGATCGCCGCCAGCCTTTGCAGGGAGCTGGTCTCCAGCGTCGCGCTGACCGAGCCGCCATAGGCCCCCCGAGTGATCCCTTCGGGGTTCCTGGCGGCGGCCAGACAGAACTCGTATGCCTGGGCGTTGTACTCCCCCAGCATGGCCAGCGCCCCTGCCGCGGCGGCCCGCACTCGCGGCGGCTGCTTGGCCTCCAGAAGCTCCCTCAGCACCAGCAACGCGGTCGCCGATCGCACCTTAGCCATGGCCGGTATCGCCACCAGACGCTCGTCAAGGTACGGGGTCTTCTTGGTGTAGGCCTCCAGGCTCAGCGCGCTTGCCTCTTCCCCAAGGATCGCCAGGGCCTCGATGAGCTGAAGGCGGACCATCGGATCCTGCTCCTCGGCTAGGCGGGTCTGTAGCGGACCAATGGCCGAGGGTTCCTGCATCCTGCCCATCGCCAGCGCCGCGTTGGCGCGGACTTCCTTCTCCCTGTCGAACAGCAGCGAGTAAAGGTCCCCGGCATAGGTGTCGTCGCCCAGGCGAAACAGGGCGTAGATCACGGCCGGCACCACGCGGCGGTCAGGCTCAAGCTGCTTGTCCTGGA
>Ga0315291_10006997_pt1 | contig 13984 bp, 8 predicted proteins | sample YL17G12_20_MG_FD_203070 | JGI IMG/M metagenome (GOLD analysis project Ga0315291, IMG submission 203070) | Sediment microbial communities from Yellowstone Lake, YNP, Wyoming, USA - YL17G12_20 | ecosystem: Environmental > Aquatic > Freshwater > Lake > Sediment | place: USA: Wyoming | collected...
GTCTTTGAGTATACGGTCAGCCCCGACGATCACCATCTTTACCATGTGCTTGGACATGACGTAGCCTGCCATATTATCCGTGATCAAAGTGACGGGAATGCCGTCCCTTTTGAGTTCATAAGCCGTCAGCCTGGCCCCTTGAAGAAGAGGACGAGTTTCATCTGCAAACACTCTTATCCGCTTTCCTTGCTCCCATGCTGCCCTGACTACACCCAATGCAGTTCCGTAATCAACAGTTGCCAGAGCACCAGCATTGCAGTGAGTCAGGATGACATCCCCATCTTGAACAAGTTCGGCGCCATGCTTACCGATGAGATGGTTTGCGGCAACGTCTTCGTCAGCGATTCTTTTCGCCTCTTCAATTACAAACTTGGCCAAAGCTGCACAATTTGCAGAAACATCCTGTGCCTTCCTCAAGATTCTGTCTAACGCCCAGAAAAGGTTGACAGCCGTCGGTCGTGTTTTTCTGATGGTTTCCGCTGATCCTTGCAGTTCCTGAAACAGTCTCTCAGGAGTCTTGGCCTTCGTGTGATATGCTGTCAAAGCAAGGGCAAAAGCTGCAGAAGCGCCCAGGAGCGGAGCACCTCTGATTTTCATTGTTCTTATCGCTTCTGCCACGTCGTCGCAAGTCTTCATTCTGATGAACGCTACTTCATTTGGAAGCTTCGTCTGATCTATCGTTTCAACCGTGCCGTTAAGCCACCTAATTGTCCGCACGTCTAAGCCTCACAAGTCGTTTATGTAGCTATTGTATAAAACTGATTAGCAAGTGAAAAAGGTTACGAAAAAAGAAGCGCGCGCGGCTAAGGAACTTGGAATCTTGAAGGAATGCCACTGCTGAAGAAAACTTGAAAAACCTGAATGCCTTTTGGAACTAAAACCGAGTGGCAGGATACTCCTATGTCAGTTTCGAAACTGCGCTCCTTAGGATCGGAAAAGAGTTGCGCAAGAAACGAAAGAGAAACGATCCAGCTGCCTAGTAGCGAGTGCCTGCGTCATATGGTGCCTTGACGTAGGTGATTACTTCTATCGGACACTCTCCTGAAAGCTTGAGAGTCTTCTTCCATTCCTCGCCTACGGCTATGAGTGAGAACACTCCTGACAGTTCAGCTTTGGCTTTCCGCGCCAGGTTGACCAAGGCAGCCTGTGTTTCTCCACTCTTGATCATATCGTCCACAATCAGAACGCTGTCCCGCTTCTTGATCGCCTCTTTCGGTATGTAAAGGGTCATCGTCACACCTGAACCCTTGTACAAGACGTATGTTTCTTCAAGAAATCCTTTGACACCTATCTCTTTGTTTCTCTTGGCCAGAACAAGGTTCACTCCGAGAGCGTTAGCGACCATCGTTGCCAACGGAATTCCATCGACGGCTGCGGTCAAGACTTTTGTCACTCGTTTTCCAGCGAAGTCTGCCAGCGCATGGTTGGCCGCTTGTTGAAGAATGTTGAAGTCTCCGATTATCTCTGTGTTGTCAAAGTATCCGTCTTCGTCGAACTTTATCCTGCTGCGAAGCTCAGTTTCCAGACCAACAAGCTTGGTTAACACTTTCCATAGCTGCTTCGACCTAGCAGTATTAGGCAAAACGTGTCCCTTTGCATATCTGCTTAAAACGGTCACGGGCAAACCTGTCTTGGAAGCAAGCTCGCGATACGTTATGTTTCTCTTATACTTTGCAGTTCGAAGCAGCTCTATGGTCATTAACCGCAACTTCAAATCATCCGCATGGGTACTCATATGATCACCTTATACATCGATAAATCAAAGCTCAGAGCAACTCTCATCTATTATTTCATTACTGTTATAAAACTTACTCGCAACCCGAACTCTGCTGGAGAATACGTGTATCACGCGGTAGCAGAAAGAGAAAAAGACACTTTTGCGATAACGCTTCACATATATGTTTTGAAATGGCGGATCCGCTGGGATTTGAACCCAGGACTTTCGGCTTTCGCCAGCGTTCAGCTTTAGAAGGCCGACGCGCTTTATGGCTCAAACATATCCATGCTGCGCTACGGATCCTTGTTTCCGGCAATAGAAGGAAATGTGTAGGTTGATATATTTTATTCTATGAAAATCGCTGGACGGTAAGGTCTCGCAAGTACGGCTCTGCCCTTTGGGTCGTAACGCTTCTCGTCTTCTTCGTCGTACGCGCGGATTTCGGCGTTGATTTCTTTCTCGTAGAAGGTTTCAGCCTCGTTTAGAGTCTGAACTTCATTCATGATTCCAATCTGCAATATCCTCTGTTTTCGCTCTTCAGACATGCGGTTGACTTCGTCCATTATCTGCACAGCGAATTTTGCCACTTTTTCAGCTTTCGCTTTCAAAGCAGGGTCTGCGATCAGTTCCTTCATCAGGTCTTTCTGTTGAATCTTCGCGCGCACCGATTTTTCTATCGCCTTCAAGTACACTTTCCATTTCCATGGTGCGGCTGCGTAATAGTATATCCGCTTCGGGTTTACGCCTGTTGCTTTCGTGATGCTCATAGTATCTTCGAGTAAGCTTATGATCAAAGTCTCATTTTCCTCTGCCTTCACGTCTGTTTTTGCTGCGTCGTACTCGGGCCACGATGCAAGCGAAACAAAGCCTTTTTCGCCAACCATTTCCCACAATTCCTCGCATATGTGAGGCGCAACTGGAGCCAGCATCCGTATCTGAGCATCTAGGACTTCACCGAACACGTAGGTTATGACAGCACTTCGATTTCCTTTTTTGTCTGTTGCGCGTCTTTGGTACCATTGGAAGTCCTGATCCAGTTCGTATAGAACGCTGTGTATCGCTTTGCGTGCTGCGAGTTTGTCCATGGCTTCTGTTGTCTTCTTAATGTGCTCCTGCAGTCGACTGAGCATCCACAGGTCAATTGCCGTCAGCGATTCTTTCGGGGCTTTTCTGGGCGGGGTGTTGGCAAGTTTGCAGGCGAATCGGTAAAGCCGTTCCAGCCTGTTGCGCATTGACTTGGCTATCGTGGGGCTGAAGTCTGCGTCTTGCAGTAGCTCGGCCGTTGACAGAACGCTGAGTCTTACTGGGTCAGCTCCGAACTTTGTTAGAGCCTCGCGTAAAGGAATGATGTTTCCGAAGGATTTACTCATCTTTGCGCCCTCCATCATGACGACTCCGTTGGCAACGATCTGGCGGGGCCACAAGTTCTCGGGGAATATGGCCGTGTGATTGAATATCATAAAGGTCAAGTGATTGGGGATCAGTTCGCGAGCGGAGTGACGGCTGTCCAACGGATAGAAGTACGTGAACTCATCCTGCATTTGCTGCAAGAGTTCTGCGGGTAAACCGGTCTTTCTGCTGATTTCAGCTGCTTTGCCTACGTCAAGAAATACGTAGTCGAAAGCTTCGTCTGTCAATTGGGCAGGCTGAATCTTGTTTTGCCTGATGTACTTCACTATTGTGTAGTAGGCCATGTAGATTGTGGAGTCTGATAGTGATTCGATGATCCAGTCTTTGTCCCAAGGGAGTCGTGTGCCCATCCCGGATTTTCTGGCACAGGCTTTCTCATGCAGCCAGTCGATGACGTTGTTGAACTCTGGGCGCACTTCCGCGGGCAATATTTCCATTTTGTCCAAATTCTTGTGAGCTACTGCTTTCCATTCTGGTTTACCGTAGTCTATGAACCATTGGTCTGAAACTATTTTGACGATACACTCTGTTTTGCAGCGGCATTGTACCGGTCTGTTCAGCAACTCGTACATTGTTGTAGCTTTGCCCTCAGCAATCAGGTCTTGTCTGACCCTGTCTTTTGCCTCAGCGACCGAGAGGCCGAAATATTTGCCCGTGTTGCGCTTCATTTTGCCGTTGTGAAACTCATGCCTGTACACCTCTTTTGTCGCGTCTTCCAGTTTCGGGTCTAACTCGCTTTGAATATTCATCTTTCTTACTGCATCGCCGGCTGGAACTTCTGAGTACCCTGGCACTTCAACGAGGGATATTGGCTTCACTGATTCTATGGATTCAAGCGTGAGTCCATATTCTTTCAGTCGTTGGGGAGCTTTTCCGAGGTTTTCAAGGGCAACATAATCATACGGAGCATGTCCTGGAACCGACATCACAACGCCTGTGGCGTTCTTCGGTTCGACAAAATCCGCTGGCAGAATAGGGATTATGTTCCCGGTCACGGGGTTCTCAACGTATTTCCCTATGCACTCTTTTCCATCAAAGGTTTCCAGAACTTTGACTTTCCGGTTCTGATGAATCAGTTTCTCCACGCTTTCTTGGCTGACGACCCATTCTTCCCCGTCAACGGCGGTCCGTACGTACTTGGTTTTAGGGTTCAGCCAAATGTTTGTTGCTCCGAAGACTGTTTCAGGACGCAAGGTCGCTGTTGGAAACACACGATTTTCCTGTCTGAATTTTATCAGAGTATATTCGCCTATTTCAGGTTCTACGTCGCCTACTGTGTCGTGTTGACCTACAGGATTTCCGTCTCTGGGGCACCAGCCTACAGGATGTCTACCTCTGCTTATGTATCCACCTTGACGCAGTTTTTGGAATTGCCATTCTATGAAGCGGTTGTAATGCGGGTCTGTGGTCGTGAATTCTCGTCTCCAGTCGATTGAGTAGCCTATTTCTTTCATTCCGCTTTTGATTTCTTGATGGAAGTACTGTGCCATGGCAATGGGTTCTGTGAGTTCTTTCAGTCTTTCTTTCGGGATTTTATAGACCTTGGTGAAGTCGCTGATGAGGCCGGTGTCACCGTCTGCGAGTCGTTTAGCCATCGCTAGAACAGGTGTGCCTGTATAATGAAAAGCCATAGGCAACAGCACGTTGTAGCCTCGCATCCGCATGTACCTAGCATGCATGTCCGCTAGGCTGTATGTTCTGCCGTGGCCAATGTGCTGTGGAGAGTTTGGGTATGGGTACGCCACGGTTATGAAACACTTAGGCTTCGTTGGATCGGGATCTGCGTCAAAAATCTTGGCGTTTTTCCATTTCCTTTGCCATTTTTCCTCGATTTTCTTCAAAAAGTCCATGAAACTTGTTGAGTTAGGTTGAGGGGTATTAAAGGTTTTGTTCTTACGAACAGAGAACGTTATCCCTCGTATATCTCACCTTAGACTGTAATGTGCAGACTTGCATTAATCTCTTCCTCCAGTTAGAACGTGCAGTCGGCCTCTTTGTCCGCCGCAAATACTCGCGTATAAGAAAGGAAATGAACAACCAATTATTTTCGACATGCTAAATGTTTTTCTGCGGGCAAAGTCCATGAGGGAGTATTTGAAGTCCAAGAAACACTTTTGAAGATGGGCTTGATCGCACCGCAAGCGTTGTTTGGCTGGTTCTCAGGACAGACGCGCGCTTCAAACCCTAACGACTTAGCTGGCGCATCAACGTTTCCCTGGCTCTTTTGACGGCCGCGGATAGTTTTTCAACTTTTGTGCCGCCGCCTTGCCCGAAGTTGGGCTTTCCGCCTCCTCCTCCTATTATTTCAGAAGCCTCTCTTACTATTTCACCCGCGTTGACACCCTTCTTGAGCGCAGCTTCTCCTGCCATGACCATTATTCGGGCGTTCTTCCCGTCTGACCCGTAGAAGATAGTCACCGTCGCCTCGTTTTTCTTGATGGTTTCGTTGGCAGTTTGAACCATCCGCTCAACGTCGATTGATTCTTGAAAATCGCGCGTGACCAATGTTATGCCGTTTATCTCTTCAGCATGTTCTCCAGACTTTGCTCCTAAACTGCCGCTCTCTCTGGAGGCAAGCTCTTTGATGAGTCTTCTTCGTTCAACATTTCTCTCTTTCAGTTCTCTCACAAGCTTGTCCGCGGTTGCCCCAAGCTTTTCGACAGGGGCGTTCATCGTTTCAGACAGTTTCAGGAGTAACTGTTCATTTCTCTGTACAGCTTTCACCGCTGGGATTCCGATTGAGTACACGAGCCTCTCGACGCCGTCTTGGACTCTCTCAGAGTGGACTATTTTGAGGAAGCCGATCTCGAGTGTGCTCTTCAGGTGCGTTCCCGCGCATGCTTCGACATCCCAGTCACCAGTTCTCACCACACGGATTTCTTTGCCAGGAACGGCTCCGCCTTGATAGAGTCTAAAGCCGTACTGGTTTTCAGCCTCGGTTCGTGGCATCCACGCGGTCTCCACCTGGATGTTACGCAAGATAGCCTCGTTGGCCAGCGTTTCTACCTTTTGCAGTTCCTCAAGTGTAAGCCGTCGATAGTGCGAGAGATCGAGTCTGGAAGACTCTATTCCTTTTTGAGTTCCAAACTGCCACACGTGCTGGCCTAGCACTCGTCTCGCTGCCCCGCCAACTACGTGCGTTGCTGTGTGATTTTTCATCAGACTGTATCGTTTGTTCCAGTCGATCGTGCCTTTGACGGAATCGCCTTCCCTAGGCATCGAGCCTTTGAGCTTGTGGACGATGACTCTTCCGATTTTTTGGACGTCAATGACTTCAGCCTCTTTGTCGTCAAACTTCATGTGCCCACTGTCCGCCGGTTGTCCTCCTCCTTCGGGGAAGAAGCACGTTCTGTCAAGCGCGATGAACTCTTCTTCTATGACTTTTAGGACTGTTGCCTCGAACTGTTTCATGTACTGGTCCTGATAGTAGAGCGGTTCAGTTGCAAGAAGTCCAGCGACTGCCGTCTCCAGGTGCTTTTCAGGTGTGGCCTCTTCTTCAACAGGCTTGGAGATTTCCATATGCCGCTGCGCAATGAGAGCGTAGAAATTGTCTGGAACCTCAACTTTCAAGGCTTCCTTTTCTGCGGCTTGCATGACGATTTCGGGTGGCAGCCCATGCGAATCGTACAGTTCGGTTAACGTTCCGACTGGAATATAATTCTTGCCCTGAGCTTTCAGGTCGCTGGAAATGCGTTTCACCATTCCTTCTCCGCGTTTGATAGTGTCTTCGAACTTTTCTTCTTCGACCTTGAGCATTTCCAGAATCTCGTTGCGCATTTTCTTCAAGTGTGGGTAGTCTTTTGACCACATGTCTATCTGCATGTTCATGATGTCATACAGCTTGTCCTGAATGCTGAGCATTCTGAGCAGGCGGTAGACTCTGCGGAAGATCAGTCTTGCCAGGTACCCTTCCTGGATGTTTGAGGGAACCACGCCTTCGGAGAGTATGAAGCTGAGACATTTCGTGTGGTCGGCTACTGCGAAGGCGTTCTCGATGGGAACCAAGAACTTGTCCAGGTCCTCTACGCTTATTCCTGCTAGCTTTGCTTCTTTCTTTCTTGTTTCGGTTCTGCTTGCCATCTTGTCCAAGCTTACCAGGCCCGAGACTTCGGCAATTTTGACTAGCAACTTCTCGTCAATATGGGTTATTCCTGCCATTCTGAAGATTTTCTGAAGAAGGTTTCCGTAGACTGCGTGGAAGCCGCTCGGGACTCCCTGAGAAAGCCATGCGTACCTGTCTATCCCATAGCCAGTGTCGACGGTTCTGATGGGCAGTTTTACGAACTGGTTGTTGACTACTTTGAACTGCATGAAGACGAGCGTGGCTACTTCTAGACCTCTGACGATACATTCGACGTCGGGTCCGGCGTTTCCTCCTCCGACCCACACACCCTCTTTATATGTGATTTCTTCTGATTTGACGCCGAGATCTTTGGTTACCCAGTCGTGGTGGTATCTGACTGTTTGATCTTTCCAGTAGACTTCCTTGTCAGGATAGTTGAAGGCGTGCGCTCCGCCCATTTCGAAGATTGTGAAGTGTCTGCCGAATGTTGGGCCTGTGTTGGCGATGTCTACCATGCGGATGCAGGGCTGTGAGATGACTAGAGGATTTGCAGGCGGAGTCGTGATGCCTTCGGTGACGTACGGTTGAAAATCGATTATGCTTGCATGAGTCAGGTAGATGTCGTCTCTCCATCTTGCCACAACGGGGTAGGGTTTTATCCGGGTGTGCCCGTGTTTTTCAAAGAACGAAAGGAAAGCTTCCCGCATCTCTTGTAGACTGTAACTTCTTCCTGTAGCGGGTTTTCCTATGAACGTGTAGTAAGAGCATCCTTCAGAAGTTGCTTCTCCGCATGTTTCTTGAGCTGGATTCTGCGTCCAATAGTATTCTTTGCATCTGGGACACAGTTTTCGGACGTAACCTGTCTGCTTGAAAAAAGGCAGGCTATACTCTTCGGCTGGGAATTTCTCCAAGCTAGGAACACTCCAACAAATGCAGACAATGAAGCTTTAAAAGGATAAACGAGGCACAGACATTTAAACTATTTCGCCAGTCGCCGCCTATTCATGCTCCACTTCGTCGCCACTTTCGCAGATGACTGGTGCTTTTCTAGCTATGAACCATAGATGACAACACATTGTGAGCATTATAGTCGCTGTCAGCGCGCGCATGACTAGTTTGATTTAAATGTGTTCCGTCTACTAACGTACTCAGCGTGTCTCAGGAGTTGAGGAATCACTGGATGTAATTGATCTTTACCTGCTGAACCTGTTACTGACTCTGGGCATGTTTGCTGTGCTAATCTTTCGCGCGTGGCTTGAGCTCAAGAACTACCGTCTGATGTGGAAAGAGCTTGAGTGGCAACAAACTTACCTGACGATGGGCCGAATACTGAAGGCGGAGAAGGACCTGTTTTCAAAGGTTGAAGGCGGCGACGAGCTCTACCGCATGCTGTGTGAGATCTTCAAAGTCAACGATTGAAAAAGACTAGGGAAAATGCCACGCGTCTATCAGTTCTCCGCCTTGGTAGGAGCGTTTTTCCATTCCATAGCGTGTCAGAGGTTTGGTCAGATGCCTTTGGGACCTTGTTGAGGTAATGTAAATACCTTCCTTCAAATCGCGTTTCATCCTGACCTGAATTCTTGAAGGGTCTTTTCTTTTGAAGCCGCATTTTTCACATCTCAAGCCCTGGTCTTTGCCCATCGATTTCAACCGTTTGCCACATTTCGGACACAAGGGATTCTGGTAGACGAGTTTTAGTTCAAGCTTCATCACGCGGATTTTCTCCAAGTTGATCGTCAGCGGGTTTGACCGTGAAGGGCTTTTCACAGCGCCGAAAGCTTCGACAGCGTCTCCGACCATCAGTTTCATGGCTGTGCGGCGAAGAACGTTGGTTGGTTCGAATGCTGCACAGTCCACTTCTGTGGTTTCATCTTTTATCGAGAAAATCGTATGTCTCTTGGGGACTATTCTAGGAGTTGCTGACACGGTTCCCTTGACTATGACCGAGCTGTGAGGTGTCAAGACACTTAACTTGGGGACTCTTCTTAGATGTGCGTCTGTTCCTTGGTTTGTGCGGAAGATGACCCATCTCTCAATTGGTTCAAGCGCTTTGACTATTTGGAATGCCTTTTTCACGGCCTCGGCAGTTTCTCCTCGGATGCCGAAGAGTATCGGGTCTGGTCCTCGCGGTGTGATGATCACTCTGCCTTTTTCGGTGTCGACGTTGTTGAAAGTGCACGGGGCTGTTACTCTATCCATTTGAAAGATTGATGCCTCGTCGACTCTTCGTTTTGTGCCCCAGTTTTTCGGGGCTCGGTATGCGAGTATTTCGTAGGTGTGATCTTCTTGAAGAGTTTCGCCCACCGCTGCGAGAGCGCCGATTATCCCTCTGCCGTTCTTGAAACCCAGTGCCTCAGCCTTATGTCGTGCGAGCAAGTCCAGCGCCTCTCTGAGTTTCACAACACCAGTTGTAGCGCGCGTAGCGTAGGCTCTGACTTGTCTTGGAATCGTGGGTCGTCTGAAGAAGACGACTCCTGGGTCCGTGCCCTTGGATTCCAACTCTGAATACTTCTCCACCAAGTTCAAGGTTTTTTTCTTGATTCGGTCTTCCAAGTCCTCATCATAGCGGATTCTCAGGCACAGGGCACCGTTTCCTCGGGTTTTCCAGGGGACGTTGGGATTCAGCCTAACCAGATTGGGGTAGTCAAAGAAGGATACTCCTAGCTTCTCCAATTCCTCCACAAGTACGGCTGCGATGTAGGTTGTACAGCCTCTTCTTGTTGAATCAGTGTCGTCAAGGCCAATGTGCAGGGTCTTTTCAGTCATGTGTTCATTCCCGTTGCTTTTGGGATCAGAATCTCCGTTGGGATATAAAGGCGGGTATGGCGGTACGAAAAAAGGGGGGTTCTTGCTATTTGCCTGGTTCTTCGACAACGATCATCGTGAGTGTTGACCTTACTTTGTCAAGTCTTCTGACTTTCCATGTTACGATTTCTTTGAGCCGGTCCATCGTGCTTGCTTTTACTCTTGCGATTATGTCGTACACTCCGTAGACAGCGTGAGCTTCTTCTACTCCTTCGACCTTCTTCAGGTCTTTTAGTACATCCGCCTCTGAACCGATTTCTGTGTTTATCAGTACGAACGCTGTTGGCATTCAAATCTCCACAGTTACCTTCTGCTGTTGTGCTTTAAAATATTTTGCTACGGTTTGAGACAATCTGCGCATTTTCTGGCCCTTTTTTTCTCTTGCGTTACTGAGAACTGCTTTTTGTCTTCATATGCCGATTTGGAGAGAGAGTGGCGTTCGGCGGATAACGCTTATCTTCTTTCGACGGGCATTAGGTTGGTAGGTGGTAACTATGGTGGACGGTTCCATCACCAGCAGGATTATGCGGGCAGTTGAGGTCAACGCTGAGTACTATGGCGTTTCTAGGTTGTTGTTGATGGAGAACGCTGGGCACAGTGTTGCGCTGGAGGTTTCTTCACGGTTCAAGCCGCCCAAGACTGTTGCTGTTTTCTGCGGGCTTGGCGGGAACGGGGGAGACGGTTTTGTAGTAGCTCGGCACCTGTCGTCGATGGGTTTCTCAGTTGAAGTCATACTTGCAGGAAAAGCAAAGGACATCGTAGACCAAGCTGCTCTGGAGAACTGGCAAGCTTTGCGTTTCCTGAGTGACACTGTCACCATACATGAGGTCACTGACAGCGCTCTGATACCTGAGGTTAACGTTGACATCGTGGTTGATGCTTTGCTGGGCACTGGAAGCCGAGGAACTCTGCGACCGCCTATTCGCCAGATGGTAGGACAGATTAACAGAATGAAAGCTTTCCGCGTGGCCGTGGACATCCCGACAGGCGTAGACGCAGACACGGGCGGGACGCTGGGTGAGGCGGTGAAGGTTGACTTGACTGTGACGTTTTACAGGACGAAGTTGGGACTGGGAAAAGCCAAAAAATACATTGGGGAACTTCTTGTAAGAAATATCGGCTTGCCTGATGAATTCGAGAGACTCGCTGGACCTGGCGACGTTCTGCTGGTCACTAACGCACGTCCTCCAGAGTCTCACAAAGGAGACTTCGGGAGATTGCTGGTGATCGGTGGAAATGAAACATACTCGGGCGCTCCAACGTTGGTTGCAGAGGCTGCGTTACGCACGGGAGTCGATTTGGCCTACGTGGCTGCTCCTGAGAAGACGGCTTATGCCATTTCTTCGCTGTCGCCAGATTTGATAACTATAAAGCTTAAGGGTGAACACTTGAACCCTGACAACGTGTCCGTGCTAGAGAAATATGTCAAAACAGTTGACGCCGTGGCCCTAGGTCCGGGCTTAGGGTCGCATCCAGAAACCAAGAAAGCGGTGAAGATAGTCGTGGATGCCGTTGAAAAAGCAGGAAAGCCTCTACTGTTAGACGCTGACGGTCTGAAGGCCTTCGCAAGTTTCAAGAGAAAACTCAAAGTGCCTCTTGTTTTGACCCCGCATGCAGGCGAATATGCGATTCTGACAGGCAAGAAGCCAGCAGCTGGGCTAAGAGAAAAAGCGATGGAAGTTCAGAAAGCAGCATCTAGGCTGAACGCTGTAGTATTGCTGAAAGGGTCTGTTGACGTTATTTCAGATGGGAATCGCGTCAAGCTTAATCTCACGGGCAATCCAGGGATGACCGTCGGCGGTACAGGTGACGTGCTTTCCGGGGTCGTTGCTGCTCTGCTTGCGCAGAAGGCAGACCCGTTTGAGGCCGCGGTTGCGGGCGCCTTTGTCAACGGTGCTGCGGGGGACTTTGTCTTTGAAGAGAGAGGTGCGCATATGGTTGCCTCAGACCTTATAGACTGGATACCTCTGGTCATGAATGAACCTATGGGCCATTTGAAGGTGCAGAGAGAACGTGGAGAAGCGCGTTAGAATCGTAGTTTATAATGCGAGGCAATGTGACCCCAAGAAGTGCACTGCTCTGAAGCTTGAGCGGCACGGACTGGTTCGAGGAGTAACGCAGGTGAGGTTTCTGCCGAAGAGGGCTGTTGTGCTTAACCCTTTTTCAGAGATCGCTTTTTCTCCAGCTGACCGGGACCGTATCGAAAATTTCGGGCTTGCCGCACTGGACTGCAGTTGGGAAAAGGCTGAACGGTTCTTGTCAGCTCATGTTAGGGGCACATCACGCTGCCTGCCAGTCTTGATAGCTGGCAACCCAGTCAACTTCGGCAAGCCCACGAAGCTATCGACTCTGGAAGCTCTGACCGCTGCTCTCTTCATCGCGGGGTTTCGTGAACAAGCATCTGAACTGCTAGCCATGTACAAATGGGGACACACTTTCCTCGAACTGAACCATGAAAAGCTCGAAAGCTATGCGAGCGCAAAAGACAGCGCAGACGTTGTGGAACTGCAGAAGCAGTTCATCACGAACGCATCTTGAACGTTCGCTGTCGGGTGATCTTTGAGAGAACTTGCTTAGGGCATGATATGCGTGCCTGTTTTTCCGAGTACTGCGCGTTCTAGGTTTTCGGGGTTTGTGATTAGAGCTTCTTTTCCTCCGTTCGCAAGGTAGCTGATTATCGCCTCGATTTTGGGTCGCATGCTACCAGCGTGGAAGTGGCCTTCCTTAACGTATTTCTTAGCCTCAGCTAGCGTGATTCTGTCCAAAGGTTGCTCATCACTCTTGCCGAAGTTCAGGGCCACTTTCTCGACTGCTGTGGATATGAGGAAAAGGTCAGCTTTTATGCCCGTGGCAAGGAGCGATGAGGCGTAGTCCTTGTCGATTACTGCCTCTATACCCTTCAGCCTGCCTCTTTCTTCGATCACGGGAATGCCGCCGCCGCCTGCAGCAATGACAGTGACGCCGTGGTCGATGAGGCTTTTTATCACGCCTTGTTCGATGATCCGCACCGGCTTCGGTGACGGTACAACGCGTCGCCAGCCTCGGCCAGCGTCCTCCATTATGTCCCACCCCTGGTCGCGTCTGTGCTTCTCGGCCTTACGTTTCGTGTAGAATGGTCCGATAGGCTTGGTTGGATGTTTGAAGGCATGGTCATTCTTCTTGACGAGTGTTTGAGTTACGACTGTAGCCACACAGTTATTGATGCCCCTGAGCGCGAACTCGTTGCAGAGGCTTTGCTGTATCATGTATCCTAGGGAACCTTGAGTCTCGGCTCCGCAGGTATCAAGCGGCGCAGTCGGCAGGACGCGACTTGCCAGCTCCGAACGGAGGAGGATGAATCCAACCTGCGGCCCGTTTCCGTGAGTTATAACGACTTTCCAGCCTTGTTCTATCATACTGGCGATGTGGCAGCATGTTTCTCTGGCAGCTCTGAACTGGTGAGCGACAGTCTGATGTTTTTCGTCTTTGATCAATGAATTGCCGCCGATGGCGACAACTGCGGTTTTCCGAGTTCGCATGCTCCTCAACTCGAAGGTAATGACATATTGAAGCCACACTGTCCTATAAAAGCGAAGAGATACATTCTCCCTTCTTCAGACTTTAGATCTGAAAGGGTCAGTCTGTTCGAAGCTGGATGAGAGAACTTTACCGCCAACAATAATAAGCAGAACTCTGTTCTATACCGTCATCAGCTTGTGGATAAGGGAGAAGTTGCCTACCGACCCAGTTTGCGGTGCCGTTCTGGATGAAAGGACATCAAAGTACAAGATTACGTACGAAGGAGATACGTATCATTTCTGCAGCGTAACCTGCAAGAAACGGTTCAAGAGGCACCCGATGAAGTTCCTGAAGTAGGCGTCCCAGCAATGCTTGCAAGAGATTGAGGAAGATGCGGAGCAGAGTGTCACCTGGCGAGTATCTTGCTGTTCTATCGGCGAAGTATCAAATTGACCCTGACACTCTTTTTTCTGCACTGGTTCTGGCCAAAG
>Ga0315291_10007000_pt1 | contig 13982 bp, 7 predicted proteins | sample YL17G12_20_MG_FD_203070 | JGI IMG/M metagenome (GOLD analysis project Ga0315291, IMG submission 203070) | Sediment microbial communities from Yellowstone Lake, YNP, Wyoming, USA - YL17G12_20 | ecosystem: Environmental > Aquatic > Freshwater > Lake > Sediment | place: USA: Wyoming | collected...
CGCCGAGGAGCGTCCCGATGTTCATGCAATCCACCCATGGAACGCCCATGAGCCAGCAGAGTGGGGCGAATGCGTAGCCGAACAGTATCTGGAGATTGATCTGCCATGAGGTGCCAAAGATCAGGTTGCACAGTGCCCCGATCTTCTCGACCCCGTAGTTGGCCATGCTGACGAGGGCGATGAAGGCGAGCAGCATCGCGCCGACGTTCAGCGCGAGCTGCAGTCCGGTCGCGGCGCCGCTCGCGGCGGCGTCGATGAGGTTGGCGCACGTCTTCGGCAGGTGTATCCGCACACCCCCCTTCGTCTTCGGGACCTCCGTCTCGGGGTAGATCAGCTTGGCCATGACGATCGCCGCGGGTGCCGACATGATGCTCGCGGTGAGCAGGTGTCCCGCGATGTCGGGGAAGTAATCCTTGAGCATCCCCACGTAGGCCGCCATGACGCCCCCCGCCACCGTGGCGAAGCCGGCGCACATCACGCACATGATCTCGGACATTGTCATCTCTTCGATGAACGGCCTGACGGTGAGCGGCGCCTCCGTCTGACCGAGGAATATATTTGCGGATGCGGAGAGCGTCTCGGCCCCGCTCGTCCCCATGCACCGCTCCATGATCCAGGCGACGAAGCCGACCACCCTCTGCATGATCCCGATGTGGTAGAGGACGGACATGAGCGAGGAGAAGAAGATTATCGTCGGGAGGACAGAAAAGGCGAAGTATGCCCCCGTCATCGCGACGTAGCCCCCCACCTGTTTCGCCGGCATGTTGGTCGCCGGGTCACCGATGCCGATCGGGACATTGTTGCCAATGAGATTTCCAAAGATGAACTTCGCTCCGTCAGCCGTGAAGCTCAGGAGCCTGATGATGACGTCATTCATGGTATTGAAGAACACCTCACCCGGCGCAGCGCGGAGGCCGAAGGCGCTTTTGACAAACTGGTTGAGCGGGCTGTTCGGGATGACCAGAAAGGCGAAGAAGACCTGGAGCATAGTCCCCCAGATCACGACGCGGAGGCTGATTCTCCTCTTGTTGTTCGACATGAGGAAGGCGATCCCCAGGATGACGATTGTCCCTATGAGACTTATGAATCTATACATGCCTGTCTCCTTTCACGCTGAAATGGTATGGCATTCTCTACCGCAGCACAAGATGATATTTCGGCGATGAGCTTACACGTGTGTACTCCCATTGCCTCGTCGCCGATACTTAAGTGTCGGCTATATATTAGCTGAGTGGGCATTATAAATTTTCACAGCTGCATTATTGTTTTTTATCACGAAGAACAGGAAGTTGAGGGGAAAAAGATAGTATATGCCGTTTTTTCGTACTACAAATGTGCAAAAATTATTTATTTGAGAAAGTTTTTCAAACTGCATGATGATCTTTTTACCATTGAATAATCTGTGTTCATCTGTGTCTATCTGTGTGAATCTGTGTCACACGTCAATCTCTGTGTCCTCTGTGCTTTCTGTGGTTGCTTGAATCTTGGTTGCGGCCAAAGGCCGCGCTGTGCCCTTCGTGGTAAAACATCTTCTAGAAAAAATTGGGGATAGTCCCTGCAAAGGCTTGACACCTTTTCCCCCGGGGCTATAGAATGTAACGCACGTAAAGTCACATATTGAGAGATGCAATCCAAACGGTCGCTCCTCAACCGGTTGAAGATCCTTATCATCGGGGCCGCCCACAGCCCCCATGATAAGGCGATCTTCCACAGGCTCTCGCTCATCGCATTCTTTGCCTGGGTCGGGCTCGGCGCCGACGGCCTCTCCTCCTCCTGCTACGGCCCCCCGGAGGCGTTTCTGGCGCTCCAGGGGCGCACCTATCTCGCCATTTTCATCGCCATGGGGAGCGCACTCACCGTTCTTATAATCAGCGCGAGCTACTCTCAGATCATAGAACTCTTCCCGACGGGAGGGGGCGGCTACCTCGTTGCGAGCAAGCTGCTCTCTCCCACGCTCGGGATGGTCTCCGGCTGCGCCCTGCTGGTTGATTACGTGCTCACCATCACGCTCTCCATCGCGAGCGGCGCCGATGCCATCTTCAGCTTCCTCCCCCCGGAGTGGTATTCATGGAAAACAAGCGTCGCAGTTGGCGGAGTCGTGATACTCGCCGTGTTGAACATGCGCGGGGTGAAGGAATCGGTGCTCCCGCTCGTGCCGATCTTTTTGATCTTCGTGCTCACCCATGCGTTTTCGATCATCTACGCACTCGTTGCCCACTTCACGAGCCTCCCCATGGTTGCAAAACAGACGGTGGCCGAGGTCCAGCGGGCGAGTATGGAGATCGGTTTCTTCGGCATGCTCTTCCTGATGCTGCGCGCATACAGCATGGGGGCAGGTACCTACACGGGAATAGAGGCGGTGAGCAACGGCCTCCCCATCCTCAGGGAACCGAAGGTCCAGACGGGCAAACGCACCATGCGCTATATGGCTGCCTCATTGGCCTTCATGGTACTGGGACTGATGTCCGCATATATACTCTATGGGACCCAATTTCAGCTTGGAAAAACATTGAACGCGGTGCTCTTCGAGCGCATTGCCGGAGGCTGGGGGCGGACCGGGCATCTCTTCGTACTCGTCACGCTCATCTCCGAAGCGGCGATACTCTTCGTCGCCGCGCAGACCGGTTTCCTCGACGGGCCGCGGGTGCTCGCCAACATGGCCATGGACCGCTGGGTCCCCACCCGCTTTGCGATGCTCAGCGACCGCCTCGTGACACAGAACGGCATCCTGCTCATGGGGGGGGCGGGGCTCATCCTCATGCTCCTCAGCCGCGGCTCTGTCCGGTTCCTCGTCGTGCTCTACAGTATCAACGTCTTCATCACCTTTGTCCTTTCGCAGCTCGGAATGGTGCGGCACTGGTGGCGCTGCCGCGAGAAATTGAGCCATTGGCGGAAGAAACTATTCGTGAACGGCGTGGGCCTGATCCTCTGCATCTCCATCCTCCTCTCGGTCACCATCGTCAAGTTCAACGAGGGGGGATGGATAACACTGGCGGTCACCGGCACGCTGATCGCCATCGTCATCGCCATCAAGAGCCACTACACGCACACCGCCCGCCTCCTCCGGAACCTGGACGCCCTCATCGCTGCGACCGAATCCCCGAGCACCGAGATCATTCCCGGCGTCGCCCCGCGCCCCAGGGCCAGCCAGGAGTTTGATCCGCAGGCGAGAACCGCGGTGGTCCTTGTGAACGGCTTCAACGGGATGGGGCTCCACACGCTGTTCAGCATCTTCAGGATGTTCGGGGATGTATTCAGGAATTTTGTCTTTGTCCAGATCGGCCTCATCGATGCCGGAGTCTTTAAGGGCGCTACCGAGCTTGACCAGCTCGAGGGAAAGGTGAAGAGCGATGTGGACCGCTACGTGAGCTACATGCAGAAACACGGCTACCACGCCGAGGGGATCTCCCATGTCGGCATGGACGTGGTTGACGAAATCAATCAGCTGGGGACGAAGATCCTTGAGCGCTTCCCCCAGGCCATCTTCTTTGCGGGGCGCCTCGCCTTTCCGCAGGATTCATTCCTGTCGCGCTGGCTCCATAACTACGTCGTGTTCGCCGTGCAGAAGAAGTTCTACTACCAGGGGATTCCCTTCTTTGTCCTCCCCATCAGGATGTACGCAACGCCGAGGTCCATGCGGGGAAACGTATGATGCGCATGCTGAAGCTCGGCAACCGCACCCTCCTCCGTCTCGCGCTCTACGCCCTGCCGTCCGTGTGCATCGTTGACGGTTTTCTCGTCGAGCCGGACTGGATCAGGACGCGGAAGATAAACCTGGGCGGGCCGCGGCCGACCCACCGGCTGGTTCACTTCACCGATCTCCATTACAGGGGAGACCGGGCAATGCTTCAGGGGCTCGTGGATAAGATCAATGCGCTCGACCCTGACTTCGTCTGCTTCACCGGAGACATCGTGGAGGACAGGGCATACCTCGACGATGCGCTCGCGCTGCTGCGGGAGATCCGCCGCCCGCTGTTCGGAGTCCCCGGCAATCACGAGTATTGGTGCGGCGCGCCATTCGACGATATCGCGGAGGCGTTCAGCGCAACAGGCGGAGCCTGGCTCGTGGATCGGGCGGTGAAGAGTCCTGGCGGGGATATTCTCATCGTGGGCGCTTCAAGCCACAACGCTGATTTCATTAAAAAGGAGCCCACGGGCAAGCGCCTTCTGCTGACCCACTACCCTGCGTTTGCTGACCTCCTGAAAGGCAAGACGTTTGACCTCATCCTTGCCGGGCATTCGCATGGCGGACAGCTTCGCATTCCTCTCTGGGGCGCGGTCGCTGTCCCCTGGGGCACCGGCTCGTACGAAATGGGGCTCTATCAAACGGGTGCCGGCCCTCTCTATGTGAACCCGGGCATCGGTACTTTTTATCTGCCGGTGCGCCTGTTTTGTCGTCCCGAGATAACCGTCATCCAATTCTAGCAGCTTGCCCGGATCATCTGTTCAAATCTGGGCTTTCAGCCATCTTGTCCGGTAGCCGACTGAGTGGTCAAGGTTTCTTGCCGCAGATACACGCTGATTGTATATAGGTGTATCAGCGTTCATCCGCGTAAATCTGCGGCTACCCCCTACAACTGTCCCATCACGATCGATTTGCTTTTATCCTGGACACGATTTGCTTTTATCCTTGACCGGCGGCAGTGGAGCGGATAGGATTGAGCCCCGTACAGGTGAACAGGTTATGCGCTGGCTTCTCGTGATAATAGTTCTCTCATCCCTGTGGGCAATGGCACTCGCCCCCGCGTCAGGCGCCACGCCCGAGCAGCAGCCCCCCCCGGTGAAGGCCGCGGCACCCGGCCCATCCATATCAGCAGGCCCCCGGAACATCGTCTTCATGTCTCCGTTCGGCGGTTATTCGCCCGTCAACTACAACAAGAAGGTACAGATCCTTGACCCGGATGGGAAGGACGTCTCGACCCGCCCGGGCGACTTAAGCTTTCCGCTCATCGACCTCATTCGCCGCTCCCAGAAAACCATAGACATTGCGTGCTACCTCTACGGCATCTACACGCCCGAACACACCGAAATCGCCAACGCGTGCGGCCGGGGCGTCACGGTTCGCCTCTTCCTCGACCCCTCCATAAAGGATAAGAATAATGTACCCGTCATCAACGAGGCGGTCGAGCGCATCAGGAAAGACAGGCTTCCGATCGCGGTGAAGATCATAGATCCCGCGCGGGCGGAGAAAGCAACCGGCCTCCCGTTCCAGACCATGCATGAGAAGTTCGGCATCATTGACGGGAGGCACGTGTTCACCGGGAGCGCCAATATCGAGCTGGGCGCGAATGTGAAGTACACGGAGGACCGCTTCTTTTTCCTAAACAATCCCGAGATGGTGAAGTCGTTCCAGGGAGAGTTCGACCGTCTCTGGGACGGCATGGGGAAATGGGTTATCAATCCGGACGAGGAACAGAAAAAGGATGAGCGTGATAAGAAAAAGAATAATAAATAGCTCCCTGGCGGTATCGATCGCGGGGTTCTGGCTGCTGGCACCCTCGACCGCCTCAGGCAAGATTGAGATCCATTTCAACAGCATGGAGCGCCTCGAAAAATACGTCAAGGAAGTATTCTCGGGGGCGGTCTCCCAGGCAAAGCAGGGACGGGAGGGGACCATTGACATCATGATCTTCAGCTTCACCTCTCCCTCCCTCGCCGACAGCCTGCTCCGGATCGCCCGCGACTTCCCCACGGTGAAGATCCGCATCCTCGGCAACCTCAGTCAGCTCTTCCGTGAACCGACCGCAGTGCTCCCGGAGATGGAGGGCATCATCTCCGGGAAGGTGGATGCCTATCGGGGAGTGGCGGAGAAGCGGAAGGGTTTTATGAAAGACCCTGAGCAGCGGAGACTCGCCATTGACAGCGAGGCGAAGCAGATCATCAGCGAGTTCAGGCATAAGCCGATCCCCAACATAGAGATCAGGTATAAGTGGTTCCCCTCATTCTCGTGGGACGACAAGGAGGGCAAGGCCGCCTATGACCATTTCCACCCGAAGGCCGCTTTGCTCCACCACAAGTCCGCCGTCGTCAACGGAGAGACGCTCGTGACGGGGAGCTACAACTGGTCCACGTACGCGGAGACAAAGAACCTGGAGAACCTCATGATCATCAGCGGCCCCGAGGACCGCGCGCTCATCACCGACCTCCAGGCGGAATTCGAAGCGATGTGGAACGATCCCAGCATCGCCAAGACCTCGGAGGAGTGCCGGGTGCTCAAAGAGAAAATCTGCGCGGAGCTCGACCGCCAGCACACTGCGTCAGCGAGAAAATAATATCCCAGCCACATATAAACACAGATCAACACAGATATAAAAGGGACATCGGTTGTACGTTTCTCGTTTCCGGAAATATCATTTCAATCTGCGTGCATCCTGTTTCACAACATGCAGTTGCGTTCACACTATCCCCCCTATATTGTCCTGTGTTTATCTGTGTTAATCTGTGTGCATCTGTGGTTATAATTATTTCGGGGTTTCTACAATGGATCGTCGACAATTCATAAAACGGAGCTCGCAGGCTGCCCTCGGTCTCGCGTTTGCGGGGCGGCCCCGGTGGCTCTTCGCGTCGCCCGCCTCCCCCGCCGCGGCGTCGAAGATTCTCGACTTCTCCGTCCCTTCCTCTCCCTCCCTCCCACAGATCGCCATCGCCAGGGGAGGTTCCCCGGGGAAGATGGTCGCAGACGCGGTTGCAGCGCTCGGCGGCATTGAGCGGTTCATCCGCAAAGGCGACCGCGTCGTGGTGAAACCCAACGCATCGTGGGACAGCAGCCCCGAGCTCGGTGCGGACACGCACCCCGATGTCGTGGCGGCGCTCGTCACGCTCTGCCTCAAGGCGGGGGCGCGCCAGGTGATCGTGCTCGATCACACCATCGATGAGCCGCGGCGCTGCTTCGCGAGGAGCGGCATAGGCCCCGCGGCGTCCACCGCGGGGGGGAGGGTGGAGTTTCAGGGGACACGAAACTTCCGCGACGTGACTCTCGGGGAGGGAATCGGCACGTGGCCGGTGATGACCGCGCTCTTCGAGGCGGACAAATTCATCAACGTGCCGGTCGTCAAGAGCCACAGCCTGAGCACGCTCACCGCGGCGATGAAGAACCTCTATGGCATTGCCGGCGGCACTCGCTCGCGGCTCCACAGGAAAATCGACGAGAGCATCGTGTCGCTCGCGCGCTTCGCCCGCCCCACGCTCGTGATCCTCGACGCGGTCAGGGTCATGATGCGCCACGGGCCGAGCGGCGGCGCCGCAGCCGACCTCACCCACCCGCGCATCGTCGCGGCCGGGACGGATCAGGTGGCGCTCGATGCCTACGCGGCGTCTCTCCTCGGCCTCATGCCCGACGACGTGGGCCATGTGCGCCTCGCCCACGCGCGCGGCCTCGGCAACAAGAACTACCGAGAGATGCGCACGGCAACGCTGTCGTCCTGAGCCAGCGCCACGGAGGAGGATGAACGCGCCAACGGTCACGAGGCTCCTCTGGCTTCGCCGCCTCTCGCAGGCGGTGTTCCTCATCCTGTTCGTCTACCTGCTCCACAGCGTCCGCTACTCGAGCCGCGCCCTCGACCTCGCCGCCGCGCAGCCCCTCACCACCGCCCCCGTCAACCACTTCTTTAATTTCGACCCCTTCATCCACCTGGGATTCCTGCTCTCGGCGCGCGCCCTGCACCCCGGATTTTTATTCGCGTGCGCGACTGTCATCGCGACCGCCCTCATCGGGAGATTCTTTTGCGGCTGGGTCTGCCCGTTCGGCACGCTCCACCACCTCGTCGGACAGCTCGGCGCCGGATTCGCCGGGGGGCGGCGCAGGCTCATCGCGCGGGGGCGATACGCGCCATGGCAGGCGCTCAAATACTACCTGCTGGTATCGCTGCTCCTGATCGCTCTCTTCACCCCGCTGCAGCCTGCGGTCCTCGATCCCCTCTGCATCATGGCACGGTCGTGCACGCTTTCCGTATTCCCCTCATTCCATTTTCTCGTCAAGGGCGCGCTGTCGCGCGCCGCTGATTCAGACCTCCCCATACTCGGTCCCGCCGCGGAAACGGGATACGCCTTTTTCGAGTCGAGACAGCTCATCGGCACGCACGTCTTTTTCCGATCCGCGCTCCTCACGGGATTCATCCTTGCCTCCCTCCTCATCGCCAATCTCTGGTACCCGCGCTTCTGGTGCCGATTCCTATGCCCGCTTGGCGCGCTCCTGGGGCTCGTGTCGCGCGTCCCGCTCCTGAGGATGGGGAAGCGGAACGCGCAGTGCACGATGTGCGGCGAATGCACCATCCGGTGCCAGGGCGGCAGTTCACCCGAGGGCGGCGCGAGATGGAAAGCGCACGAGTGCCTTCTCTGCCTCAACTGCCTGGCCGCGTGTCCCGAGGACGTTCTTGACTTCAGCGTCCTCGGCGTCCGGGATGCCGACGAGTACACACCCGACCTGACGAGGCGCGGCCTCATCGCGAGCATCGGCGCGGGCCTGGTGGCAATCCCCCTGCTCCGCGCATCAGGAAGGGCAGGCAACCGCTCCATGCTCATCAGGCCGCCGGGTACGCGGCCCGAGGATGAGTTCCTCCGCACCTGCCTCCGCTGCGGCACGTGCACGCGAATATGCCCCACGAGCGCCATCCATCCCTCGATTACGGAGGCCGGCATCGTGGGCTTGTGGACGCCGAGGCTCATACCGCGAATCGGCTACTGTGTTTACAGTTGCACCCTCTGCGGTCAGGTGTGCCCATCGCAGGCGATTAGGAAGCTGAGTGTTGAACAGAAGATGGGTTCGGAGAGACTCAGGCCGGTGAAGCTCGGCACCGCCGCCGTGGACAGGAAGCGCTGCATCCCCTGGGCGACCAACATGTCATGCATCGCCTGCGAAGAGGTATGCCCGGTGTCCCCCAAGGCGATAAAAATTGACGAGGCTGCGGTACGGGGGCCCCGCGGGGAGCAGTTCATTCTCGGGCGCCCCATCGTTGACCCGCGCCAGTGCGTCGGCTGCGGGCACTGTGAGTATGTCTGCCCGGTCGAGGGGACGGCGGCCATCAGGGTCTATTCTGCAGGAGAGACACGTGCAGGATAAATCTGTAATGTGGCAAGAGACAAATGCGTCCCAAACTAACTGACCCAGTACGTATTTTTCAAATATCCGCTTGCTTTTTCAGGTGAACCGCCATAATCTAAGCAAGGGCGCGTGGTTTCCTTGGCGCTCCTCACTGTCCGACAAGGAGGTTAGCTGTGAAGAAGTACGTATTATTTGTAAGCGTCTCGATTTTTATCATCGCAAGTAGTTTATACTCCCAGCTCGCCAGCTCATCCTGGCCGATGTTCCATTACAACGAAGCGCACACAGGACGGAGCCCTTACGCCGGGCCGGCGGAAGGTTTATTCTGCTGGAGCTACATGACCGCTAATATTGTCATATGTTCTCCCGCTATCGGTTCCGACGGCAGTGTCTATATGGATTCCTCGGATAACAACATATACGCCCTGATATCATCCGGAACACTGCTGTGGAGCTACGTATCAGGCGACGATGTCAACTCTTCGCCGGCATTGAACTCAGACGGAAAGATCTACGCTGGTTCCGACGACAATAGCCTCTACGCCATAGCATCTGGAGGCGGGCTTGTCTGGAGCTATTCGGCCTCGGGCGACATATCATCTTCTCCATTGATAGATTCAAGCAGCAATATCTTTGTTGGATCCTCCGACAACAATCTCTACGCGCTCAGATCACTCGGATCGCTTCTCTGGAGTTATGTCACAGGTGAGAGCGTAGATTCCTCGCCCGCCCGCGGGGAGACCGGGGCTATCTATGTCGGTTCCTATGATAATAATCTATATGGCTTTAATCCCTCAGGTTCTCTCCTCTGGAGTTACACAACTGACTCCGACATAATAAGTTCCTCACCGACTGTCGGTTCTGCCGGCGAAGTGTATCTCGGCACCCGCGAGGGGGACAATACCTTCTACTGCATAACATCTTCTGGTTCCCTGTCATGGAGTTACTTCATAAACAACTGGATCCATAAGTCAACCGCAGCCATAGGGGCCGGCGGTTCTTTACACTTCGGTTCCTATGACACCAACCTCTATGCCTTAAGCAATTCCGGGCTCTTGCGGTGGAGTTACTCAACATCCGCCTGGGTATTATGCTCTCCTGCGGTGGGTTCGGAAGGAAATATCTACTCAGGCTCCAATATTTACATTATGTATTCATTGTCTCGGAGCGGTGCCCTCTTATGGAGCTATAAAACAGGAGGCTCGATCTGGTCGTCTCCGGGCATCGGGCCGCAGGGTCAGATATATTTTGGATCATGGGACTATAACTTTTACTGCTTGCAGGATCGCACTCCCACACCGACAGAAACACCGACGATAACGAATACGCCCACAATTACACCCACGCCCACGATAACGCCTACGCCAACCGTAACCAACACACCAACGATAACCCCCACGCCGACTAACACGCCTACGAATACTCCGACGCCCCAGATGTCTCCTACGTCCCAGATGTCTCCTACGTCGACACCTACGCCTACGGCTCCGGCACCTACGGCTACGCCTCCGGCAGAGATCATCCTCAACGGCTCCTCATTCAAAGCGGGCGACCAGTTCACGGCGACATTCTTGCTGCACGAGTCGATCACGAGGCGGTTCACTGTTTACGCGGTGTTCTTCCTCCCCAACGGCAGAATGTACAACGCGCGCCCGCTGAACCGGAAGATAACCCCCGTGGTGAAAAACAAGCCCAAGCTCAACGCGCCGTTCAGCTACAGGTTAGTTTCGACAAAGATCGCCCGCAACGCGCCCAAGAGCAGCTACGAACTGGTGGCCGCCTTCTTCGATCCCACGAAGCCCATCCGCAGCAGGGCTGATGCCTTCTTGGAAGCGAGCTCGAAGTTCGTGGTACAATAACAACAGTCGTGTGAACCATTTGAGCAGTTTGAATAGTTTGAATCGCCAGATGTTTTAGATCATGTGAAACCTCTGACGGTTCAAACAGCTCACACGGTTCAAACTGCTCAAAACGGTTCAGACGGCTCAAACGAAATGAAAGGGGAGCCCCTGAGAAAGACATCGTGCCTGGCTTCCGCCCTTATCCTGGCATTGCTTCACACGAGCTTTGCCCAGCTCGCCCAAACCCCCTGGCCGATGTTTCATTATGATGCAGCCCACACGGGGCGCAGCACTTACACGGGGCCGCAGACAGGAACGCTTTTATGGAGCTATGCCACAGGTTTGTTTGTGGATAGCTCACCCGCCATTTCTACGGACGGGAGCCTCTATTTCGGCTCGTATGACGATGCCATGTATGCACTCACATCGGGAGGGGCGTTTTTTTGGAGCTATGTGACCGGCGATGATGTGCATGCGTCCCCTGCCGTTGGAGACGATGGCCGGATCTACGTGGGCTCGAAGGATAATAATTCCTACGCGTTTGATTCCAGAGGCTCCCTCGGATGGAGCTATATATCCCCGGGAGATATAGTTTCCTCTCCCTTGATTGGTACGGATGGGAGGCTCTATTTCGGTTCGGGCGATAGTATGTTGTATGCCATCAGATCTGACGCCTCTCTCTCATGGAGCTACAAAACCGGAGAGGGCGTGGTATCTTCTCCGGCGGCAAGTTCCGGTTATGTGCTCTATGCGGGTTCGTGGGACAACAATGTATACGCGCTCGATTCTACTGGGAGTCTCTCATGGAGTTACGGCACAAAAGGGAATATTGAATCTTCACCAACTATAGGTTCCGATGGGAGAATATATTTCGGCTCGCACGACAACAATATACGCGCGATCAATTCGACCGGTTCGCTCTCCTGGTCATATGCAACGGGGGGGGCGCCGTTCGGTTTTGGTGGTGTGTATTCTTCTCCCGCCATCGGTCAGGATGGGAGTATTTACGCCGGGTCGCGGGATAACCGTCTATGGGCAATCGACTCGGTTGGTACGTTTTTATGGAGCTATGCGACTGGTTCCTGGATTGATTCATCCCCCGCCATCGGAAATGATGGGAAGGTTTATGTTGGGTCAGCAGACAACGTTCTCTGCGCGTGTGCCTCGGCTGGTATCCTCTCATGGAGCTACATAACTGGAAGCGGGGTCATCTCTTCCCCTGCCATAGGCTCTGTGGGAACACTCTATGTCGGGTCTGATGACAAGAATTTATATGCCTTCGCCGATCCCCCCACCGCTACGCCGACGAGCACCCCGACGGGACCAACGCCCACTCCCACAGTGACGCCGACGGCCACAATAACGCCCACCCCGACCATAACACCCACAGTAACTGAAACGTCCACAACTACCCCGACGCCCACCGGCCCTACGCCGACGCCGACGAGCACACCGACAATCCCCCCGGAGGGCCCCTGGCCGATGTTCCGCTACAACGCACAGCACACAGGCCGAAGCCCCTATATGGGGCCCCAGATTGCTACCCTTGTATGGAGCTATGCCATGAGAGACTGGGTACGTTCATCGCCCGCTATAGGGTCAGATTGCCGCATTTATGTGGGGTCATATGATAACAATCTGTACGCACTTTTTTCCACTGGTTCTCTTAACTGGAGCTATAGTCTCGGTGATGCTGTTAGATCCTCACCGGCTATAGGCAGTGACGGAAGGATATTTGTCGGAAATAACTGGGCCAGATTCTTCGCTCTCAATTCTGCAGGATCGTTCTCCTGGAGTTACAGTATTTATGGAGGAGGGTACATATTAAACTCTCCCACCATTGGATCTGACGGATTGATCTGTGTTGAAACCGATAATCCAGACATGAACCTTTATGCCTTCCGGTCCAATGGGACAATTGCATGGAGCTATAATATGGGTGGCAATGCCTATTCATCCCCTGCCATAGGTTCTTCCGGAAAGATTTACGCAGGGTCAAACCTTTGGTATATGAGGTGTTTTAATTCAAACGGCACTCTTTTGTGGACTTATGATGTAGACATGGAAGTAATTGCTTCTCCAGCCATTGGATATGATGAAACAGTATATGTAAGCGCCGCAGGTTCAACGTACCCGTGGGAACCCAGGACTTACTGCATGTCCTCAATGGGAGCTTTACGGTGGAGCTATAGATGTGGATACGTAGAATCTTCAGCTGCCATAGGGGCTGATGACACAATATATCTGGGCTCGCAAAATAGCAGAATTTATAACCTTACTTCAACAGGTTCTCTTGTCTGGAGCTATACAGCCGGGGGGGGCCTGGATTCTTCTCCCGCTATAGGCGCCGAAGGGAATATCTACGTGGGCTCCTGGGACAATAGGCTATACTCATTCTCCCCAAGCGGGTCCCTTATCTGGAGCTATTTAACCTCGAACGATGTGTACTCCTCCCCTGCTATAGGGGCGGACGCACGGGTATATGTGGGCTCATTCGACGACCGCATCTATGCGATAGGGTATCTGGCATCTCCGACGCCGACGGAGACGCCCACGATAACGCCCACTCCGACCAGGACACCGACGGAAACACCGACTGAAACGCCGACGGAGACACCCACGGCGACGCCGACTGAAACACCTACAGAGACACCCACGAAGACTCCTACAGAGACACCAACTGAGACGCCGACGAGCGCCCCCACAATAACGCCGACGCCGACGGATTCGCCCACAATCACGCCAACGAACACGCCCACAATAACGCCGACACCCACGATGTCTCCTACGTCCCAGATGTCTCCTACGTCGACACCTACGCCTACGGCTCCGGCACCTTCGGCTACCCCGTCTGCGACGGGGGCACCTACCGGGACGCCGGTTCAGCCAACGGCGACACCCGTTCCGCCGACCGCCACGCCCATACCGCCGCTGGTCATCGATCCGGGGCCGCTCACGGCAGGACAGCCGTTCACGGTCGGCCTGGCGTTGAATGAGAACATCACCAGGCCATTCGACTTCTATGTGTTCGCCGACACCCCCGCGGGGATCTACACGATCTACCTGAGCGGAAAGATCAAGAAGGGGCTCAAGCCGCTCTA
>Ga0315291_10007001_pt1 | contig 13982 bp, 9 predicted proteins | sample YL17G12_20_MG_FD_203070 | JGI IMG/M metagenome (GOLD analysis project Ga0315291, IMG submission 203070) | Sediment microbial communities from Yellowstone Lake, YNP, Wyoming, USA - YL17G12_20 | ecosystem: Environmental > Aquatic > Freshwater > Lake > Sediment | place: USA: Wyoming | collected...
CGAGCTTATATATTAACATTTATGAATTACAAAATTCGATTTCTCGTCTTGCTGCCGATAATCCACATCCTATTCGCATGCCGAGCTTTCATCCCACCTATCAGCCCCACACCTACACATATACCGGCGACTAAAAACTTCCTTGGAAAGCCCACCTCCACTTTCCTGCCGACATATACCTCAATCCCCCCTGCCACTTTCACTCCCACCTTAGTCCCACCCAGCCTGACACCTACACAGGTTTTTATATCTGCCCAAACACCAACTCTAATCCCATTAACTACACAGCTAAGCATCTTTGAGAGTTTATGGACCATCGTTAATGATACCTATGTCTATCCCGATTTTAACGGCTTGGACTGGAATGCCATCCGCCAGGAGTACAGGCAAAAAATCGCAGCTGGTCTCACCAATGAACAGTTTTACCTGGCAATGAGCGATGTCATTTCTCAGCTTGGTGATGACCATTCATTTTTCCTCGACCCGCATCAGGTCGCTGAACAGGAAGCTGAATATCAAGGTAAACACGATTATGTTGGCATCGGGGTTATGGTGAGCGCGGTCCCTGAGAGACTGCGTGCCGTAATTTTATCTGTTTTTCCTGACGGTCCAGCTGAGGCTGCAGGATTAAACCCTCGTGATAGCATCATATCCGTGGATGGAACCTCAATTTTAGATGTGAATGGGCTGCTACGAGATATCGTCCGTGGACCCGAAGGCACAACCATCACCGTTACTGTTCAAACCCCTGGTGAAGAACCTCGGGATTTGCACCTCACCCGCCATCGGATCAGCGGTGATTATCCAGTAGACCATCGTGTCATCACCACTCCTGAGGGTAAAAGGATTGGTTATATCCTTCTGGTTACTTTCGAAGACAGCACAGTGGATGAGAAAGTGGCAGCTGCATTACACGAAATGACCATAGATGCCCCATTGGATGGGTTGATTTTGGATAATAGGATGAACAATGGCGGTCCAAGTACGGTTCTGGAACCGATGCTTAGCTATTTCGCCGGCGGAACTCTTGGTTATTATATTCACCATGATGAACAACGTCCTCTCCAGGTTAAATTAAATGATATCAACGGCTCCTCCCAGGTGCCTTTGGTAGTATTGGTCGGATCAGGAACAGCGAGTTTTGGGGAGATTTTTGCAGGCATCCTTCAAGATATCGGGCGTACTTATCTAATCGGTACCACCACGGATGGGAACGTGGAGATCTTATGGGGATATGACTTGGAGGATGGTTCACAATTATGGTTGGCTAATGAAACCTTCCGTCCCTTGAATCATCCCGATCAAGATTGGGAAAAATCAGGGATCATCCCTGATTTAATTGTGTCTGGAGAATTTGATCAATATACATTGGAGAATGACCCAGCAGTTTTGGCAGCGATAGGATACCTATCTGAACGCTAAGATTTGATCTCAGGAGAAATCTAACCATGCTCACATTGCCGGAGAGAATCATTTTTGCATTGGCTGTACTGCTCTCCCTTTATTTGACTTCTCGTGCCATAAGGCGCATCATTCGCATCATCCAGCGCGGGCATGGGCGACCAGACTGGAATGTCCTCCGGCATCGCCTGATTACTATTCCCGCGCGAATACTCACCTTTCAACCGCTGTTCCGTTTTCGGATTATACCCAGCTTGTTCCACGCGCTGGTTGGTTGGGGGTTTCTCTATTATGTCATCGTAAATTTCGGGGATTTATTACAAGGGTACATACGCGGCTATCAATTCCTTGGCACAGGAACGATTGCCAACCTGTATCATCTTGGTGCGGATATTTTAAGCATCGCCGTGTTGGTTGGGATCGCTGCTTTGATTATCCGGCGATTTATCATCAAGCCAACTACCCTTACTGCCCGCCAGGATGTATTGCTTCATCCAAAAGCACGCTTCGGCATATTGCGTGATTCAGCTATTGTAGGAGCATTTGTCAGCCTGCACGTTAGTTCCCGCTTTCTCGGAGAATCTTTCAAGGTTGCGCAGATTGGTCTTGATCCATGGCAACCTTTTGCCTCTGCTGTATCTCATCTATGGCGCAATTGGAGTGCATCTGCACTAATGATCGGAGAACATGTTTGCTTTTGGGTATCCTTGGGATTGATCCTTGCTTTTTTGCCCTACTTTTTGTATTCCAAACACATCCATCTCTTTTTTGCACCCCTGAACTTTCTCCTCAAACCCACGCGCAAGTCAATCGGTGAATTGAGTCGCCTGGATTTTGCTGATGAGAGCCTCGAATCATTCGGTGTTTCACACTTGGAGGACCTGGGTTGGGAACAGCTCATGGATGCCTATGCTTGCATCATGTGTTATCGCTGTCAGCAAGTGTGCCCGGCTTATAACACAGGTAAAGTTTTATCTCCAGCTGCTCTCGAGATCAACAAGCGTTATTTCCTGAATTATTATGGGGATCATATCGCCAATGGTGAAGTCAGTCCGCAAACCATGGTTGAATTTGCCATTCCACCGGAAGCAATTTGGGCTTGCACCGCTTGTGGTGCCTGCATCGACATCTGCCCGGTCAACAATGAACCCATGCGCGATATCCTGGATATCCGCCGGTCTTTGGTGTTGAATGAAAACGCGTTTCCTCAGCAATTACAGGCCGCCTTCCGTGGGATGGAACGAAATGTCAATCCGTGGAATATACCCCCAACAGACCGGCTGAAATGGGCAGAAGGATTAAATGTACCCACAATTGATGAAAATCCCAAACCAGACGTATTATGGTGGGTGGGCTGTGCGCCCGCTACAGATGTTCGGGCACAAAAAGTCGCCCGTGCATTCGCACTTGTGCTTAATAGAGCAGGCGTGAATTATGCCGTTTTAGGTAAGAAAGAGCAATGTACTGGTGATTCTGCCCGTCGGGCAGGCAATGAATATCTCTTTAATGAAATGGCAACAGCCAATGTGGAATTGCTTAATGGTGTTGCACCTGTCCGCATTGTGACCACCTGCCCGCATTGCCTGCATACTTTGAAGAATGAATACCCAGCTTTTGGCGGGATTTACACCGTTATTCATCATTCACAATTTATCAATGAGCTGATTACAAGCGGTAAGCTCGTACTTAAACCACAAAAATCAGGTGATGATCAATTCACCAATATTACCTATCATGATCCGTGCTATCTAGGTCGCCATAATCATATAATATCCGAACCGCGCAGTGATTTTGATAAGATCGGGCTTTCCCTTACGGAGCTGCCCCGTCATGGACTCAAATCCTTTTGCTGTGGTGCCGGTGGAGCACAGATGTGGAAAGAGGAAGAGCACGGTTGGGAACGCGTCAATGCTAACCGCTTCAGGGAAGCAGAAGCTACTGGAGCTGACGTGTTAGCGGTTGGTTGCCCTTTCTGTATGATTATGCTAACCGATGCCAAGAAGGCTATCAGCAGCGAGATGCAAGTGCTCGATATTGCCGAGCTTGTCGCAGCCAGATTGGAGCAATAACATGGAGGAAATATTTACTTTACCTGGTGTTGAAGAGATTATTCAGGATTATCGCCTGGCCTATCGCAGCAGACAGGCAAGTTATATTGGCAGACGTGAAGTATTGAGCGGCAAAGCCAAGTTTGGCATATTTGGAGACGGCAAGGAGCTGCCACAGCTTGCCATTGCACATGTGTTCAACAAAGGCGATTTTCGTTCCGGCTACTATCGCGATCAAACCTTTATGTTTGCCACCGGCATGGCTACCATCCAGGAATTATTTGCCCAGCTCTATGCAGACCCTGACCTGGAAGCTGAGCCATCCAGCGGTGGTCGTATGATGGACGCTCATTTTTCTACCCGCAGCCTGAATCCCGATGGATCTTGGAAAGATCTGACCGCCCAACCTAACTCTACAGGCGATATTTCTCCCACTGGCTCACAGATGCCCAGGGTGGTAGGCCTGGCATACGCATCCAAGCTGTATCGCCAGATCCCAGCCTTACAGCAATTCACCCAATTCTCAAACAATGGTAACGAAGTGGCGTTTGCAACCATCGGGAATGCCTCATGTGCTGAAGGTTTATTCTGGGAATCGGTGAACGCTATTGGTGTATTACGCTGCCCGGCTATCTTAACGATCTATGATGACGGTTATGGGATATCTGTCGCCAATGAATCCCAGATTGCCAAAGAAAATATCTCTGAGCTCCTGATGGGATTTCGACGTCCACCAGGTGAATGCTGTGATGGTTTTGATATTTACACCGTAAAAGGTTGGGATTATCCCGCCCTGATCGAGGCCTATCAAAAAGCCATCAAGGTTGCCAGGGAAGAGCATATGCCCTCGATTGTGCATGTCAGTGAGCTCACCCAACCCCAGGGGCACTCCACCTCAGGTAGCCATGAACGCTATAAATCCAAAGAACGCCTGGAATGGGAGCATGAATTTGACTGCATCAAGAAATTCCGTGAATGGATTTTAGCTCAAGGTTATATTACCTCTGATGAGCTGGACAAGCTTGAAAAAGAGGATCAGCGATCCGTGGAAGAGGATCGCAAACGTGCCTGGGAAGCATATATGAATCCCATCCTGTCTGAACGCTCCCAGGTAGCTGACCTCATTAACCAGCTGATGACCGGTTCGTCTCATCAATCTGCACTGGGTCAAATCAAAGATAAATTAGTCAATATTCCTGTACCCTTCCGACGGGATATTATGTCTGCTATTTCGGATGTATTGACCGAAGTACGAGATGAGCCATTGCCTGCCAAGCAATTATTGCTCAATTGGAAAAAAGACCAGGCGGTAATAAATGAAGCCCGGTATGAAGCCTATCTTTACAGCCAATCTGCTGAATCAGCCATGCTCGTGCCTGAGGTCAAACCCATTTATTCAGAGACTTCTCCCACACTTTATGGTTTTGAAGTGATCAATGCATGTTTTGATGCAGCTTTTGCTCGCGAACCTCGCTTGATCGCTTTTGGTGAAGATGTCGGTCGTATGGGGGATGTCAATCAGGGCATGCGCGGTTTACAGGAAAAGTATGACGAGCTGCATGTCGCTGATACAGGCATCCGAGAAGCCACGATCATAGGTCAAGCTATTGGAATGGCATTGCGTGGCTTGCGCCCAATTGCTGAGATCCAATACCTGGATTATGTGCTCTTCGCTTTAGAGCTCATGTCTGATGACCTGGCGACCCTGCTCTGGCGCACCCGTGGTGGGCAGAAAGCGCCCGTCATTATCCGCACTCGTGGCCATCGACTTGAAGGCGTGTGGCATTCCGGTTCCCTTATGGCAGGTCTGATACACTTATTGCGAGGTGTGTATGTATTGGTGCCACGTAATTTTACCCAGGCTGCCGGCTTATACAACACGATGTTACGCTCAGACGAGCCAGCTCTGTTGGTGGAAGTCCTCAATGCTTATCGTCAAAAGGAACGCCTGCCAGATAATATTGGTGAGATCACCGTCCCCCTCGGTATCCCTGAAATCATCCGGGAGGGGTCGGATGTTACCCTGGTCACCTATGGTGCCTGCTGCCGGATCGCCCAGGAAGCAGCAGACAAGCTTAGCCAGGTAGGTATCGAGATTGAGGTGGTCGATGTGCAGACCCTGCTTCCTTTTGACATCCATGGGAAGATCCTAGAATCACTCAAAAAAACGGGGCATATTCTCTTTGTTGACGAAGATGTCCCCGGTGGTACCACGGCCTATATGCTTCAGGAAGTCATCGAAAAGCAAGGTGGTTACTACTGGCTTGATTCCCTTCCCCGTACCTTGCCTGGAGCAACTCACCGTCCTGCTTACGGTTCAGATGGTGATTACTGGTCCAAGCCAAACGCTGAGACTATCTTCGAAGCTGTTTATGATTTGATGCATGAGGTCTCACCAACAGATTATCCATTATTATATTGATCCACTCATGCGAGAGGTAATCGGCTGTTAAAAAGGAGGAGCTATGCCTACTAAACTGTTAATGCCCTTATTAGGTGAATCAGTCACTGAAGCCACTGTGACCAAGTGGCTAAAATCCATCGGGGATAAAGTCGAGGAATACGAACCGCTCCTGGAAGTAAATACCGATAAGGTCGATACAGAAATCCCCAGCCCAACCTCCGGGGTGATCCTCGCCACATTGGCAAAAGAAGGTGAGGTGGTCAAGGTGGGAGCTTTGTTGGGTTGGATTGGTCAGACAGGGGAAGCCATCCCAGAGGAGGGTTCTCCGGAGCAGCCAACAGCTGTATCAGCTACCGCGACGCCGTCAGGTCCCCCAACCGCCGCACCACAACCAGCACCACCTCGCGAGCTCGGTTTTATCTCTCCAGTGGTTGCCAAAATCGCTGCCGAGCAAAATGTGGATCTATCAAAAGTACCCGGTACCGGGATGGGCGGGAGGATCACCAAAAAAGATATTGAGGCTTACTTGGAAGCTCGTAAGCAAGCCCCCGCTATTCCTGCACCAGTCACACCATCTGCTCCTACCCCACCAGTAGTAACAACAGGTGTTGTTACACCAGCGATATCTGCGTTGGCAGGCACCTACACCGTGAGCCCACAGACTCCAATGAGAAAAGCGATCGCTGAGCACATGGTGATGAGCGAGCATATTGCACCGCATGTTTCCACAATAATGGAAGTGGACATGAGCTGCGTCGTTGACCATCGCAACACCAACAAGCAAACCTTCTCATCCGAAGGAGTGAATTTAACATTCACCACTTACTTTGTCGCCGCCTCTGTAGCTGCATTAAAATCTTACCCATTGGTCAACTCTTCCTGGTCGGAGGAAGGTGTCAGAATATTCAATGCGATCAATATTGGTATGGCCACCGCTCTGGGTGAAGAAGGATTGATCGTCCCCGTGATCAGGAATGCTGATAATCTCTCACTTTTGGGGATTGCACGTGCTGTCAATGACCTTTCGAACCGGGCGCGATCTCACAAATTACAGCCGGATGAAGTGAAGGGCGGTACATTCACCATCACCAACCATGGGGTAACAGGTTCTTTGTTTGCCACACCCATCATCAACCAACCTCAGTGTGCCATCCTCGGAGTGGGGATGATCCAGAAACGCCCAGTGGTGATAAATGATGATAACCTCGGGGATGTAATCGCCATCCGCCCAATGATGTATCTTTCACTGACTTTTGACCATCGAATCATCGATGGGGCTATAGCCGATTACTTCCTGGCGAAGGTAGTGGATACCTTACAGAATTGGTCTTGAGCAAAATCTATGCTCATGCCTGTAAAGAAGAGTACCGAATAAGATATATAACTTTGATCCAGTTTATTAAGGAGAGATCATGGAGAATTACGATGTCATAGTTATCGGTGCCGGACCAGCTGGATATGTATGTGCCATCCGGTCTGCCCAATTGGGGTTAAAAACCGCCATTATCGATAAGCAATGGTTAGGGGGAGTATGCTTGAATGTTGGATGCATTCCCTCCAAAGCCCTGCTCAGGAATGCCGAGGTTGCTCACATCCTGCGTGAACGCAGCAAAGAATTTGGCTTCTCATTCGATAATCTGAACCTGGATTATGGTGTTGCCTTCAAACGCAGCCGTCAAGTATCCGACCGCTTGACTAAGGGTGTCGGATTCCTGATGAAGAAGAATAATATTAATGTCCATATGGGGATGGCAAAAATTACCGCCCGTGATACGGTTGCAGTTACGGATGCTGGTGGGAATTCCATTGAGCTGAAGACGAAAAATATTGTAGTTGCCACCGGTGCGGCCACCATGGTTCCCCCAGCGTGGAAGGTGGATGGGAAAAATATTCTCACTTACCTTGAAGCCATCCTGCAGCCCGCTTTACCTAAATCTGCCATCATTATTGGCGCGGGTGCCATAGGGGTAGAGTTTGCCACGATTTGGAGCTCGTATGGGGTTCCAGTCACCGTCGTTGAAATGTTACCCCGCCTGGTGCCACTGGAAGATGAGGAAGTCAGCATTGAGCTGGCTAAGGCCTTTGCCAAGCGCAAGATCAATGTCCTTGTCGGACATCGTGTGGAGACTCTGGAAGCAACCGAGGCTGGCGTCTCTCTGCGGGCGTCTGGTGAAAATGGGGAGGTGACTTTGTTGGCAGAACAAGCGCTGGTTGCGATCGGTTTTCGTCCAAATTCCCGTGAGCTTGGGTTGGAGCAGCAGGGTGTCAAGATAAATGATAAAGGTGCCGTCGAGATTGACGAGCACATGGCAACCAACATCCCTGGAATTTGGGCAGTGGGTGATGTTACCGCCAAGCTCATGCTTGCCCACGTCGGCTCCGCTCAAGGGATTGTTTGTGCTGAAAACATTGCAGGAGTGGAAACGATTCAGCTTAACTACGAAATGATGCCTCGCGCCACCTACTGCCAACCTCAAGTGGCCTCCTTCGGGTTAACTGAAAGCCAGGCAAAAGAACGTGGATTGGATATAAAAGTGGGGAGATTCCCGTTCCAGGCCAATGGAAAAGCCCTTGGGTTGGGTGATTATTCCGGTTGGGTAAAGATCATTACCGATGCCAAATATGGCGAGATTTTGGGTGGGCACATGATTGGCCCCGAGGTGACCGAGCTGCTGCCAGAGCTGACCATCGCCCAGATGATGGAGCTGACGACAGCTGAAATCGCCCGTAATGTCCACGCTCATCCAACCCTGAGCGAAGCGCTAATGGAAGCTGCTCACGCTGCAGAAGGACACGCTATTCATATATAAGCGAGACGTGAATACAAGCAGGGTTGCTGCAATTCGGCAACCCTGTTTTTGTTTATGATATACTTTTTCTGATGTTTCGTTCCCTCCAGACACACCTTAAACGCACACCCATTTTGTATCGTATCGCTATTGGAAATGCAGTGATCATCGTCGCTGGCGCAATCATTGGGACGTTCCTGACCCACTTATTAACGAACATTGCCGCCACTCTATGGCACTTCGTCCTGTTCGCATCGATTGGGATAGTAATCAGCCTGATCCTGAATTTCACCATAATCCAGGCAGCTTTACACCCCTTACGCGAGTTGCGCCAGATTGTTAACGGCATTCAAGCCGGGCAAGCGGAGGCAACGCAGCTCGACCTGGAAGATACCGATCCTGATATCCATCGCCTCACCACTGCTCTAAATTCACTCATCACTCAGCTAGAAACTAGTAACCAAGAATTACGAGTACTTTCTGAAAGAGCGATCAATGCCCAGGAAGACGAAAGAAAACGCATAGCCAGAAGCCTGCATGATGATACCGGGCAATCTCTCTCCACCCTGATCATTAACCTGGAGCGATTGGAGAATCATATCCCCCTAGAGAATGATGAGCTTGTGAATAGGCTGAGATCCATCCGCCAGATGGCCGCAGAGAGCCTTGAGTGTCTTCGCAGCATTATCTATGACCTGCGACCAGCCATCCTTGATGACCTGGGACTGCTCCCGGCCATCCGTTGGTATGCTCGTACAAATTTGGAGGAAGCGGGCATTCAGGTTGAGCTAGACTTTCCACATGAGCTTCCGCCCCTCCCCCAACCGCTATCAACCACCCTCTTTAGGATCTCGCAGGAAGGTGTAAATAACATCATTCGCCATTCGCAAGCCAAGAATGCCTGCATCTCCCTGGGCGTCAAGGAAAACGAAGTATACTTGCAGATTAAAGATGATGGACATGGTTTTGAGCCCAGTAGATTAAACAATGAGGCTATTGACATGCAGCATTGGGGATTGATAGGCATTCAAGAGCGCATCGAGCTTGTCGGAGGGAAGATGAGCATCAGGTCTGACCCAGCCCATGGCACTACTTTACTGGTGAATGTTCCCTTGATGAGGTCTGAAGTACAAATAGATGGATAAAGTCCGCATACTGCTCGCTGATGACCACACCATCCTGCGGGATGGAATTCGAGCCCTGCTGGAAGATGAGCCTGATATGGTTGTGGTTGGTGAGGCTGAGGATGGTCGCAATGCAGTGAAGCTCGCTTGCCAGTTAAAACCCGATGTGGTCCTGATGGATATCGCCATGCCGTTATTGAACGGTCTGGAAGCCACCCGGCAGATCAAGCACGATTGCCCGCAAGTGAAGGTGTTAATCCTAACGATGCATGAAAATGAGGAGTATATCCGTCAGGTCCTGGCAAGTGGAGCAATGGGATATATTCTCAAAGATGCGGCTGCGCGTGAGCTTTTGGATGCCATCCATGCTGTGCAACAAGGCGAAGCCGTTCTTTCACCCGCCATCACTCGTTTGGTCATCGAAAATTACCTGCGTTGGGGAGACCTGCAAAAAGAAAATAACCCCAACGGATTGAGCCCACGTGAGCGCGAGGTCTTACAGCTTATTGCTGAAGGTTATTCGAATAAACAGATTGCCGAAATCCTGTGCATCTCCATTAAAACTGTCCAGGCCCATCGCATGAACCTGATGTCTAAATTGGATTTGCACGACCGTGCCGACCTGATCAAATACGCCATACAACGCAAAATTATAGATATTTAGGGTATCTACTCACACCCCCACCCCATTATCGTGTGATGAGCTGTCTAAAAAGCCATTAGTAAGGCCGCTGGGGAGGAATTTGAGCCAGAAGCATCCTTGATTCTTCCCAGCGCCCATCTTTTTTACGCGCATGGACGATACAAATGGTAATTCTGGGCAGTCCCGGCCAGTAGGGTGATTGTTCGCTATTTATGGCAAATTAAGGCGCGCATCTTCACTATCTAAGGTCTTGAAATGATTGCATACGGGGGCATTTTACTGTAAACTATTATGTGACCTTTGTCACAATAGGTAGGGATTACTCCCTGCTGACCATTACAAACCAGCTAAATACGAGGTGGCCCTATGCGATTCTTTTCACTGAAGCGTTTTGGCATGCTTGCTATGCTGGTCATTGCGGTCGGGCTGTTGGTACTCATCTCAACTCACGCCCGAGCAAACATACCCTTAAACGATGACAGATCTAATGTTCCTGTGTCACCCAATTGGGCTTTGGCTGAAGTCGAATCTTCATCCCCTCAACTCGTCGTCACTCCCCCACCACCCACAGAAGACCCTTGTTTGAGCTGTCATATCTTAGGCCAAAACAAAGGTTTGTGGACGCCTCTCGCCCGCTGGACGCTTTTTGGAAGCCTGGGGCTGCTCTTCGTGTTTGGTGTTTACCGCAGTGCCAGCACCTGGGTGACACGTTCCCCATGGAAGCCTCTGACTAATCGAGCTGCTGATTGGGTGGATGATCGCTACAAGATTTCTGAACCGCTCACAAAAATCCTCAAAAAACCTGTACCCAAATATGCCCTTCATTGGTGGTATTGCCTGGGTGGGATCACTGCATTTCTCTTTGTCGTGCAAGGGATCACCGGCATATTATTGGCGTTTTACTACAAACCCACCCCCGAAGCTGCTTATGCCAGCATCCAATACATCGAAACCCAGGTGTATTTTGGTTCTGCCATCCGCGCCATCCATCACTGGTGCGCCAATGGCATGATCGTCGTATGTGTAGCACATATGATGCGGGTATTCATTATGGGTGCTTACAAGAGACCCCGCGAGCTGAATTGGCTCTCTGGTGTGCTCCTGTTGATCCTAACCTTGGTCTTTGGCTTTACCGGCTATCTGCTCCCTTGGGATCAAAGGGCTTTTTGGGCCACCACCGTTGGCTCTGAGATTGCCGGTGCCATCCCCGCCATTGGGAACCTAACTCTGGTCTTCCTGCGCGTGGGGTGGAACGTTACTGGTGAAACCCTCAGCCGTTTCTACGGGCTGCATGTGATCGTTGTGCCCCTGGCAACCGTCGTATTCATGGGTGCCCACTTCCTGATGATCCGCCGGCAGGGCATCGCTAAACCCTTATAAATCGACCAGGAGTATTTCTATGTCTGACATCGAACACACAAACGAAGACACCATCCCCTTCTTCCCCGACCATGTGAAAACAGAGTTTTATGTGGTTTTAGGGATTTTGGTGGTCGTCCTGATCATCGCCATTGTGGGAATGATCAAGCCCGTCGGGATTGGCGAACCAGCAGATCCATTAAATACACCTCTGCATGTCAAACCTGAATGGTACTTCCTGGCTTTGTACCAGATCCTCAAAAAAATCCCGGCCATGGTGCTGGGAATTCAGGGTAAGGTCATCGGTGTTGTCATCCCCATCATTCTCGTTGGTTTGATCTTCCTCTGGCCTTTCCTGGATAGCAAACCGGATAAATCCAGGCGGATATATTGGATCCGCTTGGCCTTTGTCATCTTTGCGGTCATTACCATCATTGCTCTGACCATTTGGGGAGAGGTGAGTTAGCTATGAGCCCGATCACGCGTCGTGAATTTATGAAATTGGTTAATAAAGGATTGGTTGCCACTGGGACTGCTGCCATTTTAGGACCAGTTATAGCTTACTTCTATCCGAGCAGTCTGCAGGAAACTCCATCAGAGCCCGTCAGGGTTTGCACCGTCGATGAGCTGCCTGTGGGGGAAAGTAAGACCATTGGTTATGGGCGCTACCCGGCTCTGGTAATCAACACCCCCGATGGCTTGCATGCCTTTTCGGCTGTTTGCACCCACTTCGCCTGCATTGTCAAATGGGAAGTCGGGAAAGGGCAAATATATTGCCCATGCCATGATGGTTACTTCGACCCATTGGATGGTCATGTGATTTCTGGACCGCCCCCACTCGGTCTGACACCAATTCCTGTTAACGTTGTCAACAACGAGATCTTCATCGGAGGTGCAGCATGACCGCTCCGGCAACCGCTCAACCCGAAGTAAAAACTACTTTGCTGCAATCAATCACTACCATTATCGGAAAAGCCTGGCCGCGTCTACGTGACTTCTTCGTCCATGCCTTGGTTCAAGTACGCGTCTTGAAGAAGGCCTATCCAGCTGTCATGCACAAGCTCATATATATAGGTGTCACCATCCAGGTGATAGGAACGATCATCCTGCTCTTGAATATGCTCCTGTTCTTCCCCTGGACTATCACCTTCCCACGTGGGACTGCTGATCTGATCTACGAGCTGGTCATGGACATCGCTGGAGTGATGATTCTTGCTGGAGTCATCATGGCATTTTTCAGGCGCCTGGTACTAAAACCTAAGACCCTGGAGAACCGCTGGGATGATTATTACGCACTCATATTGTTGACTTTGATCCCGTTGCTCGGCTTCACCATGGAGGGTACCCGCCTCCTGGCCACCAATTCACCCTGGGCAGCTTGGTCTCCGGTGGGTAACCTGGTGGCTCACCTGATGTCCGCTTTGGGTATGACCCCTCAAGGTGCTACCCAGCTGCACGATTCCCTGTGGTGGGTTCATGCCGGTGTGGCGCTGTTGTTGGTGGCCAGCATCCCCTTCACCAAAATGCGTCACCTGGTTAATATCCCATTAAATGTCATTTTTCGCCCGTTGAGGAAGCCCGGTGCCATCGAAAAAATTGAGAACATCGACACTGCTGAGATTCTGGGCGTGGGCAAGGTATCTGAATTCACCTCCCAGCAGCTGTTGTCCTTCGATGCCTGCGTGAATTGTGGGCGCTGTGAAGAAGCCTGCCCATCAAATATCAGCGGGATGGCATATTCACCTCGAACTTTCATCCAGACCTTGCGCAAGACCATGGTCGATTCGTTGCAAAACCCCAACAAAAAATCCAATCAGGAGCTCTTTGCTGAGACGTTTTCAGAATCTTATCCCTGGCAATGCACCACATGTGGAGCCTGCACCTCACGCTGTCCGGCATTTGTCAATCCCGTGGACGAGATCATTGACATGCGCCGCTACCAGGCACTCACCACTGGGAAAGTCCCCAAGTCGGTGGCAGATGCATTGCGCAATATTGAGCGGCAAGGGAATCCATGGGGCATCCCTGCCCAAGACCGTCTGAGCTGGTCCGACGGATTAAACCTCCGCGAGCTTGCCCCCGGAGATGAGACCGACGTGCTGTTTTTTGTTGGCTGCGCCTCAGCTTTTGACGACCGCAACAAGAAAGTCGCCCGGTCTTTCGTCCACTTGTTACAAAAGGCGAATGTAAATTTCGGGGTTTTAGGTTTTGATG